>Ga0193733_1000184_pt1 | contig 22438 bp, 32 predicted proteins | sample U1s2metaG_FD_145076 | JGI IMG/M metagenome (GOLD analysis project Ga0193733, IMG submission 145076) | Soil microbial communities from a riparian zone of the East river system, Colorado, United States - U1s2 | ecosystem: Environmental > Terrestrial > Soil > Riparian zone | place: USA: East River...
CTGATTTCCAAATATTGCGAAATCTGGCTTCGAGATGAGAGATGTCAGCGACTGTTACGAAGGCGTCTTTTCCGTCAACTCCGTCTCTGCCAGACGGCCCTGGGACAACGGAATCTTTTCCTGCGGGGCCTGGAACAGCGTTACCTTGTGCATCGAGAACATTTCGCTCTTTCAAAAGTTTTAGAATCAGATTACGAAGACCGTTCTGGAATTCGGAAAGTTTAGCCTCTACTAATGAGTCGACTTCTGATTTCGCAACCGAGACAACTTCGGAAACGTTTGGCGTCTTTCCGTCAACACCATCACGTCCGTCACGTCCCGATTCACCCTTTACAGAATCGCCTTTTGGGCCGGGGATTACGCTGTCACGTCCTGCCGGGCCTGGAATCAAAACTGCCTTGCCGTTTGCATCCACAACGCCGCTTCGCTTCAATTCTTGAATAATCGCTCCCGCAAGGCTGGCTTGAAATTTGTTCAAGTCGGTTTGCATCTCTTGTTTCGCAGTCTGGACGACTTCTGAAACATTCGCATCCTTTCCAGGCGCACCAGCGGGTCCGGGTACACCGACTCCAGGGATGCCTTGTTGGCCGCGTTCGCCTTCGACGCCACGTCTGCTATTATTCCAGTGCTGAAAATCCGCGTGCAGTTTTTCAAACTTCGAAAGTTCTTTTCGTAGTTCATCAATTTGTTGCTGTAAATCTGACATGTCTTTTTTCCTTTTAATTCGCCCGGTCAGCGTCGCTGAATGCCGGGATGAAAGGCCGCCCTTTTCGAGAGGCCTGAATGTTGTTGGTTTGTGGGTTGGAATGGATGATTGCTGGCTGATTAGTTCATCTCCCGACGAAGGTTGGGCGGGTGACATCGCTATTAGCAAAGGTCTCTTGCTTTGCCTTGATGCCTTCCAGCACAGCTTTCGGGTGAACCTTGGCGGCAATCAGCCTATCGAATTCTGTTTTGAGAGCCGACCGCTCCCTAGCCGTTCGCGAGTGAGAAACAGACGAGTGATTACGGACAATCGCGGCGGCTTCGGACATAATCTCAGCGTTCGCAGAGTCGGCAAGTGCGGCGCGGCGCTTCTTTTCGTGGGCCATTTGAATATCCAGCTCAGCGTCTCTTGGTTGGTTTTGCCGAGCGCCGTCGTTCGTTTGAAGGAAATCTGGCTGCCTCTTTTTCTTTGGCGGGACTTCCCATGAAAGTTGGTCTTGGAGAGCGAGAGCGGCTTTGACCCAATTCTTCAAACTGGCATCGATTATTCCATCTGCGTCTGTGAAGTGCTTGTCCATGTAGGCCAAAATGTAGCTAATGTTGGCTCTGACCTGGCGTTGAATTTCTGGCGGAGAATTAGCATCACAATCAAGCAGTACCGCAGGTTTCAACGCCGGACCAAGCGCTTGAATGATTTGTACAATTTGTTCTTGAGTTTGTTTCGCTTTCATTTCAATTTCCCTTTGCCGCACAAGCGGCAGTCAACTGGTCATTCCCGAAGTGATCTAACAAACGACGCTGTTCTGTAGTCGGAAGTCTTTTGAATAAATCGAAGGACCACCGAACGCCACAATCCTTACCAGGAGGAAAATAAAGCTCTGGTATTTTTTCGTATCTCTCATACAGCGCTTGTCGCTGGCGTACGGCGTCTGTCTTGACGACTGCACGAAGTTCCTCAACCGGTGCATTTCTCTGCGAACGAACAGCCGTCACGGTTTCGTAACGATTGACGAGTTCAGAGAACGGCATGGCTCGTAAACCGGAAAGTTTTTCGTTGTACTGGCGTTGCGTATATTCGCTCTTCACTTTTCCGTTGGCCAGCATATACGCAGTGATTTCCGAAATCATTCTCTTGGTTTCCAAAGCCTCCATCTGTGCCTGGCTTGCTTCTTGGGTTATCACCAATTTTTCTAGGACATTTTGCGGGTTCCCTGGCAATATAAGTTCTTCCAAGTTTTCGAGAGTAACGCTCTCGCCTAACTTAACTAGCGTCCCATCGAGAATCGCCGCGTTGCACTCTAACGAGTATTCGGGGTGTCTCTCAAAAAACACTTGATAGGCTTTTGCGTACTCACCGTTCGTCGCCAATTGATGCTTAATACGATTGAAAATCTCACTTATAACGTTGGAAGTTATCGGTCTATTTTCCGCGTGCAGTGCGTCACTCATAATCTGCGCATTAGCGTCAATTCGACGATAACGAGGGACGGCGTCGAGGAACTCCCAACCTTTTTGTATTTCGTTGTTCGTAGCCATTATTTTTCCTCTTTTGCACGGCGGATTATTTCGTTGACCCTTGCACGGAACTGAACCGCGTGAGGCCCGAAATAAAGCCTTTTGTAACGCTCCGTTTCGATGTTATCGATATCACTCATGGTAAAAATCGGAGATTTCATTCCTGGAACTTCCGGCAAAGGCGGCAGTTCTTCCTCAACGGCGACTGGCGGAGCGAGTTTGTCCAACAAAAAGCGATGACCTCGTTTGGTCAGTTCATTGTAGGCATCGATGCAATTGTCCAAACTAAAAACAAGATTTTTCTCACGCAGGTATGCATCAATCGCAGCCGAGTTTTCAGCACACTGTTTGAACAAAATTCCGTATCCTACCAACCACTTCAAGAATTCCAGGGCGACGCGGTCGCCTTGAATTCCTGCTCTTAATCTTTGTAATTCCAAATCATCAGACATTTTTATTCTCCTGGCTTTGCGCCGTTAAAATCGATTCGACATAATCTCCCAGGTTCGTATTTCGGTTTCATCCGATGGGGCTGGGGGCGTTGCCGCCCGTGGCTCTGGCGGCTCCTTAATTCTTTTGAGATCGTGGACTTCTTTGCCGATGCGATAAAGCCGATATCCTGACCATGGTCTGAATTGCAGCGGCAAGGCGTCTTGCAACGACGCGAACACTTGGTCACAGATTTTGCAACGGAACAATGCGGGCTTCCTGATATTGGCGAATCAGCTTGTCGAGTTCGTCGTGATTCGGACTGAACTTGCTCCGGTTGTCGAGGACATCTGCAATAGCTTCCGCAACCAAAGCGGCATCAAGGTTGCTGTCGTGTGTGCGGAGCGCATACAGTACGAGATTTTCCCGCGCGTTCTGCAAGGTGTCTGATTGAATCCGCAATCTGAAACCGTAGCGAACATAGTGCTGCTCTACATCATCCCCTTGCCGCCCGTTAATGGCGGCGGCTTCGATTTCTCGATAATTTGCGGTGCCTTTGTTGCTGGCAACTGCCTTGATGTCTCGGAAAGACAAATCGGGCATTGGAAAAATCTCGGTCGAATCGGCGGTCTCCGTTGTTCTCGTTTCGGCTCGCAAACCTGCCTTGACGCCTTTTTCAATCTCGTCTGCTTCCGCTTCCAGTTCTTCTACTTCCTTGTGGCGTGCCACAATTTGCAAGTGCAAGACTGGATTTTCTTTCTGCAACTTTTCTTCGTTCTTCTGCCAGAGAGCGGAGATTTCTTCGAAAGACTCCGGTGGCTCAGCGGTGCGATTTTTATCGCGATGGAGGCGCGTTCGTTCCCTGCCAAGCCTCCGCTTCTTTTCTTCTGGTGTTTCAATCGTCTGTGATTCCATGTTTGCTCCAAAAAGGTCGGGCCGTGCAAAAACTTTGTACTAACAATTCAGCAAATTTATTTGAGACGGGCTAGGCTACTACCCGATATAGAATTTCTATATGGAAGAACCGGCATGGGCGACCGCGCCCTGCCACTCCCACCGGTCTGCGGTAAAGCGTTACAGTAACGGACGAGAAAAAGGGCGTCGATGCCACGCCACTACGGGTCAAAGCTGCTTGACGGCTGGGGCGGGTACGACGCCAGAGGGTGCCGCCACGACTTTTTGTGAAAAACTTTGCCTAGAGCATTTCGATTACCATTTATTCAATGGCTGTGTTTGCTATAATTTAGGGATACGGAATTCCCAGGTTACGTCACGTTACGTGTGCGGAGCCCGAGTATTTGCGCTTGCAAAATCGTTGCAGGATGGTCCCGAAGTCTTTGTTTACTTGCCGGTGGGCGTCAGGTTGCCAGCAATGCATTAACAGCGCTGCGCACCGCATCAATCACCATATCATCAGCGACAACGCCAAGCGGCTCCGTCTTCCACTTAGTGCCGACAATGATTGGTCTGTCATTCGATGTGTCCACAGCGAACGAATAGCTGATAGGCAACGTGCCACCTGTCTTTTGAACTTCGACCTCGTGGCGAACCGCATTGAATGTGATGGTCGCAATCTGCTGACCGTCTGTGGTCGAGACATAAATCACCCGTGAGTCACGGTCATTCAGCGTGATGGCTGCGCCGCGCTGCTGATGGTAGCATACGTGCTGTCGTGTCTCTTGTCGAACCAACCCGCTTACGCGTTGAAACTCATCGTCTTTTAATGCCAATCTGTGTGCCGCCAGTCTCGTGAGATCACGCTGATATTGCTGCTCTTGTACATCCATGCTCCTGCTTCTCCTCGGCGAGGAGAATCAGTTGTGCTCCTTGCCCTGCTTTGCTTTTCGCTCTTGCTTGCCCTTCGGCTTGAAATACCCGCAAGCGCACCGGCCTGACTTTGCAAACCTGTGCGAGTGATTCTTGTATCGAGGACAGTTCGGGTATTTCCTGCGGGTTTCCCGAGCGACCGCTAGATTGGCTCTCGATGCTTCCTGCTTGTCTTCTGAGCGGCTCTTCCCGCCCTTCCGACCAATCCGTGCCAAGTACAGTTTGACAGCCTCGTCCATGGCACGACTTTACACCAAACGGCTTCCAATGTCAGTTCGTCTGTGATTTCAAGAATGTCGGCTTACGCAACCGCGATTGATAACACAGCACTTAGCAAAACGGCTTCTGATTCTAAACGGCTTACTGCGTCAGTCCTGCAACCGATACGTCGGAGTCTGCTCATAATCCGACCATTGTGAAAAATCCTCAGCAAAAATGCATTTTTTACTTGACATACTAACCAGCTTGGTTCAATATTCAATCATCGAAAGCGAGGAGCCATGAATCAGAACCCGAGCATCAACGACCTGCAGGCCGCCGCGAATGGCATCAAACACTTGACTGCTGAACAGCTGGAAGAACTGATGGAGGTCGCGATGCGCGAATCCGCTCGCGACCACGCGATGCTGCTGGTCATCTTCCATCATGCGCTTCGTGCCTCCGAGGCTGCTGATATGAAGCTGGCCGACATCAACTGGTCATCCATGGAGCTGACCACCCAGCGCAAAAAAGGCTCGTTGAAGACCACTCAGCAACTCGTTAGTCAGCGTGGCAAACCGGCCCTCGATGAAGTCAAGGCGCTCCGCCGCTGGCTTACTGAACGCGCCAAGAGCAATGAGCCCACTTCGTTTGTCTTCGCCTCCCAGAAGGGCGGCAATCTTCACCCGGACGTTGTGAATCGTCTCTTCAAAAAATATGCTGCTCTGGTCAATGCTGCACGGTTGGTTCGCGGCGCTCAGCCTATCGCCGAATCCGCCATGCACGTCCACTCGCTCAAGCACACGTTTTGCACGCTCGCGGTTGACGCCGGGATGGACTTCTACAAGGTCGGCCTCCGTGCCGGTCATGCTGCCTTGTCCAGCTCGCTGAAATACGTCCACGGCTCCCAAGTCCTCGCCGGGAAGGCGTGGCAGGAAAAGAGCTTCGAAATCTTCGCTTAACCCGACTGACAGTCTGACCGATGGCCCCGGCTCCCTGCCAGGGTCTTTGTTTCTGCAGCTGACCCACTCCCAGCCCCTCTGCTTGACCACCCAAGCCGCTTGTTGCGTTCCCCCGGATGTCGCGCCATATCGCCCCGCAAGCCCACGGTTGGCCGTTTTGAGCCGCCCCCCAATCGGTTTTGAGCGTCACACGCCTGGACACTGGTGTTACACGACATCATGAATTGGTTAAATCGTTGAAAATGCAGAGTTTAATGAAAAAGTTACACGAAAAATGAAAATCTGCGCTTGAAGGGGCGTTTCCTAGGAAAGTGCGTGGCACGAATTCCGGCTCGCTGGTCGCCGCCCACGGGCGATTCTGCAGTCGTTACAAGCTTGACGTATGGCGACATTTTTGTGTGTCGGGACGGGAGGGACGGCAGAAAGGTGCCTGTGAGAGGCTATACGCATACTCTCTCTGTCGTCGTAACTTCATTTTATATTTTTTCAATAACTCCATATAAATGAATGGCCGTCCTCTCCGTCCACTATGCACGCTGACCCCCTGGGCGGGCTTTCTGCTGTCCCTCCCGTCCCGCGTGAATCCGTCCAAGAAGCCTCGGGACGGGAGGGACAGCAGAATGGCTTGTGGCTTGCGGTCGCGTCTCTTCGTACTTTCTGTTTGACCAGTACAAACGCGCTTCTGGTCGTCCCCCAAGTTTGTCAATATCCTTGGCGTTCATGTTGAAGATGCAGTTCGGCCCCTGGACCCGGTGCTTAAACCCGAGGTGAAGGGCAACCAATATCAGTTGCCCGTTCGAGACGTACTCCCCTACCAAACGCTCCACGACGTGCTTGAGGTAGTAACTGTACCCTGAACAGATTCGCTGGGTATGGCCCACGGTCTTGAGCAAGTCTTCCACCTTGGTGAGAAGGTCGAGTTCCGGGTGCTTCGCAAACTGCTCGCGGCCCTCTCTCAAAGCTTGCGGTGTATCGTTGCCCGGCTGGCGATTTCCACGGTAGACGAACCCCGTATAAGCCAGCGTCGGCTCACGTTCAAGTACAGCATTCAGTTCTTGTAGGTCCATCAGAAGCTTCCTTGTTGTGACTCGCCACTCTGTTCTTGTTCGAAACTGACTCGGTTGGTTCCTTGTTGGTCCTTGTGAAGGATTACGCCACACAAGGCGACTTCCTCTGGCATCGATGTAGACAAAAAGCGAGTGAACGCCTCTCTAAACTGGCTGACGTGATAGCCACGGACACGGTTTCCGTTAGCCAAGCCACGCTGTGGTGTGACGTGGTACAACTTCAAGATGGTCGCCGCTTCCTTCTGGTTGATTGGGTCGCCACGTCGCCCGAAATGTTTCCAAGCCGACTCTTCTTGCTCCCACAAATCTTTTAGGAGCACATCAGTCGGGATGAAATCGACCCCACGGGTATGGAAGATGTTTCGAACATCCTCCAAGAACTGACGGTTCTCGTTCTTCTGGATGGTTGGGTCTCCCATGCCAGCAGCGTTACGAATCTTCTGCACCCACCCCCGCCCGGCGAACTCGGCGATTTGAAGCAATGGCTTCCAGTTGTCTCGGGTGCGGTTTGTGATGCCGCGAGTATCCGGCTCGATAGCCAAAACCTTCTCTTTGTTATCTTTCGACCACCTGGCCAACTTACGGGCGAGGGCCGTCAGGCTTTCCTTGATAGCGGGGTTCTTTAAGTCGAGTTCTTGAATCCCATCTTCTTCAACCTTCGGGAATAGGAAGACTGGAATCGAGCGGCTCTCGAAAGTATCAACCGCACAGCCAATCATTCCATACGCCTTCGGCCCGAAGGTCTTGAAACGTCGTGGTTCGTGCTCGTCGCCCACAGTGCGGATGATGTATCCCATTTCCCGACTGTGGCCGGAGTTGAATACGCCGACCAGTTGCGGGTCAAGCATCAAAAAGGTGTCGAGTTCATCGATAATCAGAGTGGGCTCATACATCTCAATGACACGGAACACCGACGCACTAGTAACGTTGGCGGCACTCAGCGCCCGGTAGCTCAAATACTTGATGATGGTAAGTAGCGTGGTCTTGCCGCATTCCTTTTCTGGTGAACGTGCGCCGAAGTACGGGAACAAATCCATTTTGTCCGCATTCCACGTCATCATGCACCAAACTGGTGGAATCGCGGAGTCTTCCGGTCGCTGAAAGTAGACGTAGCGCTTAAATATCTGCTCCATTTCGTTCAACAACTCGGCGGTGTCAACTGGTTCGTGCCACGGTTTGACATCTTCGAACACAACCTCTTCGCCTTGACCTCCAACAACATCCTCCTCTGGCAACAATTTCTCTCTAGCTGCATCGAGCGCACTTGTCTGAGTGATGCCAAGTTTTTTAGCAATCTTCTTGCGAGAGATGCTGTACTCCAAATTACCTAGTAATGCAGCCGCTTTGATTGCCTCGTCTTTATCCATCACGACTTCGGAATCTTCTGCTAGCCATGCATCCAATTTTGCTGCAGCCGCCCTAACCTCTTCTGCTTTCGCGGCTGCTGCGGCTCCTATTTCCATTGTCGAGGTCTTTGGCATTTCATTGTTTGTCTTGGCGTTTACACGCTTCGCGTATTGAATCGCCTTTTGAATTGTCTTCTCAGCAAGCCTATCCCACTTAGGGCGATACAACGCAGATTCTCGGAAGTCTGAATCAATCGCCTCGGCATTCTCCCCGTGCTTCATTGCGAGCAATGTAGCCAAGGCCATATCGGCCTCACTCTGTGATGGCGCGGAAACTCGGCTTCCATATTCGTCTTCGATTACGAACGGGCGGCTACTGTCAATCGTCCCATACATCAAGACAGCAAATTTACTAGTCAACGAGCCAGCAGCGGGTTCAAAGGAAACTGAACTACTGTTGCTGTCATTGGACTGGAATGACGTCGCACTCTTGCGCTTGTCTGACGGAAATTGGCGACTGATTTGGGCGCATAATTCGTAAGCTTGTTGCACATTAGAAGACTGCAGCGTGGAGGTCTCATTGAGACGATTTCCTGTTATCGTGAAGTACCGTTGTTCGGAATAGGTTTCAATTCCTACTTTGTCGCCGAATCCTGCTGACACAGCGAGGCTGAATCTGCGGGCACCATCAGGAAGTTCGCCGAGTGCGTATACGCGGACGCCCGTACTTGATGGAGTGATTTCACAGTAAGTGCTGAGCAAACCAATAACGCGCTTTGCCCATTCTGTGATTTCTCCGGTTGTCGGATTACGGCATCCATCCAAATCAAAACCAACAAAACTACCATCAGTCATGATTCCGATGCCTTGGGTCTCGTCAATCACCGCACCCTTAACGACGGCTTCGTACGTGCCCCAAGTGGCGGGGTCAGTGCTTGATGCCTTGTTGCCGTTTAACTGATACGGAACCTTCGTTAAACGTCCGTTGGCCTGTTCCAACTTCCAGCGAACCCAGTTCGGCTTTACTTTCAACTCGGTTGGTACAAACGGGAGCACGTTCGCCGTCGTTGCGGGTGCAAACTTTCCTGCTTTTCGCTTCGCCTCGACAATCTCGTCATTCAATCTGGCATCGTCTTCACTACCGATGATGTCGAGACCAAGCTCCTCCGGGTCGGCTGTAGCTAAGTCAACTTCCGGCGCACTAGCAGCCGCGACCACAGTCTTTTCTTCGGCCTGTTCAATCATCGCTGCTTCCACAATCTGCTTCTTGGTTGCATGCCCGTTCTTCGGAGCATCGGCTTTGGCTGCTTCGAGGTCAGCATGTGTTTTCACCAGATATGAATCAGCACCCTCGCTGGTCATATTCAATTGGTCTAAATTATTCATCAAACGCCATTTCAAATCGGCATCCGTGTCGCCTCGACGAATATAACGCTTCAATGCTTCGAGAATTTCGGCGTTCATTGTGCACCCCCGATTCTTACATTGATGGCGGGTGCGGTTTTTCCGGATTTATCGGGCGCTCCGATATCAAATTCAGCCTCGGCGTCCTGCACAGGCTCGCCGGTAATTACTTGGCTTACGTGGAAAAAATGACTCTGGCGCTTGCCAGACTCAGTCGATGATAAAAATCCGAAGCCCCGTGAAGGGAAATACGTGTCTACTTTGCCTTTCATGTTGTTGTCCTTGTTTGCACGGTTCCCCGCCTGTGTTGCGGTCTTGCACCTCTTTCTTTTCTGGCGATTTACCCTGATTTGGCTGAACTGCGCCGCTGACGGGATATTGCCAACTTCTTTTATTCAGCTCGCTCGGAGGAACTCTCCTTGCTCGCCTCAAACTGGTTAGCCGGTCATACTACGCACTCTTGAGCAGCAATTTTGCTGTTAACCCGTTCTTCGACATCCGGCAAGTTGTGGCATTCATCACACAAACTGAATGTGAACAGGATACTCATGCCTTCCATCCATTCAGGGATTCGAGGGTCATCGGCTGCGATAGGCTGCATCGACATCAACAAGCCCTTTTGCTTTTCGCATAAAAAACAATCGCCGATATCCTCTGGGAATTCTTCAGCATATCTGGTAGGGATTCGTTCTATCTGCTGTTTCTTCCACTCCATCAGTTCACTCCCGCCCGCTTGCGCCAATACGCCGCTCGTTCGTCTGCCTTGGCGGTCTCTACGGCGAACGGCTCAAGGCTCATCAAAGCGTTTTCAAACCATTTGCCACGCTCTGCTTTCACAGGCGGCAGGACGTTGTACGCACAGCCGCGTGAGTTTCGAGAATGGAGCTTGATGTAGCCTGATTTCTCCAGATGCTCGACAATTCTCATCGTTCGCGGGCCGTACGGTTTTTGAAAACACGTCAGCATGTCAGAATCTGGCAACAAGTCTTCGCCGCCCATGATTCTGCCATCGACGCCTTTCATAGTGATGTCGCTGGCGCTCATCTTCACCAGCATGAGATTTGTTAACAGACTGAATATCTCACTAGCATCTTCGTCACCGACCAAGGACATTGCCAGTTTCCCCAACAAATTGTCTTCGTATACCCATTTCGGCAAAATTGCTTTAGTCATTGTTATCCTGCCTTCCCGGCATCTACCCGGATTTAGAATGTTGGTTCTCTTCGCTCCGCTTCTTGCTGCAACTTCGCAAATTCGCGGTTGGCGGCTCGAAACTTCAACGACGCCTGATACATCCGCTCCCGTAGGTCGGCGTCCTTGACTTGCTCACCTATAAAGAACGCGCGGTTATAAATCATCAATCGCTGTGCGTCACTTTCAAAAAATCCTAAAGACATCTTTGCCGCCCCGGCATTCAGCCGTCTTTTGATTTCCTCCTCGTCATCTCAGATTAGCTACCCGAAGCCCGAAAGAAGTCCTGCCCTGCTATTGTTTACTTTGCTGTTTTCAATGCTTGGTCCAACTGCACCATCTGGGACGCAATTCGGGCGAGCAGTCGGTGTGCCCGAGCTTGCTGGGCCGCATCATCGGCGTATATCGTCACCCGTTTGATTCCCGCGTCCGTGATCTCGACTGAAATCTCGGACGGGATTGGATTTTGAGATTTTTCTGCTTGCATATTGCCTCTCTCAACCTAAGTCAAAAACAGGACACTTAAGTTTCTAAGTCCTTTAGTTGCAACGAAAAGATTTTTCAAACGCTCAAATCTGCCCCTGCATCTGCCTTGCGGATGTGCCCCCGCAGACGTGTCGCGTACCGATAAAGAGTCTCTGCGGGTCGGTCAAACTCATCGGCTACTTGCAAGGTGCTACGACGCCGATAGACGATTTCAAGCAGGGCTTTTTTCGTATGCTCGTCCGTCCGCATTTTTTCTAGTCCCTGCTGCACCTGTTCTTTCGTCAAAACGCCACCGACCTTCGTGCGCCGACTTGGTGACATCGGGTAGTAAGGATGCGCGGGGCTGTACGACGAATGCTGGTGTACTTGTCTGTTTATTTGTGCGTCGGCATTGAAGTCGGAACCGCCGTTTGCATGACGACGGTCGGACACTCGTGTCCACGGTTCGTGAGCATGGGACAACACAGCGATGGCGGCATCTCCTGGATACCCTAACTCGGTGACGAGATATCGCAAATCCTCGGCGGACGGAAAGTTGCTGCGCAGTCGAACGCGTCGTGCGCCAAACGGACGAGGCTCGCCAGCCCAATGAGGCGGCGAAAATGGGGGACGAGATTCGGAGATGTTTTTCGCCGTGGCGTCGGGTGAATAATAAGAATCAAAGAGCGCAGTATGGAGTTCATCTATTCGCTTTTCAGTGCGAATAGGTTCGTCTTTTTCTCGCCGCACCTTACGCAGCATCCGCAAGCGTCGGTGTTCGTCCGCCGTCTCACTGCGCTCGTCTCTTAGAGCCCGACGAAAAGGCTTCGCAGCATTCGGTACAAGCAACGCCGAGACGAGAGCAAAGACGGCAAACTTGTTGTAGGCGAGCGGGTCTTCAAATTCCGAAGAGTATTTGCGTCGTCGCCAACCTGTGATTGAGCGAAGCACGGCGCTCATGCCGCTTCCGCCTGTTGCCAATAAGCATCCAAATCAGTTCGCTTGACGGTGAATCGCTTGCCAATTTTCTTGGCTTGAATCTTTTTTGCTTTGAGGAGACGGCGAATCGTCCAAACTGTGACGGACATATAAATCGCTGCTTGCCGAATGTCCAAGTACTCGGGATTGATTCGTGGGGCTGGTACCGAAGGGGGAACCACAGCAGCTGGCTGCATCCACTTCTTTTTCAAACGAGGCATAGACACCACCGGATATTCGGGCGCACTGCGCCCTACAAATTTCGGTGTCCGTGGCTATTGCCTTGGTTTTTGCCAGTAAGGACTAGTGACCCTGTCGGGTTCACGCTGGCTTTTGCCCTTGTCACGACGTCAGGTAGCGACCGTTAAATAACGACCTTTCGAGTCGTCCTGCTATGCTGGCGTTGGCGTATGGCTTGGCTCCCGCCGACGTCTGGAACCCCGGGTCTTGAGCCCGGCTTTACTGCAACTAAATCCTTTTGAGGTACGATTACTGAATCCATTTTGTTGCTGGCGGCATCCGCAACAGCCGGTCCTTCTTCCGCTGCTCCATCAACGCTTCGGATTCCCTGATGGATTGCTTCGCCTTCTCGACTAGGGTCCTGCGTTCTTCCGGCGTCCAACGAATATCGAGTGCTTCCAATTCCGTCAAGAATCTGTCAACGGTCGTCCAACGTATCGCGGCTGGGGTCACGGCTTCACCTCGGGCTCCGTTGCTTCAGATATCATCGTCCGCATGTCGGGCTGCGCTTTCGCGATGTCCGCCGCCATCATAGATATGTGTGTAGCTTTTTTCTCCGTGCGCAACCGGCGCATCTGTCGTGTCCTCAGCTCGCGCATCGCAATCTCGCGCAGCAATGTCGCGGCAGGAACATCTAGCGCACTCGCTTCCGACTCTATCAGCTCCAGTTCCGTGGGACGTAGCGGGATGGTCAGGCGCTCCGTACGCGGCACACGCTTCGTTTGTTCTGACATGCAGACCTCTTACAGTTAGTAAGTGTAGGACAGTCTCGGATTCTTGTCAAGCAAAATCGACTTAACATGTCACTTTTCTTTTACATCTATGACGGTGTTCTATTAAATTGCGGTCAATCCTAAATCTAGTACTATTAAATGGCGGTCCCGGTAACCTTTCTACCCCACCCGAGGCAGGATTCTCAACCTGAGACGGCTCCCGGGCACCCGCGCCAAGGGGCAATATAGAGGACAGCCCTCGAAGACTTGGGTCAGTAATGGAAGACTTGCGTGTAGCAGCGGCGTAGCCTATATTATGAGTCACTAGACTAACCGTAACGGCGGCGTATCACCGGAGAGCCGGATGGCAGAATTGACGAAAGAGCAGATTGACAGTTTGTCATTCGAAGCGGGGCGCGTTTTTACTCCGACTACTCCAATTGATGAGCGTGCTCTATTTGCTGGTCGAAGGCGGCAGTTACAGAAAGTGATTGATGCGATTAATCAAAAGGGTCAGCATGCGGTGATTTTTGGTGAACGCGGAGTTGGCAAGACTTCCTTATCCAATGTTCTTTCCTCCTTTCTCTCCCAGCAAACGAACATTCTTGTTCTATCACCGAGAGTGAATTGTGATGGACAGGATACGTTCGAATCGGTATGGAAGAAGGTTCTTGACCAAATTACTCGGAATGACGCAAAGCAGGAGGCAGGATTTGTAAAGTCTGTAAAGACCAAGCGACATGCAGTTTCTCAGGAGCTTGCGACGCCGACGACGCCCGATTCGATAAGGCAGATGCTGACCAACTTAGCTCTCGGTTCGTTACCGATTCTTATCATTGATGAATTTGACCGTCTCCATCAGAAAGTAAAGGCCGCGTTCGCGGATACCATTAAGAGCCTCAGCGACCATGCAGTAGGTGCAACTGTAATTTTGGTCGGTGTAGCGGACACAATCAATGATTTGATACGCGAGCATCAATCGGTTGAACGAGCATTAGTCCAGATTCGGATGCCTAGAATGTCGGCGCAGGAGATTACAGAGATTATCAACAATGGGATGCAGCGACTCCGAATGACCATAGACGATGACGCGACAGAGCGAATTGTCGCGCTGTCCCAAGGACTCCCACATTACACCCACCTCCTCGCACGCGACTCTGCTCGCGGGGCTTTAAATGCTGGCAGTCTGCAAATCACAGTTTCAATCGTAGATGATGCTATTCGTAAGGCACTTGAAGACGCACAACAATCCATTCAAAGTGCATGGCACAAAGCCACTTCAAGTCCACGGAAAAATAATCTCTTTTCAGATGTTCTGTTGGCCTGTGCACTTGCCAAGACCGATGAATTGGGGTTCTTTGCTGCACAAGACGTCCGAGACCCAATGAAAATGATTACCGGGAAGCGTTACGAGATTCCTAGCTATGCGCAACATCTCAACGATTTTTGCGATGCAAAACGAGGTCCGATTCTTGAAAAGACGGGTGCAAAGAGGCGATTTAGGTTTCGTTTCGTAAATCCATTGATGCAGCCTTATGTGGTCATGCAAGGATTTGCCGCTGGTAAATTAGCGAGCATTTCGGCTGTTCGCTGAACAATCGAAGAAAGGAGCCAAGAAGAATTAGGGAAGTATAGCGGGACGCACGGTTGTTTCAGCAACCGCACGCCCCTAACCACAAACGAAAGGTTGATTTCGCTTATGGCTTCAACGAAGCTATCGCGGTATAATTCTGGCAGCAACAAATCTCACCACGGCGATTTCACAATCGACACGGGTGCTCATCAGGAGCAACCTGTGCCCACCACAGACATACTTTTTGAGAATCACGGCAGCCTGTTTTTGCTGCGTCCCGTTTCTCCGGCTGGTCAGACTTGGCTCGACGAGAACATTGCAGACGACGCCTTGACAATCGGTGGTGCGGTCGCATGCGAGATACGGTACGTCGAAGACATTTTTCTCGGTGCCGTCGGGGCGGGGTTGGTGTGCCGATGAGTATTGCTGACGTCATCCGCCGCCTTCAAGAAGACCGCCGCATCCTCGAACGCGAACGTTTGCAGGCGCAAATCGAAGCGGCTTTCGCACCGATACGAACAGTCGAGCGCCGCCGCTACGCCAAGCCCAGCGAGATTAATCCCACACACTATGGACGACGAAAAGACGACGCGCCACAAGTCGTCGATGCGGTCATCTTGCAATTCAAACAAATGATTGCTGACGCCACGGACCCAGAAGTTGAACTTGTCGAGCCAGAGCCGCTGGCGCAGCAAGCCGCGCCCCTGCTCGCTTCGATTGGGAGTCCGGTCGTCCACAAGAAGACTGTCACGTGCCACGAAATAGACGAGGTCTTCCAAGGCGACATCCAGAAGCTCTTCGCCGAAGCGGAAGCCGCGTTGGGCTTCAAGAAACCGGAGCCGAAAATCGATATGCTCAAGTGCAACATCAAGACGGAGAGGTCGTCCATTTGGAAACGCGACATTTTCAGGAGGACGTGATGAAAGAAAAGCAAGCTGCGACCACGATGACCGACAAAAAGAAAAAGACGGGCGATTACACCGTCGATTATCTCATCAAGCTCGGCTTCCCTCTCACGGTCAGGAACTGGGTTTCGCTAAATTATTGGGACCGGACGCTGGAAGATTTGGAAGGCGAAGAACTTGCTGCAGTACCGTTCGAAATGCTCGTCGATACGGATTCGGAATTCGTGAACTAAGCTTGGAGGCTGTCGTGAAAATGTTCGCATGGTTTGTTACTGGTTTATGGTCTTGTGGCTCGTAGTGGTTTTTATTGGTTGCATGCTGACGCAGTTTATTGGCAGCCCCTTGACCGATTGGCTCAAGGAAATTCACATCTGGTGGTGGTTCTATGGGTCATTAGCGGTAACCGTCTTCCTGGAAAGGTTTCTTCAAAAACTGTTGCGGGACAAATCAAAATAGGCAGTCGCCCGGGAGCGGCAGAAGACGGAATAATGGAGACAGTAGCAAAACCTCGGTGCCTTCGAAGTAATGGGACTCCTCGCGCCGCGTTCCTGAGCTGGGAGGACGCTGTTGCGTTCGCTCAAGACCCAGCAAATCATCCAGTGTATCTCGGGGACATCGCGCACCTCTGCTCGAAGTGCGATATGTACCATCTTTCTCGGCCTGAGTGGCTGGAGCCGCAGCTTACGCATCAGGACGCCGCTCTGCTCGAATCGATGGGTGTCGAGGCCCCTGCGAAAGTACCGGGCGACTTCAGGTGCGCTCGCTGCCGCGTGCCATTTCGGGACGGCATTTATTTCTTGATTCTGCGTGATGGCAGAACTGTGTGCGAAGGCGGCTGCATGCCGGGGCTGGTGAAATGAGTGAGCAGCTGCGCAACGAACCACACAAGCATCCACCGCATCAGAAACGGTTTTTGAATGGTGTCGAGTTATATACAAAAACTTGCCCACAGTGCGGCAACGAAGTGCTCGTGCTGATTCACGAATTTAAGGACGGCAAGGTCGTTCGAACATTTTGTCATCTGTGTGCTGAATCGAAGACAGACGAAAGCATGGGATTGGTGCGATGACCCCGCAAGTCTGGGCAGTATTAGCCGCGCTGGCACATAGACAGCGCGAAAGGGATTTGTGGCTGCTGTCGCTGCCCGTCTCGTGGGTGATTCATTGACAGTCTTGCTTGCCGCTATTGGGTCGCGCATTCACATGCAGGGCTGGCGCGACGGCAATTACTAGAACCGAAAGACCGGCGCGAATCGGGCGAGGACAAGCGCGAGTTCGTACGCGTCCGGCCAACCCATCTTCCGCGGTTGAGGGTCACGAGTAATACTTTCCCCGACAAACGAGAACCTTGCGCGTAGTGCCGATGTGCTGCGCGAAGGCGGAGGTGGGGGATGAGGAAGCACGATGTTGAGAAGCAACGCTACTGGCAAAGGACGATTGGGGAGGCAGCCCGGAGCGGGATGTCGATTCGGGAGTTTTGCCGGCAGCGGCGATTGCGGGAGAGCCAGTTCTATTGGTGGCAACGCAAACTGAAGGCAGGTCGGCAAGAGCGGCGGATCGCAAAGCCAGGGATGCATGGAGGAGCGGCGAGTTTTGCTCTTGTGAGTGAAGACGAGGGAACCATGCTGGCGGGTCTGGAGTTGGTGCTTCGGGACGGACATCGACTGCGCATCAGCCAGGGAGTCAAGGAAGAGACCCTGCGAGCGGTACTCGCGGCCTTGGAGCCGTAAAGGAATATATAGGGATGCTGAGTTTTCCGGCGGCGATCAAAGTGTACCTGTGTACGGTGGCCTGCGACATGCGTCGTTCCTTCGACGGGCTCTCGATGATGGCCGAGCATGTGATCCACTGCAATCCCTTCTCCGGGCACCTGTTGGTGTTCTGCAATCGGCGGAGTGATCGGCTCAAGATTCTGTATTGGGATCGAGATGGGTGGGCCATCTGGTACAAGCGGCTGGAAGCGGGAACTTTCCAGTTTCCTTTCGCCGAGACCGGGCGGAAGGAGATCGCCGCCTGGGAGTTGGGTCTGCTGTTGGAAGGGATCGATCTCAGCAAGGGGCGGCGAAGAAAACGCTACAGCCTACCCGCGACGGCAACGCAACATCAGGAAAGTCAGAACGCGGTTGAACCGCGAGAGCATTCCTGAAAATCTATCCACTGCCCTTCGCCCCGTGACCACGGGTACTATTGGAAAGCACCGGAGATCGCTCTTTTCCTTTCCGCTTGGCGAATTCGTCCTGCACCGCGGCCCGAAAAAGCTGGTAATGGTTCTTCAGACGCTGCACGTAGTCCGGGGATTCGAGGAGAAACTTGAATAGATCCAGAAGCGCGGGCGAATACCGGGTTTGTTCGGACAAAGGATCGAGCAAAGGGCCCTGCCACTGGGAGCGATCCCCATCAGGTGCTCCGGCCCATTTCTGGTAGAACTCCACACTTTCCCAACCATAGTTGATGGTGGCCCAAAACTTCTTCCATCCCGTGCCCGGTCGGAGCACGGCTACCACCACCCGCCGACAGTCGCAGTCCGGCTCATTGCAATACAATTCGAAAAACCCATAGTCTCCATCGGGCAGATCGTTTCTTCCGGTGACCGTCAGCGATCTGGTCTCCCGGGCCCCTAGTTCCCGGAATCTTTCCACAAACGGCGTCATGGGCATGGCGGGATTGTATCTCGGATGCGGACGGCAGGGGTGAAGGAAGAGATCCGGTGGAGGGAAATCAAGAAAGAATCAAGAAAATCTTGGAATATGGAAAGAAAAGGCTTGACAGAATCCGATAGCTCTGTAATGATATCGGATATGAAGACTTCCCAAATCGCGCGCAAGGTCGAGCAACTGAAACGGCAACTCGTTCAGCTGGGGCCCATGCATCCCGGCAGCCTGAGCGAGCAATACAACGTGTGCGGTAAGGCCGGCTGCCGCTGCAAAGACCCTAAAGATCCCCAGAAACACGGACCTTATTACCAGCTCAGCTTTACCTGGCGGGGCAAGAGCCGGACTCGCTTCGTGCGTGCCGAGCGCCTGGCTGACGTGCGGCAGAAAGTAACCAACTACAAACGCTTCCGGAAACTGACCGACGAGTGGGTGGACCTGGTGGTGGAACTGGAACAGCTGGAGCGGGAGCAAGTCCAGTAAGACGATGGAAATCGATCCTCACAATCTACCCGCCGAGGCCAAGATTTTGCAGCAGATTGTGTTGCAGTTGCTGCAAGCCGTGGAGGACAAGGATCAGCTACTGGCACGTCTGCAACATCAGTTGGCGCAGCTGTTGCGCTATCGTTACGGACAGAAACGCGAGCGGATCGACGAGAACCAGTTGTTCCTGTTTGCCGCCCAAATCATTGCCGCCAGTCAGAGGGCGAGCGCTACAACTTCGAGCGAAGAACCGGCGGCAGATTCATCTTCCAGCGCTGACCGCAAAGAAAAGAAAGAAAAGCAGGAGCGCCGCGGTCATGGCCGCAATCCGCTGCCGGAATCCTTGGAACGTCGCCGAGTCGTGTTCGACTTGGAGGAATCCCAACGGCAATGCCCGCACTGCCAGACTCCGATGCAGAAGATCGGGGAAGACATCAGCGAGCGACTGGAGTATGTACCGGCCTCCTTGCAAGTGATCGAGGAAGTTACGCCCAAGTACGCCTGTGCGAAAGGTTGTGGGATCACGACCGCAGAGAAACCAGTCGCGCCCATCGAGAAGGGCTTGCCGGGGCCGGGACTGTTGGCGCAGGTGGCGGTCAGCAAGTACGGCGATCACCTTCCGCTGAACCGTATGGAGACGATCTTTGAACGTCACGGCGTGGATCTGTCGCGCAAGACGATGTGTGATTGGATGGCCGCTTGTGCGGAATTAGTGAGCCCGGTGTGGGAACGCATGAAGCAAGTGGTGTTGACGTCGAAAGTCGTACAGACCGACGATACGCCAGTGCCGGTGCTGGACCGGGAGTTGCCGCGCACGCGCACCGGCCGCATCTGGACTTACGTCGGGGATCGGGACCGTCCTTACATCGTCTACGACTACACGGGCAATCACAGTCGAGAGGGACCGGAAGAATTCTTGAAAGGCTACCACGGCTATTTGCAGGCGGACGCCTATCGCGGCTATGACGCACTTTTCAAAAATCGCAGGGAGGAACTGACCGAGGTAGGGTGTTGGGCGCACTCGCGGCGAAAGTTTTTTGAGGCGCAGACCTCGGATGTGTGTCGGGCCACGATCATGCTGGCCTACATTCAGTTGTTGTATGAAGTCGAGCGGGAAGCTCGGAACGGCAAACTGCATGCCGAGCAGCGGCGTGAGTTACGCCAGGCCAAGTCGCGTCCCATTCTGGATGACATCCAGACTTATTTGCAGACGGAAAAACCGAAAGTATTACCGAAAAGCGCGATCGGTGAAGCCATCGATTACGTTCTGTCCAATTGGGAAGCGCTGTCGCGTTACGCGCAAGATGGCGACCTGGAGATCGACAATAACGGCGCCGAGCGCAGCCTCCGACCGATCGTAGTTGGACGGAACAACTGGATGTTCTATGGAAGCGACAAGGGCGGCCGAACAGCAGCGGTACTGAGTACGCTCATTGCCAGCTGTAAACGCCTGCGCGTCGAGCCCTTCTCCTATCTTCGCGACCTGTTCACGCGCATCAGCACTCACCCGCACAACCAGCTCGATGAGTTGCTGCCGGACCGCTGGCAAGCCGCTCAGTCAGCAACTCAGCCCTGACCTGCCGCTCGCTTCAGGCGACACGCCCGCCGGCAGCTCATATGGGTCTGCCGGACGGGTACCGAGTTCCAGGAGCTTCTCCGGCTGGATTGGCAAGAGTTCGAACGGCGGTTCGGGAAGAAGAAATAGAGTGGGGCCGCCTTCGGGCAACTTCCTAGTCGCTGTATCGAAAGCGGGCAAATATGCCACGCTCGTGTACTCCCTTTGCATCCTCGCGCTTCCGATACAGCCTCGGACTTACCGGGCGCTACTTACTAGTTGGCTGAACGGCCTGAGCCGCGACGGATGTAGCCGGGGGGAAACACGCATTGCGCCCGTTCTGAATCGCTTCACTCTCACCTTGTTTGTCGTTCTTGCGGACGACAACGACGTGGACTCCCTGCTGTTGGAGTTTCTGTAGATCATTCCCCTTGTACTTCATTTTCACTTGAGCGGGAGGGACGTTGATTGCATCGCGGTACTCGTAGCGTCCACCACTAGCGATAAGACCCGTCGCCAAGCCAATGCCCCCGGTGAAGACACCCGCAATGATCGCGTTCCTCATGCGGTGCCCTTCTGCGCTGGTGACAATCAGGCATGAGTTGTTAGGAGTCGGAGCCTGAACAACGGCCTTAGGTGCATCCTTCTCTGGTATACCTGCGCCAGCGGGAGACTGAGGGAAAGCACTCACCAGCAAGAACATGTTGAGCGTGCAGAAAACAAACAGAGCCTTGATTGATTTCTTTGATATGCACATGGGTTAAAAGTGCCTTTCTGCTATAAGATTCTTGACCTGACATGAAGTGAGAATAGGGCGCCTGCGAATCTCGATATATAGTACTTTGGTGAATTTATTCGTAAGTAACAATGGCGGACTACGCACAACGGGACAGCGTGGCAGAGGCTACTCGTGTCCCCTGATGACCGAAAGTTCCTTAGCTTTCTATAGACGGCTGACGCGGACCGTGGCGCGCCAGAGCGCGAGTTCGAAGAACTTCTCAAGCGCGACTGGGAGGAGTTCGACCTGCACTACAAACCCGACCCCCAAAGTCTCTAACGCGGCAGCGAGGCGATCTTCTTTTTGGCCAGCGGTACGGCATAAGCAGCTGGAGGATTATGAGCGATTGCTGCTGAAGCCTTGTGGTAGAACTCGATTGCTTTGTCTTTGTCGCCTAGCTTTTCGTGGGTTTGGCCAATCATGCATTGGATGAACGGGTCGTTCTGGTTTGCTTTGAGCAGTTCTTCAAGGGCTGTCTTGTAATCCCCCGCATAGAATGCGACATAGCCCTGCAGGTAGGGAAGGAATTGTGCCTGCTCAGGATTGGTTCCCCTGTCGAGGATGTTCTTTGCCGTAGCGACGTGCTTCTGCGCGTCGGCTTGATTCCCACGCCGGGCAGCGATACGCGCCTGCGCGTGCTCCCAACGAAACTCCCAAAGGTCCTGGCGAGCCGGTTTGATTTCGGGTTCTTTCAGTCCGGTGTCGTGGCCTACCTGATACCAGTGATACGCGGTGTCCAAATCGCCTGAGTCAATGCAAGCGCGAGCAGCCTCGTCGGCAATCTCGCCCTGCTGAAAAAAGTTCTTCACGCTCCCGTAGTAGTCGAAAACGTGCTGTTCGTACTCGACGGTCTTCTTGCAATTTCCCTCGAAGGCATACGACATCGACATCGCCCTTTGCGCCATTGCCTTGTGCTCCGGTGTATCTGCAACATCGATTGCCTTCGCAAAATAGTTGCGGGCCTCCTCGCCTTGACCCATGAGGTCGAGGACACTCCCTGCGGCGATATTGGCCGGAACGGAATACGGCGAGGTCTGGAGAGTCTTGCGATACAGCGCCAGCGCGTCATCCAACTTTCCTTCGCGCATCAATTGCTGACCCTGCCGGATGAACTCGGGCTGTTGCTGCTGAGTGCTGGGCGCCTGCGCCAGCAGAGGCGCGAGAGAAGCCGAAAGGATGAGAAAGGCTCGGGGGATCACGGTGATAGTAGCCTTCATGGGCGGGATTATCTCACAAAGCCGCTGGCTTGACGTTCCCACCCCGTGGTGCGTCGCAGGGAGCTGAATGATTTCAAGGTCGCAAGAACGCTCGACCGGCGTCCATCAACTAGAGCAGAACCGGCAAGTCTACTCGGTCGAAGGAGCCGACGCCGTCATCTAATCAGCCTTGCGGTCGGGCCGGATTCCAAACAGCAAGTCTGCAGACAGGAAACCGACAAATAATTCTAGCCCCAT
>Ga0193733_1000185_pt1 | contig 22366 bp, 19 predicted proteins | sample U1s2metaG_FD_145076 | JGI IMG/M metagenome (GOLD analysis project Ga0193733, IMG submission 145076) | Soil microbial communities from a riparian zone of the East river system, Colorado, United States - U1s2 | ecosystem: Environmental > Terrestrial > Soil > Riparian zone | place: USA: East River...
GAGTCCAGGCGATGTACAAATACTGGATCCCCGCTTTCGCGGGAGTCCAGGCGATGTACAAATACTGGATCCCCGCTTTCGCGGGAGTCCAGGCGATGTACAAATACTGGATCCCCGCTTTCGCGGGAGTCCAGGCGATGTACAAATACTGGATCCCCGCTTTCGCGGGGATGACGATCGCTTACTGTCGTCGCGATCGTCACTTGTCGCTGCCGCCCTGCTGCCAGGCACGGCGCTGCAATCCGAAGTACGAGAACAGAATCGCCGCCAGCAGAAACGGCACCATCAGCATCGCCAGCGCGGCGCCTTCGCCGAGCGCGCCGCCGGGGATGCCGCGCTGGAACGAGAGCGTCGCCATCAAGTGAGTGGCGTTGAGCGGCCCGCCGCGCGTGAGCACGTAAATGAGCTGGAAATCCGTGAACGTGAAGAGCACGCTGAAGGTCATCACCACCGCGATGATCGGCGTGAGCAGCGGCAGCGTGACGTTCCAGAACTGCTGCCAGGGCGTCGCGCCGTCGATCGAGGAGGCTTCATAGAGCGACGGCGGAATGGTCTGCAGGCCCGCGAGGAGGGAAATCGCCACGAACGGGACCCCCCGCCAGATGTTCGCCGCGGTCACCGAAAGCCGCGCGAGCCAGGGCTCACCGAGAAAATCGATGTACCGGTCGATCAGGCCCATCTTCGAAAGGGTCCAGCTCACCACCGAGAACTGGGAGTCGTAGATCCACCAGAAGGCGATGGCGGACAGCGCGGTCGGCACGATGAACGGCAGCAGCACGATCGCGCGGATGAACGACTTGAACGGAAGGTGGCGGTTGAGGATGAGCGCGAGCCAGAGGCCCAGCACGAACTTGAGCACGCTCGCTACGGTGGTATAGAACAGGGTATTGAACAGGGACAGCCGCGCTACGCTGTCGCCGATGAGGAACTGGAAGTTCTCGATTCCGATCCACTCACCGGCACGGCCGATCTTGGCGTCGGTGAAGCCGAGCCAGGTGCCGAGCCCGAGAGGGTACGTAAGGAAAAGCAGAAGCAGAATACCCGCGGGCAGCATGAACAGCAGCCCGAGGGTGTTGCGGTTGTCGAGAAATCGATGCACGGGTCAGAGTGTCATCCCCTCCTTGGACAAGGAGGGGTGCGCGCGAAGCGCGCGGGGTGGTTTGATGCACGCGCTCGCACCACCACCCCGTCGCCTCCGGCGACACCCCTCCTCCATCCTGGAGGAGGGGAAAGGTCTAAAGGTCAAACCTTGTAATACCGTTCCGCGCGTTTCTGGGCGCGCTCCATGGCTTCCTTCGGCGACTTATCGCCCGAGGCGGCTTCGGCGACCATGTCCACGATGATGAAGTCGGCGAGCGCGCCCGCGGACGCGTAGCCGAGCTTGCCCGCGTATCCTGCGGGGCGCAGCTGCTTGCAGGCGTCGCGGTAAGCCGTGTGCTTCGGGTCCACTGTCCAGATCGGGTTTTTCTCGTAAGCGACGAGAGGGCCCGCGGTATAGCCGATTCCGGCCTGGAGCCAGGCGCCGTACTGCTCTTCCTCCATCATGAAACGGATGAATTCCTTGGCGGCCTTCGGATACTTCGTGTACTTGAAGATCATCTGGTTCATGAACAGGTGGCACGCGCTCGACACGCCGGCCGGCCCCGCCGGATAGCTCGCGTGATTGATGTCGGTCTGAAGCGCGTTGATCTTCGGGTCCTTGGAATTCTTCGACGCGTAGTAGATCGAGATGCCGTTGTTGGTCACCGAGATCTGCCCGTCGAGGAAGACCTTGTTGTTGTTCGGATCGAGCCACGAAAGGGTGCCCGGGATGAAGGTGCCGTAGAGCTCCTTCGAGTACTCGAGCGCCCTTAGCGTTTGCGGGCTGTTGATGACCACGTTGTTCTTCGTGTCGACCATCTGGCCGCCGAAGGTCCAGACCAGCCAGTGGCACCAGGTATTGGCGTCTCCCGTGGCGTGGCCGAGCGCGAAGCCGCCGGGCGTGCCCTTGTCCTTGAGCACCTTCATCATCTTGAGGAAGCCGTCGGTGTCCTTCGGGAAGCTGTCGAATCCGGCCGCCTTCACCTGGCTCTCGCGGTAGACGATCATGCTGCCGGTCGCGCCGAGGGGGACGCCGATCCAGCGCTTGCCGTCGGGCTTGAGATAGAGCTCGCACGTCGGGTACCAGCCGCCGTATTTTTTGCCCAGGTAGTTGCACAGGTCGGTGACGTCCACCAGCTTCTCGGGATAGAGATTGGCGTCGTCGTACGTGCCGAGAATGATGTCCGGGCCGGCGCCGGTGTTGGCCGCGACCGCGGCCTTCGGGCGCACGTCTTCCCAGCTCTCGCTGTCTACGCGCACTTCGATGCCGTATTTGGCGGTAAAGGCGTGCACGTTCTTCATGTACTGATCGATGTCGCCCTGGACGAAGCGGCTCCAGCGCAGCACGCGCAGCTTCGCGCTCTTCTCGGGCTGGCTGTTCCACTGGGCGTGCGCGTCCTTGATCCAGATCATCGGGAACGCCGCGGCCGCGGCGACGCCCGCTCCTGCCTTCAGTAAGTCCCTGCGCTTGTTGCTCATGGCTCCTCCTTATGCAAGTCGAGCGCCGCTCGACGGATCGAAAAGATAGGTCAATTGCGGCTTGAGGCGCACCGCCGCGCCGGGTTGAAAAGCGTGGCGCTCGCGCACGACCGCCGTGACGTCGACGCCGGCGAGCTTGCAGAAGATCTGCGTGTCGGCGCCGGTGGGCTCGACCACGACCACTTCCGCGGGAACGCCGTCATCGGCCACCGCGAAATGCTCGGGCCGCACGCCGACCACCACCTCGCGGCCCTCGGGAATTTCGGCGCGCACCGGGATGGGCAGGTGCACGCCGCCGCCGACCGCCACCGCGAACCCGGCGCCGTTTCTAGCCAGGCGGCCGGCGAGGAAATTCATCGCCGGCGAGCCGATGAAGCCGGCGACGAACTGGTTCCCCGGGTCGTCGTAGAGCTCGAGCGGCGAGCCGGTCTGCTCGACGCGGCCTGCGTTCATGACCACGATCTTGTCCGCCATGGTCATCGCCTCGATCTGGTCGTGGGTAACGTAGACCGACGTGGTCTTCAATCTCTGATGCAGCGCCTTGATCTCGGTGCGCATGGCCACGCGCAGCTTGGCATCGAGGTTGGACAGCGGCTCGTCGAACAGGAACACCTGCGGCTTCCGCACGATCGCGCGTCCCATCGCGACGCGCTGGCGCTGGCCGCCTGAGAGCTGGCGCGGATAGCGCCGGAGGTATTCTTCAAGCCCGAGGATCAGCGCCGCCTCCTCGACGCGCAGGCGCGTCTGCTCGCGCGATTCGCCGGCGAGCTTCAGGCTGAAGGCCATGTTGTCGTACACGTTCATGTGCGGGTAGAGCGCGTAGTTCTGGAACACCATGGCAATGTCCCGCTCCTTCGGCGCGACGCCGTTGACAACGCGCTCGCCGATCGCGATCCGGCCGCCGGAAATCTCCTCCAGCCCCGCGATCATCCGCAAGAGCGTCGATTTGCCGCAACCCGAGGGGCCCACCAGCACGCAGAACTCGCCGTCCTCGACACCGATGTCCACGCCGTGCACGACCTCGGTCGAGCCGAAGCTCTTGCGCACCGCGCTCAGGGTCACCGATGCCATGCGAGTGTTCGATTTGCCGGGGAGCCGCGTTTTTGGGAAAATTTCGGGAGGGCGAGGGCAGGTTAGCCGCGCCCACTGTGGGGGTCAAGGGGATTCGCATGAAAGAGCGTTTTTCGATCGATCGCGCGAGCTTTCCCGGCCCCGTCGTGGTCACGGGCGCGGGCGGCTGCATCGGCAGCTGGGTGCTCGCGCTGCTCGTGCGCGCGGGCGTTCCGGCGTGCGCGCTCGACTTGTCGGAGGACAAGCGGCGGCCGCGCCTGCTCATCGACGAGGCCGATCTGGAAAAAATCCGATGGCGCACCGGCGACGTCTCCGAGAGCGGGGTGATCGTCGAGGCCCTCGAAGCGCTGCGCCCATGCGCGGTCATCCATCTCGCGGCTCTGCAGGTGCCGTTCTGCAAGGCCGACCCCGTCGCGGGGGCGAAAGTGAACGTCGTCGGCACGGTCAATGTGTTCGAGGCCGCGCGGCGTCTCGGGATCAGGCGCATCGCCTACGCGAGCTCGATCGCCGCCTACGGCGCGATGGACGAGGGCCACGGTGCCATGCACACGCTTTACGGCGCGTACAAATACTGCGACGAGCAGATCGCCAAGGTGTATTCCGAGGACTGGAACGTCGCGAGCGTCGGCATCAGGCCGGGAGTCGTCTACGGCGTGGGCCGCGACCAGGGCCTCACCTCGAAAACGACTTTCGCGATTCTCGCCGCCGCCGCGGGCAAGCCCTACGAGGTGCCTTTTTCCGGCGGCGTATCGTGGCTGTACGCGGGCGAGGTCGCGAGCGCGTTCATTCACGCCGTCTCGCGCGAGCGCAAGGGCGCGCCGGTCTTCGACATGAACGGCGTCTACGCGCCGGTCGAGGAGGGGCTTCGCATCCTCAGGCAACTCGCGCCTTCGGCGGCGATCACCTCCTCGGGGCAGCCGCTCGCGTTTCCCATGCACCTGCCCGACGAGCCGCTTCGCGCCCAGCTGGGAAACTATGGAAGCATGCCCCTCGCCGAAGGCATCCGCGAGACCTACGAGGCGTTCCGGTCGCTCATCCGGCGCGGGCTGTTGAGCATGCCGGAGTCGGCGTAGAGCATCTCGCATGAAACAACCCGAAACCGCGCTCATCGTGGGCGCGGGCAGCGGCCTCTCCGCGTCGCTCGCGCGCCTGTTCGCGAAAGACGGGATGCGGGTCGCACTCGCCGCTCGCGACACGTCCAAGCTCGCTTCGCTCGTGAAGGAAACCAGCGCGCTCCCGATCGCCTGCGATGCCGCGGAGCTCGCGCAGATCGAGGCGATGTTCGCCGCGGTCGAGGCGAAATGGGGCGTGCCCGAGCTCGTGGTCTACAACGCGGGTTACCGCGCGCGCGGGCCCTTCGTCGGCCTCGACCCGAAGGAAGTCGAGCGCACGATCAGGGTGACGGGCTATGCGGGGTTTCTGGTCGCTCAAGGCGCTGCGAAGCGCATGCTCGCGCGCGGGTCGGGGGCGATCTTCTTCACCGGGGCCTCGGCGAGCGTGAAGGGCTACGCCGAGTCGGCGCCTTTCGCGATGGGGAAGTTCGCGCTGCGCGGCCTGGCGCAGAGCATGGCGCGGGAGCTCGCGCCGAAGGGAATCCACGTCGCGCACTTCGTCATCGACGGCGGGATCTCCAGGGGCACGGGCGACCCGCGCGCGGGCGAGCGCGGCGCGGACGGGATGCTCCACCCCGACGAAATCGCGAAGAACTACCTGCACGTATACAGACAGCACCGCAGCGCCTGGACCTGGGAAATCGAGCTGCGGCCCTGGGTCGAGAAGTTCTGACGCGCGTCACCCCCGCGCGAGGCTCGCCAGCGCGGCGAGCGCAGCGGCGAGGCCGGCGCCTTTGCGCGCCGTGAACGGCTCCCGCAGGAAGAAGAACCCGAGGAGCGCGGTCACGACGAATCCCATTTGCGCGACCGGCACCACCACGCTCGCCTCCCCGCCCTCGAGGCCTTTCGCGAGGAACGTGAAGGCGACGACCAGCAGCGCCGCGGCAACGGGCGCGTGACGCCACGCCGCCCGCGAAGGCCTGATGCGGCGGTCGACGTAGGCCGTGAATGCGGTCGACAGGGTGACGGCGACCGCCCCTTGAGCGGCGACCAGGGAAATCGGCGTCGCGCCCTCTCGCAGCCCCAGCTTGTAGGTGAAGCTCGCGATTCCGACCGCGACGGTCGCAACGAGCACGCGCGCGAGGGAGGACCGGCTCTCGCGACGGGCATCGCCGCCCGCCGCCGGCGCAGCGAGCAGGAGCCAGACCGCTACGAGCACGAGCGCGAGGCCCGCGAGTTTGGGCGCGGTGAGCGGCTCGCCGAGCACCAGCACGGCGAGCGCCACGGTGACGGCGAAGCTCAGCCGGAAGATCGTCGCGTGGGTGCTGACCGCGCCCGACTTGAGGCTCCGGGCGAAGTTGTAGTACCCGATGACGACCAGCACGCCGGCCGCCGCGCCCCAGAGCGCCCCGCGATTGAGCGCGAGCGCCCCCGAGAAAAATCCGTACAGGATCGCAAACGAGGAGAAGAACCAGGTCTGCACCATCAGAAACTGATGCGGTTCGGCCCCGGCCGCCGCGCCGCGCTTGTATACGAAATCCGCCACTCCGTAGAGCAGCATCGCGCCGAGTGCGTATCCGATGCCTTCGCTCATGATCTGTCAGGTTCGTCGGCAAGTATAAGATAGCGGCATCTCAGGAAGGAGAAACCATGCCGCTTCGGCCCGGATTCGACGTCGATCGCTTCAATCGGTTCGGCAAGGATTTTCTGCCCGGCTTCGTCGGCCTTCTCATCACCGAAGTGTCCGAGGGCCTGCTGAAAGGGGAGCTCGAGTTGCGCAAGGCCCTTCTCGCGCCGAACGGCTATCTGCACGCCGGCGCGATCGTCAGCTTCGCCGACACGCTCGCAGGCTACGGATGCATTTCGCACCTGCCTGCGAACGCGCAGAACTTCACCACGGTGGAGCTCAAGGCGAATTTTCTCAATACCGCGCAGGAAGGCAGGCTCCACGGCGAGGCGCGCGCCGTGCACCTGGGGCGCACCACGCAAGTCTGGGATGCGACCGTGACCCACGGCGAAGAGCGGCGCAAACTCGCGCTGTTTCGCTGCACGCAGCTGGTTCTTTACCCGAGGTAGCGGGGGGCAAACGCGCCGCATATCGCGCTGCCTGCGCGATTGAAGTTGTAGTTAGGCCGCGATGCAGAATCGACGATTCTTTACGGCAAAATCGGGCTTCAGCGACAGACAGTCTAATCCCCTGCTCCTATAGTACTACGCGGATGAGCCGAATTGGCCATGCCACATAGGCCAAGTTGATTACGGCGCGCAAACGTCGCAAGTTGAGTAGATCAAATCACAAAAAAGGGAGGATCGACATGAAGACGAAATTCCTAGGGTGCTCGCAGGTTGTGGCGGCTTTCGCGACCGTCTTGGCGCTTAGCGGAGGCACGGCACAGGCCGTGGGTCCCTGCTCCGTTCCGTCTGTTTTTCCTTTTTACCCATCGATTCAATCCGCAGTCAACGATCCCAGCTGCAACCCGATCAATGTGGCCCCCGGGGGGTACCCCGAGAACGTGACGATCCCGATAACCAGGTCGTCTCTCATTCTTAACGGTGCGCAGGCCGGAAATCCCGTCGCCGGGCGAACCTTTGCCGTGGGGGAATCAACCATAACCGGGACCGGTTTGTCGTTGCCGGATATCACTATCCACGCGGCGAATGTCATCATCGACGGCTTTTCACTGGAGAATCTCAACCAATCCACCGGAATTCTGATCAAGACGACCGGCGATAACGCGCTCATCACCAACAACATCATTCAGGGAATCGGCGGGGTATCCTTTGCCGGCAATACCCAGGCCATTTATCTCGAAAACGGTCCGGATGACGTAACGGTGGTGGGCAATAAGATCAGTTTCGTCGCGGGCATACTAAGTTCAAACGGAGGCGTATTCATCGGCGACAGCAGTTCGATGAATCCAAGCCTGAACGTACTGATCGAAGGAAATTCAATCTCGGACATAACTAGCACAAGCGTGACGCCACCCAAAGGAGCCTACGGGATTCATGTCAACAATGGAAATGGCAGCACAAATAACACAGGCTTGGTGATACGCAACAACACCATCGATAACCTGATTGGTGGCGGTTGGGTACATGCCATCGGCTTGGAGGCCAACACGCCTGGTGTTGTTGTCAACGGCAACTCGATCAGCAACCTGGTATCGCCGCCATTTACGGGGTCGCCGCCACTTGTGATCTCTACCGCGGTCGCAGTCTGGTTCGAAGCCAATTCATCGCTTGGGACGGCAAAGGTTAACCAGAACAACTTCAACGTCACCAACCTAGCGTATGGGATCGCGGTTCAAAACGCCCTCATCATGCCTATTGCTTCGGCCGGCGTCGTTGATGGCAGATGCAACTGGTGGGGCGACATGAACGGTCCGGGGCCAGTGGGGCCAAGCGTCTTGGGCGCCCAAGTCAGTTACAACGTCGACTTCAACCCCTGGCTCATCGCGCGCGCCCCGGCTGGCGCATGCGTCGGCGGCGCCTCTGCTCCAGCAAAGGTGACCGGCGGCGGCCAGATTCCGGGCGACGACCCTCTCTTCTCCCCCCTTGGGGACCTGCTGTCCGTGCCGGCTCTGATTCCTAGTCTGGCCGATCCCAACGCGCAGGCCACCTTCGGCTTCGTGGCGAAGTGCTGCCCGGCGACAGGAAACCTGGAATACAACGACCATCAGGCCGACGTGCGGATAAAGGCCCAATCCATTGATGGGCCAGTTATCCGCAGCCAGCGCCCCGGTGATTCTTGCCCGACGATACCTGGGAGCAAGCACGCCACGATCGGTGGCAGGGCCACGGTCATCCGGTCTACGCACACGGAAACGGAGGACTTCACTGTTGAAGTTGACGACTGTGGCGAGCCCGGGACTGCGGATAGGTTCGGCATTAAAACTGAGACCTACTCGAACGGGTGGCCTATACCCAGCACCTTGACCGGGGGCAACATCCAGATCCATTGATGCTGGCGGGATCGATCAATCGACGCTCGCCCCGGTCGCTCGGATCAGCGGCGCCAGCGCGCGCCCGCCGCGCCGCGACGGGCTCACCACACCGCCTGCAGCCGCGGCGTGCGACGCAGCCGCCGGTCTGCGGTGACGAGCCTCGATTCCAGGGCGATCGCGGTCGCGGCGATGATGCGATCGGCTGGATCGCCGGGAGCCGCATCGTCGAACGAGCCGGCGAGCTGGGCGATCCCGGCGCTGATCGGCTCGAAGTGCAGCTCCGGAAGCATGCGCAGGTCGGCCAGCCAGTGTTCCCCGGCGACGCCGAGCACCAGCCGGCCCCTGCGAACCGCGGTGGTGATCTCGAACAGGCTGATCGCCGAGGCGATCACCGGTCCCTCGCGCAATGCCGCGCCGATGGCGCGCTTCGCTCGGACCGAGAGCTTCGCCGCATCCGCCACCCACCAGACGAGCGCGTGGGTGTCGAGCACGATCACTTGTTCGCGTCCCACTCGCCCGGGTCGATCACCGGATCGAGCGGCCGCTCGTAGCGCCGCACGCTGCCGCGCAGGCGTGCCCGCGCCGCCGCCGCTTCGTCCCTCGCGGCCGCGGGCGGAGCGATCTCGGCGATGACCCGGCCCCGGGAGGTGACGCGGAAGCGCTCTCCGCGCCGGACCTTTGCCATGTACTCCGGGAGCCTTTGCCGCAGCTCGGTGACCTTGACGTGTTTCATGCGTGCCTCATATGTACAGATGGAGTGTACAGATGGCAGGGCAGCGCATCAAGCTGCCGGTGTTCGAGCCGGCTCCATTCCCTTCACGCGCAACGGCGGCCCGGCATTGCCGGCGAGCTCTAAAGAGCGCATCCTCATGCGCGAAAAGGCGTGCTGAAGGTTCGCCGCTTGTGCAGCGCGGCGTCTGCCGAAAGCGCGCGGTTTCATCCACTGCAGACCGAAAGGGGGAAAAATGATCGATGCACTGAGAGCACCGTACGGAGCGTTGCTGCTGCGCGTCAGCATGGGCGTCCTGTTCATTCTGCATGGTCTCTACCTCAAGGCCATGGTTTTCGGAATGGCGGGAGCCGGAAAGTATTTCGCGTCCCTAGGGCTGCCGGAGTGGTTCGCGTGGGTCGTCGTGGCGTACGAAACGCTAGGCGGACTGGCGCTCATCTTCGGAATCTATACGCGATGGGTTGCGGTCTTTCTCGGGGTTCACCTGCTCTTCGCGGCCTATCTGGGCCACGTAGCCAACGGGTGGGTGTTCACCGCTAAAGGCGGCGGCTACGAGTATCCGCTGTTCTGGGCGATCGTCTGCTTCGCGCTCGCCCTCGTCGGTGACGGCGCGCTTGCGTTGAAGACGCGGAGAGCTGTCCAAACGCAGTGACGGAGGGCCGGCGCGGCGGCGAGCTTGCGCTGGCTCTCCGCCGCCCCGGTGGTGTACGCTTTCGTTTCCCGCCCAAGCACAAAGACACTGTCCGGAGGAGAGTATGGCCGACTTCACATTGCGGGTGAACGGAGCGACGCGAAAAGTGTCTTCGGTCGCGCCCGACACTCCGCTTCTGTACGTCCTGCGCAACGACCTGGAGCTGAACGGCCCGAAGTTCGGCTGCGGCCTCGCCCAATGCGGCGCCTGCACCGTGCTGATCGACGGCAAATCCGTGCGCTCCTGCGCGGTGACGGTGTCGGCCGCGGCGAAGGGAGCCATCACCACGCTCGAGGGGCTTGGCACGATCGAGAAGCTCCACCCGCTGCAGCGCGCTTTCATCGAGGAGCAGGCCTGCCAGTGCGGCTATTGCAGCAACGGCATGATCATGGCCGCCAAGGCGCTGCTCGACGGCAAACCCCGCCCGAGCGAGCGCGAGATCAAGGAGGCGTTGAACGACCACCTGTGCCGCTGCGCCTCGCACAACCGCATCGTTCGCGCCGTGCAGCGCGCGGCAAAGGAGATGGCATGAAGCCCTCTCTCTCGCGCCGCGATTTCTTGAAGACCGGCAGCGCGCTGGTCATCGCGTTTTCGCTCGCCCCCGATGCGTTCGGCCAGGCGAAGCCCGCCCCGCTGCCCGGCAGCCTCAACAACAACCGCATGCTCGACTCGTGGCTCCGCGTCGACGCCGACGGCACGGTCACCATTTTCAGCGGCAAGATCGAGCTGGGGCAGGGCATCGGCACGGCGCTCACGCAGATCGCCGCGGACACGCGAGACGTCGATTTGAAGCGCATCAAGATCGTGCACGGTGATACCGCACTCACTCCCAACGAGGGCCAGACCGCGGGCAGCCAGTCAGTCGAGCAGAGCGGCACCGCGCTGCGCTTCGCCTGCGCCGAGGCGCGCGACATCCTGCTCAACGCCGCCGCGGCAAAACTCGGCGTCGCGGCGAGCGCTCTCAGCGTGAGCGACGGCACCTGTGCCGCGCCGGGCGGAAAATCGGTCGCCTACTGGGATCTCGTAAGCGACGCAAACTTGAAGCGCGAAGCTCGGGCGAGCGTCAAGCCCAAGCCCGCATCCGAACATAGATGGGTCGGCAAGAGCGTGCTCCGCCGCGACATCCCGAAGAAGATGACCGGCGGCGCCGCCTACGTCCAGGATGTGCGCTTGCCCGGGATGGTGTTCGGGCGCGTCGTGCGTCCGCCTTCGCCCGGCGCGCGCCTGGTTTCCTTCGACGAGGCCGCCGTGAAGGGCATGCCCGGCGTGATCGCGGTCGTGCGCGACGGTGATTTCCTGGGCGTGGCGGCAGAGCGCGAGGAGCAGGCGATCCGCGCGCGCGAGCTGCTCAAGAAATCCGCGAAATGGAAGGAGAGCGCATCGCTGCCGCCCTCGGGTGAGGCCCTGTTCGAGCACCTGATGACGAAGGCAAAGTCGGTGGACTCGGTGGTCAGCGAAAAAACCTCCACGACCGCCGCGGCGCCGGCCCGGACGATGAACGCGACCTACACGCGCCCGTTCCAGGTTCACGGCTCGATCGGCCCCTCGTGCGCGGTGGCGCAGTGGCGCGAGGGCAAGCTCACGGTGTGGACGCACAGCCAGGGCGTGTTCCCGCTGCGCGGCGATCTCGCCAAGGTCTTCGCGACCGATCCCGCGAACGTCCACTGCATCCACGCCGAAGGCGCGGGCTGCTACGGCCACAACGGCGCCGACGACGTGGCGCTCGACGCGGCGCTCGTCGCGCGGGCGACGGGCGGCCGTCCGGTCAAGCTGCAATGGATGCGCGACGACGAGTTCCAGTGGGAGCCGTACGGCTCGGCGATGGTGATGAAGCTCTCGGGCGGGCTCGATGCCCAGGGCAACGTCGTCAGCTGGACGCACGAGGTCTGGACCTATCCGCACAACAACCGACCCGGGGCGGCGGGCGGCGTGAATCTTCTGGCGAGCTGGCATCTGGAGAGGCCCTCCAACGCCCCGTTCCCGGTGGACCCGCCGCAGCCGACCGGGGGCGGCGACCGCAACTCGATCCCGCTCTACGATTTCCCGAACCAGAAGGTGGTCAAGCACTTCCTGCCGGAGATGCCGCTGCGCACCTCGGCGTTGCGCACGCTCGGCGGCTACGCCAACGTGTTTGCGCTCGAATCGTTCATCGACGAGCTCGCGCTGGCCGCGGGTGCCGATCCGGTCGAGTTCCGGCTGCGGCACCTCAAAGACCCGCGTGCGCGCGCCGTGATCGAGGCCGCCGCGCAACGCGCGGGCTGGCAGCCGAACGCCAAGGGTGACGGAACGCGCGGGCGTGGTTTTGCGTTCTCCAAGTACAAGAATCTCGCCTGCTACGTCGCGGTGGTCGCCGACGTCGAAGTCGATCGCACGAGCGGCAAGGTGCGCGTGACGCGCGCGGTGTCGGCGGTCGATGCCGGGCAGATCGTCAACCCGGACGGCGTCGTCAACCAGATCGAAGGCGGCATCATCCAGTCGACGAGCTGGACGCTCCTGGAGTCGGTGCACTACGACCGCACGCGCGTCACGACGCGCTCGTGGGCGGATTACCCGATCATTCATTTCGGGGACGTGCCGCAAGTCGAGGTCGTGCTGCTCGATCGTCCCGAAGAGCGTTTCCTCGGCGTGGGCGAAGGCTCGCAGGGCCCGGCTGCCGCGGCGATCGCCAATGCCATCGCGCACGCGACCGGCAAGCGCCTGCGCGCGCTGCCTTTTGCACCGGAGCGGGTGAAGCAGGCGCTGGCGTAGCTCGTCGGCGCGCGGTCGAACGCGAGAGATTTGGATAAGATAAGATGCGCACGGTCTCTCGCGCTGCTGCTGCGGTCGACTGGCGACAATGTAGAACTTTTGTCCAGCCGCAAAGACGCGGGTTTGGGTGCCGAACAATGATCGCAATTGCGCATTATGCCTCTCATCCCGATCAAGCCTAGTACCATTCAACTCTTTGTCTCGCTGGCCGCTCTGACCAGCTTCACCCTCATCCGTGAGTTGGTCAAAGATGGAGCGCGTGCGGCGTTGATCAGGATGTGGAAGGGCGCGTGGATTTTCATCCACCCGCGCACTTGCTTCGAGGTTGTTAAAGTACTATCGTCGGCCGAGACGCGACCTATCGTGCGCGCCGAACCACGGTTGTTGTTCAAGTACCTGAGTGATTATTTGGGAGCGGATCTATCGCGCAAGGAGCGTGCGTCGATCTTAGTCGATCACTACACGTTCCTCACGGATCGTGTCCAGGGAAATTTCTTCCGGATGATCGTCGATTGTCGGGCCGAACTGTGGCAGCAGATCATAGGCGAGCATATGTATCGTATCTGCCTGACTTTTCCACGCACAGCGACAGCGCACCACGAGGGCGATCTATCGCTGATCTTCGAGGCGGATGGCGTCGATATCTATGTCCTGTCCTTCGCGATCGGTCCTGGAAGCATTGCCGGTCTGGCTGCGTCCCGCGCCATCTATATCGCCCGCGTGCAGGGCAAGGGTAAAGGACTGCATCTGATCAGAACTGCGACGAAGATGTGCGTCGACGTTTCGCCTCCGGCACTGTTGCTCGCAGCGGCAGAGGGAGTCGCGACGGCACTGGGCCTCAGCCATATTATCGGAATCGGCGCAGACAACCACATCTCAGCCAGCGCTGATTTTCGACCGAATGACATGGTTCAGGCGTACGACGAATTCTGGCTCGCGGCAGGCGGCTTGCGCCTGGAGCGCAACATGTACCATCTGCCAGTGCCGTTGCCGCACAAACCGATCCAATCTATTAAGCGCAATCACCGCTCAAGAGCGCTGCGCAAGCGCGAATACAAGATCGTCGTCAAAGAACAGGTCTGCCGCACGTTTCGCGACGTTGCCTTAGTCGCCCGCGGGAGCTCGCGGTAGACCGCCTTTTGCACCGGAGCGGGTGAAGCAGGCGCTGGCGTAGTATGCCGCCCGAAAGGGTTACATTCCAACAGGCCCGGCGATGGCGGTAAGCGCCGTAAGGAGGAAGAAACCATGACCTGCATTAAAACGTCATCCCTAGCGCTCGGCGCGGTACTTCTGGTCACGGCGCAAGCGGGAGAGGGCCCGTCCAATTTCGAGATCGCGTCGCTGTCGAACCGCGCCGATCTCGTGAGCGGGGGCGACGCACTGCTCGAGGTGCGCGTGCCAAAGAACGTGCCGCCGCACCAGGTGAAGCTGCTGCTCAACGGCCGGGACGTCACGGCCACGTTTCGCACCAATGCGACCGGGCGCGTGATGCGCGGCGTGCTGACCGGCCTGGTGCCCGGGCAGAACGAATTCCTCGCCGACTCGAATGGCCACGGCGGCGGCCGGCCGCGCGCTTCGCTCACCATCACCAACCACCCGATCGGCGGGCCGGTGCTGCTGGGCTCGCAGACCCAGCCCTGGATCTGCGCGACGCCCACGCCGGTCCCCGCATCGGGCAACACACCGGCGTCGAACGCGAGCGGCCTGACGACCACGGCCGTCGACGCGCAGTGCAATATCGCGACCGAGTACAAGCTGTTCTACCGCACGACGAACACGCCTTGCTCGAGCGCGCTGCCGGATCCGAGCCCGCCGGCTATCCCAGCGGCGAATGCATGCTTCAAGCCGTATACGGTCGGCACCGCGCCGCCGGATCTCGCGATGACCACCACGACCGCGGGACTGACGGTGCCGTACATCGTGCGCGTGGAGCGCGGAACGATAAATCGCGGCATCTACGACATCGCGGTGTTGTTCGACCCGACCAGCGCAACGCCCTGGACGGCGCTGACGCCGCAGCCGCAATGGAACGGCAAGGTCGTCTACACCTTCGGCGCGTCGACCGGCCAGCCGCGGCTGCAGTTCCGCACTGAGCAGAACTGGGCCGATGACGCGGCGTTGTCGCGCGGCTTCATGGTCGCCGACAACAGCCTCACCGATTCGCTCTACAACTCGAACCGCGTCCTGAATGCCGAGACGCTGATGATGATGAAGGAGCACATCGTCGACACCTACGGCGAGATCAAGTACACGCTCGGCAACGGCTGCTCAGGCGGCTCGATCCAGCAGAACACCGCCGCCTCGATCTTCCCCGGCCTGCTCGACGGCATCCAGCCGAGCTGCGATTTCCCCGATTCGATCACCACCGGCCTCGAGGTCACCGACTGCGTGCTGCTGGTGAACTTCTACGACGGCCCGGAATGGACGGCGTTGATGAGCGGCCTGACGCAGGCGCAGATCAATGCCAAGAAGAAAGCGATCAACGGCCATCTCGATCAATTGGGTTGCCAGTCGTGGAACAACGCGTTCGGTTTCAACAACAAGCCGGGCAACTACGCACGCACGCTGATCCTTGCGGCCGACACCGCGACCGGCAAGTTGACCACGCTGGTGGAGTCGCGCAACAACTGCCTGCTGCCGGCAGCACTTGTGTATGACCCGGTGACCAATCCGAATGGCACGCGTTGCGGCGACCCGGACCTGTCCACCTCGGTCTGGGGCACGACCGCCGGCATCCCTGCCGGGAGCCTGCGTGCCAGGCAGACCGGCGATAACGTCGGCATCCAGTATGGCCTGAACGCGCTGCTCGCAGGCGCGATCGCCCCCGACGAGTTCGTCACGCTGAACGAGAAGATCGGCGGCTTCGATGCCGATTGGAACCGCAGGGTGGCGCGCACCCTCGCGGACCTGCCGGCGCTCGACATCGCCTACCGGGCCGGCATCGTGTCGAGCGGCAAGAACCTCGGCAAGCTGCCGATCATCGATTCGCGCGGTTACGACGAACAGGGCATCCACTACATCTGGCGCAGCTTCGCCGAGCGTGCCCGCATCGACGCGGCCAACGATGGCAATCACGGCAATCAGGTGATGTGGCGCTATGGGACCGGACTCCTGCCCGCCACGGCGGCGCAGATCGCCGCGGTGACGGTGAAGTCGCTCCTGAGCATGGACACCTGGCTGTCGAACCTGACGGTCAGCGCCCCGAAGGAGACGCTCAACTCCGTGCGCACCCAGGCCCAGGTGATCCTGGGCAAGCCGGTGACCGCGGTCGATTTCTGCTTCTTGACCGGCGACGTGAACTTCTCCACTCCGGTCTTTGACATGGCGCTGTGCGATGCCGACCCGAGGCTGCCGAAACACGCCTCGCCGCGCCAGGTCGCCGGCGGGCCGCTGGTTGAGAACATCCTGAAGTGCGAGCTGAAGCCGCTCAACTCCGTTGACTATGCGCCACGGGTCTTCTCGTCCGCGCAATGGGCGCGGCTGCAGGCCACTTTCCCAGACGGCGTATGCGATTGGAGCGAGAAGGGCGTCGGCCAGCGGAGCGCGGTTTCTCCGTTGACGTTTGCAGATGGCCCGGGTGGAAAACGGCTTCCCCCGCCGCCAGTGTCGCATCCGCGCTCCGGCCATGGCCGGGACCACGATGACGATGACCATGACAATGGGCGCGACCATCACGATCGGGACGACGACTAGGCGCTGATTTTCCGGGGATCTTCCAGGAAGTAAAGGTGGTCGGATCGCGTTCCGATTGGGGGATCAGGCCGCTTGAACATCGGCAGCGGCTTAAAGTCGTAGCTAGGCCGCGAAGCAGAATCCACGACCCTTTACGGAAAAATCAGGCTTCGGCGACAGACAGTCTGGGCCCCGGCCTCCTATAGTAGTGCGCGTATGCGCCGATAGGAGGAGCTAACCATGTCAGAAAGATATCCGGGTTCACGCGAAGAGGACGCCTGGTTGAGCGACGAGCAGCTCGAACGGTGCGCCCCGGCAGAGACCGAGCCCTTTCAGGGACCGGTCCCCACGCGCATGATCTCCAACGGCGAGTACATGCCCTTCCCGCAGACGGCAAAGCAGAAGCAAGTCGAATTTCGGGTCAAGGAGCTCGCCGGCAAGGCCTCCAAGAAACTCGGGATGACGCGGCGGCAGTTCCTCGAAAGCACGGGCGGCCTGGCTGCATCGTTCCTCGCGATGAACGAGGTCTACGGCAACACGTTCTTCAAGGTCGACGAGGTCGAGATGTTCGAAAAGGAGGCGTACGCAGAGAACGCAACGCCCCGTAACTTGTTCGTCTTCGACGATCAGACCCACATCGTGCGGTCGAGCACGAACAGCCCTCAAGGCTTGAGAGCGCTTGCACAGGGACCGGGCCCGGTTTCCACGGCTGCGGGATTCAGCCCCGCTACAACGCCGCCGTTCGGCAATCCCAACAACGGCCGCGGCGGAAACCCGGCGGGTGTCGATGAACTCGGCAGCACGTGGACACCCTGGAACCCGACGCAGCTCCATCCCGATTTTCCTCCGAATCCCGGTCCGGCGACCACGGTGGCCGGCGAATTCCATCTCGGCCAGTACATCAATCGGATGTATCTGGAAGCGCAGACGAGCGTCTCCATCATCAGCAACGCGAACATCGCGCTTTTCACACCGCCCGGCGGAGGCACGCCCGGGCCGGCGACCAACATCCACGACAGCCTGGTGAGCGAAATTCTGACCGGCTGGCAAACCGCGCAATGCAGGGATTACATCAATCAGCTCGCCGGCTCGACGCGCGCCCTTGCGCATGGGCAGATCTATCCCGGCCCCGGAAATCTCGCCGACCCGCTCTTCGGCGACTACACCCAATGGCAAATCGAGAACATGCAGCCCGACTCGTGGAAGGGCTACAACGTCGCGTTCTCGGCCAGCGCGGCTCCCGGGACCGCGTTTGCGCGCTGGCGCCTCGATGACGAGGCGATCGCCTATCCGACATATGAAGTGATCGCCAGGAACAAGCATCAGCTCAGGAAGCACCCCGGCTTCTTCAACATCTGCATTCACAAAGGCCTGTCGGCCAACGCTACGCAACCCGGCGGCGCCAACAACCTGCCGAATTTCGGAAACCCCGACGACATCGTGAAGGCGGCGACGGACTGGCCGCAGTTCAACTGGATCATGTATCACTCCTGCATCCGGCCTGGCTTCTGGATGCTCCAAGCTCTGCAGGATATCGAGAATCTGCCGGGAGCCATGCAGCCGACGCTGCTCACGGACAGCCATGGGCACAGCGTTCCAAACATCCGGTGGTCCACGCAGTTTGCGCAGATCGCCGGCGGCAGGTACGTGGCCGGGGCAGAACCCACATCGACTTCACCCTCGAGCTTCCACCGGCTCGGCAACGTGTACGCCGAGCTCGGTACGACGATGGCGTCGATGATCGTGACATTCCCCACGGTGTGGGCGCATCTCATCGGCCAGCTCATGCACTACATGGGGCCAACCAACATCGTCTTCGGCTCGGACTCGCTCTGGTACGGCGGCCCGCAATGGCAGGTCGAGGCGCTGTGGCGCTCGCAGATCCCCGACGATATCGCAGACCGGTGGGGCTATCCGCCGCTGACGGAAGGGGCAAAGCGGCACATCCTCGGCCTCAACTCGGCCCGGCTTTACGGGCTTCCCGCTGCGGCGGTCCGCTACACCGATGGCGGTTTGCCGGACTATGCCACCGCGCCGGAGCTCCAGGCCGGCGGCAGCATGGATGCCGCGCTCCGCGGGGTCGGTTATCCGGAACCCGTGACGCCCGCCAGCCTTGTGCCCGAGGACCGGTTCGCGAAGTTGAAGAGATGGGCCGACGACCTGGGCCTGGGGCGGAGCAACACCCGCAACGGCTGGATGCGAACGCGAGCGTAGTCCGCGACCCGGCGCATGGGCGCCCTGAAGAGAGTATCCTCGGCGTGGCGAAGGCTCGCAGGGGTCCCGCCGCCGCGGCGATCACCAATGCCAGCGCCCACGCCACGGGCAGGCGCATGCGCGCGCTGCCTTTGCGCCGGACCGAGTGAAGCAGGCGCTGGCGTAACCGGCCTGCGCGCTTCGGGCGCAAGCACTTCAATCGCCGGGAAAGTGAGTTTTCTGGGGCGGGGTCCATTCTGACTTAAGCTGGAAGACTCGTCCCGGGAGGCGCGCGAGCCGTCAACTAGACCGAATCGGCTTCCCTCGGACCAAGACGCGGTTCGACCTCTGTAAGGTCGGTGTAAACATTCCCCGTGCGCCGAGCGCATGATTGGCCGTAACGCCCGTTGCGGAGCGTCCGAAAAGCGCGGATCGGCGGTCGAACGCGCGCTGGCAACTCTGATCGAGCGCGACCGGGCGCGTGGGCGCCCGGCTCAGGCCTCACTGCAGCGTTGCATCGGCACAGGACACCGGCGACGGGCAGGATCGGAGCGGATTGATTTTTCTATCTCTCAGGGAGGAACGACAATGACGAATCGGCTAGTGTCACGAGTGTTCAGCAAGCCGCTTCACGGCTCAGCACTCCACACGGTGACGGGCGCGGCGGGTTCCGCAGTGAATCGAGAGGGGGCGGGAAAGGAGACGACCATGAACGGTCCACGCTCCCGGCCGCGCTGGAAGGGGAACTTACCGATGAAGGCGCTAGCCAAAATCTTTGTGGTGTTCGGCGCTGTTGTCAGCGCGTCGACTTCCCATGCAGCCTTCATCGATGATCCCGGCTTCGTCGGTACGGGTGTCTATTTCAACGCCGGCTGCACCAGCAGCCCCGGTAGCTGCTTACTCGAAGGCTTCATCAACGACACCCCCACCGAAATCAACGCCGTAACCAGGAGCGTAACGGAGTCGCGGGGCACTGTGTTGTCGAAGAGCGGCTTGGGGTCTGAGTTTGCGTCGGCACGGGCCCTTTTCAGCGTCTTCGATGTCGGCGTGATAGTCGCCCAGGCCGCCAACGGGGGCAGGGGCAGAGGGACTGCGGGAGCCATTGCAATCACGGGCTTCACCGTAGAGGGTTTTGCCGAGATCACCTCCTTTCCCGGCGCTCTTGACATCAAAGGGACATTCAGCCCGGCGACGATTTCCGGCAGTGATTTCTTGGATGTCGAAGCTCAAGTTACAGACTTTCAGGGGCGCTTCCTTGCCTTTCTCGAAATCGACCCTGACACGGGAGGAGGGTTCAGCTTTACAGCCGTCGTGTGCACGAGCTATTCCTTGACACGCTGCACCGGCCTTGCGAGGTCGTCCGGCCCCTGGGAAGGGTCGATTTCGCTGCCTCTGGTTGTTCCGTCCGACGTTCCCAATGGCGTGATCGTTGATCTGTTCGGCTTCGCTCAGACCGATGGCGTGAATGACGTCACTCTCGACTTCAGTCATACGGCCACGCTGACATTTTCCCCGCCGCCCGGGACAATCGTGCGGCTCGCGACCGGTGAAGTCTTCGGCGCCACAGCCGACTCCATCCCCACCACGACCACCGCAACACCCGCGCAAGCGCCCAACGCGAACGGCTGGAACAACACGAACGTGACGATCAATCTGGCTGCAGCGGATGACCCCGGCGGCTCCGGCGTGAAGGAGATCCACTTCTCCCAGAGTGGTGCGCAAGGCGGGGCTGGCGTAGTGGCCGGAAGCCGCACCGCCGTGACGATTTCGGCCGAGGGAACCACAACGCTCACGTTTTTCGCCGTGGACAACGCGGGCAACCAGGAGGCGGCGAAGACCCTTACCGTGCGGATCGACAAGACGCCGCCCGTCATCGCCGGACTCCCGGCGAGCTGTACCCTTTGGCCGCCGAATCGTCAGATGGTCCAGGTCGCCACGGTGGCTGCCAGTGACGCCCTCTCCGGGCTCGCCCCAGGATCACCGACCGTCACGGGGACGGGAAACGAAGCTGCGAACGGGCTCGGTGACGGGAACACTGCTCCGGACATCGTGATCACGGGGAGCATGGTCCAGCTCCGGGCCGAGCGTTCCGGCACCGGCGCTGGTCGGATCTATACACTCGCGGCCTCGGCGAGCGATCTGGCGGGGAACGTGGCGATCGCCACCGCAACGTGCACGGTCCCGCACGATCAACGCAACTGAGCGAGCGCGCCGCCGGCCGCTGCGTTGCTTCGCGACTTCCGGGGGCGTGGCTTCGACCACGCTGCTTCGGCCACGCCCCACTCGCGAAAAGCCCGCGCGATCAATCGACGGTCGCGCCGGTCGCGCGGATCAGCGGCGCCCAGCGCGCGATCTCGCTTTTCATGTAGGCGGCGAATTCCGCCGAGCTCGAGCCGACGGCGATGAAGCCGTTGGCGGCGTACTGCTCGCGCACTTCCGCCGAGTTGAGGACGCTGCGCAGGTCGGTCTCGAGCTTCTTAAGGATCGCCGCGGGCGTGCCTTTCGGCGCGAGCACGCCTGATCCGCCGCCGACCTCGAAACCGGTGAGGCCCGATTCGTCCAGGGTCGGGATATCGGGCGCGAGCGCGAGCCGGGTCTTCGTCGTGACCGCGAGCGCGCGCAGCCTGCCGCCTTTCATGAAGGGCAGGACGAGCGGCGCGTTGTTGAACGACAGCTCGAACTGTCCGCTCACCAGCTCGGTGGTCATCTGCGCGACCGACTTGTAGGGAACGTGCTGCATGTCGGCCCCGGTCATCTTCTTGAACAGCTCTCCCGCCAGATGCTGGGAGCTGCCGCTGCCCGGCGAGCCGAAGCGCAATTTGCCCGGGTTGGCCCGGGCGTAGGCGATCAGCTCCTTCACTGAGTGAAGCGGGACGCTCGGGTGCACCGCGAGGATGTTGGGCACGTTCGACACCTGCGTGATGGGATCGAAGTCACGCTGGATGTCGTAGGGAAGCTTCGTATACAGAGTCGGATTGAAGTAGAGCGGCCCCGCTGAGGCCATGAGCAGGGTGTAGCCGTCGGCGGGCGCCTTTGCCACGCGCTCCGGCGCGATATTGGCCCCGGCCCCCGGCAGGTTCTCGATCACCCAGACGTAGCCGTAGAGCTGCGTCATGCGCTGGGTGTAGATCCTCGCCTGCAGGTCGGGCGATCCTCCGGCGGCGGAGGACACAACGAGCTTCACCGGCTTCGAGGGATAAGGCTGCGCGGAGACGGAGAGCGCCGCAGCGGCGAGCAGTACGATGAGAAGACGCTGAGTCTTCATGGCTTGCGAAAAACGACGGCGTTCTGCCAAGGCAGGTCGCTCGCGGTCTTCACCCACTCCAGCGTGTGCACCGCGGCCTCCTTGCGCACTTGCGCGTCGGTCATGGTGTGCAAAGGCTTGATCGGCACGGCCGCATCGCCGGCCCTGAACTCGACGAACACCAGCCGCCCGCCGGGCTTGAGCGCGCGCACGATGGCGGCGAGCATTTCGTACGGATATTCGAACTCGTGATAGACGTCCACCATCAGCGCGAGGTCGATGCTCGCGGGCGGCAACCCCGGATCGGTCAGCGTGCCGAGCACCGCTTTCACGTTGGCCGCGCGGCGCCGCGACATCTGCTGCTCGAGGAGCCTGATCATCTCGGGTTGTATGTCCACCGCGTATACGGTCCCGCTCGCGCCCACTCGTTGCGCCATGCGCCACGAGAAAGCGGTGCTCGGC
>Ga0193733_1000186_pt1 | contig 22363 bp, 27 predicted proteins | sample U1s2metaG_FD_145076 | JGI IMG/M metagenome (GOLD analysis project Ga0193733, IMG submission 145076) | Soil microbial communities from a riparian zone of the East river system, Colorado, United States - U1s2 | ecosystem: Environmental > Terrestrial > Soil > Riparian zone | place: USA: East River...
GTCGCCGAGTTGGCGGTGTTCTTCATGTCCTGCTGGATCTGGGTGACTTCCGACTGGATCTTTGTCCGGTCGATACCGGCGGTCTTGGCTTCGACCAGCAGCGCCTCGAGCTTGTTGAGGCCGCTGTTGCCGCCGCTGCCGAGGACCGTCGTCAGCGCGGTGTACTGGGTATCGACGGTCGCAGCCGACAGACCGAGCGAGTCGGAGACGGCGGAAAGCGCGGCGTTGTCGGCACGCATCGAGGTAGCGATCGACCAATAGGCCGCGTTGTCCGAAGCGGTCGCCACGCGCTGGCCGGTGGAGATCCGGTTTTGCGTGGTGGCAAGGCCCTGGCTAATAGACCGCAGGGTCTGCAGCGCTGTCATAGCGGATGAGTTCGTGAGAAGGCTCGACATTGAGATGTCCCTTTTTGTACGCGTTACATTTTAAGATGGGACATACCGGGCTTTCACCGGTACGGCAGGGCGGCATCATGCCTTTGGACTGATGTGGGTGGGGTCCAACCGGCCGTAGCGCGCTTTTACAGGCCGAACGTTGAGCTTAGCTTAAGACAGGCTTGCATTTCGCCGCTTTAACAGGGCGCTTCGTTTGAGGTTTGGTAACCAAAAGATTACCGGCCCTGTGGCAGGGAGCAGGATTGATCGCACGCCTTACAAGAACGACCGGACCAGTCCAGAGGCGAGCAGATTCCAGCCGTCGATGAGCACGAAGAACAGCATCTTGAACGGCAACGCCAGAATCGTCGGCGGCATCATCATCATGCCCATAGACATCGTGAGGGTCGCAACGATCATGTCGATCACCAGGAACGGCAGAATGATGAGAAATCCGATCTCGAACGAGCGGCGAAGCTCGGAGATCATGAATGCCGGAATGATGACGCGCAAGTCGACGCGCTTGTCGTCGAGTTTCTTGCGAAAGCTCTCCGCGGCGAGCGCTTCGAACGTCTGGAGATCCTTGTCACGGACGTGGGCCAGCATGAACTCGCGGAACGGATTGGTGATCCGCAAAAATGCCTCCTCCTCCGAGATCTCGTTCTTCATCAACGGTTGAACGCCAGTCTCCCATGCCCGGTCGAAGGTCGGCGCCATGACGTAGAACGTCATGAACAGCGCCAGGCTGATCAGAACGAGATTCGCCGGCGTCGTCTGCAGGCCGAGACCGGCTCTGAGGAACGACAGCGCGACCGCGAATCGCGTGAAACTCGTGACCATGATGAGCAGCCCCGGCGCGACGGACAGCACCGTGAGCAGCGCCATGAGCTGAACGATCCGGCCGCTGGTGCTGCCGTTCCCTGGAGGAAGCAGGGAGTTGAGGTCCGGGATCTGGGCCGAAGCTGCCTCGGGCAGGACGACCAACAACGCGACAAGCAGCAACATTCTCATTGGATCACCAACGTCTCAATGATCAATTCTCGTACCTTTCCTGAAGACCTGATATTGGCTCGTTCGGTCAGGTCTTCCCGCAGGTGTTGAAGCCCGCGCGCGCCCTCGAACTGGGCCACCGAAGCCGACCTGAGATAGGTGACGATGTCCTCGCTGATGTGAGCGGCCAGGATGCCAGCGTCCTCGTCGTCCATGCTGTCGGTCACCATCGAGGCTTCGACACGGGCCCAGTTATTCGGCGGAGCGGCGAGATTGGTGACGATCGGAGACAGCTTCCTCAGCCGCGCGCTGCCGGCGTAGCTCGACGCGACGGGCGGCGGAGTGACGTTATTCCGGGCGTCGACCACGCGCTCCACCGTCGCAATAAGATGCAGACCCGCGACGGCACCAGCCCCGACAGCAATCAGCGTCAGGGTGGATATCGCCGCTATCAAGCGCATGTGGTCCCTTATCTCCGCGACGCGGCTCGGTTTGCCCAAAAATCAGAACGGCGCCACGGCGTCATAGATCCGCTGTCCCCATGCCGGCTGCTGCACGTCCGTCAGACGCCCTCGACCGCCATAAGACACGCGCGCTTCGGCGATCTTCTCATAGGAGATCGTGTTGCCGCGCGAGATGTCCCGGGGACGGACGATACCAGCGACATTGAGCACCCGCATTTCCGCGTTGACGCGAAATTCCTGCGAGCCACTGAGCATCATATTGCCGTTCGGCAACACGTCGGTGACGATCGCGGCAACCGATAGCTTGATGTCCTCCGCGCGATCGATCTGGCCAACTCCCTTGGTCGATGTGCTCGAGTTCAAATTCGCGTTGGCCTGGCCGGTATCCTGCCATCCGGCGACGTTGGCTAGCCAATCGAGACCGAACTTGATCTGGGAATCACGCGAGCGATCCGTCTTGTTGTCGAGCTTCGCCTTGTCCTGCATCGAGATGACCACCGTCACGACGTCACCCACGCGCCGCGCGCGAGGGTCGCGGTAAAGGTCGGTGCCGTCGTCCCAGGTCGAACGATAGCTGACGGGCGAGCGGACAGGCGGCGTCACGGGGATCGGATAGGCCTGCGTCCGCAGTCCATTTCCGACGGGAGAAAGCTGGGGCCCGCGAAGAATCTCGGATGCGTCCTGGGCGCAACCGCTCAGGATCATGGCCGCAAGGATGAGCATCGGCTTTTTCATTTATTGGTCTTTCCGTCGTCCACACGACGCATTCCGCCAAGCAGATCGGCGAGACGTGCCGCACGTGCCGAATCCATCTCATTGAAGATCGCGCTCGAATTCCTGGGGGCCAGCTTTGCCAGCACCGCCGCCGCCGTCTCGTCAGCCATGCCGGAGATCTGGGTGGCGGCGGCCTCGGGCCGCATGCGCGAATAGATCTCGACGATGCTCGCTTCGGCCTTCTTCAGGAATTCGTCCCGAAGCGCCATCCACTTTTCGTATTCGGCGCGCTTGGCTTCGACTTCCGCAATCCGTTCGCGGAGCTTGTTCTCGGCCTTCTCCAGTTCCTTGAGCTGCCACGCCAGCCGGGCATCGACGGCGGGGTCGGCGACGTTACTGCAGAACTGCGCGACCTCGTTTTCCGATGGCGCGGCTGCGGCTGCGGGCGGGGCCGGCTTTGGCGGAGCGGTGGCGCTTCCCCGCTTGGCCGGGCGAGCGGGAGGCGGCGGATTGTCGGGCGCCGGCACCGCGCCGGTGGTCAGGGGCGCGGCATCTTCAGCGGCCCAGGCCGCTGCCCTGATGGAATCCATGTCGCCGGGCAGCTGCGCAACTGGTGGAGGCGGCTTCCGGGCGCCAGCTCGCGCAAAGGAGAGCAGGTTGAGCGGCTTGGGCCGCTTCGCGTCGTCCAGCCCCAGCGCCGGCGAGGTACTCGCCAGCGCTGATAGCGCGATCAGCAGTAGCAATTGGGTTTTGTTATACTGCTTCAACATCGGGCTGCGTGCGATTCTCGGTCGAGAACTCAGCATTGAGCGACCAAGCTTGCACGACGCTTGTGCGTCATTGGACGATCACTTCCGCCTGCAGCGCGCCGGCTGTCTTGATCGCCTGCAGGATCGCAATGATGCCGGACGGCTTCAGGCCGATCTGGTTAAGCCCGCGGACCAAACGCTGCAGGTCGACGCCGCTGAGGATCGCTACCTGAGCTCCGGCTTCGTTGGCCTCGACGACTGTCTGTGGAACGACCACCGTCTTGCCCTGCGAGAATGGAGCCGGCTGGGACACGACCGGAAGCTCTGTCACGCGGACCGTCAGATTCCCGTGCGTCACCGCGACCGTCGAGATCCGCACGTCTCGTCCGATCACCACCGTGCCGGTGCGCTCATTGATCACCACGCGTGCGGGCGTATCCGGCTCGACGGTCAATTCGCCGATTTCAGCGAGGAAGCGCACTGGGCCGATGTGGCGGGGCTTGGACAGCACGATGGTCCGGTAGTCGCGCTCAAAGGCGATCTGGGCCCGATAGCGGCCACCGGCATAGCGATTGATGGCGTCGAGGATTCTGGTCGCTGTGACGAAATCGGGGTTCTTGAGTTCAAGGATGAGGAATTCCATCTCATGGAGACTTCCCTGCACCTCGCGCTCGACAAGCGCACCGTTCGGAATGCGACCGGCGGTTGGCGTTCCCTGGCTGACGCTTTGCGCCTGGCCCTGCACGCTATAGCCGGCGACCGTCACGGCCCCTTGAGCCACCGCATACACAGCGCCGTCGGCCGCGTGCAGCGGCGTCATCACGAGGGTGCCTCCGAGAAGCGAGGAGGCATCACCAAGCGACGACACGGTTACGTCCATGCGCTCGCCCGTCGAGATCGAGGGCGGCAGGTCCGCGGTCACCATCACCGCCGCGACGTTCCTCGTGCGCAACGTCGTCGGCCGCGTCGTCGGATTCGCGTTGTCGTTCCTCACGTTGATGCCCATGTTGTCGAGCATCGACTGCAGGGACTGCTCCGTGAACGGCGCGTTGCGCAGCGTGTCGCCGGTCCCGTTGAGACCGATGACGAGGCCGTAGCCGACGATCTGGTTTTCGCGCAATCCCCTGACGTCCGCGATATCCTTGATGCGGACGGCGGCTTGGGCGCCCGCCGCCGAGAGGACGAGGATCAGCGCAATCAGCAGCCTGGTAATCATCCGTCAACGACCTTTACGGTGCCATCCGGCTGGACAACGCCCCGGATGATCACGCCGGTGTCGACGTTTCTCACCGGGATGAGGGCCCGGCCGCGCCCGATTGCAGCGCCGAGCCGTACGTCACGATCCACAGACCACTGTCTTCAACAATCACCTTGACGACGGCGCCTCTGGCGACGGCCCAGGGATCCTCGACGGCGTTTGTCTGAATCGGCTGGCCAGGCAGCAGCGTACGCCTTGCCATGCGTCCGACCAGAGTCGTACGCCCCTCGATAAACAGCGCGACGCCGAGCAGATTGGGCGCGAACGTGCGCTCGGTGATCATGTCGTCCTTGATCGCTTCGCCCGGCCGGATCGTGACAGCAGGTACGGGAAGCCGCCGCTCCTCGCCGATGGCCGCGCGGGCGAAAGCGAGGAGCACCAGCGCGACAGCCAACCCACGCAGCATCAAGCCAACCCTGTTCAACATGGATACACCAGAACTAGCGAAGCCCCTTCGAGACCGTCGATGCCATTTCATCCGAAGCCTGGATGACCTTGGCGTTCATCTCATAGGCGCGCTGGGCGGAAATCAGCTCGGTGATTTCCTTGACGGGATCGACGTTGGAAGCCTCGAGGTAGTGCTGGTTGATCTTGCCGTAGCCGGCATCACCGGGCAGCCCGATAACGGGAGTGCCGGAGGCGGTGGTTTCGCGGTAAAGATTGCCGCCCAGCGGTTCAAGACCGGCCTCGTTGGCGAAGTTGGCAAGGTTGAGCTGACCGATCTGTCGCGGATTGACTTCCGTATCGAGCTTGGCAAAGACTTGACCGGTCTGGTTGACCGTGACTTCGACAGTCCCCTGCGGCACCGTAATCGCGGGATCGACCAGGTAGCCATCAAGCGTGACAAGCTGACCGTTGGCATTGGTGTTGAACGAGCCGGCGCGGCTGTAGAGCGGCTCGTTGTTCGGCCCCTGGACCTGGAACCAGCCCCGGCCGTTTATCGCCATGTCGTAGGTGTTGCCGGTTTGGGTGAGCGCTCCCTGTATATGCAACTTGCGGACCGCAGCCGAGCGAACGCCGAGCCCGAGATTGGCACCCTCGGGGATAGGCGAAGCCCCCGCAGCATTGGGAACGCCCTGCATGCGATCCATCTGGTAGAACAGATCGGTGAACTCGGCGCGCGCCCGCTTGAACGAAGTCGTGTTGATGTTGGCGATGTTGTTCGCAATCACCTCAATATTGAGTTGCTGCGCGTTCATTCCGGTGGCCGCAATGGCAAGCGATTTCACAGATTTATCCCTTCACATCAAATCGACATGCGAACGACTTCTTGGTAGGCTTGAACGACCTTGTCGCGAACCGCGACCGCGGTCTGCAAGGTCTGCTCCGCCGACATCAGCGCCTCAACGACACGCCGCGTCGACTCCTTGCCCTGGATCCCCGAGATCGAAGCCGCTTCACCGGCCTTCAGGGTCCCAATCGCATCCGTGGTCACCTGCTTGAGCACGGAATCGAAGCCGGCATCTCCGCCCGACTGAGCGGCGCCCGCCGCGGGCGCCGTCATCTCCATCCCGGTCGAGCGAGCCAACGCAGGGCCCGCGGAAATTGCAGTGGAAGAAATCGCGTCCAGCATTTTCAGCTCCTCAGCAGGTCGACGGTCATGCCGAGCATCGACCTCACCTGCTTCACGACCTGCAGATTCGCCTCGTAGGACCGGTTGACTTCCCGCATGTCAGCCATTTCTATTATCATGTTGACGTTGGGAAGCTTGACGTAGCCGGCCTTGTCGGCAGCGGGATGACCCGGATCATATTCCACCCGGAACGGCGTGCGATCGACGCCGACCTCTTTGACCTTGACGAGGTGGGCGCCTGCAGCATGGTCCATCGCAGCGTCGAAAGTTACGGTTTTGCGTTGATACGGATCAGCACCGGCGGCGCGTCCCGTGGCATTCGCGTTCGCCAAATTTTCCGACACGATCCGCATCCGCGTCGACTGCGCCTCGAGTCCGGAGCTCGCAACCGACAACGAAGCTTGTAGAGAATCCAGCATTCAACTCACCTCAGGTTTTTGCGCCAGACAGCAACATGCGGTGAAACGACCGCACGATCGCAGCATTCATCGAGTAGTCGCGACCGATGTCACCCCCCTTGACCATCTCCTGCTCGAGGCTCACGGAGTTGCCGGAGTGCACCACCTCCCAGCTATCCTTCTTCGCGGTGGCCCGCGTATCGGTTTCGGCCGCGCTCAACTGCATGTGTGCCGGCGACGTCATCGCAAGCCTGACCGGCGTTCCATCGAGAACCTTGTTGAACGGCTCGACGTCGCGCGCCTTGAAACCGGGCGTATTGGCATTGGCGACGTTCGAGGCGACGGTCGACTGGCGGAGCTCAAGCCAGCGCGCCTGTGACGAAGCCAGTTCGAAGAGATAAAGCGGTCCCACGGCATTCCCAATCTTGTCTGTCCGTAGGAACCATAGAGCCGCAAGCTTTTCCCAGGCTGTTGCACGGGACGCCGTTCCAAGAACTTTATTGGGCCTTCTCGGCGCGAGGCGCTTGCTTCGACTGCAAGAAGTAGATGATCTCGGCGACGGGCCGGAAGAATTCGCTCGGTATGACCTGGTCGAGCTGAACCGCTTCGTAGAGCGCGCGGGCCAGCGCCTTGTTCTCGATCACCGGGATATTGTTCTCCTCCGCGACCGCGCGAATTTTGAGCGCGATCGCATCCATGCCCTTGGCTAGAACCAACGGCGCCGGATCCGCGTCGCGCTGATATCGCAATGCCACGGCATAGTGCGTCGGGTTCGCGATCACCAGCGACGCTTTCGATGCGGAAGCAATCATCCTCTGGCGCGACCGATCGCGCGCCAGCGACCGCATCCGCGCCTTGATCAGCGGATCGCCTTCCGCCTGCTTTTGCTCGTCCTTCATCTCCTGCCTGGTCATGCGCAGCTCGCGCCGCCAGTGGAAGCGCGCCCAGGCGAGATCCATCGCGACCAGGACGATCGTCGCAATACAGATCGCCGACACGATCCGTATCGCAAGGGTGAGAATCATCTCCGGCAGCGCCACTGGATCGGCGTACATCGCCTCGAATGCCCTTGCCTCGGACGATCGCAACACGAAGCCGACGATCAGGCTCACCGAGACCAGCTTGAAGATCGCCTTTGCGAATTCGATGAGCCCCTGGGCGCCGAAGAGGCGGCTCCAGCCTTTCGCGGGAGAGACTCGCGAGAAGTCCGGTTGGATGCGTTCGAGCACCAGGCGCGGACTGTTCTGCAGCAGCGAAGCCGCCAGTCCGAACACGATCAGGATGATGACCAGCGGAAGCATGAAGTGCATCGCCTGGAGTGCAACCACCGTGAGGAGATTTTGCGCGTCCGCCCCGGTGCTCAGGCGAAAGCCGCCGGGATCATCGAGGAAGCTTTTCAAGGTTGGCGTAAGCTGCTGCACGCCCGGCCCGATCAGGAACGTCTGTATCACCATCAACGCCGCCATCGAGGCGAAGATGGAAGCCTCCCGAGATACCGGAATCTTGCCCTGATCAAGCGAATCGCGGATCTTCTTCTCGGTCGGCTCTAGTGTCTTGCTTTCCTGATCGGATGCTTCTGCCATACCTGTTCAGCGGTCAACGAAAGACCAGCTCATCCTCCTGCTCGGGATTGAGCTCGATTTCGCCACGCTCTGCGAGGTCGAGCGCGAGGTCGGTGATCACGCGCCGCGACTCCAGCACGTCGCGCTGGTTTGAAGGCTCGCCGATGGCCAACTCGTGCTCCACAACGCGCCTGACGCGCGACGCCACGGAGGACAGAATCACGTCCCGGAAGTTCCTGTCCGTGCCCTTCAGTGCAACGACGATGCGATCGGGCGGTACCTGGTCGAAGATCATGGTACGCGCCATCGGAGTCAGGTTGACCACGTCGTCGAAGGTGAACAGCAGCTCTTTGAGTACTTCCGCCGATTTCGGCCGTTTTTCCGACAGGCTCTTCAGTATGTCCTCGATGTGGCCGCGTTCCATCTTGTTGATGATGTCGGCAACGCGCGCATAGGTGTCCGCCCCGAGGTTCCGGGCGAAGTTCAAGGTCAGGTCCTCATGAAGCGTCTTCTCGACGAGTCGCATCGCGTCCTCGACGATCGGCTTGAGGCTCAGCACGCGCCGCATGAGCTCGTTGCGCAGGCTCGACGGAATCTGGCTCATGACTTTGGCGGCGCAGGCTGGCTTCACCTTGGAAAGGATGAATGCGGCGGTTTGCGGATGCTCCTTGGATAGGTAGCTCGCAAGCGAGTTTTCCGACACCGACGACACACGTTCCCAAATCGATCGGGTCGAGTTGCCGAGCAGGTCCGACATGATCAGCGAGACCTGTTCGGGCGGAAGGACGTCGCCGAGCACCGCCTCGAGTCCGCCGAGCGTGCCGAGAATGTTCGCGCCCATCGAGAATTGCTCGGCAAACTCCTCGACGATCGACTCCAGCTCTTGCGCTGTTATCGGCCGCAGCTCCGCCGCGGCCTTGGTGACGATCCGGATTTCCTGCGGCTCGAACTGCTGCAGGACGCTTGCGGCCGCCTGCCGGCCCATAGCCAGCAGCAGCGCCGCGACCTTTTCCGTTCCACCCAGAGTGGCGGGGCCTCGCTGCTTGCCGGGAGCGACGCCCGCTGGTCCCGCCACTGTCAGGCTTCAGCGTTGCCGCGCAGCGGCCCGACGATTTCCGTCAGTGAGACGCCAAACCGCGAATTGTCCTCTTCGACAACGACCACCTCACCGCGCGCGACGATGCGGCCGTTGACCACGACGTCGACCGGTTCGCCGACCCGATGGTCGAGCGGGACCACGGCACCGCGGCCAAGCTTCATGAGATTCGCCACCGGGATGGTCGCAGAGCCCAGCACCACCTGCATCGTGACGGGGATTCGCAGGATAGCATCGACATTGGCGAATTTTCCCGTCTCTTCGGCGGTGCGGGCGGCGATCTCCGCTAGCCTCTCCAGTGCAGACGTGTCGGTGTGCGCGTCTCCGGACGCCGTCGCCCGGTTGGCAGAAGACTCATAATCCAAAGGTTGCGCCATCTTGGTATTGCCTCTCGGTAGTTCCCTTCCCGAAGCACGGCCCCGGGATCATCCCCTGCTTGCGCGTCACCGTCAGGTGACGTCTCGATGCCGGCGCACGTCAGCCGCGATCACGGCCCGTCCGCATCGGCACCGCCATTGGTCGCTGACAAAGGTCGCGCCCGCCGCGCATCTAGCGCCGCGATGGCTTCGTGAGCCTGGTCGATCTTCGCACTCAGCACGCTGGCAAGCCGCCCGAGGTTAGCGGTGGAATCATGCGCCGCCGTGACGACGGCATCGAAGGCGCCCGCCGTCTCGTGAACGATCGTCGAGAACTCGCCCTGATAGCTGCGCAAACGCGCCAGTTCGCGATGCATCCGCGTCACCCGCATGCTGGTGAAGCCGAGGGCAATCAGCAACACCGCGTCAACGAGATAGGATATCATCGACGAACTCCCGCTTCTGATCGACGCGGTCCGCTACCTGCACGGCGTAATAGCCATCGAGCTGGCCGATCTGACACCAGAACAGCACCTCGTTGTTGCTCTCCAGCCTGGCCAGCGTGCGCGGCGTGGCATCGAGCTCAAGAACCTGTCCGACGTGGAATTTTGCGACGTCGCCGAGGTGAAGCATCCGCTCATCGAGGACTGCGTTCAGCGTCACCTCGGTTCGCTGAACCTCGCTCTCCATCTGCTCGCGCCAGTTCGGATCGGCTGCCCGGGCGTCGCTGACGACGACATGTGCGAGCTTCTGCCGCAGCGGATTGAGCGCCGAGTGCGGGATGATGAGGAACATCTGCCCTCCGCGATAAAGCGCCTGTAGCATGATGTTCGCGCAGATCGACATGTTGCTGCTTCGGCCGATCGCCAGCGACGCCATGGCGGTCTCGACCCGCTCCAGCCTGAAGGTGACTTCGGATGTCGCGGCGAACGCGGATTGCAGCGCCTTGGCAAAGCGCTCGAACAGCACCTGCACCAGACGGAGCTCGATATTTGAGAATGATCGCTCGACGTCGATCGGCGGCTCGGCGCCGTCCGAACCGAACAGCGCCTCGACCATGGTGAACACGAAATCGCGGTCGAGCAAGATGAGCACCCTGGTGTCCCACTGCTCGGCATAGAGGACTGCGGCAACTGCATTTGCCTCATAGTCTTTGATGATGTCACCGACGCGCCCGTTGCTGATGCCGTTGACCGAAAAGTAGTAGGGCGTGCTCGCCATCGGCTGGAGACTATCGGTGCATAATGCGGCCATGCGATCGAAGATCACATTGAGCATCGGCATGCGCTCGATGGATATGCCCGCCGCGTCCAGCAGATAGTTGGGCAGCCGCTTTCGCTGTTCGGCGTCAAGCCGTTCCACCATCATGCTCTTGCAGCCTTCGGCTCAACGTCGACCGATGCAACCCTGCTCGGCCCGGCGATGGTCTCATTCTCGACGACATCGATCGAGGGCCGCTCGGTACTCGCAATCATCTTGCGGCCATGCTCGATCGCGATTTGCGGCATGGCGCCATTCATGAAGGCAAGCAGGGTCTGCTTGACGACGATGTACGGCCGACACCGCTTCTCGCGCGTCACCTTTATCTTGAGTGCGAAGGGCGAAACGACGCCATAGGACAGGAAGATGCCGGCGAACGTACCGACCAGGGCCGCGCCGATGAAGCTGCCCAGGAGTTTTGGCGATTGATCAAGTGCGCCCATGGCCTTGATGACGCCGAGCACCGCGGCAACGATCCCGAGCGCCGGCAACGCCTCCGACACCACGCCGAGAGCGTGATAGGGCGCGAGCTTGCTCTTCACGATGGTGTGGATTTCTTCATCCATCAGCGCTTCGATTTCATGCGTACGAGCGTTGCCCATGACGATCAGACGCACATAATCGCAGATGAATTGCAGGAGGGCCGCGTCCGCGAGCACGCTCGGAAACGCCTTGAATATTTCCGACGACAACGGATCGTCGATATGCGCCTCGACCTCGTTACGGCCCTTGCCCCGCAATTCGCGCATCAAGGCGTGAAGGGCACCGAGCAGATCGAGGTAGTCGCGCTCCTTGGGAACCGCGTTGCGGACGGCATGGACCGTCGCAAGCCCCGTGTCCACGACCACCGCCCAGGGATTGGCCATGATGAAGGTACCCGCCGAGGTGCCAATGACGATCACGAACTCCCATGGCTGCATCAACACGGCCAGATGTCCGCCCATGGCAGCAAATCCGCCGAGCAGTGCTGCAACCGTAATAACGATTCCCACGAAACTCCCCAACCCCACGCTCCATCACCGATCCCTGCGGCTATGTCTATTCGGCGACGCTTGCGCGAAGCTGGCTTCCCCATCGTCAGCCCCGCGCAAGCTATTCGCGGCAGCTTGGGACACCGTCGCAACGGCCGTTGAGAGGCCCGTATCATGCTATCCACGATCGCGGACTACCAGAACATATCGAAGGACATGAACCGGTCCCTTTCGCTCACCGCGAAGAAGCCGGATGTCAGCCGCGAAACCGCATATTACCTCGCCAAAATCGGCAAGGTCACGAGCATTGACGATTTCCTGAAGGACTATCGCCTGTTCTCATATGCGATGAAGGCCCACGGGCTGAGTGATATGATCTACGCCAAAGCATTCATGCGGAAAGTTCTGACGGAGGGCACGTCGAGCACCAACAGCTTTGCCAACAAGCTGTCGGACCCTCGTTACCGGGACTTCGCGAACGCGTTCAATTTCGCCTTGCTGGGCAGAAATGCCACTCAAACCAGCGCGGCGCAGACGGGTACGGCGACTCAATATGTCCAGCAAGTGATGGAGGAGGACGCCGGAAACCAGAATGAGGGCGTGCGCCTCGCCCTTTATTTCACGCGCAAGGCGTCCTCGATCAAGAACTCCTTCCAAATTCTCGCGGACAAGGCGCTGACCCAGGTCGTGCAGACGGCCCTCGGCCTGTCCCCGACCATCAGCTCGGCCGACATCGACAAGCAGGCCTCGATGCTGTCGAAGCTCATCACGTTTTCCGATTTCCAGGATCCGACGAAGGTCAGCCGCTTCGCGCAACGTTTTGCGGCGATGTGGGATGCAAGCCAGGCCGCCAGCGGCAGCGGCAGCACCGCAAACAGCGCTGCGCTGATCCTGATCGGCCAGTCGACGCCGACCGGGATGGATTCCGAGATGCTCACGAAACTCCAAACTCTCCGGCTCGGAAGGTAACAAAATGCAATCGGCCCTATATGTCGGATTGTCGGCCCAGGTGGCGCTGGAAAAGCGCCTGCAGACGATCGCCAACAACGTCGCCAACGTCAACACGACCGCTTTCCGCACCGACGTGGTGAAGTTCGAGACGGTGCTGTCGCGTGCGGGCGCAAACCCCGTGGCGTTCTCGTCGCCGGGCGGCAACATCATCTCGCGCGAGGCCGGCAATCTGACCGAGACGGGCAATCCCCTCGACGTTGCGGTGGTGGGACAAGGCTGGCTGGCCTTCGCCGGCCCGAGCGGGACGGTCTATACGCGCGATGGCCGCCTGCAGATCGCCGCCAATGGCGACCTTCAGACACTGACCGGCTTTCCCGTCGTCGATTCGGGCGGGGCACAGATCACCGTCGACCCGAATGGCGGGCCGCTGTCCATCGCCCGCAGCGGCGCGATCACCCAGGATGGCAGCGAGGTCGGCACGCTGGGCCTGTTCAACATAACCGCCGATGCAAACCTCGATCGTTATGGCAATTCGGGCGTGATCCCCGATCGCCCTGCCACCGCTGTGGTCGATTTCACCGCCGACGGCTTCCGGCAGACCTATTTGGAGGGATCGGGGGCCAATCCGATGCTCGAACTGACCCGGCTCATGTCGGCGTCGCGCGCCTTCGACAGCACGAATTCACTCGTGGAGGGCACGGAAAGCTCCCTGCAGAACGCGATCCGGACGCTCGGCGAACCCGTCAAGTGAGTCTATTCGCTGCGTGCGACGAAAAGTGGTGAATTTGTTTGAAGGCTCTACGGCAACTTGAATGGGCGCTGCTGGAGCTGGAGCAGAACACCCCCCTCGCGAGCGTCAGCGGCGCCATTTCGGAGATTGCGCCGACTCATGTCCGTGTATCGGGTCTATCCCGCTTTGTCAGGCTTGGCGAACTCATCGGTTTGAAATCGACGGGCCGGCCTCAGATCAGCGAAGTGATACGGATCGACAGCGATGGCATCATCGCCAAGCCGTTCGACCGGCAGTTCTCAGGCGGTCTCGGTTCAGTGGCATTCCGAATGCCGCCACTGTCGTTTACCCCCGATCCCAGCTGGAAGGGCCGCGTCATCGACGCTCTCGGTGTTCCCCTGGACGGACGGGGTCCCCTGATTCCGGGATCACGCCCCGTTTCGGCGGAGGCCGAGCCCCCACCGGCAATGAAGAGGGCACGCGTCGACAAACCTTTGCGCACCGGCGTGCGCGTCATTGATCTGTTTGCCCCGATTTGCGCGGGCCAACGGATCGGCATCTTTGCCGGCTCGGGCGTCGGAAAATCAACGCTGCTCGCGATGCTGGCCCACAGCGACGGATTTGACACCATTGTCCTGGCGCTGGTCGGTGAACGCGGCCGCGAAGTGCGCGAGTTTATCGAGGATGTGCTGGGGCACGACGGCGCCCGCGCCATCACCGTCGTATCGACGGGCGATGAAAGCCCGATGATGCGGAGATTGGCGCCGAAGACCGCCATGGCGATCGCCGAGTATTTTCGCGATCGGGGCGAATCAGTCTTGCTCATGGTCGACTCGATCACCCGATTTGCCCATGCCTCCCGTGAGGTCGCGCTGGCCGCAGGAGAGCCCGCGGTCGCGCGGGGCTACGCTCCCACGGTCTTCACGGATTTGCCGCGCCTCCTCGAACGGGCGGGACCAGGAGAGGAAGGATCCGGGGTAATCACCGGGATTTTTTCGGTGCTGGTCGATGGTGATGACCACAATGAGCCGATCGCTGACACGATTCGGAGTACGCTCGATGGACACATCGTACTCAGCCGACATATTGCCGATCAGGCGCGCTATCCGGCTGTGGACGTTCTCGCCTCCGTCTCTCGCCTGGCGCACTGTGTCTGGGATCCCGAAGAGCGCGAGCTGGTCAGCAAGCTGCGCGCCATGATCGCCAAATACGAAGACACGCGCGACCTCCGCCTCATGGGTGGATATCAGTCCGGGCGCGATTCGGGGCTCGACCAGGCGGTCAACATGGTCCCGAGGATCTACGGCGCAATGCGACAGGATGCGTCAGCCGCGCCAAGCGCAGACCCGTTTCGCGAACTGAGAGACATGCTGAAAAGCGAATAGCGGGCGAGACGGCGTTCGATGGATGCATATCGTCGTGCTTCGCGCATGGTCGCGAGAGAATGCGGCAAGTATCGGGAATGTGACGTGGCTGAACGTTCTGCGCGCACATCGCTGCCATCGTCCATTCGGACGATGTGACACTAGCTTTGATGCATGTCGCGCTCACTACCATGTATGCAAAACAGGCGGACCGAGTTGGACGCTGTGAAGTGCTTCGACGACATTGATCTCTCGAAAGGGTCTCTACTTGCTTTTCTTGCGAAGCTCATCCATCGTTTCTGCGGAACATAAGAAGCGTTTGCTTGGGACTTGAACTTGGGGGCTTCGGTTGAGGAATTCCGATCCATCGTCGAGCAGTGATGGCAACTGTGGCTCCCATTCAACAGCGCCGCGATTGGTTTGCCATCAGCGGCATGGCTTCCCACTAAGGATTCCGCGGCGCTCAGCAAGCCAAATCAGTTGCGCCGCGATGCGTGCTTTCGCGCAAGAGCCGGACCCGACGTACTCATCAAACATCGCCAGCTGTTTGGCTCAGCTAGAAGTACCCGCGAGCTTTGGTCGAAAGCGCCTTCGGGACGCCGTAGACGAGATTGCCGGGGCGGCGTAGATCATGCCATTGGCACGCGAAACAGTCGAGCTGCTGGTTCAAGCGGCGAGAGCATGGTATTTCGAAGGCGATCAACATGGGCTGCGTGATCGAGAATGGATGGCGTTGCGGTTTCTCGGGCGCGCCAACAGATTTTCGCGGACTCCATCCGCGCTGGCCGGCTTCATCGGCGCTACCAGGGCCACGGCGTCTCAGATCGTGAAGACCCTCCAGAAGAAATCGCACCTGATCCGAAAGCCGTCTCACGAAGACAAACGCTCGGTCGTGCTCCTCGTGACCTCGCAGGGTGAAAAATACCTGGCGCAGCACGATCCGATCAATCATGTGTTGAACGCAATTGCTGCGCTCGACGCGGAGAAATGCATCAGCCTGCGCGATTCCCTCAGGGACATTCTGAATCATCTCGACGGGGCACATCAGCGCTTCAACGCCAGCATCTGCCGAAACTGCATGTTTCTTACCGAACGTGGCACGGGCAAGGGGCACGCGCCCGCGGAATTCATGTGCCGGCTTTATCGAGCGCCAATCGCGCTTGAAGAGACTGAACTCCTCTGTACGAGCTTCGAGCATGCCGGCGACCGCCCGAAGATCGACGAGCACCTCGACCGAGCGCGCATCGTGAGCCAGAGGTGATCTTGTCACAGCACTTCGCGAGCCTCGCGTCCGCTGCGATCAACGGTGAGTCAGATTTTTGCTCAATGCCGGGCTGGGCTGACGAAAAATTTCGCAGCAACTCGCTGCGGCAGTTGGTTTCGCACGGCTGAAGAACGACCTTGAGATCCGTCCCGTTCAACCACACCTTCGGCATGGTAGCAGCGGCGGCCATTCATCGTGGGGTGAGCAGCCCGCGACATAGGTGACATTTCGTACCGGACGCATGGGTTACACTTTTCGCTTTTTGAGCGGGAGGTGTGGATGCCGTGGAAAGCGAGTTTGGTGATGGAAGAAAGCCTGCGCCTGCCAATTCCGGCTTCGACATCCCCCTCGTCGATCTACTGGAGAAGGAGATGGCAGCGACCGCGCGCGAAGTCGAGGCACGCGGCAAGTGCACGCTGACCTTCCAGGCCGATGTGAGCGATTTTGCCCGCGCGCATGCGATCGTCGAACAGATCAACGCGAAATAGGGACAGCTCGACGTGCTCCTGACACGCCGCCAGATGCTACTTCAGCACACCCGTCAACAGCCGTGGGGCACCAGATTGAAATTCAGGTTCGACGGCTTTGGATATAGGGCGCCAAGGCCGTGATCAATGATCCCGGCGTGGTTGCCACGGCAGAAAAGGTGCTGAAAGCGGCGTTCGGCGACAAGTTCAGGCCATCGCCGCCCGTCACGCCCAGCGAAGATTATTCGGAGTTCATCAACGCTGGCGTGCCCTCGATGTTCTTCAGAATCGGCGTCTACGAGCCGGAGCGCGTCGCTGCCGCCCGCGAGGGCGAAGGTCCGCAGCTGCCGGGCAACCACTCGCCCTTGTTCGCGCCGGTGCCGAAGCCGACCATCGAGACCGGGGTTGAGGCCATGACGCTCGCCGTGCTGAGCGTGTTCGACCAGCACGCGCGGGAAAAATAAGCGTCTGCGGTGCCTGATCACGTCACCAGCACTGCTCGTCAGCGCCGACGAGGTGATCGAATAGGACGCTATTGCTGCAATGCATGAGTCCGGAAGTGGCACGTTTGAGACATGCCGACTGTGTTGAGTGATGTCCGCTTTTAGGGGTAACTCGGAAGACATTTGCTCACACTGAGTTCTTCTCAGTTTGACCCGGAACGGACATAAGTCGGAAGGGGCGCGATTTTTCGGCGCGCGCCCCATTTCCATTCCCAGACGATCACGACATAATTTCCACCAGCAGCTGTCAGCGCGAGCAATTGACGCTGGTGGTCCAGGCGGGGATCCGTATGGCGGAAACAGGCTGCCAGATCGGTGCAAGGTCGGCGTCTGGAGATAGGTGCCGGGGGTAGCAATGTTGACGACCGACTATATGATCATCGGCAGCGGTGCCGCCGGCATGAGCTTCGCAGACCAATTGTTGACCGAGACCAATGCAAACATCGTTATCGTCGATCGGCATCATTTGCCGGGCGGGCATTGGAACGACGCCTATCCGTTTGTCCGCCTGCACGCGCCATCTGCGTTCTATGGCGTGGGCTCGCGTCAACTCGGCAGCAACGGCATCGACGTATCCGGCCTCAACAGGGGTTACTATGAATTGGCCTCTGGCGCGGAGATCGTCAGCTATTTCGACAAGCTGATGCAAGAACGTTTTCTGCCTTCGGGCCGCGTCCTGTATTTTCCGATGTGTGAGCATCTGGGGGACGGACGATTCGTTTCCCCGCCTCTCGGGAAAAATCCAGCAGGTCGCGTTTAGCAGGAGGCTCGTGAACGCTACGTACCTGGATATCGAGGTGCCCTTGACGCACACCCCCTCGTTTCAAGTCGCCGAAGGTGTCAAACTCGTAACGCCCAACTTGCTGCCGATTTTCGCGCCCAGACATCAGCGCTACGTTATCTTGGGCGGCGGAAAAACAGCGATCGATGTCGGCATCTGGCTGTTACAGATGGGCGCTCGGCCCGAAAGTATCCGATGGATCGTGCCACAAGATCTCTGGCTACAAAATCGCGATACGGTTCAGCCCGGAGATGCGTTTTTCGAGCGTGCCGTCGGCGGGATGGCCCATAAGCTCGAGGCGGCGGCCGAAGCCACCTCAATCGCGGATCTCTTCGAGCGCCTGGAACGAAGCGGCCAGATGTTACGCATCGATCGGACTGTATGGCCAACGGCATATCGCGGCGCCACAGTCGCGATTCTCGAAGTGGAGGCCCTGAGCTCTATCAAGGACGTCGTGCGAAAAGGACGTGTTCGGCGGATCGAGCGCGACGCGATTGTCCTTGAGAGAGGCAAAGTCGACGTTGTGCCGGACGACCTCTATGTGGATTGTACTGCGAAAGCATTCCACAGACGCTCCCAAGTTCCGGTCTTCGATGGGGATCAGATCACGCTTCAGCAGGTACGTCCCGGACGTCTCAGTTTCAGCGCCGCCTTCCTCGCACATGTCGAGGCGATCTATGACAAGGACGCGATGAAGAACGATCTTTGTGCGCCGATTTTGTCGCCAGACATCGCTGCAGACTGGCTTAGAAATATGCTCACCGATTTGCGAAACGGACGGCGATGGGCGACCGAAAAAGCGCTGCAACAGTGGATCGCCGAGCACAGGCTATCAGGCACCGGATTCCCAGATACCGGCGCCGCGTCGGGCCCCGAAGGGATACGCATTATTGAGCGTCTACGCGAAGCCCGCCCGCGAGCGACGGCAAACCGACACGGCTTGTCGCCGAACTCGATTGCCCCATCTAGGTGCACATTTGGACGTCTGTTATTGACCCCAAGCCGACATCGCTGCATCGCAGCAAGTCCGATAAAATGCTTCGTGCGTTAGACCGATCTCGGCCGCCAAATCCTTCAATGTGAATTGGGGCTGTGCTCCGCCTCAAATCGGCGTAGTCTCGACCTGGCGTTGCATCCGGGAAGCACTTGGCTGGAAGGTCGCGCCGTGAAGCCTGTTGAACGCTCCCGCGCTCCGAATGTGCGACCGGATTGCGCACAACGCACAGGGAGGAATTCATGGCTCGCATCACCCGACGCAAGCTTCTTAAGCTTTCCGCAACCGGCGCGGTGGCAGCGCGGACCGGCGGCTTAGCCGCCATCTTGGCGAGCGGCCGGGCGCCGGCCTTCGCGCAAGGCACGACCGTGCACTGGCTGCGCTGGTCAGATTTCGTGCCTGCATCCGACGTCCTGCTCAAAGGCCAGATCACGCAGGAATGCCAGAAGGCGACGGGCATCACGCTAAAAGTGGAGACCATCAACGCCAATGACCTGCAGGCGCGGATCACCTCGGCGATCCAGTCGGGCACAGGGCCGGACATCATTATGGCGATCGGCAACTGGCCGCAGCTCTATGCGGAGAGCCTCGCCGATACGAGCGACGTGGCCGAGGACATTGGCAAGGATCAGGGCGGCTATTACGAGGTCTCCAAGCTGGTCGCTACCGTCGGCGGCCGCTGGATCGGCGTGCCGTTCACTGTCGGCGGCGGGCTGATCGCGTATCGCAAGTCGTGGTTCGAGGAGATCGGGTTGAAGACCTTCCCGGACACCTGGGAAGGCCTGCTCGACGCCTGCAAGAAGCTCAAGGCCAAGGGCAGGCCGCTTGGCCAGACCGCCGGCCACACGTTCGGCGATGCGCCAAACTGGTGGTACCCATACTTGTGGTCGTGGGGCGGCAAGGAGGTCGAGGCCGACGGCAAGACCGTGGCGCTCAACAGCAAGGAGACAATCGAGTCGGTCAAGTTCGCGGTCGGCCTCTGGCATGACGCCTGCGACGAGGGCGGGCTTGCCTGGGACGACACCAATAACAACCGCGCTTTCCTCTCGGGCGGCATCTGCGCCACGAACAACGGTGCTTCGATCTACATCGAGGCCAAGCGCAAGCCCGACACGTATCTCACCGAAAAAGGCGAGCCGATGTGGAAGGACATCCTGCACGCCCGCATCCCCAAGGGTCCGGGCGGGCAGTTCAACCTGCCGAATCCGTTCACCGACATGATCATGGGCTATTCGAAGAATGAGAAAGCCGCCCGCGACTTCCTGCGCTGGATCCACTCCAAGTCGGTATTCGCCGAATGGTTTGCCTCGCAGCAGGGTTACTCGGACGGCGCCACCCAGATGTGGGAGAAGGACAAGGTGTGGGACGCCGATCCGGTGCTCCTGCCGTTCCGCGACATCCCGCCGTTGGGGAGGCTAGCCGGGTACGCGGGGCCGCCTAACCGCAAGGCCGCCGAGGTAGTGACGAAATACATCATCACCGACTTGTACGCCAAGGCGATCCAGGGCATGCCTGCCGAGGCCGCCGTCAAATGGGCCTACGACGAGATCGCCAAGGTGTACGTGTGAGGCCACGGCTCGATCCTGCATCAAACAACGCGTATGCTTGTTGAGCAGATCGTCTGCTTGTGCGCTTTGTCGGCCAAGTCCTCAGGGAGTGCATCTATCGCCCGCGCCAAGAAATCCTGAACGGCAATTGGATATTCGCAGGAGCGCAACCTTCATCGTGAGCATGTCGGCGATCAGGGTAACAGCGGACTCGTTGTGCTCAATGTGAGCTTTGTCGCTCGTGGTAGAGTCGAGATGTGGCGCGGTGGCATTAGGTAGAACATATCTGTTGCCGCCCCTTTCGTCTGGCGGTGCCTTAGTGGTTCCATCATGGCTCCGTTTCCACATCCCGCTCATCGAACCGGACAGGCCTGTCCCTCACGGGCTTCCGGTTGGTCATCGCTGACCACGCCTTGGGGTTTCCCGTGTTTCGTGCGCTTTCTTTGTGTACATGCCGCCGCCACTACCCCGGCGCAGCGTCTGAACGTATCGTTTCGCTCATTTCATCCAGACGTATCAGTCTTCCCCGATAGGGTTGTCGGGTCGACCTGCGCATTGTCCTTTTCGAGGATTGCTCGGCGTTCACTCGCGTTGCGGCCTGCACACTCGCGCTGTCACCAATTCGTGACACGCTAATCGAAGGCTTCAGCCACTTCGTTACCTCCATGACTGCTCCGATTGCTTCCGGCTGGAGCGGTTGCCGAATGGGATTTGCACCCATTGGAAAGCGCCGCCTTTGCACGGCGCACACCCTCAACGGACATTCAGTCGGTGTCTGCTGAGTTCAGGAAACGTTTCAAGTTGCCAACAAAATTTGGTAGTGTCTCAACTTCAGGACTGGCGAGTGAGGCACATGGGCAAACTGGCAGTCGTGGCAACCATCAAGACCGTTGCGGGGCAAGCGAGATGAGTACCTGAAGCATCTGAGGGCCCACTCACAACGCTACCTCGCAACAGAACCATGGCGGCCTGAGACGGTTGTAGCAACGATCATCCGGAGATTGCGCACCATTTTGCAGTTGTGAGCAAGGAGACTGCGCCTTGAACCTTCTTTGCAAGCTCCTCCTCTCGAGCGCTGGCCTGCTGGCAACGCTCGTCCATGCGCAGGAAGGTGAGCAGAACCAGGCCGCTCATCGCCACCATCCCGCTCAGGATCGGCCTCTGCATGAGAGGTTTTATTCGACGTGGCACATGCCTGATAATCCGGCGTTCAGCTGTTGCAACAATGCGGACTGCTACCCGACCGAAATCAAATCTGTCGACGGCAAGATCTATGCGAAGCGCCGGGAGGACGGGAAATACATTCTCATTCCGTCCCAGAAAATAGAGCGGAACAGGGATAATCCCGACGGCCGCAATCACCTTTGCGCTCCACCGCCGGGCTTCGCGAAGAACCCCGTCGATACCGTCTACTGCTTCGCGTTGGGAGGCGCCACGTGAAATTCGTGTTGGTGAATGGCAGGACGCCTTATCCGCAGACTTTCTGCATGCTGCGCTGCGAGTCGATCAAAAGCGGCTATCTGCGCGCGACCACGACGCAGTATCCCTACTGCGACTACGAGTGTTACTCGCACTACTGCGAATCCGTGGCGCGGTTGCGCGAGGATCTCGCGGGAGAAGAATCAAGAATAGCATCATGAGCTGCCGTCATCTCGGATGCGATTGGCGGCGGCGGAGTGTGACCCTCGCGCCGAAGGCGTAGCGCAATTCGGAGTTCGACTCGGTGCTGCCTGTGGCTGCCGAAGGGCACGCCGAAGGAGATCGTCACCAAGGTACGCTGAAATTCGAGATAGTCGTACCGCATGACCAAGCCGACAGGATTATGCTGTACGAGGTCTATGCGAGTCCGGAAGCCTTTGAGACGCACTGGCATGGTCCGGCTAAGCAGGAAGCCAATCGGGATTTGGAGCCCTTAAGGGTCAGCGTCAGTTTCGTGCGCTGCGATCTTGTGGAGTGAGGACGCTTCAGTCGACAGCCTCTTTCATTTCGGATGTCAT
>Ga0193733_1000188_pt1 | contig 22341 bp, 18 predicted proteins | sample U1s2metaG_FD_145076 | JGI IMG/M metagenome (GOLD analysis project Ga0193733, IMG submission 145076) | Soil microbial communities from a riparian zone of the East river system, Colorado, United States - U1s2 | ecosystem: Environmental > Terrestrial > Soil > Riparian zone | place: USA: East River...
ACGGTGATGATCATTAACCAAAACAGCCAACTGTCCACGCACGGACCGAGCCGCACGGAGATTCGTCAGCAACCTAGCGAGGATAAGAAGGCCAAAGCGACTCCTTCTCAGACTCCGCCCTCTCAGACTTCGCCCGCTCAAACGCCACCGCCTGCGACTCTCCCGAAACCATGATCAGTCAAACTGCACCGGTTTCGACTCCCAAGATTTCTTCGCCTGCCAAGGCGAAAGTGGAAACCGTTCTGACTACTGATCAGTTAGTTAAGATTTACGGGGGACGCGCAGTGGTGGACGGGGTCAACATGAATGTCCGTGCCAGCGAAATAGTGGGACTGCTTGGGCCAAACGGGGCGGGTAAAACTACCAGTTTCTACATGATCGTTGGTCTGGTCAGGCCAAACAGCGGTCGCGTGATTTTTTCGGACACCGATGTCACCGACTACCCGATGTACAAGCGGGCCCGGCTGGGGATGGGTTATTTGCCACAGGAAGAATCGATCTTTCGGAAAATGACGGTGGAACAAAACATCCTCGCGATTTTGGAAACGCTTCCGCTGAGTAAAGTCGAGCGGCGGAATCGTTGCGATCAACTGCTGCACCAGTTCGGCATCGAGCGCATCGCGAAAAATACCGCGCTTACCCTCAGTGGTGGGGAGAAACGACGTTTAACGATTGCGCGTTCGCTAGTCACAGAGCCGAAGTTGTTGATGCTCGACGAGCCGTTCAGCGGCGTCGATCCCATTGCCGTTTATGATGTACAACAAATTATCGTGAACCTGCGCAAATCGGGATTGGCCATCATGATCACGGATCACAACGTGCGTGAGACTCTCTCCATCGTAGACCGCGCTTATCTGATTTACGATGGCCGTGTGGAAAGCGAAGGCACAAAGGATTTTCTCATCAATGATCCCATCAGCCGACAGCTTTACCTCGGCGAACGCTTCAAGATGTGACTTCTGTCATTCCGACCGAAGTGGAGGAATCTCTAGCTATTCTTCATTCGTCGAAACGGAAGTATCCAGAGATGTCTCGACTCCGCTCGACATGACAAACACGGCGAACGCTTCAAGATGTGATCAGAATGACGAAATCCGAATGACGAAGGAATCGCAACTTGGAACCCGAATCGCTGAATCTTGCGGTTGATCAGGAATAGAAATGAAGTAGACTGCGCCTGAGGCAATGGAGTTTGCCTTCCTGCTGACAAAGCTGGGAAAACCGCGATGAGCTGATGACTCCTTCCAACCGAAGGAGTTTTTTAATGCTCAATTACATCGTCGTAATGCTAGGCGGCGCACTTGGGACCGGAGCGCGATTCTGGACATCCGGAATTGTTGCCGGACGCGTGGGAGAATTTTTTCCCTTGGGCACGCTTGTAGTGAACGTTACCGGTTCCTTTCTTATCGGGTTCTTCGCCGCCTTTACAGATTCAGAGGGGCCGTTTCTCGTCCCGCCGCGGTTTCGACAATTCTTTACGATCGGCGTCTGTGGCGGGTACACCACATTTTCATCGTTCAGTCTGCAGACACTGGACCTCATTCGGGATGGCGATTGGCTCAAGGCTTTTCTGAATACGCTGCTCTCGTTCGTCTGCTGCCTCGCGGCAGTATGGGTTGGGCGGATGCTTGCTCTCACCGTTTTGTCTAAATATAGATAAAGGACAATGCATCTTCCCGAAGACGCGGTTCTACTGCGGGTTTTCATTGGCGAAAGCGACCGTTACCAGCATCGGCCGTTGTACGAGGCGATTGTGCTTAAAGCGCGTCAATTGGATCTGGCGGGTGCGACCGTCTTGCGTGGGCCAATGGGTTTTGGAAAATCAAGTCATCTGCACACTGCAAAAATCCTTCGGTTATCTATGGATCTCCCGATTGTGATCGAAATTGTGGACTCTGAGGATAAGGTGAATGCGTTCCTGCCTGTACTCGATGAAATGATGGGTGGCGGCCTGGTTACGCTCGAAAAAGCAAAAGTGATTCGCTATCAGGACCAAAGAAAGAAGTCATAACGATTTCTGCACGTTTTGACGGAGCCAACGCTGACCCTCTGTTGACGTACGATGCACATTGGAAATTGCGCGGTATTCACGCTAGAAGTTAGGCCTAATGGCGGAACGACGCGGGATCCAAACGATTACATCCACGAGCAGTCAGCAGAAAAGCGTTCCGGTTGTCACTGTTGAAGGGTTTTACAATTCCCATGCTGAAAAGCTGCACATGAAGCTGGAAGGCTTGCGCGTGGGGTTTCATCGGAAAATTCGCGAGCCAACCATTAACCGTCCCGGGCTCGCGCTGTCCGGGTTCTACACGTATTTCGCCGAGAAGCGGGTTCAGGTGTTGGGAGCAGCTGAGCATTCATATCTAAAAAGTTTGCCCTCAAGCGTTCGTGTAAAGAGGTTTCGCGAATTATGCGAGCGCAAGATCCCGTGTCTGGTGATGTCGCGTGGGTTCCATCTTGCGCCTGAGTTGCTTGTTGTTACAGCGGAGGCAAAAATCGCGGTATTCCGCACGCCGATGATCACGATGAAATTCATTAACGCTGCTACAATTGCCTTGGAGATGGATTTTTCACCGACAGTGACTGAGTTCGGCAGCATGGTGGACATCCTTGGCATTGGCGTTTTGATTCGCGGAGCCAGCGGCATCGGAAAAAGTGAGTGTGTACTGGGCCTTATCGAACGTGGTTACAGTCTCGTGGCTGATGACGTCACGCGAATTACGATGCTCGAGGGGCGCGAGCTTATGGCGACGGCGCCCGACCTTACCCGCAATCACATGGAGGTGCGCGGCATCGGCATTATCGATGTAGCGAAGGTTTTCGGGATTGGCAGTATCCGAGTCGAAAAGCGTCTCGACCTTGTTGTTACCCTGAAGGACTGGCACGAGGTAGATGAGGTCGATCGGATCGGTCTCGATCGCGAGTTTTACGAAATCCTCGCTCTTAAAGTGCCGCACGTAACTATTCCGGTACGACCCGGCCGGGACATGGCGCGTTTGATCGAGGTCGCAGCGATGGATGAAAAATTGAAGGGGCTGGGCCAAAATGCAGCCGTGGATTTCAACGCGAAGCTGCTCGGAATCATGGAGCAAAAAGGAGCGACGTAATGGCACTGCTGTATCGAAGAACGGGGCGCTCGGCACCAGTCCAGAAGGTTGAGAAAGAAGTTCCTATCGTGAATCGCCTCGGGCTCCATGCCAGGCCAGCCGCCATGTTTGTGCGCATTGCCAGCCGGCACCGCTCGGAAATTTGGGTCTCGAAAGAAGGCGAGGAGGTGAACGGCAAAAGTATCATGGGGTTGATGATGCTGGCCGCTGGACAGGGATCGAAGCTGCGTATCCGTTGCGAAGGGCCGGATGCCGAAAAAGCGATGGAGGAGCTGGAGCAACTGATCAACGCGCGCTTCAACGAAGATTAATCAGGCCAATCTTCCCTGTGTGTCCCAGAGACGCAGGCAATAACTCATGTCGACTGCAACGCTGAGTTCGCAATGTTTGACATCTGTCTTACTCTCCCAAGTGGATGAGCGGCGAGAACACGCCAAAAGAAATTCGGTTTGAAGGAGCTGGCGTCTCGCCTGGAATCGCCTGCGGCAGGGTCCATGTCGCCCGCGATGAGCTGGAGGACGTCGTGCGTTACCGTATTGCGCCTTCCCAAGTCGCGGATGAAATCGCGCGTTTCGAAACGGCCCTTATTCAAACGCGCATGCAGATTCTGCAGATGCAGCAGCGCATTGCAGAATCGATCGGGACGAAAGATGCTGCCATCTTCGATGCTCACCTGCTCGTAGTCGAGGATCGCACGCTGATCGACGAAGTGCTGCGGAAGCTGGAGACCGATCTTTGCAATGTGGAATGGATTTTCCAGGAAGTCGCTACGCGATACGCCGAGACCCTGAACAGAATCGATGATCCCTACCTGCGAGAGCGCGCGCTTGATATCCAGGACGTTACAAAGCGCGTAATTGGCAACCTACAGGGTAAAGCTCCGAAGGCATTTCTTGCCCTGACCGAGCCGCACATTCTGGTCGCGCATAATCTTACTCCTTCGGACACCGCAAACATCAACCGAGCCAACGTGCTCGGGATCGCGACCGATCTCGGGAGCCGCACCTCGCATACGGCGATTCTGGCGCGTTCACTCAATATCCCGGCGATAGTCGGCTTGCACGATATCACTGCAAAACTCGAGACCGGCCAGCACGTGCTCCTTGATGGGAATGACGGCTGGTTGATCGTGGATCCGACACCAAAAATCCTTGCGCAGTACGCGGAGATCGAATCAAGAAGAGCCAAGGTCACGGCAAAACTGAAAGAGCTGCGCGAAACAACCTCAACCACGCGCGATGGCCGTCACATTGTGCTCTCGGCAAACATCGAACTTCCACAAGATGTCGATGCCGTGAAGGCCAATGGCGCCGAGGGCGTCGGACTTTATCGCACCGAGTTCCTGTATTTGAACCGACCTAGTCTGCCAACTGAAGACGAACAATACGAAATTTATCGAAAAGTTGCCGAGCGCGTCCGGCCGGATCCGCTGATTATTCGAACGTTTGACCTCGGCGGCGACAAATTGGCGCCGGGGACAGTAGATATCGCCGACGAGTTGAACCCGTTTCTTGGCTGGCGCGCGATCCGTTTCTGTCTTGAGAACATAGACATCTTTAAGACACAGTTGCGCGCTATTCTGCGTGCCAGCGTCGTCGGCAACGTAAAAATCATGTTTCCGATGATCTCCGGGTTGGATGAATTGCGCCGCGCGATTGCAGTGCTCGATGAGTGCAAAGTGGAATTGCGCAGCTCCAAAATCGATATGGCCGAACGGCTCGAGGTTGGCGCCATGATAGAGATTCCGAGTGCGGCCATCTGCGCAAGCGTACTCGCACCCGAGGTCGATTTTTTAAGTATCGGAACAAACGATCTGATTCAATATGCGCTTGCGGTCGATCGCGTGAACGAGAAGATCGCGCATCTTTACGAGCCAACGCATCCGGCGGTACTGCGTTTGCTCAAAATGATCGCCGACGCGGCCCACGACCACAATCTTTGGGTTGGCGTCTGTGGCGAAATGGCAGGAGATATCGCGCTCATCCCGCTCTTGCTCGGTCTCGGCATGGACGAGCTCAGCACGGCCGCGATCCTGGTGCCGAGAGTCAAGCGCGCCGTGCAAAGTCTGACAATTCCGGAATGTCGGGAACTGGTTGAGGAAACGTTCAAGCTCGACACTGGATCCGAAATCCTGGCGCGTTGCCTGGAATTGGCGGACAAACGCTACGGTGATCTTTTGGGCTAGCGCCTGAAGTTAAAGCTTTAGCTATTCGACGCTTTTACCTTCGTCACTCTTCCGTTTCCGATTCCGGTCTCAGTCCCTCTTCCTCCATTTTGCGCAAAACGTCGGTCATATCGTCCACTTCATCCCAGACTTCCTGGCTCACATAAATGGGCGCCTTTTGCTGGGTGGCCATGGCGATGCAATCGCTCGGCCGGCCATCCAGCTCGATAATTTTTTTCTGCTGCAACTCGTTTTGCACGCGAATGATGACCCGCGCGTAATAAGTGGCATTTTTAAGATCATTGATAATCACTCGATCGACTTTTGCGCCGAGGGCCGTCATCAAATGTCCCATCAAATCGTGGGTAAGAGGACGCTCCTTGGCGATCTGCCGCATGAACATGGTGATCGCGCTGCCCACCGTTTGATCGACATAGATGATGAACACTTTCTCGTTATTGCCGATAAACACCGCGCACCCGCCGGTTGTCGGTAAAACCGCCCGCACCTGCACCTCGATCACCGTCTTGTTCATCGCCGTAACGGTACCCGCGCGAAAATGAAAAACAAGCGGCGGACTGTACACGCTACGTCGGTCTGATCCCCCGCATGGCACATATGAGTGACATGAAATTTTGGCCGCGGGGCTTGAATGTTCGACGCGCTGATTGAATATGCGTTTTTGAACTTTCACGGGTGAGAAATCGAAATGAAAACTGAATGGGACTTGGAGTCCGCCATCACCACATACAACGTTGATGGATGGGGCGAGGGTTATTTTACTGTCAACAGCGCCGGGAACGTGGAGGCGAAACCGCTAAAGGATGGCGGCGGTTCCATCGATCTTCTGGCAATAGTCAATGAGGCGCGCGCCAGAAACCTTAGTTTTCCATTGCTGGTTCGATTTCAGGATTTGCTCCGGCACCGCGTCGAATCGATCAATCGCGCATTTCAAAGCGCGATCGCTGAATTCGGTTATCTCAATCAATATCGCGGCGTTTTTCCCATCAAAGTCAATCAGTTGCGCGAGGTCATCGAGGAAATTGTCGATGCGGGCGAACAATTTCACTTTGGGCTCGAAGCAGGCAGCAAGCCGGAACTGGTTGCCGCGCTTGCCATGCAGAAAGACCCTGAGAGCTTGATCATCTGCAACGGCTATAAAGATCCCGCTTTTATTCGCATTGCGCTGCTTGGCCGCAAACTTGGCAAGCCGGTCATTATCGTCGCGGAAAAGCTCGAAGAGCTGGAGCAGATCATTCGCGCATCGAAGGAGGTCGGCCTCGAACCCTACATTGGTATTCGTGCTCGTCTGTATAGCAAGGGCGCAGGCAAATGGTCGCCGAGCGGCGGCGAGAACGCCAAATTCGGTCTCGACACCACCAATCTGGTTGCTGCGAGTCAAATGTTGAAGGATGCCGGGCTGACGCACTGCCTCAAGCTGCTTCATTTCCACGTCGGATCGCAGGTGCCTGATATCGCAATCATCAAGCGAGCCGTGCGCGAAGGTGCGCGCTATTACGCAAAGCTTTGCAAACTCGGACACCAACTCGGTTATCTAGACGTCGGTGGCGGCCTCGGTGTGGATTACGATGGCTCGCGCAGTGATTTCGATAGCTCGACGAACTATTCGCTCCAGGAATACGCCAATGACGTGGTGTGGAATATCATGGATGTGTGTGACTCCGAAGGCGTCTCGCATCCGACTATTGTGAGTGAAAGCGGGCGCGCCATTGTTGCGCACCATTCCGTGCTGGTGTTGGAAGCGTTTAGCTCCATCGAAAAAACTGCGCCGAAGCTCAAAGTCGAAGCCAGCGAGAAAGATCACAAACTGGTAGGTGACATCCTCGACGTGAAACAGCGCTTAAAGCGCGGAAATCGTCTTGAGAGTCTGCACGACATCCAACAGATAAAGGAGGAAGCGCAGCAAACTTTCGATCTTGGCCTTCTCGATCTCGAATCGAAGGCGAAGATCGACACCGTTTATTGGCAGGTCGCGCATCAAATCGTTAATATGCATCGCGGCCTGCGTTATATGCCCGACGAAGTGAAGCAGCTCGAAACGACGTTGGGCGATCAGTACATCTGCAATTTTTCTGTGTTCCAGTCGCTGCTCGATCACTGGGCGCTCGGCCAATTGTTTCCCATCATGCCCATTCATCGTCTTACTACGCCGCCGGATCGCCACGGCACCATCGTGGACATTACCTGCGATTCGGATGGGAGGGTCTGCAAGTTCATCGACTTGCAGGATGTAAAGGAAACGCTCCCGCTGCACCGGATTCACCCCGGAGAAATTTATTATCTGGGTGTTTTTATGGTGGGCGCTTACCAGGACATCATGGGTGATCTCCACAATTTGTTTGGCCGCGTAACGGAGGTGCATGTTTTCCTCGATCCCGACGAAGAATCCGGCTGGTACATTGAGGAAGTGATTGAGGGCAGCACGATTGGAGAGGTTCTCGCCATGACGCAGTGGGACAAGGTCGAATTGATGCGGCTACTAAAGTCGCAAGTCGATGCTGCAATTAAAACCGATCGCCTTAAGCCCAACGATGCCATGAGACTGCTGGACGATTACGAACGGCTTTTGCAGGAATACACGTATCTATCTCTCAACGGCGTTAAGGCGCCACCTCAACCAGGCAATTGGCTGCCGCTAAGTTAATTCTTGTAGCCGCCGACCTCTCGTACGGCGCGGTAGCGCGTGTCAAGCACTTCAGCGGCGGGGTTCGCAAAGCGAAACGGCTGGAGTTGAACGTTGGGTGTTGAGCGTTGAACGTTGAGCGCTTGCTTGAATGTATGGATAAACTTCGTTCTCCGACCTCGATCAAGGATGCTTTACAAAGCAGTGCTCCCATCGCGGCAATTCAGGTTCAGGGCTGGGTGCGAACGCGGCGCGATTCGAAAGATTTCTCGTTTATCGAGCTGAATGACGGTTCGTCCCTTCGCAATCTTCAGGTCATCGCGAAGAACACATTGCCCAACTACGCAGCGGTGCAACGGCTCACCACCGGCGCATCCATTACTGTCACTGGCGTGCTGGTCGCTTCTCAGGGCAAAGGGCAAAAATGGGAACTGGTTGCGGACACCATCGACATTGTTGGAACTGCGGATGATTCCTACCCGCTCCAGAAAAAGGGGCACACACCTGAATTTCTCCGCGAAATCGCTCACCTGCGCCCTCGCTCAAATCTCTTCAGTAGCATTTTTCGGGTGCGCAGCCGGCTAGCCTTTGCCGTTCATCAGTTTTTCCAGGAGCGCGGTTTCGTTTACGTCCACACGCCAATTATCACCGGCAGCGATTGCGAGGGAGCGGGAGAATTATTTCGCGTTTCCACGATCGACATCAAGAATCCGCCGCAGAAAAACGGGGAGATCGATTTCGCGCAGGATTTCTTCACCCGGCCGACTTATCTGACCGTCAGCGGTCAACTGGAAGCGGAAGCGTTCGCCCTGGCGCTGTCCAAAGTTTACACTTTCGGCCCCACGTTCCGGGCCGAGAACTCCAACACGTCCCGCCATGCGAGTGAGTTCTGGATGATTGAGCCTGAGATGGCGTTTTGCGATTTGGACGGCAACATGGATCTCGCCGAAGAGTTCGTTAAGTACTTGATCGCGGATGCGAGAAAGCATTGCCGCGAAGAGATGGAACTTTTCGCCAGATTCGTGGACAAGGAGTTACTGGCCCGACTAGATTTCGTCATCGATCGGCCATTTCAGCGGATTACGTATGCTGACGCTGTCGACCTTCTAAAAAAGAGTGGCGAAAGATTTGAGTTCCCTATCGACTACGGCCTAAACCTGCAGTCGGAGCATGAGCGTTGGTTGACCGAAAAGCATTTCAAATGTCCGGTCACGGTTTTCAATTTTCCGAAGGAGATCAAACCCTTCTACATGCGTGTGAACGACGATGGAAAAACAGTCACCGCGATGGATTTGCTCGTACCTGGCATCGGCGAAATCGTCGGCGGCAGCCAACGTGAAGAGCGACTCGAAATGCTGGAGGAAAATATGCGCCGGCACAACATGGACCCCGCCGATTACAAATGGTATCTGGATCTTCGTCGTTACGGCACTGTGCCGCACTCCGGGTTCGGCCTCGGGTTCGATCGGATCCTGATGTTCGTCACGGGCGTTCCAAACATTCGCGACGTGATTCCATTCGCTCGTACGCCTGGCAGCGCGGAATTCTGAGGTCGAAAAAGTGCTCGACTCTGAAAATCTTGGTGGTTATAACGAGCGAAAAGCCCGTCCACGGGCCATTTAACAGGAGATCACCATGGCAAAGAAAAAAGCTTCAGGACCAAAGTTGCGAAGATCGTGCGGCGCGATGGCGGCGCACATGATGTTGCTTGAACGATTCCCGGCATTCCGTGCGGCGCAGATGCGCCTCGAAAACACCACTTTGCGTCGCCGCGAAACGGGATTCGATGCGGCAAAGGTCAAGATCGTCACTATCAAGACCGTCGTGAATGTCGTTTACAAGACGACCGAGCAGAACATTTCCGACGCGCAGATCAAGAGCCAGTTCACGGCAATGAATAAGGATTTTCGTGCGACGAATCCGGACAAAAATCAGACGCCCACTCCCTGGAAGGGTTTGGTCAGCGATGTGCGGCTCCAGTTTAAACTTGTGAAGGTTACGCGCACGCAGACGACAAAGAATGGGTTCGGCGTGGACGATGCGGTGAAGAAAGCTTCCACTGGCGGCATTGCGCCGTTTAGTCCGAAAACACATCTTAATCTCTGGGTCTGTGCTCTCACCGGGGGACTCCTCGGTTATGCGCAATTTCCTGGCGGTCCCGAGGCGACCGACGGCGTAGTCATAAATTACCGCGCCTTCGGAACCATCGGGACAGCTCAGGCGCCTTTTGACAAAGGCCGCAGCGCGACCCACGAGATCGGTCATTATTTTAATCTGCGTCATATTTGGGGAGATACTCCCGATTGCAGTGGATCCGACATGGTGGCGGATACGCCAAACTGCGCCGGTCCAAATTTCGGCACACCAACCTGGCCGGTGGTGACCTGCAACAACGGGCCGAACGGGGACATGTTCATGAACTACATGGATTACACCGACGACAAGGCGATGTTCATGTTCACGGCGCAACAGGTAATTCGGATGCGGACTGCGCTCGATACGCTTCGTGGCGGTCTGATTTAGAAAAATCGGAGGGCGTGTGCCAGGAAGACCTGCGGCGAACGATTCGCTATTCGCCACGACATGGGTCCACGTTTTCGAGGAAGATACAGCCAAGGGCGCTGTCTATCGCCCGGAGGAAGATGATATTCCGCTTTCCCGCAGACCTCGTCAGCGGATCAAACTCCGTCCCGACGGCTCCGCATCCATGTTCGTTCCGACTGCCGACGATCGTTACATGGAAGAACCCGCCACTTGGAGCGAAGAGAAAGGAGCGGTGGTAATTCATGAACGGGGCGGGACTCCTCCCTTGCGCATCGTGGATCGCTCGCCTTCCCGCTTAATCGTACAATCCGAAAAGCGCTGACCAATCAATAATTGTGCCGAAGAAACAATCCAGTGCGGGACAGGCGTTTGAAATAAGCACGCGGGTCGCCCGGCAAGCTCTCGTTAGGCGATATCAACGCGACCGGAATGCGCCGCTCACCCGGCCGCTCCGCATTTACACACTCGATCCGTCGGTCTCGGATCGCATCGGCGGCGTGGCGACAGTGCGTGTGCCCTACGAAAAACTTGAGCCCGGACCGATCGGTTCGCTGTTCAAGGTAATCAGTGACGGCGCTCCGAAAATCTTGCGGCACGAGCCGCTGGACCTCGACGATCCTTACCTTCTGCTTTCGAGCGGTCTGAGGCCTTCGCCCGCGAACGGACAATTTCACCCGCAAATGGTATATGCCGTCTGCAGTTTAACCTATGCGGCGTTCCGGCGGGCACTGGGTCGCGACATCTCTTGGGCGACCAATGACGATTCCGCCGATGAACCACTTCGCCTGATCGTGCGGCCATTCGGCGCGCGGGTCGCAAACGCTGGTTACAGCCGAGAAGCGGGAGATCTTTCCTTCGGCTTTTTTAATGCCGGAAAAAAACGCGCTGGTTTCACTTTGCGCGACGGCATCATTTGCACCGCGCTGAGCCATGACATCGTTGCGCACGAAACCACCCATGCTCTCCTTGATGGCCTGCGGTCCCTTTTCCTGAATCCAACAAATGTCGATGTTCCCGCTTTTCATGAAGGTTTCTCCGATCTGGTGGCGATTTTTCTCCATTTCACCCATCCGGAAGTAGTCGAGCGCGCAATTGGTGAATGGGAAACGGAGTCGTCGGGCATAACTATGCTCACCGATCTCGCTCGCGAATTTGGGTACGCGCGTTCGAAAACCGGTCGCGCCAAGGCGTTGCGTTCTGGAGTTGATGTGGAAGGCATCCTCGCGTTCGATTCCGATGTGCTGCCTGGAAGAGAGCAGGCGCTGAATCGTTACGATCCCAACTTGGAGCCGCATGCGCTTGGCTCGGTTTTAGTCTCTGCCGTGTTCGAAGCTTTCGTGACGGTGGTGAAGCGAAAGATCGATCGCTTCTTCCGCATTGCGGATCTTGATCCAAAAATGCTTGGCCAGGTTCCACTCGGTGAGGCTCTGATCAAGGCGATTGCGCAGGAGGCCAGCAAGGTGGCCGGACAATTTCTGAATGTTTGCATTCGCGCAATCGACTACTGTCCGCCAGCGGACATGGAGCTCGGCGAATATTTGCGGGCTTTGATCACTGCCGACAGCGAGGTGGAGAGGGAGGACAAATGGGGTTTTCGCGAAGCGCTGATGCGCTCATTTCGCCGTCGCGACATATTTCCCGATCACGTTCCGTTTATGACGGAGGATGCGGTTCAGTGGCAGCCGCCGGACAACACTCTGTGCATTCCCGAACTCGCCTTCGCGAAATTGCGCTTCGATGGTGAACCCGGTCGGCCAGCGAGTGCGAAGGAGATGATTCGGCAGGCGGATGCGCTCGGCCGGTTCGTGACTCATCCGGCGCATGTCATTCATTTCCATCTCATCCGGCCAGGCAGCGCACTGCCCAAGGGCATTGTGCAGGCGTCACCGCCGATGGTCGAATCGGTGCGCGTCGCGCGTCGCGTTGCTCCTGATGGCCGGGTCGTATTTGACCTCGTCGCCGAGGTGACTCAGTCGTGCACCGTCAATGTCGCGGGAAACATGTTCGACATGGACGGCGGGTGCACCGTCGTAATCGATCCGCAGGGAGAAGTCCGCTATTCGATCTCGAAACGGTTTACAAGCGATGCGCGGCGTGCCCGACAACATGCTGCCATCTCCGGACCGCTGAAAGAATTTTGGACGAAGTCAGGCCCGCGCTATAAACAAAAGCCTGGCGTTCTGCAGCGCGTGCATGCGTCATAAAGGACGCTGTTACTTTTGCTTTAGCCCGGCCGTTACGGCAACATGCCGCACTTTGGATTCGGTCTCGGCAGCGCCGAGTTCTGAGTCGGCCCTGGATGCAGTTCACATCGGCATTTTCGCGCGACTGGTGACGCGCAACATCACTTCATCTCAGATGTCCGATTTGTAGTCGCCGCTCTTAGACCTTTTCTTGCCTGATGGCGCGCGAAAAGTCTGCTCAGGTCCCCTGTTATTGCCTTATCCTCGTAAACTCGAGCTTCGGACCGTCGGGCTCCTGCAGAACCATCTGGTCGCCGGAAATTGTCATCTGATAAACGGTAGTTGCGAATGGCGTCTCAATTTTGATTCGGTCCTGGTCACCGAACTTGTATCTGCCACGCACGTCTCCGACGAGCACAGCGCCATTGCTAAAAAATTCCCAAACCGTGGCATTCGAACCGGCCATACGCCATTTGCCAATGATGCTGCTGTTTCCGCAACCAGCTATCGCGAACAGCAAGACCGCTGAAGCGATTATTCTAAATCCACACTTCGATTGAGAAAGCCGGACTTGCATGAACTCTGAGTCAGATTTTCCTCAGAGTGTCTCCTCCAGGCGAGAAAAAATTCGGAAGTCTATTTTTTCTTCGACTCGCGCTTCGGTTCCTTTGATTCCTTTGCCGCGCGTTTGGAATCCCCGGGGCGATATTCTTCCTGCTCGGCGGCGGCAAAGGCCTTCTCCAAGCCGACCATGTCTTCGCCGGGACGGAGCGTGTCAAATGACTCTACTTCTTTGCGCAATTCTTCTTCAGAATAGTTCGCAGCTTTGATCGATAATCCGATGCGGCGCTCGACTTTATCCACCTTAATGACACGCGCCTCCACTTCCTGACCAACCTTAAGCACGTCTTTCACTTTTGCGATGTGATCTTCACTCAATTGCGAAATATGCACGAGCCCGTCGATGTCGTCCTGCAGTTGCACGAATGCGCCGAAGCTGGCGAGCTTGGTCACTTTGCCCTTCACAAGATCGCCGATCTTGTATTTCTCATCGATCGTCTTCCATGGGTCGTCCGTGAGCTGCTTCACCCCGAGACTGATCCGCTGATTTACTTTGTCGATGTCGATCACGACGGCCTCAACTTCGTCCCCTTTCTTAAACGTCTCGCTCGGATGATTGATCTTGCGAGTCCAGCTCAAATCGGACACGTGAATCATGCCATCGATGCCTTCCTCCAGCTCTACGAACGCCCCGTAGGCAGTCATGTTGCGAATCTTGCCTTTTACTTGGCTGCCGATGGTGAACTTCTTCTCGATTTCATCCCACGGATTCGGTTCGAGAAGAAGCAGACCCAATGAAATTTTCTGTTCCTCTTTGTTCACGCCAAGCACTACAGCTTCCACTTCCTGGCCGACGCTCAGAATATCCGAGGGGCGCATGATCCGTTTTGTCCACGAAAGTTCGGAAACGTGGATGAGGCCTTCTACGCCTTCCTCGATCTCAACAAATGCACCGTATGGAACGAGGTTTGTGATCTTCCCCTTGACGCGCTGGCCAGCCGGAAAACGCTCTTCGATCTGGTCCCACGGGTTCTTCTGGGTTTGCTTCAGTCCCAGCGACACGCGCTCTTTTTCCTTGTTGATGTCAAGCACAACGACTTCCAGCGGTTGCCCCACCTTCAATAACTCGCTGGGATGTCCGAGCCGGCCCCAAGTCATATCCGTGACGTGCAGCAAACCATCCATGCCATCTAGGTCGATGAATGCGCCGAAGTCGGTGATGTTTTTCACGGTGCCGGTGACGCGGTCGCCCACGTTGACGCCTTCCATGAATTTTTGTCGTTTTTCGCTGCGCTCCTGCTCGATCACTTCACGCCGGCTGAGCACGACGTTTTTGCGATCATCATTTAGCTTAACGATTTTGAAATCGTAGGTGTTCCCAACGAATTGCTGCAAATCCTTTGGCGGAACGACGTCGATCTGAGACGCCGGTAAAAACGCCTCAACGCCGATGTTGACCATCAGGCCGCCTTTGACCACCGATTTCACCTTGCCTTTGATCAGTCCGTCACCTTCGAAAACACCGACGATTTTGTTCCAATTTTGGCGATAGGCGGCTTTCTCTTTCGAGAGAACGACCATGCCTTCGTCGTTTTCCAATCGCTCCAGGAGAACGTCCACCTCGTCGCCGACTTCCAGCGATTCGATGTCATCAAATTCGGTTAGCGGAATGACGCCCTCCGATTTGTATCCCACATCGACCAGTACTTCGCGCGGTCGAATTTCCAAGATCCGGCCCTTGACGATGCTTCCCTCGCGGAAGTCCGGCATCGCCTTCGACATCACGTCCTGCATTTGAATCATAAAATAAGTAGGCCTCCCATGGGGTACAGCGGCGCTCTCAATCGAACGCCGATGTTTCCGCGCAGTAAGCAGCGGAAATGGGGACGGCATAGTAGCCAAATTACCAGCGAAGGTCAAACGCTGTGGCTCCGTTCAATGTTGGGCGTTCGGCGTTGAGCGTTGGGCGTTTACCCTTTACCTTGAAGTCGATGTCGATCCTACGCTGGTTGATCCTGTTCGTCGCGGCAGCTTCGCTTCGCGCTGAGTCTCCGACTGAACAAAAAGTGCTCGACGCCATCAAATCGCCAGACCTCACCGTCGTCCATCTTTGGGCGCCGTGGTGCTCGAATTGCCAGGCTGAACTGAAGACCGGCGGCTGGACTAAAATCCTTAACGAAAATCCGAATGTGAAATTTTATTTCGTCTCGATTTGGAATGATGGTCAGGATGGGCGCGCGATGCTGAAAAAATTCAACATTGCCGATCAGCCAAACGTCACAATTCTGGCAGATCCCGGCCCCCGTCGTGGCGAAAGTAAGATCAAACAATTTGCCGGCTTGCCGCTCTCGTGGATCCCGACGACTTGGATTTACAAAGACGGTGATCTCCGTTACGCATTAAATTACGGCGAAGTCCGTTTTCCTGTGCTCCAACAATTTCTCGAAGACAGCCAGTCGGAATGGTCGCACAAAGGCGAACCATCTATCGAGCAAACTTTACATGATTGAGACTTCTGAGGCGTTATCGACTGCGCACGACAAAACGCCCGCAATTCTGTCGCTCATTGGCGACACGCCGCTGGTGGAGATTACGCAGTTCGACACTGGCCCGTGTCAGCTTTTTCTGAAACTTGAAAATCAAAATCCGGGTGGCTCGATCAAGGACCGAATCGCGCTGTCGATGATCGAAGCGGCCGAGGCTGAGGGAAATTTGCAGCCCGGCGGCACGGTCGTGGAGGCTACCGCAGGGAATACCGGTTTGGGGCTGGCGCTCGTTGCCGGCGCAAAAGGCTATCGCGTCTTGCTGGTAATCCCAGACAAGATGTCGCAGGAAAAAATTTCGCACGTAAGAGCTCTCGGTGCCGAAGTGCGGATCACCCGGTCTGATGTAACTCGCGGCCACCCGGAATATTATCAAGACGTTGCCGCACGGCTCGCCCAAGAAATTCCGGGCGCGTTTTACGTCAACCAGTTTGGCAATCCGGCGAATCCGCTGGCGCACGAGCGCACTACCGGTCCGGAAATTTGGGAACAAATGCGCCACGATGTCGATGCAATCGTTGTTGGGGTTGGTTCAGGTGGGACGCTGACCGGTCTTGGGCGATTTTTCAATCGTGTTAAACCACGGCGCGGCATCGAAATGGTTCTGGCCGATCCGGCCGGCTCGATTCTTTACGAATATGTCAAAGAAGGCAAGTTCGGAGAGGCAGGAAGCTGGGCCGTTGAAGGGATAGGCGAAGATTTTATTCCTGAAATCGCGGACATGTCGCTCGTGACGGAAGCGTTCCCGATTGGCGACGAGGAAAGCTTCGCTACCGTGCGAGAGTTATTGCGCAAAGAGGGAATTTTCGGTGGCTCTTCAACGGGCACTCTGGTCGCGGGCGCGCTGCGTTATTGCCGAGAGCAAACGAAACCAAAACGAGTGGTCAGCTTCGTTCCTGATACCGGCAACAAATATCTTTCCAAAATGTACGACGATTTCTGGATGGCTGAGCAGGGATTTATTCATCGCCCGCCGCATGGCGATTTGAGCGATTTGATCTCGCATCGATATGAAGCGGGGGAGGTGATTACGGTTGGGCCGGACGATTCCCTTCTTACTGCGTTCAAGCGAATGCGCGATTCGGACGTCTCGCAGCTTCCCGTCGTCGATCAAAACGGACGCGCCATGGGGATTCTCGATGAATCCGATGTGCTAGTGAAAGTGCACCGCGATCCGTTGCACTTTAACGATCCGGTCAAAAGTGCGATGACCGACAAGCTCGAAACACTGTCACCCACAGCGAAGATCAAGGATCTTCTGGATGTATTCGACCGCGGACGCGTTGCGATCGTGATGGAGGACGACAGATTTCTCGGGCTGGTGACGCGCTCCGACCTGCTGTCGTATTTGCGGTTACACATGCCAAAACAGTAGCAGGCCGAAAGATCGATAATTAGGTAGGGGCGATTGACCTCAATCGCCCGCGGGCGGGTAGGGTGAACCACCCCCTATTCAGCGCGAAAGCTAAGAAACGTAAAGAAACAATGAAAAAGCAGCACGAATTTGCAACGCGGGCGATTCACGCCGGTCAGGAGCCGGACCCTTCTACCGGCGCGGTGATGACGCCGATTTATGCGACGTCGACATACGTGCAGGAAAGCCCCGGAAAGCACAAAGGCTACGATTATGCGCGCTCAATTAATCCCACACGGCTCGCTTACGAAAAATGCATTGCCGATTTAGAAAGCGGGACGCGCGGTTTCGCGTTTGCATCCGGCCTCGCCGCAATGGCGACAGTCCTTGAATTGCTCGAGAGCGGCTCGCATATCGTCGCCAGTGATGATCTGTATGGCGGCACATTCCGATTATTCGACCGAGTCCGCCGTCGTTCAGCAAATCTTGATTTCACCTATGTCGATTTGACTAACGCGAAAGATCTCGAGCGCGCAATCAAATCGAACACGCGTATGGTTTGGATCGAAACGCCGAGCAATCCGCTGCTGAAGCTGATCGATCTTGAAGCGATCGGGAAAATCGCGCGAGAGCGCAAGGTTATTTCTGTTTGTGACAACACATTCGCAACCCCGTGGATCCAACGTCCGATTGAGGCCGGCTTTGACATCGTGGTCCATTCCGCAACAAAATATCTTAACGGACATTCTGATCTGGTGGGAGGCGCCGTTATCGTCGGCGATAATAAAGAACACGCTGATCAAATTGCATTTTTGCAAAATTCAGTCGGCGCAATCGCCGGCGCGTTCGACAGTTTTCTTGTCCTCCGCAGTTTGAAAACGTTGGCGCTCCGCCTGGAGCGACATTGTTCAAACGCGCTCGAAATTGCGCGCTGGCTGGAAGAACAGCCAGCGGTGAAATCTGTCCGTTACCCCGGGCTAAAGTCCCATCCGCAGCACGATCTCGCGCGGCAACAAATGCGCGGCTTCGGTGGAATCGTAACAATCATTTTGAAGACGGACCTCGCCGGAACGAAGCGTTTTCTCGAAAACACGCATCTGTTCGCGTTGGCCGAAAGCTTGGGCGGTGTGGAGAGCCTCATCAATCACCCTGCGCTCATGACACATGCCTCCGTTCCAAAGGAACAGCGCAAAAAACTGGGTATCACCGATTCGCTGGTCAGGCTCTCCGTTGGCGTGGAAGACGTCCGCGATCTAATTGACGATTTGAAGATCGCCCTCGAAGCGATTTGATCGTTTCTCTCATTGACACCTGGCTTCAGCCAGGTGCGAAGCAGGGCCAATATCAGGAGCCGTTTCAACGGCTTTCTTCCATAGACGACCGTGAGATAAGCTGTTGAAACAGCTCCTTCTCGAGCTGATGAAAAAGCACCTAGCTAAAGCCAGGTGTGAATGAGATTGCGCATTGTGATTGCCAGATAGCGATTTAGTTTTTCCGCTCGATGGGCAACACATTCGGCCAGCTCTTCCGCGTCACCACCTTTGGAGAATCGCATGGTGGCGGCATCGGCGTGGTGATCGACGGTTGTCCCCCCCGAGTCGAAATATCGGAATCTGATATTCAGCGAGAGCTGGACCGCCGTCGCCCGGGCCAAAGCAAACTCACGACCCAGCGGACAGAGGAACTGCTATCGCAATTGCAGTTCGGAACCGAGACGCTCGGCCTGAAGATTACATCGAGATCGCAAGCAAATTTCGCCCGTCACACGCCGATTATACTTATGAGGCGAAATACGGAATTCGAAACTGGCAGGGCGGCGGTCGCGCGTCCGCGCGCGAAACGATTGGACGGGTCGCCGCAGGCGCGGTTGCGAAAAGGGTATTGTCTACGTTGTATGCCGACTTCGAAATCGTCGCCTACGTGAAGCAAATTCACGACGTCGTTGCGAAAATTGATCGCTCCAATGTGAAGATAAAGGACGTGGAGAAAAATATCGTCCGGTGCCCAGACGCCACGGCAGCGAAACGAATGATATCGCTGATCGAGCGGGTTCGCGACGAAGGCGACTCAGTCGGGGGCGTGATTGAATGCGTGGCGCGTAGCATTGCACCCGGCCTCGGCGAGCCTGTTTTTGACAAGCTCGAAGCAGACCTGGCGAAAGGGATGTTGAGCATACCAGCTACAAAGGGTTTTGAGATCGGCTCCGGGTTTACAGCGACGCGGATGCGCGGCTCGCAGCACAATGACCCATTTGAAATGCGAGCTGGCAAAATACGGACAAGAACAAACAACTCCGGAGGCGTACAAGGCGGAATCAGCAATGGCGAAGACATTTATTTTCGGGTGGCATTCAAGCCACCCGCTACAATCGCGCTTCAACAGAAAACCGTCACCACTTCCAAGAAGCAAAGTGAGCTCGCGGCGCGGGGACGCCATGATCCCTGCGTCCTTCCCCGAGCTGTGCCAATCGTGGAAGCGATGGCCGCGCTCGTTTTCTGCGATCACGCGCTGCGGCACCAAGCGATTGCAATTGCCGATTACCGATTGCCGATTGCTGATTGATCAGCTTGGAAATGTCGCGGAATTCAGCCTTCCTTGTCATGTTAAGCGGAGCGAAACATCTCTAGCTATCTTCCTGAGCTCTCGAGTCGGCAGAAAAACTCAGAGATTCTTCGCTTCGCTCAGAATGACAGCAGTTTTAACGCTTTAATGCTTCAACGCTTGAACGGATATTGCGCCAGCAATGAGCTATATCGCTACCATTGGTCTCGAGGTTCACGTTCAGCTCAAGGCGCGCTCCAAGATGTTTTGCGCTTCTCCAGTTGAATTTGGAGCTGAACCAAATACGCATACTTGTCCGATTTGCCTTGGTCTGCCGGGTGCATTGCCAGTGATGAATCATGAGGCGTTGCGCATGACGGTGCTAACCGGGCTCATGCTCGGGTGCGACATCGCGCCGATCTCCAAATTCGACCGCAAAAATTATTTCTATCCGGATATGCCGAAAAACTATCAGATTTCACAATACGACATGCCGCTTTGCACGAATGGCAGTGTGCCGTTACACGACTTCGCTTACCCGAAGGACGCGCAGAAAACTATCGTAACGCCCGACAAGGAAGTGCATCTGGTGCGGATTCATCTAGAGGAAGACGTCGCGAAGAGTTTTCATTTCGAGAACGCTACGGGGATTGATTTCAATCGTGCCGGCACGCCATTGATGGAGATTGTGACGCAACCGGAGATTCATTCGCCTGAGGAGGCGTTCGCGTTTCTAACGGCCTTGAAACAAATTCTGATCTACGGCGACGTGAGCGACGCCGATATGGAGAAGGGCCAACTCCGGTGCGACTGCAACGTCTCGGTGCGACCTGAAGAGCAAACCGAATTCGGAGCAAAAATTGAGATCAAGAACATGAACTCGATCAGCGGCGTGCGGCGCGCGCTTGCTTATGAGATTCAACGTCAAATCCGTCTGCTGAAGAGCGGCGAACGGCTCGAGCAGGAGACGCGGGGTTGGGACGATACCGCCGGTGAAACGTTTCTCATGCGCACAAAAGAGTTCGCACATGATTATCGCTATTTTCCAGATCCCGATCTGGTGCCGGTGAAAACTGACGTCCTGCTGGCTGATGTGCGACAGCGCGTGCCGGAGTTACCAAAAGCGAAACGCGCGCGCTTTGTGCAGCAATATCAGGTAAGTCCATACGATGCCGGCGTGCTGGCGAACGATCTGGAGCTTGCAAGATATTTCGAAGCGGCGGCCAAAGGTGCAAAGAAACCGAAAAACGTCGCAAACTGGATTCTGAACGATTTGCAGAACGCCCTTACCGCTGCCGCTAAGACCATCCGTGATTGTCCGATTTCGCCGGAAACGATTGATGAATTAGTCAATCTCATCGACAGCGGGAAAATCAGCGGCAAGCAAGGTAAGGAAGTCTTCGCGGAGATGTTTGCTAGCGGCAAGCGCGCAGCCGCGATTGTAAAGGAAAAAGGTATCGAGCAGCTCAGCGATTTGAGCGCGATTGAAGCGCTCTCGGACGAAGTCATTCAGACAAATCCAAAACCAGTTGCAGATTTTAAAGCAGGCAACGTTGCGTCACTGAACTTCCTTAAAGGCCAGGTGATCAAATTGTCCAAAGGGAAGGCGAATCCGCAGCTGGTGGGCGAAATTTTAGAACGGAAGCTGAAAGTCTAGCAGGCATCTTATCTCGTGCGCCGGGATAAGGGCCGCGTTTGATCGGCCTTCGCGTCCGCAAGAAGCGTCACGCCCGGATACTGGCGCGCTGTCGCTCGGCCCGTTAGCCGTGCAAATCAATCAATCTGCGCGATGGCGCTTATGAATTCCGAGAAATCTTTGCCGTTGCGAGCCGCATGGTTAAGCGCGTCCAGACGCGGATTCATTGCTGCCTCGGGCAGCGCGACGCGACACGAGTACGCTCCGTCTGTGAAAACGATTTCATCCCATTGGATGGAGGAAATCTCATCATTAAAACGCGCTACGGTCCGGCCACGGAAAAATGCACGTGTGGTCTCTGGCGGATTAAAGATCGCAGACTTGATCTCGTCCTCGGTGGTGACGCGACGCATTAAACCTTTGCGCAACACTTCGTAGTACAATCCGCGGTCCAGATCAAGGTTGTGATATTCGAGGTCGATGGATTGCAGCCAGGGGTCGCTCCAGGAAAGTTTTTCCTCTTCCTGCAATGCGTCCAGCAAGAACTTCTTGGCCGCCCAATCGACGCGGTCTCGCGCTGACATCGCGTCGCGCTCCAGGTCGTTAAGGACATTTTCCCATTCACGTAATATCCATGCCCGCTCCTCTTCGCTTGCTCCCACGTCCTCGCTGTTTGAAAGCGGTCCCAGTTTGCTTGCCGCGCGCAAATAAATCCGCTGCACGTCGATAGCAGAGATTTTGCGACCATCTTTCAACTCGATGATCCAATCGTAGGTTTGGTCGCGGCTGATGGATTTGTTGGCGTCAACTGGTTGCGCAATCTCGAGGTGAGGCGCTTCTCCGCGCTCAATAAGATCCAGTACCAGGGCGGTGGTCCCGATTTTCATGGCTGTGGACCATTCGCTCATGTTTGAATCGCCAAGAATAACGTGAAACCGGCGGTACCTGCTCGCGTCCACATGGGGCTCATCACGCGTGTTTATCAGAGGTCGCCGGTTCATCGTGTCGATGCTCACGACCACACTGAAAAAATCGGCGCGCTGCGAGATTTGATAAATACCAGG
>Ga0193733_1000190_pt1 | contig 22199 bp, 18 predicted proteins | sample U1s2metaG_FD_145076 | JGI IMG/M metagenome (GOLD analysis project Ga0193733, IMG submission 145076) | Soil microbial communities from a riparian zone of the East river system, Colorado, United States - U1s2 | ecosystem: Environmental > Terrestrial > Soil > Riparian zone | place: USA: East River...
TGCATATATGTCGCCGGAGCAGGTGCGGGCCAAAGAATTGGACGCGCGCACCGATCTGTTCTCCTTTGGCGCGGTGCTGTACGAGATGGCAACGGGAACCCTGCCGTTTGGAGGGGAAACTTCGGGAGTTGTCTTCGAAGCCATCCTGAACCGGGAGCCCGTCTCGCCTTTGCGACTAAATCCCCATCTTCCCCCAAAACTGGAAGACCTCATCGGCAAGGCCTTGGAGAAAGATCGCAATCTCCGCTACCAAAATGCCGCAGACATACGCACCGACCTGCAACGGCTGAAGCGGGATACAGAGTCGGGGAAAACCGCGACTCCGAAAAGCGTCGCTTCAAGTTCGGAGCGATGGCAGAAGACCGGGGGACCGGGCAAGGCCGAGCTCAGCGTGGGTGAGAGTTCCGTGTCCCGGCTCAAGGCTCCGCGCCTCTGGCTGGGGCTGGCAGTGGCTGCACTCCTAACCGTCCTTGGCCTAATCATGTTTTATTTTGCGGCACCGCCGCCCTCATTGAAAGTTTCCGGTTACACGCAGATTACCAATGACGGCCAAGCCAAGCTGTGGCCTACGTTTTCCGTCTACACCGCGCTTGTGACCGATGGCGCCAGAGTTTATTACGTGGAGTCGCCCTTCATGGCGCCTCAACTGAAGCAGGTCTCCACCGTAGGGGGGGCCACATCTGTGATTTCGGCGCCCTTCGCCATCAACCGCATCGGGGACATCTCCCGTGACCGTTCGGCTCTCCTGGTGCCTGCATACAGTGCCCAAGAAGGTGAGGCTCCGCTCTGGATTTTGCCTCTCCCGGCTGGAACGCCTCGACGATTAGCCAGTCTGGTGGGCCATGATGGAACCTGGGCCCAGGATGGACAGCGAATTCTTTTCGCTAATGGCAGCGATCTATACCTGGCGAAACCTGACGGATCAGAATCACGCAAGATTGCCTCCGCTCCCGACCTGGTCTGGTGGCCACGCTGGTCGCCGGATGGATCGCGTATTCGCTTTTCTGTGCTGAATGCCACAACCGGTGCGGACTCGTTGTGGGAGGTACGGGACGATGGCACCAACCTACATCCACTGCTGCCGGACTGGAACAACTATCCGCAAGATTGCTGCGGCAACTGGACTCCGGACGGCAAGTTTTTTGTCTTCCAATCCACGCGCAACGGGCAGACTCACATTTGGGGCATGCCGACTGGCGGCCTGTTCCGCAAAGCGGCGCCATTTCAACTGACCAGCGGTCCAGTGAGCTATTTCATGCCTGCGCCGAGCGCGGATGGCAAGCAGGTGTTTGTCCTCGGCTCGCAAGCCAGAGGCGAACTTCAGCGCCTCGATGAGAAAACCGGGCGATTTGAGCCCTATCTTTCAGGCGAATCTGTGGACGGGGTCGAGTTCTCCCGGGATGGGAAATGGGTGACGTACACCTCTTACCCCGAGGGCAGTCTCTGGCGTAGCAAGACCGATGGAACGCAGCGGCTGCAATTGACCTTCCCCCCGATGCGCGCCTATCTGCCGCGCTGGTCGCCGGATGGCAAACGGATCACGTTTGGTGCCGAACTTCCAAATGGCGTCAGTAATAACTACATCGTTTCCGCTGATGGTGGCACACCCGAGGAGATCCCCTCGCCCGACAAAGCCGTCGGCGATCCGAATTGGTCACCAGACGGCAACTCCATCGTGTTTTGGTCGGCACCCGCTTTCCCAGTCACCCACACCATACGCGTGAATATCGTTGATCTCAGAACCCACGCGATCTCAACCGTGCCTGGGTCGGAAGGCATCTTTTCGCCCCACTGGTCACCCGACGGACGTTACCTCGCTGCCCTCGCGGACGGCGGCGAAGCGGTGATGCTGTTCACCTTCAAGGACCAGAAATGGCTAGAGCTGGCGCACATCCCGGGGGCCTTTCCCAATTGGTCCAGAGACAGCAGATACGTTTACTTCCACTCCTTTGGAATGGACGCCAGCATTTATCGTGTGCGGATAAGCGACCGTAAACTGGAAAAGGTCGTCGATCTGAGAGGCATACGGCTCACCATCGGCGATGAAGGTACCTGGTGCGGCCTTGCTTCCGATGACTCCCCGCTGATTTTGCGGGACGTGGGTTCCCAGGAAATCTACGCGCTTGACCTGCAGCTTCCGTGATCCTGCAGAGCGATCCTCTGTACCTGTTGTAAGCAGGCAATAACACTCATTAACCCCGCACGCCGCGCGCCGCTCGTCGATCGCGCGGTTAACAGTGTTTACTCGAACGTTACGGGGTGGCCCCGTTTTTCCCGGCTCCTCCACTACCCCCCGCTATCGTTTGACCCCTGTTTTCTCCGGACTGTAATATCAAAGTAACTAGCGATCAGCCTTCAGCACTCAGCCTTCAGCCCCTGATCAAGATGATGGGTTCAGACAAACGGGCAGCACCACCCTTACCCGTTGCAGGCTGAAAGCTAATGGCTGAGTGCTGACCGCGAAAATCCCAAAGACGGCGAAGCCATGTCCCACGATCTACCCAAATCCTACGAGCCCGGCGCCATTGAAACGCGCTGGGCTGACTACTGGATCAAAGAGAAGCTTTTTTCGCCGCCTACGCCGTCTCCGGGCGATACCCGGCCCGTGTTCACGCTGCTACTTCCGCCTCCCAACGTCACCGGACGCCTGCACATGGGCCACATGCTCAACCACACGCAGATGGACATCATTGTGCGCTGGCACCGCATGCGCGGGTTCCTGACGCTGTGGCTTCCGGGCACCGACCACGCCGGCATTGCCACCCAGATGATGGTTGAGCGCCAGCTCGCCAGTGAAGGCAAGAACCGTCGCGATCTGGGCCGCGAGGCCTTCATCGCGCGCGTTTGGGAATGGAAACGGCACTACGGCGGCGCGATTCTCGATCAGATGAAGCGGCTCGGAGCATCGGTCGACTGGGACCGCGAATATTTCACCATGGACGAAAATCTTTCCCGCGCGGTGCGCGAGGTTTTTGTCCGGCTGTATGAAGAAGGGCTGATCTATCGCGGCAAATACATCGTCAACTGGTGTCCGCGCTGTGGCACCGCGATCTCCGATCTCGAGGTCAAGCACGAAGAGGTTCAGGGAAAGCTGTACGAGATTCGCTACCCGGTTGTCGGCACGCGCGAGTTCATCGTCGTGGCCACGACCCGGCCGGAGACCATGCTGGGCGATACGGCGGTCGCGGTAAACGAAAAAGACGAGCGCTACAAGCATCTGCACGGCAAGAGAGTCCTACTACCGTTGATGAATCGCGAGATCCCGATCATCACCGACGAGCTGGCCAATCCCGAGTTTGGCACCGGTGCCGTGAAAGTGACACCGGCTCACGATCCCAACGACTTCCAGACGGGTCTGCGGCACAACTTGCTGCAGATTGACGTGATGGACGAGCACGCGCACATGAACCAGAACGCCGGCCCTTACGCCGGATTGAGCCGCCATGCTGCTCGCGAGCGGGTTCTTGAAGATCTCCGCCAACAGGACTTCCTGATCGCGGAAAAGGACTACACCATTGCCCTCGGCAAGTGCGACCGTTGCGGAGCCGTGGTGGAGCCGCGGCTCTCGACCCAGTGGTTCATCAAGATCAAGCCTCTGGCTGAGCGGGCAACCGAGGTCGTGCAAAACGGCGAGATCACCATTGCCCCGGAGAACTACAAACAGATTTATCTGAACTGGATGCACAACATCCACGACTGGTGCATTTCGCGGCAGTTATGGTGGGGGCATCGCATTCCGGCCTGGCATTGCCCGTGTGGAGAAATTATTGTCGCCCGCGAGGCGCCCGCCCAATGCCACAAGTGCAGCGGCAGAGAGTTGAAGCAGGACATGGACGCGCTCGACACCTGGTTTTCTTCCGGACTGCTGCCGTTCACCACTCTGGGCTGGCCGGAAAAGACCCGCGATCAGGAAGTTTTCTATCCCACCACGCTGTTGATCACCGCGTACGAGATCCTGTTTTTCTGGGTGGCCCGCATGATCATGTTTGGCTGCCACTTCATGCAGGGTCACCGGCAGGACCCGGTGCTGAAGCAAGCCAGCGGTTGGGGGGAAAAGAAAGACGACGGCGTACCCTTCCGCCAGGTCTACATCCACGCGCTGGTACGCGATGCCGACCGGCAGAAGATGTCGAAAACGAAAGGGAACGTAATCGACCCGCTCGATATTATTCAGCGCTTCGGTACCGATGCCACGCGCTTTACCCTGGCGGCGATGGCCGCTCCCGGCACGGACATCGCGTTCAGCGAGAGCCGAACCGACGGTTATCGCGCATTCGCCAACAAGATCTGGAATGCGGCCCGTTTCATGTTCATGAATGTGGATCGAGTGGAGCCAGATCTTCGGCCCGGCCAGGGCGCTACTCCCTCCGATTTGCTGGAAGATGTTTGGATCCGGTCGCGCTTTCAGCGCGTCACCAAAGAGGTGAATGAGGCGCTTGCGGCATATCGGTTCCACGAAGCCGCCAACCGCATTTACGATTTCTTCTGGGGCGATTTTTGCGACTGGTACATTGAACTCATCAAGGGTCGCCTGAACGCCGAAGGCTCGGCAGGCAAAGAATCGGCGAGTGTGGCCTGTCGCAACCTGATGAACCTCTTCGAAGCTTCGCTCAGACTATTGCATCCGGTCATGCCCTTCATCACGGAAGAGATCTGGCAGGCCATCTACGATGCCAACCCGCCGTTGAAATCTGTGGCGCTGGCGGCGTATCCGCAGGCGGATGAAAAGCAGTTTGATCTCAAGGCGGAGACGAACATGGCGATCCTGCAGGATTTGATTGTGAACGTGCGCAATCTGCGAGCGGAACTGACGGTTGAACCGAAGACGAAGATCCCGATCCAGCTGTTTGCCCAGAGTGCCGAAATCCGAGTCTTGATCGAGCAAAATGAAGATGCAGTGAAGCGTCTGGCGGGCGTGGAGAGCATTGCGCAAGTCGAGCAGGCCGTGGCCACCCAGCCGCCCTCCCGAAGCACCGCCCGCTTCGATGTCCGTGTAGTCTATGAGAAGAAGATTGACGTTGCGGCCGAGCGCGAACGTTTGCACAAAGAGTTGGAGCGCGCGGAGAAGGAGTGGGCAAACGGCCAGCGCCAGTTGAGCAATGAACAGTTCGTAGCCAAAGCGCCCGCCGATGTCGTGGAGCGCATTCGCAAACGGGCGCAGGAACTGGAAATGCTGATTGCCCAGATCAAGAAAAAGCTGGAAGAATTGGAGTGAATACGTCCCAGGTTTCCAGACACGGGATACCAGCAGGTTTGCGCTGACAACTGAGGACCGGCAACTAACAACCGAATCATGGACTGGAACGGCCGGCGCATTTCCGCCATTGTCGAGAACGCATTGCTGGAAGATCGGGCGACCAGCGATGCGACCAGCTACGCCTGCATCGAAGCGAACCAGCGCGCCGCCGGCACCATCGTTGCGAAACAGGATTGCATTCTTGCCGGGCTGGGCTGCGTGCCGCGTATTCTGGATGTTTACGCCGTGCTGGATGGAGCCGTGATTTCGCACTACGAAGTCACCAGCCACCCCGAAGTTTTCGACGGCGTGCGCTTGCATGACCGTCAGACGATTGCAGTGATCCGCCATAACGCGCGCGTCATCCTTTCCTGCGAGCGCGTCATTCTGAACTTCCTGCAGCGGCTCAGCGGAATCGCCACCCTCACCCGCAAGTTCGTGGACGCGGTTTCCGGAACCAAGGCGCGAATTCTCGACACCCGAAAGACCGTGCCGGGCCTGCGCATGCTGGATAAATACGCGGTGCGTTGCGGCGGCGGGCAGAATCATCGGCTTGATCTGTCGGACGGCGTGCTAATCAAGAACAATCACATTGCGCTCGCCGGGGGCATCGCGCCCGTGCTCGAACGAGCCCACCGCAACCGGCGCGGTTCGCAGCCGATCGAGGTCGAAGTGCGAACCCTGGCCGAACTGGAAGAAGCCCTCAAACACGGGGCCGAAGCCATCCTCTTGGACAACATGCAGGTCGAGCAGGTGAAAGAGGCGGTCGCGCGCTGTGCCCACGGGGAACGGCACATTCCGGTGGAATGCTCGGGAGGGATAAACCTGGAAAATGTGCGAGCCTATGCTCAGACGGGCGTGGATTTTATCTCGGTGGGGGTGCTGACTCATTCGGCCGTAGCGGTGGATATGAGCTTGCGCGTGACGCCCGTCTAGAAGCAGTTAGCCATCCGCTGTCCGCCCATGGTCGCGATCATTCCCTGGACCTGATTTGTTCTTTTCTGTCCGTCTCCCGCATAATTCCCGCATCAAGAAAGCCGCCACAAGTCGGGAGGCCGGGAAGGGTTCGTCGCCGGTAGGGCCCGTGCCGCACAATCGAGCGCCACAGAAGACGGATCTGCGACTGGGACGGATTGTGCGGCTGCTGATGGACAACGCCACCGTGGTCGTGAGCGGCACCAAGATTGCCGAAGAAATCGGCACCAGCCGTTCCGATGTCTGGCGGCTGGTGCAGCAACTGCGCAACCTCGGGGTTGAAATCGCTGGGCATCCCGCGACCGGGTATCGGCTCCAGACTGTTCCTGACTTGTTGTTGCCTGCCATGCTGGCGCCTTTTCTGAAAGGCACCATCTTCGGCCAGGAAATTCATCACTACTACAGGATTGGGTCTACGAACAGCCAGGCCATGGAGAGCGCTAGCGCGGGTGCCCCGGAAGGCAGCGTCTTCGTGGCCGAGGAACAAACCGCCGGCCGGGGGCGGGGCGCGCATCAATGGGACTCGGCGCCGTCGGCAGGCATCTATTGCTCGGTGGTGCTGCGCCCGGCACTGCCCCCGGCGGAGGTGCTGATTCTCTCCCTGGCGGCCGGCCTCGCGGTACACGCGGCGGTTCACCAAATCGACTCCCGGGTATTGCCCGATCTCAAGTGGCCCAACGATCTGTTGATCGAAGGCAAGAAATTTTGCGGCATACTGACCGAGATGAACGCGGAAGCCACTCGGGTTCGCTACCTTGTCGTGGGCATCGGCATCAATGTAAACCAGGTGAGGTTTCGGGACGATCTGCAGCAGGCGGCTACCTCGTTGCGCCTGGCCACGGGTGCGGCATGGTCGCGGGTGGAATTGTGTGCGGCTTTGCTAAAATCGCTCGACCGCGAATATCGCGATCTGCTGCAGAACCCCGATGCGCACGGGTCGATTTTGAAGCGATTTCAGGAGCGGTCTTCGTCGGCGCGAGGTCGGCCGGTGCGCGTCGAAGAGAACGGCGGCTTCGACGGAGTGACCGAAGGCCTTGACCCGCGCGGGTTTTTGCAGGTTCGCACCTCGCAGGGTGTACGCACGGTGCGGAGCGGAACGGTACGACAGCAGTAGGCATTGGCTATGCTTCTTGTGCTTGATGTCGGCAACACCAACACGGTGCTGGGGGTCTTCGCCAGAGCTGCGAAGGACGATGGCGCGGGCTCTTCCCCCTATCAGCACCTGGTGGCAAACTGGCGCGTGGCCACGATCGCAACTCAGACCGTGGACGAATACGGCGTGCTTTTCCGCAATCTGTTCGCCATGGAAAAGATTGAAGTCAAGGGCATCGGCGGGATTGTCATCTCCTCGGTGGTACCGCCGCTCGACTCCACCCTGCGACAGGTCTGCGAACGTTACTTCAGCACCAAGCCACTATTCATCGAACCTGGCGTCAAGACCGGCATGCCGGTGCTTTACGAGAACCCCGCGGAAGTCGGCGCGGATCGCATCGTCAATTCAGTTGCGGCCTTCGAAAAATTCGGCGGGCCATGCATAGTCGTGGATTTCGGCACCGCGACCACGTTCGACTGCGTTTCAAGCAAAGGGGAATATCAGGGCGGCGTGATATGTCCGGGCATCGGAATTTCCGCCGACGCGCTATTCGAAAAAACCGCTCGGCTGCCGCGGGTCGACATCCGCAAACCAGCTCGCGTCGTTGGCAGCACGACGGTGGGAAGTCTGCAGTCGGGCCTTTACTACGGCTACCTCGGGCTGGTGGATGGGATCCTGGAGCGCCTGCTGGGAGAAATGGGCAAAGACTCCGCCGTCGTGGCCACGGGAGGGCTGGCAGGACTCATCGGAACCGGATCGAAATACATCAAGCATGTGGACGACTTGCTTACCCTGGACGGCCTGCGCCTTATCTGGGAGCGGAATGCCTCCCCGAAGTCCGGCCGTGATGCCCCATCCCCTAACTCCCCTCCGGCTTCGCCTGCCCCCGGTGCGAAGCTCTGGTCCGGCCGCAAGCCCCGGTCACGCTGAGTGGTTCGTGGAAAACTACTTCAACTATTTCACCGAAATCGAAGAGCAGTTTCAGCGGCGACGGGGCGGCGCCTTGCTGCTCTCGACCCTTGACTGGGTGCTGATTGAAACCTGGAAGGACGCGGGCATTCCGCTCGAAGCCGTGTTGCGCGGCATCGATGGCGCTTTCGAGCGCTACGGGAAGCGCCCCTCAAAAGGCAAGGTCAATAGTCTGGCCTATTGCACTCAGGAGGTACTGGCTGCCGCCGAAGAAATGAAGGAGGCTGCCGTAGGGGCCTCCAGCGGCGAAAAGCGCAAGGCGGCGGGCTTTCAAACCGGGGCAATCATAGTCTTCCTGCGCCACAATGCTGACCAGATCACCACTGCCAAGCTACCGGAGCGGCCCGGCGTCTCGGCAATGGCGTTGGCCCAGGAGACGGCTGCTACGCTGCGCGAACTTGCTTCGGAAATGGAGGGCGCGAACACTTCACCCCGGCTGGAAGATCTGGAACGCCGGCTCACGGTGCTGGAAGAGAAACTATTGGCGGCGCTTCTGGCTGGAGCTACCGATGATGAGATTGTGAACCTGCGCGGCGAGGCTGACCGGGAGCTGGCGCCCTACCGGCGAAAAATGCCGGCAGCCCAGATTGAGCAACTGCAGAAGCAATACGTCCACAAGCGCCTGCTGGAGCGTTACGGGTTGCCGCGACTGAGTTTGTTCTATATGTGAACCATTCCTTGCTGCCTGCGCGACGGACGCCCGCGCCCTTAGGGAAGGGTCTGTAGAATCAACTCTTGCAACTTACCATTGAAAAACTCGTTTACGGCGGCGACGGTCTGGCCCGCCTGCCCCCGGACGAACAGGGCAGGGGCAAGGCCGCCTTCGTACCGTTCGTCCTGGAGGGTGAAAAACTCGAAGCTGTCCTGCTCGAACAGAAACCTGGCTTTGCGCGTGCCCGAGCTGACCAGATTCTCGCCGCCTCTCCACGACGCATCGAGCCGCGATGCCCTTATTTTCAGAGCTGCGGCGGCTGCCACTATCAGCACACCAGCTACGAACACCAGCTCGAGATCAAAGCCGTCATTCTGAAGGAAAATTTGCGCCGCATCGCCAAGCTGGAACTCGATACCGAACTAAACCTTCATGCTTCCCCGGGGTGGCACTACCGCAATCGCACCCGGCTCAGAGTTCATAGCCTCCCCGATTTCGCGCTGGGATATTACAAATTCAATTCCCACGAGCTGTTGCCCGTGCAAGAGTGCCCGATCAGCTCGCCGTTGATCAACCGGGCGATTGCCGCCATGTGGCAGCTGGGACGCGCCGGCAAAGTCTCAGCCGCAATCCGGGAGATCGAGTTCTTCGTCAACGCGGATGACACGCAACTCTTGGCCGAACTTCACTGCTCGGCGGAGACCGCAACCACGGCGGAGCTATTGGCCACCGACTTGCGGACCGTGCTGCCGGAGACTCGTGGTGCCGTGTTTCTTACGGCTCGCGGCAGCAAGGCTGAAGCTCGAGGCGATGTCCAACGAATCGCGGTCAGAGGTGCCGACCACCTCACCTACACAACCATTCTTGCTTCCTACCGGGTCAGCGCGGGCTCGTTTTTTCAGGTCAACCGGCATTTGGCCGACGAACTGGTGAACGTTGTCGTTGGCGAAAGCGCCGGAGCGACTGGGACCGCGCTTGATCTCTATGCCGGCGTTGGGCTTTTCTCTTCAGTTCTAACTCGGGCATTTGAACGGGTGATCGCGGTGGAGTCGTCACCGACTTCTCATGCCGATCTGCTGCACAATTCACCAGCGAACGTGAAGGCGATTCGCGCCACCACGGAGCAGTATCTGGAAAATGCAGCCGGCAAATTGCGGCCCCAGCTGGTCGTTGTGGATCCACCTCGCAGCGGTCTCGGGGAAAAGGTGATTCAGGGTCTCGCTAGGTTGAGAGCGCCTCGCGTCATTTACGTTTCGTGCGATCCCGCCACTCTGTCGCGTGATCTGGCTCGCTTGCTCCCGTCGGGATACCGGGTGCAGGCGGCGCACCTGGTGGACCTATTTCCCCAGACCTACCACTTGGAGAGCGTGTTCCATCTGGTCCGCTAAACTGTGCATACCCGGGCACGCCGTCCACGATTCCCCAGCTGGCTGCGGCGCAGCGCCGTCTCGGGTGATTTCTGTGGGGCCTAACAGTTATGGCCGTTTGCCCGGAGAGGTTTTGGCGGGGCTGGCGGACAGCCCAAGCCTTAAGCTGCCGGAGGATCCGGATGGCGTGGTCAGGCTTCAGCTTGATGCTAAAACCCGCCTAGTCTTCCTCAACTCCGCTGATATCGATTTCGGCGGTCTCATCGCTGCCTGGGGCCCGGCGGTATTCTTCAATCACGCGCCGGGCCTCATTGGCATCCGCTTCGCGCACCAGGATAATGGTGCCGCCAACGCCGGGAAGAATGTCCTGCTGCGCATCCAGGGAGGTGAGGTCGGAATCGATTCCGGAAGATTCAAGCAGGCCGTGCACGACCAGAGCTTCAGATTCCTGCTCGGTATCGAACACTCGCACCAGCTTTTCGTTGGGATTGGGGCGTGCGGCGGGACTGTCTTTCATAATTCCTCCGATTAGGCGGCGGACGGGTGCAACCAGGCCCGCTTGGTTCCTCGATCTTTAGTTCCTTCGATTGTAACTCCGGTTCATGAGGGAACCGAAGCCGACAATTGTTTGGAAGTTGCTTTCGTTTCCGAATGATCACAGAATAGGGCAGAAGGTAAAGGCGCAACGTCCTGCGGCAGCGCCACATCTAAGACAGCAGGTTCGGCCGCTAGAGTACACAGGTCGCGGCTGGGAACGGTCTGGGGGCGCAATGGGCACACAGCAGCAGACGAATCTTTCCGCAACTCTGAACGACAGCGAACAGGAAGCCAGAAACATTCGGCGGCTGCAGCTGATGATCAGCATGGTCATGTCGGTAATTAGCCAGGACGAGAACCTCACCGTAGAAGAGGCCTCGGAACTGGCGGCGGGCGCCAAACGCGCGGCGTTGGCCATGTTCCCCGACAAAGAGCTTGCCTATGACATCCTCTACAAGCCTCGCTTGCAGCGCCTGATGAACGAACGGTTCCGGCTGCAGTGAAGATCTGCAACGTTCACGGCTAGAGGCGTTCCTCTCTGCGCATGTTCCTCCGCGTTGACCCCTGCCTGATCTCCGGTCTAGACTCGCCTGATTCGATGGTGGCGCTTGGTCGCTACATCGCATGATGTTGCGGTTGCGGAGTGTTCCAATGAAATGTACTGCTCTGGTAGTGGCTGTGTCCATGTTCGGAGTTCTGGCGCTGGCCGATGAAGGCCATCATCACGAGGAGCTGACTGCGGAACAACTGGGGACGGTGCATTTCCCGGTTACTTGCGCTGCTTCGGTCGAGAAACCGTTTGAACGCGGCACTGCGCTGCTGCATTCCTTCTGGTATGACGAGGCGGAGAAGGAATTCACCCAGATCGAGAACCACGACCCTTCCTGCGCCATGGCTCACTGGGGGGTGGCGATGAGCCTGTGGCACCAGCTCTGGGACCATCCCAACGCCGCCGCCAGCAAGCGAGGCCGGACGGAGCTCAAGAAGGCGCAATCGCTGCATCCCGGCACGGGTCGCGAGCGTGACTACATCGCTGCCCTCCAGGTGTTCTATAGGAAAAAAGGCGATCACGACCAACGCGCCCAAGCCTACTCCCAGGCGATGGAAGGCGTATATCAACGCTATCCTGACGATCGCGAGGCAGCGGCATTCTATGCCCTCTCGCTGCTGGCCGCGGAACCCGATGGCGACACCACGTTCGCCGATCGGAAGAAAGCGGCCGGGGTACTGGAAAAGCTTTTCGCGCAGGAACCGACCCATCCCGGAGTGGCGCACTACTTGATTCACAGCTATGACAAGCCGCAGTTGGCCGTGCTGGGCCTGCCGGCAGCCCGCAGCTATGCCAAAATCGCCCCCGCCGCTCCTCATGCGCTGCACATGCCGTCGCACATTTTTGCCCGCCTCGGGCTCTGGCAGGACGATATCGACTCCAACCTGGCGTCGATCGCCGCCACCCGCAAGACCGCGGCCCTGCACATGGGCGGCGAAGGTCACCAGTTTCATGCCATGGATTTCCTGGTCTACGCCTATTTGCAGAGCGGGCGCGAGGCCGATGCCCAACGCGTCATCACAGAAGTAAATACCTTGCCGGCGATGAAGAGCATGTATGGCGAGGGCTATGATCCGCGGGCGTATGCTCTGTCGAAGTTTCCCGCGCTATACAGTTTGGAGCTTCACCACTGGGCTGAAGCCGCGGCCCTGGCTGCGGCGGCAAATGCGGATTCCACCGACAAGGCCATCACTTACTGGGCGCGAGCGATTGGGGCTGCCCGCGCCGGCCATGTGGCCGAAGCGCGCCAGAACATTGCCGAGCTCGAGACGATTCGTCAGCAGATGCGGAAGAACAAGAAGCCGTCCTACGCTCAGTACGTGGAGGATGCACAGAAGGAGGCCGCCGCCTGGGTGGCTCACGCCGGGGGGAAGGACGAAGAAGCCATCAATGCGTTGCGAGCGATTGCCGAAGCAGAAGAATCGACGGGTGACGAATCCGCGGACATTCCCGCCCGCGAGATGCTGGCCGATCTCCTGCTGGAGACGAAGCATCCGGAGCAGGCGCTCGCCGCCTACGAAACCGACCTGAAATTCAACCCCAATCGTTTCAACGGGCTTTACGGCGCCGCTAGCGCGGCTGAAATGGCAGGCAAGAGTGAAACGGCTGCCTCGTACTACGCCCAACTAGTAAAGATTTGCGCCGGATCGAACTCCGACCGCCCGGAGCTCGGCAGGGCCAAGGCGCTGCTGGCAAAGAATTGACAGTGTGGTATGGAGGCAGGCCTCGGAATCGGTTGAGGCCAAGCGAAAACTCGGCAGAGTTTTCCTGCGCTCTACCCCCACAGCAGCTTCCCCAGCAACGCGGCCATGATCGCGGCCGAACCGAGGGATGCATTGTATTCCCGGTGCTTCCGGTACAACTCCCAGGAGAACGACCCGCTGCGCTTGTCGAACCGGCTGGGGCGCGGGAACAGACCGGGCACCTCGCGAGCATACTCATCAAACTGCGGAAAGCGCTCGCGCAGAAATACTTCCTCGGCACGAATCACCGGCAGGTAAATCACAAAGAAGAGTAGAACGATCCCAGCCACGATCCACCAGTTGCGCGCCGCCAGAGCGAATCCGACTGACAAGATCAGTGAGCCAAGATAGAGCGGGTTACGCGTGTAGGCGTAGGGTCCACCGGTAGCCAGCTGCTGGTTTTTCTGCAGGTGTCCCGAAGCCAGCGCTCGAATTACCAGTCCCGGAACTATCAAAACGGCGCCGCCAAGAATTGATTTCACCGTCGGCTCCGCCAGCCACAAATAGAGCACGGCGAAGGCAAATCCAAGCGGAACTCGAATCCGGCGCGCAATGGCGGACCAGCTAGCCATGGCGCTCTTTCAGCAGTTGACGCGCCGCGGCCACCACTTGCGCGGAGGTGATCGCAAGCAAGCCGTGATCGGGCTCGGCAAGGCGCTTATAGCTGGTGGCGCTCGATGCACTGCGCAACACAAGGTTGGGGGTGCCAAAGGGGCCGTTGCGGGCGGGATTCGTCGGACCGAAAATGCCCACTACGGGAACGCCCAAGGCAGCCGCCAGGTGCATGGGGCCGGTGTCGCCACCGATGAACAAACGCGTCCGGCGCGTCAGCGCAATCAGCTGGGTGAGCGAGCCTGTAACCGGTTCCGCGGCGCCGCGGCTGGCTGCCTCCACGGCGCGAGCGATCGTTTCCTCGCCCGGCCCGAAGTTGACGAATGATTTCACTCCATCTTTGGCCAATTGCGTTGCCACCTGCCCGTAGCGTTCGGCCGGCCACTGCTTCGCGCCCCAGCCGGCGCCTGGATTGAGCAAAGCGAAATCCTCCACGCGGTGCTCTTTCAGCCGCCGGTCGCATTCCCGTTCGGCAGAGTCGTCGTGAGGAAACTCGACGGGCGAAATTCTCAGGGCACATCCCGCCACCGATTCCGCAAGCGACAGGTTCTGTTCCACCACATGGTCTCCCCCTGCGATGACCTGTCGCGTATAAAACATGCTAGCCAGATTTTCGCGAGGCTGGGCGAATCCGTAACTCACCGGTGCGCCACACCACCGCGCCAGCAGGGATGAACGCAGCGCACCCTGAAGGTCAAGGGCGACGTCGTATCGCTCCGCCCGTAGATCGCTCAAACTGGCGGCGATTCGCTCCCAGGTTTGTATCGAGAAGGGCGCTGCGCGCCACTGCCTCGTGCTCACGGTGTGAATCCGGTCAACCAGCGGACGCTGGGGCGAGCGCGGGCCGGAGCGCGGCGTGGGCAAAGTGCACAATAGTTCCGCCCAGCGCTCTTCCAGCACCCAGCCCAGCCATGCTTCCGGAAATACTGCCCGCAACGCCGTGACCGCGGCAAGACCGTGAATGATGTCGCCCATGGCTCCGAGCCGGACGATCAACAGGCGGTGGGCTGACTTTCGCTGGCTCGCGGGCGCCACATTTTCGGGAGACACTACCGCCGGCGATGGCATGTTCACGAACGCGGCCGCCCCAGCCCCCGGCGAATCATCCCCGTGGTGGAGTGGTCCTTGGGGTCACCCACAATTTCCACTCGGCCGCCGCAGGCGATGACTTCACCGCGTTCCGGAACCGTCTCGGCGGTGTAGTCCGTGCCTTTGGCATGAACGTCGGGCCGAATTTCGCGGATGAGCGCGCGCACATCGGGCTCCGAAAAGATTACGACCGCGTCCACGTCGGCCAGCGCGGCCAGAATTTCGGCGCGTTCGGCTTCCGGCACGAGCGGGCGGCCGCCGCCCTTCAGCGCGCGCACCGACGCGTCGGAGTTGACGGCTACGACCAATCGTCCGCCCAGTTGCTTGGCGGCGCGCAGGTAACGAACATGCCCGACGTGCAGCAGGTCAAAGCCGCCATTGGCCAGGGTGATGGAGTCGCCCGCCCGGCGCCATTGCCCCACCCGCAGCCGCAGGTCTTCAAGAGTAAGAAGCTTGTTTGCGATCGTCTTTTCCCGCAATCGATTTTCCCTGAACCACCTTTTCGGAATCCATTCTCCCGCCATCAATGGGAACGCAATGCCGGGGGAGCCTGATCGAGAGCATGCAGCAACTCCTGCTGGGTTACGGTGGCAGTACCGCGCTTCATGACCACGACGCCTCCCGCGTAGTTTGCCAGGTGAGCCGCCTCTTCGGCGTTGGCGCCAGCCGCCAAGGCTGCGGTGAACGCGGCAATTACCGTGTCGCCGGCGCCGGTTACGTCCGCCACCTGGTCGGACCCAAAAATCGGGATATCGGCTGGTTTGTGGCGGCGCGCAAAGGCGACCATTCCATCCCGCCCCCGCGTGATGACCAGCGACTGCAGCTTCATCCGCTCCATGATCTGCTCGGCCGCGGAACAAAGAGTCGGCCAATCGTGGCCGATCCGGATTCCCAAAGCTTCTTCGACTTCGGGCTCATTCGGGGTAGCTGCGGTCACGCCGGAATATTGCAGCATACGGTAGCGTGAATCGAGCACGACGGGCAGACCGCGCAGCGCGCTCTTAGCGCGGACAGCGTTCAGAATCCCCGGCGTGGCCGCGCCGTAGCCATAGTCTGAAACCAGCAGCACGTCGGACGCGCGAGCGTATTCCCGCGCTGCCAGCACCAACTCACGTTTCAAATGAAGGTTAGGCTCGGCCTCCGGCTCGCGGTCAACCCGCACCACCTGCTGCCGTGACGAATGCATCGAACCCGCCATGATGCGGGTCTTGGTCACGGTCGTGTAACTCTTGTCCTTCAAAACGCCGCTCACGGGAAGGTGCTTATGGCGAAATGCCTTGAGCAGCAGGCGCCCTGGCTCGTCGTCACCCACGACGCCCACGGGAAGCACGTTGACGCCCAAGTCCGCGAGATTGTAGATCGCGTTTGCGCCCCCGCCGGGTACCACGCTGCGTTCGCGATGTCTGAGTATGAGGACCGGCGCTTCGCGCGAAACTCGCGAGATCTCGCCGAAGATAAATTCGTCGGCCACCAAATCACCGAGCACGGTGACGGTGACTTTGGGGAAGGATTCGACGATCTTCCTGAGCCGGCCGGTTTCTTTGGGATGCTTGCTCATGGGGTCTGTCTGGACTCTCAAACGTAGCGCCGTTGGGACAGCAGACAAGATGCCAGCGTTCCAAGAGCAGCGCCATTCGACCACTGATTTTCTCACGCCGGGCGGCTTCGCTCCGCAATCCTGGCGAGCATGGTATCGATAGCGTTAGCCGCATCCGTCAGTTCCATTTTCACTGGGACCACAGCCAGCGGCTCCAGAGCAGAAACAAATCTGCCCAGATTGACCGCGTCTTTTTCCGTGGTTACAAAACCATCCCCCCCGCTGCGCTCCCGCAGGTTCAACAACTCACGGATGTCCTGCTCGCGGTAAGCGTGGTGATCGCGGTAGAAGGCCTCGGCGACCGGCTCGATCCCGGCAGTGCGAAGCTGCAGCAGAAAATTCTTTGGCCGGGCAATGCCGCAGAAAACCACCGGCCTGCCGGCAACGGCGCCGGGCACAATGCCGCGACGCGCGCGCCAAACCAGCTTTCCATCCAGGCGAAGCCCGTCCTGCGACGCGCCGCTGGTAAGCACGACCGCATCGGCGCGGCGCAGCGAGCTCAGCGGCTCCCGCAGTCGGCCCGCGGGAAGCAGGCGATCGCGAGTGTCTTCCGGGGTGAGCAGCACGATATCGAATGCCCGGAGGAGTGACCGGTGCTGGAAACCGTCGTCGAGCAAGTGGAGCTGAGGCCCGAATTTCTTCTCGGCAAAGACGCCTGCCTGGTAGCGTTCTTCGCCGACGATTACAGGCACGGTCAGGCGGCGCGCCAGCAGCAGGGGCTCATCGCCGAAATCGTGGGGCGAACCTCGAGGATCGACCAAGGCCACGCCCCGGGTCGCGCGACCGTAACCGCGCGACAGGATATCGAAGGTGATGCCTCGTCCCTTTAGCAAGTCGCCCAGCAGCAAAACGAATGGAGTCTTGCCCGATCCGCCCACGGATAAGTTGCCGACGCTCACGACCGGTCCCGACAGCCCGCGGGCGCGGAGGAATCCGCGATCGTAGAGCGCGTTCCGGGTCCGAACCCCGAGTCCGAAAAGGGAGCTTAGCGGATTCATCGTATCGTTGTCTGACTTCCGCCACCGTCCGTGGATTCCAGCAGCTTTTCCAATGCATTCGCCGTTCTTTCGGTTGCGCCCATTTGCGATCGCAGGGTTTCGGCTCCGCGGCGCCCCAGGGCCAGGCGCTCCGCTTCATGGGACAGCAAATCCATCAAAACCAGCGGAAACTCCGCCGGTCCGACCACTCGTACCGCGTCATGATGCTGAAACAGTCCCACGATGTCTCTAAAATTCTCGGTGTGGCTGCCGACGATGATGGGCACGCCGTGCTGGGCAGGCTCGATGATGTTGTGTCCGCCCCGAGCCACCAGGCTTCCACCCACAAACGCTACGTCGCCGAGCGCATAGAGAGAAGCGAGTTCACCGATGGTGTCCACCAGGAACACCCCGCCAGCCAAGGAATCACCGCCCCACAGAGCACGGCGCCAGAAACGGAGGCCCATCTGCTCGAGCAACCTTGCAACTTCCCCGAAGCGCTCGGGGTGACGCGGCGCCAAAATCATTACCGCCCGCGGGTAGCTGGCCAGCACATTCTGGAAAGCGAGCAGGAGCAGCCCTTCTTCCTCCTCTACGGTGCTGCCGCAGACGACGACCGGCCCTGCTCCAGCTTGCTGAAACGCTGAGCGCAGGCTGGCGACAATTGCGGGAGGATCTGGCGCCAGCACGTCAAACTTCAGATTCCCGGTCACCTGCAGGCGCTCCGCCGGCGCCCCAATATCTTGCAGCCGGCGTGCGTCTTCTGCAGTTTGCGCCAGGAACAAATCGACGTTACGCAAAACCCCCGCCAGAATGCCCAGGCGCCGCACTCGACGATATCCCGGCCATGATCGATCAGAAATGCGAGCATTCACCACGGCTACGCGCGCGCCACTTTTACGCGCCAGCCGCAAGAAATTTGGCCAGAACTCGGTTTCCGCGATCACAATCAGTTGTGGCTTCAGGGCTGTCAAATAGGGTCGAATCGCAAACCCAAAGTCCAACGGGAAGTAGAAGACGCTTTCCTCTCCGAAACGCTTCTTGGCCAGCTTCTGGCCCGTCGCGGTAGTGGATGAGACCACCACCCGATGCGGGAAACGCCGGCGCAACTCCTCCACTAGTTCGCCGACGGCCAACACTTCACCCACCGAAACCGCGTGCACCCAGATTGCAGGCTGGGCCTGCCCCTGCAACCGCGATGGAACTTTGCCCAAGCGCTCGCCCAGTCCCTCGCGGTATTTGCCATGGCGCCGCTTGCCAAACATCCAGTAAGGCAGGCTGACCAACAAGCTTGCTGCGAGCAGCGCGCTGTAAAGCAAGTACATGAGGGAAAAGACATTCTAACCGCAAGCTGCACCGGGCAAGACACCGCTAGCCTGTCTCGGCGCATCCTATAATCAATCATGTCGTACTCGGGGTGGAGGACAGTTTGGCTTCAACTGGTGGCGGTTGGCGCCCTGGTCATAATTCCTTCGCCAGCACTGGCGGCGAAAGGATTCGCCATGCCTCCGGCGTTACCCGCCAAGACGTACCCGGCGCACGATCAGCATCCCCTGGAAGTGGTCACCGTCGCAGTCGATCCTTACGATCTGGCGGACAAGGCAAACATCTTTTCCGTTCATTACAGCGAAATCGGCTTCCTTCCCCTTTTCGTGGTCATCACCAATGATGGCAATCAACCTGTCGAATTGTCTGGGATGAAGGCCCAGCTGGTCACCGCGAACCGCGCCAAGATCTCGCCTGCGGCTGACGAGGATATCGCGCGCAGGCTTAGCCGCCCTTCAGCCAACACAAACCGCTATCCGGTTCCGTTTCCCACCAAGAAAGTGAAGGGTGGGCTCAGCAAGCAGGCCATGGAGGAGATCCAAAATGCCCAGTTTGTGGCCAAGGCAGTCGAACCGCACAGCACCCAGGTAGGATTTCTGTTCTTCGATGTCTCGGGGATTTCCGTGCCCTTGGCAGGCGCCCACTTCTACCTCACCGGTGTTCGCGATGCCAGGGGGAATGAGTTGATGTACTTTGAAGTCCCGCTGGAGAAATATCTCAGCGCGCCGAGCCGCTAGGCACCTCCTTCTCTCTCAGCCTCTCTCAGCCTTTACTCCTGGCCGCATTTTGTCAGTGCCGCCCAAAACATGTCTAGTCCGCTGAATCCAGTCTGCCGCAGGCTTCTTCACGGCCTGTACCGAAGAGAGCAGAAACACGCGTTTCTCAATTCTGGTTCGGGGAAACGCCATGAACATAGCGAACGGAGGTTTACGTTCGGTCGCGCAGGTCTTGCAAGCAGGGGCCGTGCTTGGGCCTTGGCACCTGCCGTGGGGTGTGGACGAAGTTTCGAGCCACCGCCCGAATACTCCAAGGGCGGGCATAGCGGGGCGTGGGGGGAGAACTGATTTTGCTCTTCCTCAGCCCGTTCCGATCCCAAAAGCATTCTGCTCAGGCTTTATAATCAGGGATTATGGTTGCTACGCCTGAGGTCTCTATCGCAGCGGGGTCGAAGTACGAACCAGTGATCGGCCTGGAGGTGCACGTCCAGCTCCTGACCGCGACCAAAATCTTCTGCTCCTGCTCTACTCATTTCGGCGATTCGCCGAACACCAATGTTTGCCCAGTGTGCCTGGGCCTGCCGGGAGCTTTGCCTGTCCTGAACCGCAAAGCAGTGGACTTCGCCGCGCTCGCGGCCATGGCGCTGAACTGCCGCGTCAACGAAACGTCGATATTCGCCCGCAAGAACTATTTTTATCCCGACCTGCCAAAGGGATATCAGATTTCGCAGTATGACAAGCCGCTGGCCGAGCACGGCGTTATCGAGATCAAAGTCAAGGGCCGGGCAAAAAAGATCGGCATCACCCGCTTGCACCTAGAAGAAGACGCGGGCAAGAGCCTGCACGAAGGATTCGCCACCTCATCGGAAACTACGGCCATTGATCTGAACCGCAGCGGAGTCCCGTTGATCGAAATTGTCAGCGAGCCCGACCTTGCCACGCCCGACGAAGCCTATGAGTATCTCACCCGGCTGAAAGAGATCATCCTCTACACCGGGGTGAGCGACTGCAACATGGAGGAAGGTTCCCTGCGCTGCGACGCCAACATCAGCGTGCGGCCCCGCGGCCAGAAACAGTTCGGCACCAAGACGGAAGTGAAGAACGTCAACTCCTTCCGCTTTATCCGCGAAGCGCTGGAGTATGAGATTGAGCGGCATATTGGCGTGATTGAGTCCGGCGGCAAGATCACACAGGAAACTCGCCTCTACAACTCGAACGAGGGTAAAACCTACGGCATGCGCTCCAAGGAGCAGGCTCACGACTACCGGTATTTTCCGGAACCAGACCTGCTGCCCCTGGTCGTCGATGCGAAATGGCAGGCGGAAATTCGCAACACGTTGCCTGAACTTCCCGAAGCGCGGCGGAAGCGGATGGTTGCGGACTACGGCATCACCGAGCAGGACGCCCAGGTGCTCACGATCACTCAGGCTCTGGCAGATCAGTTCGAAGCGGCAGCCAAGGCGGCCAGGAGTCCCAAGCGCGTGGCGAACCTGGTGCAGAGCGAGTTGATGGGCCGGCTCAAGGCCAAGGGCCTGGAAATTGAGCAGTCCCCAATCTCGATGACTGGCGTCGCGGCCTCGGCCGACCTGGTGGAGAGCGGTGCCATCTCCGGCAAAATGCTGAAAGACCTTTACGACCTGGCCTTCGTGCGCGGAAAGGATTTTTCGGCGGTTTATGAAGAACAGGGCCGGCCTCAGCAGTCGAGCGACACGTCAGCTCTGGAAAAAATTATCGACGAAATCATCGCCGCCAATCCCAAGCAGGTCGAACAATACCGTGCTGGAAAGAAGACCGTGGCCGGCTTCTTTGTCGGCCAGGTGATGAAGTCATCGAAAGGCCAGGCCAACCCGCAGCTGGTGAATGAGCTACTGGCCAAGAAGCTGGGGTAGGCAAGTATCACGCGGGCAGGGAGTTGTGTGCCCCCAGAGGCATTTTCACCCGGTAACCACGCGGTCAGTACCTTCCGTCATGTGGACCATCGCTTTTACCCCGATAACATGTAGGTAGCGGGGGGAAGCGAATAATGAAGAAATGGAAGATTGATCGCATCATCAGCGTGGCCACGCTGGTGGCGTCGCTGATGGCTCTCTTCCTGGTACTGAGGAAACCGGCGCCGGTGGCGCAGCCTCAGCCGGCCGCGGCCGCCGCGGCCAATGCCCAGTCCTTTCAGGAAAAAGTACAGCAGTTGGACCAGCCCAAGGAAGTCGGCCAGCCTCCGGCTGAAGTACGCCTCAGCTCCAATGAAGTGAGTGCAGCTCTGGCACAGGCAGCGGGGGAAATCCCGTTGGCAGCAGCGGCTCAGGCGGTGCCCAGCCTTTCTTCCTCGGACGTGCAGGTGGCGGCAGGCCAGCCCGAAGTCAAAGACTACCAGGTGAGCTTCGACGGCGATGTTGCCCACGGCCAGTTTCTTACCCAGATCGCGGGCAAGGACGTTTGGGTAACTCTCTCGGGCCATCTCGGGTCGAAAGACGGCTACGCCACCTTCGATCCCACCGAGTTCAAAGTGGGCGATTTGAATGTTCCCGTGTCGCTGGTAAATGATGCCTTGCAGAAGAAGCTCAACGAGCAGCGCGACCGCTTGAAACTACCAGACAACGTGGGCGGCATGAAAGTGGAGAATGGCCAGCTGGTCATGACTCAGAAATAGCGGCCTTGATCTACTTCGGTGCTCTCCCCCTCGGTGCGGCTAATTTCTTTTGAGAATTTGCCCCTTTACGGGCCCGGCGTCCCCCGGAACAGCGGCAACAACCGGTCGCCGATA
>Ga0193733_1000191_pt1 | contig 22144 bp, 23 predicted proteins | sample U1s2metaG_FD_145076 | JGI IMG/M metagenome (GOLD analysis project Ga0193733, IMG submission 145076) | Soil microbial communities from a riparian zone of the East river system, Colorado, United States - U1s2 | ecosystem: Environmental > Terrestrial > Soil > Riparian zone | place: USA: East River...
ACTGGATGCCCGAGAGCACCAGCAGCAGCAGCCACTCCCGCGGCGCGGGCCGAAGCTCGGAGGTCATGCCTGCACCTCGTAAGAGGCGCGGCGGCGGATCGCCCAGGCCATGGCGATCGCTCCGGCGCCCAGGCTCATGAATGCCAGGCCCCAGGCGAGCGGGCTCGAATTGCCGCCGGCCAGATCGAGCACCGCGCCGAAGACGAGCGGCGCGAAGAATCCGGCGCCGAAACCGAGCATCGAGTGCACCGCCATGGCCGCGCCGCGGACGCGCTCATCGATGCGCGTGACCAGGCCCGCGGTCAGCGCGGAGGAATCGCCCATGATGAGGCACATGTGCAGCATGATCAGTCCCACGAGCGCGTACGACGGGAGCGCGGCGGCGAAACCGAGCGTGCAGGTGAGCGCGCCCGAGGCGAGCATCGCCTTCCAGATCAGCCGCTCGCGTCCGTGGCGCATCGCGAGCTCGTTGCCGCCGACGCTCGCCGCCGGCCCGAAGAGATTGGCGATCGCCGCGATCGTCACCGCCGACCAGGCCGCGGGCGCCGCGCCGCCGGCGATCTGCAGCTGCTGCGCGAACACGATGAACGCGACCAGCCACGAGCGCGAGCCGAACAGCTCCCAGCAGTGCACGGCGTAGCCGAAGATGTAGGGCCGCACCTCGCGGCTTTTCAGCACCGGCCGGAAGTCGAGCATGCGCGTGCCGTGCAGCGGAGTCGGTTTCCTCGGCGGCAATCCGAGCGCAACCATGAGCCCGGCGGCGAGCGGCCCGATCGCGCCCAGGCCGAACGCCCAGCGAAAGCCCATCGTGTCGGCGATCCAGCCCGAGAGCAGGATCGACAGGCTCGTGCCCAGGCCGAACACCGCGGTATAGAAAGAGACGGCACGGCTCTGCGCGCCGGTCCCCGGAACGTTGTCGGTGAGCGCGCGCAGCCCCGGCATGTAGGTGCCGGCGATTCCCGCCCCGGCGCAGAGCTGCAGGAGCGAAGCCGAGAGGAGTCCGTTCGCGAACAGCGCCATCCCCGCGAGCGCCGCGGCCGCAACGACGCTCGAGACGAGATAGACGCGCCGCGCATCGACGCGGTCGGTGAGGCTGGTGAGCAGCGGCACCGCGGCCATGTAGCCGGCGAAGAACGCGCCGCTGATGAAGCCGGCCTGCGAGTTGTTCAGGCCCCACTCGTCCTGCAGCTGGGGAAGCAGCGTGGAATAGGCGGCAAACCCGGTCATGCTCGCGACGTGCGCGGCGCACATCCAGGTGATGACCCGCCACGCCGGAGCGTGCATATTCGCCGGGGCGTGCATATCAGAGTATCCCCTCTCCCGCTTGCGGGAGAGGGTTAGGGTGAGGGTGCGTCAGCGAATCAAGGATTTTCGCAAGTACCGCATCAAGCTGCTGCAAGACCTCGTTGTTCCAAAAACGTAGGACGCGGTAGCCGCGCGCGTTCAGAAATTCAGTACGCGTGTTGTCAATTTCAGTCATCGTCGCATGCTGCCCGCCGTCAATCTCGACGATGAGCCGTTTCTCCACACAAATAAAATCCACGATATAAGGCGCAATAGGATACTGGCGCCGGAACTTGAATCCACAGAGTTCACGGGCCCGCAGACGCCGCCAAAGTTTCCGCTCGGCGTCGGTCTGATTTTTGCGCAATGAACGTGCGAGCTGCTTCCCTCACCCTACCCTCTCCCCCGAATCGGGGGAGAGGGTCGCGAGAGGAACGCACAACACTGCCATCGCGAGAGGAACGCACGACACTGCCATCGCGAGAGGAACGCACGACACTACCATCCAGACGACACCCCCCAAAGGCGCATATCCCAGAGAATATTCCCTCTCCCGCCTGCGGGAGAGGGCTAGGGTGAGGGTCGTTCAGGTTTCACCTGTGTTTGAACTTGGGCCTGCGCTTCTCGACGAACGCCGCCATGCCTTCCTTCTGGTCCTCGGTGGCGAAGAGCGAGTGGAACAGCCGTCGCTCGAATCTCATTCCCTCGTCGAGCGGCAACTCGAAGGCGCGGTTGACCGCTTCCTTCGCCATCATCACCGACGGCAGCGAGAACTCCGCGATTTGCGCCGCCGCTGCGAGAGCCTCCTCGAGCAGCTTGTCCGCCGGGACCACGCGCGAGACGAGCCCCGCGCGCTCGGCCTCGGCCGCGTCCATCATGCGTCCGGTGAGCACGAGGTCCATCGCCTTCGCCTTGCCGACTGCGCGCGGCAAGCGCTGCGTGCCGCCCGCTCCGGGGATGATGCCGAGCTTGATCTCGGGCTGGCCGAAACGTGCGCTCTCAGCGGCGATGAGGATGTCGCACATCATCGCGAGCTCGCAGCCCCCGCCCAGGGCATAGCCCGCGACCGCGGCGATGAGGGGTTTCCGGATCGACTTCATCCGCTCCCAGTTGCGCGTGATGTACTCGCCCTTGTACACGTCCATGTAGCCCCAGTCCTTCATCGCGCCGATGTCCGCCCCCGCGGCGAAGGCCTTGTCGCTGCCGGTGATGACGATCGCGCCGATCGCTTCGTCCGCGTCGAATCTGGCGAGCGCGTCGCCGAGCTCGTTCATCAACGCGTCGTTGAGCGCGTTCAGCGCCTTGGGACGATTCAGCGTCGCGAGGCCAACGCGGCCGCGGGTCTCGACGAGTATGTTTTCGTAGGCCATGCGAATTCCCGGAGAGAGGATGGAAGATCGAGCGAACCGTATCGAGCCGTTATTCTATCAGCGCGAACCCGCGTCCCGCCCTACTCGAGCGTGATCCTCTGCTCGCGGATCACGCGGCCCCAGCGCTCGATCTCCGCGCGTATCCAGCGATCGAGCTGCGCGGGCGTGCCGCCTGCGGCCTCCAGGCCCTGATCCGCAAAGCGCTCCTTCGTTTCCGGCTGCGCGAGAATTCTCGACACTTCCGCGTTGATCCGCGCCACGATCGCAGGCGAGGTCCTCGCGGGCGCGAGCAGCGCCACCCACGCTTCCGCGACGAATCCCGGATAGAGCTCGTTCATCGCGGGCACGCCGGGCGCGATCGCGCTGCGATGCTCGGAAGTGATCGCAAGCGCGCGCAGCCGCCCGGCGCGGTAGTGGGAACGGGTGCTCGGCACCGTCGCGAACATCGCGTCCACCTGACCGCCCACCAGGTCGCCGAGCGCGAGCCCCGCCCCCTTGTAAGCCACCATCGTGACGTCTATCCCCGCCTCGATCTTCAGCAGCTCCATCAGCAGACGCGCGGGCGATCCGGGACCGACGGCGGCGAAGTTGATCGCGCCGGGCCTGGACTGGGCGAGCGTAACCAGCTCCGGCACGGTATTGGCCCTGAGACCGGGATGGACGACCAGCACGAGCGGACCGCGCACGAGCAGCGAGATCGGTGCGAGATCGGCGAGCGTATCGTAGGGAAGGCTCCTGAAGAGGTGGGGGTTGGTAGCGTGGCTGTCGAACACGGCGAGCAGCGTGGTGCCGTCGGGCGCGGCCTTGACCGCCGCCGCGGTGCCGAGCGTTCCCCCCGCCCCCGGGCGGTTTTCCACGAGAAACTGCTGGCCGAACGCACGGGCGAGCTTCGCCGCGACGAGGCGCGCGCAGATGTCGGCGAGACCGCCCGCCGCGTTCGGGACGATGATGCGCACGGGCTTGCCCGGATAGCTTGGCGCAGAAACCTGAGGAAAACCCGGCGCTGCTAGAATCGCGAGCGTGATTGCCGTGACAGCCTGGAGACTGCGTATCATTTACGCATCATGATAGCGCCGCGCGCAGGCAAGCAGAGGGACACGGAGATGAAACGCGACGTCGCCGAGATCGGTAAGCCCCACAGTCTGCCCCGCGAGCGCGTGAGCGCGGAGGAATGGCAGCTGCGCTGCGAGCTCGCCGCCGCCCACCGCCTGGTCGCGCACTTCGTCTTCGTCGACATGACCTACAACCACATCTCGGTCCGCCTGCCCGCCGAGCCCGATCATTTTCTGGTGAAGGCGGACAACGTCTTCATGGAACAGGTCACCGCCTCGAACCTCGTCAAGTACGACCTCCATGGCCGTCAGGTGACGGAGTCCGGCTACAAGGCGAGCCCGGCCGCGACCAACCTGCACGCCGCGGTGCTCAAGGCGCGCCCCGACATCGTCGCTGCGGTGCACACGCACTCCCCCGCGAACCTCGCGGTGTCCGCGCAGAAAGGCGGCCTGCGGCCCATCACGCAGCAGGCGATGCGCTTCTACAACCGCATCGCGTATTACCCGAACGAGGTGGACGACACCACCCCCGAGGGCACGGCGCAGCTCGCGCGCGCGCTCGGCGACAAGTGGACCATGATTCTCGAGAACCACGGCGCGCTGGTGTGCGGCACCTCGCTCGCCGAGGCCTACATCTACCATCACTTCTTCGAGCTCGCCTGCCGCGCGCAGGTCGGCGCGCTCTCGGGCGGCGCCGAGATCATCACGCCCCCGCCGGAAGTGTGCGAGGAGCGCGCCAAGAAATTCGGGCGTATCGGCCAGTACAACCACCAGAGCCGAGATTGGGTGGCGGGCATGGCGCTCGCGGAAAAGCTCTTCCCCGATCACAAGGAGTAGCCGTCATGGCAACGAAAAGGAATGGCAGGTTCGACGTCGGCGGCGTGCTGCTCGCGCAGCCATTCAAGATCCGGCGCCTCGGACACTTCGGCCTGAACGTCCCCGACCCCGCGGCCTGCCTCGACTTCTACTGCGAGGGGCTGGGCTTCCGCATCTCCGATCCGCTCGACATCGCCGAGCACCATCCGAAACGCGACGAGCTGAAGAAGCTCGGGGACACCAACATGTATTTCCTGCGTCACGGCACCGACCATCATTCCTTCGTCCTGTGCAACGGCAAGATCTACAACGCCGCAGGCCGCGGCGGCGACATTCCTGCCGACGTCACCGTGAACCAGATGACCTGGCAGGTTTCGAGCTTGGCGGAAATCTCGCGCGCGATCGACTGGTTCGACTCGAAGGGCGTGCGCATCAGCCGCGCCGGCCGCGACATGCCCGGCTCGAACTGGCACTGCTATCCCTACGATATCGAGGGGCACCGCAACGAGCTCTACTACGGCATGGAGCAGATCGGCTGGACGGGGCTTTCCAAGCCGAAGGCGATGCACGAGCGCGGCTTCCGCGAGCGGCCGCCCTTGCCGCAGATTCCCGAATACGAGGAAGTGAAGCAGAGCGCGGCGAAGGGCGTCGATTTCAATTCGGGCTTTCGCCATCCGGAAACGATGCCGGCGAAGTACGACGTCGACGGCATCATGCTGCCGCGACCGTTCAAGATCGTGCGCCACGGCCCGATCCGTCTTTTCTGCCGCGACATGCGCAGGATGGAGGCCTTCTACACCGAAGTCATGGGCTTCACGCGCACCGAGGCGATCGGCTGGAAAGGCCATCGCTGCGTGTTCCTCCGTTGCGGCACCGAGCACCATTCGCTCGCGCTCTATCCGATCGCGCTGCGGCAAAAGCTCGGGCTCTCGTCCCATACGACAGTGATGAGCTTCGGCGTGCAAATCGCGACCTACAAGCAGCTGCGCGCGGCGATCGAATTCCTCAAGGGGCGCGGCTGCAAGCTCGTCGAGATCCCGGGCGCGCTCTCTCCGGGCATCGACTACAGCGCCCACGTGCTCGACCCTGCCGGGCACGCGATCCAGCTGTACTACTACATGGAGCAGATCGGATGGGACGGACGCCCGCGCCTCGGAAGAAGGCGGACGCCCGAGCGCGTCGCCGACTGGCCGAAAGCGGTCGAACCGAAGTCCGATACGTATACAGGCGAGCCCTACCTGGGGCCGTGGGGATGACGCCCTAGAAGAACGCGTGCCACTGCAGGAAGAGCTCGGTCGCGTTCTGCGCGTTGTTCTGCGGAATGCCGTTGCTCTTGCGTGCGCCCAGGCGGAACTGCGTGAACTGGAACGGCACGTATTCCCACACCGCGCTGTAGCGCTCGCGCTGGTCCTCCTTCACGTCGGCGTTGGGATCGTAGTACTCGTAGGTGAGCTTCAGGTTGTGGCCCTTGGCCGCCTCGTAATTGCCTTCGACGAGCGTCGCCCATTGTTTCATCCGCCCGGTCGGGGTTCCGTCGTCGGTGATGTACACGCCCGAAGCGAGCCAGCTGATCCTGCCGGTTCGCAGCCCCGCGAAAACGCTCTGCATGCGGCGATCGGCCGCTCCGTTGAAGTTGGTGCTCGAGCTCAGGCCCGCGCGCCAGCCGGGCTGCACGTAGCTGAAGAGCGAGCTGATCTGCTTGCCGCGGTTGGTCTCCGTGCCTCCGCCCGCGCCGTTCGTGACGGAAACCTGGGCGGACCACGGCCCGAGCTCGAGGCCCCCTTCGACACCGTCGTCGGATGAATTGAAGCTCGTGCCCGTCACCTGGCGGATGAAGGCGGTGTCGTCCTCGATGCGCAGCCCGAACGGAACGAACATCCGCCCTGCCTTTACGTACACACTCCGGTTCGCGAACCAGAGCATCGCGTAGGTCTCGCGATTGGTCGCGGAGCCGGGGGCGACGCGCTCATCGAGGTATATCGTGAGGCGGTCCACGATCGGCTTCACCTCGAGGTAGAGCTGCGCGCGCGTGGGGTCGAACGCGACGGTGCTGGGACTGTTGGGTACCCGCGTGCCCGAGAGATTGGCGCGCAGGTCGCTGCCGATGGCGAGATAATCGTTGAGTTTCCCAGTCCACACCGCCGCATCGGATGGCGCCCCTGCCGGAAGAGCCCTGCCGGTCGCGGGATCGAGGCGCTCGGCGGCCATCGTGGTCTGGCTGTAGATGCTGCCGAACTCGGTGCGCTTGCCGCCGCCCGTGGGATTGACGTGGCAGACCATGCATTTGTACCCGGTGCGCACCGCGAGATAGGGCTCGGCGAGCGAGGCGGCGGGCGCGAGCAGCGCCGCGGCGAGCAGCGGCGCGATGAGCGTTCCGGTTTTCACTGTGGCGCGCGGTCCTGTATCCACTGGCGGATCACATTGACCGTCGCCGTCGTAAGGTAAGGTCCGCCGTCGGGCATGCGGTCGCCGAGCGTCTGCGTGCCGTCGAGCTTCTGGATGAGGAAGCTCGCATCGGGATCGCCCGGGACCACGCGGATCAGGTTCGAGTCGCGCGGGCTGGGGACATTGATCAGATTGCCCGCGGAGAAACGGGGATCGAGCCGCAGCCCCTGCTGCGCCCCTGCGCCACCGTGGCAGCCCGGGACGGCGCAGCTGACCGTAAAGACGTTGTCCTGGATGGAGGCGAGCGTCGGCTGGAGCCCACTCGGCGCACCGCCGCCGCCCGATAGGGGTTGCCCATTCTGGTCGAGCCCCTCGCCGCTGCCGGCCCCACAGGCGGCGAGGGCAAGCGTCACGATCGCGATTCCGCCGCGCACGCGCGCAGTATGCCTTATTCTCGAGCTCCGTTTATTGGAGCGCAGTTATGTTTCCGCGGATCTCGCCGGCCGCGCAGTTGGCGGCGGGAGCGCAGAGGTTACTAGGAACATTGCTGTGAACGTTGAAGTAAAGATAATTCGCGAGGAAATTCGCCAGGTTCGTTGCAAGTGAGGCCGGTGGCGTTGTCACGGTCGGGTACGCGAGATTCGTTCCAAGGCCGTCCACGTTCGTTTGGAGATTGGGGAATCCAAGGATGACAACTCCGTTGCTGCCGGGCCCCGAGGGACTGGTGTGAATATGCGCTGCGCTCGCGCCGCTCACGGTGTGCGCGATATACGCGATCAGGACCGCACCGGTTGCCGCGTCCACTACCACCGTACCTTGGCCGGTCGCGGGCGACGTGCTGGCGGGAACTTCCTGCATGTTGTCGAGCGGCGAAGTGCCGGCGACGACACCACCTTGTATGTTGATCTGGCCGCGGATCTCACCGTTTGGGAAGCCATTAGGAAGCGGGGTGTGGACGTTGAAGTAAAGCGTACCGGCCAGCAGCTCGGCGTAGTCCGCAGGACTGAGCGTAATAGTATTCAGCAAAACACCCGTGGCGTTGTCGGAAGCAAGCGTCAATCCGACAGCGATACTGGTATCGGCGCGGTGAATGTGCGCGGCGGTCGGGTTACCGGTAAGGCCGGTAAAGGTGATGCCGCCGGTAATTGCCCTCGTCGCCGGGTTGACCACCACTGCGCCGCGGCCGATGCCTGCTGCCCCCGTGCCTGCTTGGGTCCCATCGAGAGACGCCGAGCGGATGACCATCGCCGGCGCGCTGCCTCCCCCGCTCCCACTGCCACTGTTGTAGCCTCCGCCTCCACCGCAGGAGACGATGATCCCAGCCAGGACACCAGACACGATCAGGCCTACAAATACGTTTCGGACGTTCATCATGAGCATCTCCCTTCGTAGCGTTTGCTATGCCGCCGGCATAGCGGGTTCTTTCTAGGGCTGACGTGTAAACAGAAACTCGGAGGGATTATTCCGTTGCGAAAGCATTAGCCCATTTAAGTTTTGTTACAAGAACGCCTTGGTCGTGTATTAGCCACGGCTTATGTTCCCGCGCGGCCGCGGTAAGCCCCTAGAGCACCTCAGGCGCAGGTCGGCGGCAGCCCGATCGGGTGCGCCTCTTCGGCGAACTTCGCGACCGTCAGGATCATCGGCTCCGAAAACCTCGGGCCGACGATCTGCAGCCCCACCGGCAGCCGCGCGGCGGTGAGCCCCGCGGGCACGCTCGCCGCGGGCAGCGCCGCGAGCGACACCAGGAACGTCGGGCCGATCCAGTCGATGTAGTGCTGCATCCTCCTGCCCTCGACCACCTCGGGATAGTTCTTTTCAACCGGAAACGGCGGCACCGGCGCGGTCGGCGTCAGGAGCGCGTCGTACTGCTCGAACAGCGCGCGCCAGCGGTGCCAGATCTCGGCGCGCTTGCGCTCCGCGCGCGCGATCTCGCTGATGGTGAGCGCGAGCCCCGCGCGGATGTTGCCGGCGAGATTGTCGCCGAGCTCGCCGATGCGATCCAGCCGGTCGAAATGATTGCCCACCATCGCTTCTCCGCGCAGCGCGAGGAACGCGTCGCGCCCGTCCGACAGGTTGAATTCGATTTCCTCGGGCGCCGCGCCGGCGTCGCGCAGGTCGCGCGCCGCGGTCCGGCAGATGCGCTCGATTTCCTCATCCACGCCGATTCCGGCGATGTCGGGCGCGTAGGCGAGGCGCAGGCCCCTCAGGCTCCTCGCTTTTGCGACCACGTCGCGCGCGCTCTTCCACGGCGCGGGAGCGGAGAGCGGCGACTTTCCGGAAAGCCCGGTCATCGCATCCAGAAGCAGCGCGCAATCCTCGGCCGAGCGCGCCATCGGCCCGGCCACGCTCTGGTCGTGCCAAGGCATCGCCGCCGGGTGCTTGGGAACGAGGCCCGCGGTGGTGCGAAGCCCGAGCACCCCGCAGAAGGCCGCCGGCGTTCGCAAGGAGCCGCCGAAATCCGTCCCCTCGGCAAGCGGCGCCATCCGCGCGGCGAGCGCCGCCGCTCCGCCCCCGGTCGAGCCCGAGGCCGAGAGCGCCGTGTTCCAGGGATTGCGCGTCGCGCCGAACACCTTGTTCACCGTGTTCGCGCCCGCGCCGAACTCAGGGGTGTTGGTCTTGCCGAGAACGATCGCGCCGGCCGCCTTCAGCCTGCGGACGACCTCCGCGTCTTCGGTCGGCACATGATCCCGGAACAGCGTCGAGCCGAAGGTCGTGCGTATGTCCGCGGTGAGCGTGAGGTCCTTGATCGCGACCGGAACGCCGTGCAGGGGCTTGAGCTTCGCGCGCTTCTTCACCGCGCGCTCGGCCTCGCGCGCCCAGGCGAGCGCCTTCTCGGCGGCGACGGTGCAAAAGGCGTTGACCGCGGGGTTGATTCTCGCGATCGCCGCGAGATGCGCCTCGACCACTTCGACCGGGCTCGCCTTTTTCGTGCGCACGAGCCGCGCGAGCTCGACCGCGGAGAGATGAGTCAGCTTGTGCGCCATTTGGCAGAATCCGGCTTCCGCCGGAATGATATCTCCCCTACTCCACCTTCGCTCCCGAGCGGCGAATGATGCCCGCCCACTTTCCGTTCTCGGCGCGAACGAATTCGGCGAACTCCTCGGGCGTCATCGGGCGCGCCTCGACGCCGAGGTTCGTCATGCGGCGCGCCACCTCGGCGTGCGCGAGCGCCCGCGAAGCGCGGTCGTTCAGCCGGTGGATGATTTCGCGCGAGGTGCCCGAGCGCGCGCCCAGGCCCAGCCACGGCGTCGCCTCGAATCCCGGCAGACCCGATTCCGCGAGCGTGGGAATCTCGGGCGCGGCGCCGATTCGCTTCAGCTCCGCCACCGCGATCGCGCGCAAGCGGCCGTCGCGAACGTGCTGGAGCGTGGTGCTGGTATTGACGAAGCTCATCGCCACGCGGCCTGCGAGTAGGTCGGTCGTCGCCTGCGCGGCCGAGCCCTTGTACGGAACGTGCGTGGCATCGACGCCTGCGAGCGACTTGAGCAATTCCATCGCGAGGTGCCCGGTCGAGGCGACCGCCTGCGAGGCGTAGTGCGCGTGGGCGCCCTCGCCGCGCAGCCAGGCAAGCAGCTCCCGGAGATCTTTTGCCGGCACCGAGGGATGCACGACGAGAAGCAGGGGCGCGATGCCCAGCATCGCCACCGGCGCGACGTCGGTCGCCGGATTGAACGGCATGAAGGTCATCAGATGAGTGTTGATGGCGAACGGCCCCGGCGGTGCGACGAACAGCATATGGCCGTCCGCGGGCGCTTTTACAACCAGGTCGACGCCGATGTTGCCGTTCGCCCCCGGCCGGCTCTCCACCACGAACGGAACGCCGAAGGTCTTGCTGAAGTCCTCGGCGAGCGCGCGCGAGAGGAAATCCACCGACCCTCCCGGCGGGCTCGTCGCGATGATGCGCACAGTGTGGCTCGGCCAGGTAGGCTGGGCGCGCGGGGCGAGCGGCAGCGCCGAAGCCGCGACGAGCGTCAATACGCGAAGCGTGCGCTTCATCGAACGGGATTATCGCACTCCGCGAGCGCGGCCCTCCGGCAGATAGTTGCAAATGCAACTACTATCCGGAACCCGGCCAAGCCCGGTTCCGGGGACGGAGACTTTTCTTACACCGCGAGGTTCAAAATGAAACCGGCCATCCTGCTGCGCTTCGCTTCGGTGCTCACTCTGATTTTCTGCGCCGGCCATACTTATGGGGCGCTCGGCGCTTCATTGCGCGACCCAGAACAGGCGGCGGTGTTCATGGCCATGCAGGCCTTTCCGTTCGAGATCATGGGGGCCCGGCGCACGCACTGGGACTTCTACCGCGGGTTCAGCTTCCTCTTCAGCGTGACCCTACTGCTGCTCGCCGTGCTGCTGTGGCAACTGGCCGCATTGGCGAAACGCGACCCCGCCGGGGCCCGGCCGTTCGTCGGTTCTCTCTTACTGGCCTACCTGGGATTTACGATCCTCTGCGGGGTGTATTTCTTCATGGCGCCCGCGGTGTTTTCCGCGGCGGTCGCCATCTGCCTGGCCCTCGCGTTCAGTTCAGCGAGAGCCGGCTGATCCCTTCATCAGGGGCGATGGCTGAGTGCTGGGGTAGAATCGCGCGAATCCCCGTGAGCACCATGTCCGCGCCCTATCCCAAGAGGCACCAGGAAGCCTCGCACTCGAACTTCATCCGCCAGATCATCGAGGCCGATCTCATGGCGGGCAAGTACGCCAGGCGCCGGTGGAACGGCAAGCCCGGCTCCGCGCTCTCGGTCGAAACCGCGCCGCCCGATCGGGCGAAGATCCGCACGCGCTTCCCGCCCGAGCCCAACGGCTATCTGCATTACGGCCACGCCAAGTCGATCTGCCTCAACTTCGGCCTCGCGCGCGACTACGGCGGCGCCTGCCACCTGCGCTTCGACGACACCAACCCCGCGAAAGAGGAAACGGAGTACGTCGATTCCATCCGCGACGCGGTGAAGTGGCTCGGCTTTTCCTGGGACGACCCGGGCGGGAACAGGAACGAGTACTACGCCTCGGACTACTTCGAGTATCTGTACCAGTTCGCCGAAGAACTGCTGCGCCGCGGCCACGCCTACGTGGACAGCCTCTCGGCCGAGCAGATGCGCGCGCTTCGCGGCACGCTCACCGAGCCCGGCAAGAAAAGCCCCTACCGCGAGCGGCCGCTCGAGGAGAACCTAAAACTCCTCCGCGAGATGCGCCTAGGCAAGTTCACCGACGGTGAGCACGTCCTGCGCGCGAAGATCGACATGGCCTCGCCCAACATCAACCTGCGCGACCCGGCCATGTATCGCATCCGCCACGCCTCGCACCATCGCACCGGCGACCACTGGTGCATCTATCCCACCTACGACTGGGCGCACGGCGTGTCGGACGCGCTCGAGAACATCACGCACTCGCTCTGCACGCTCGAGTTCGAGGACCACCGGCCGCTCTACGAATGGTTCAACGAGCGCCTCGCCGAGGACTGGACCGGATACGACGGCGTGAAGAGGCCCGGCCTCTTGCAGCGACCGCTGCCGCAACAGATCGAGTTCGCGCGGCTCAACTTGAGCTACGTCGTGCTCTCGAAGAGAAAGCTGGTCCAGCTTGTCGAGGGAAAGCACGTCGAGGGCTGGGACGACCCGCGCATGCCCACGCTCATCGGAGCGCGCCGGCGCGGCTTCACCCCCGAAGGCTTCCGCCTCTTCGCGGAGCGCATCGGCGTGGCGAAGGCAGACTCCTGGATCGACTTCTCGATTCTCGAGGACTGCATGCGCGAGCACCTGAACGAGGTCGCCCCCCGCCGCATCGCGGTGCTCGATCCGGTGAAGCTCGTCATCGAGAACTACCCGGAAGGAAAAGAAGAGGAATGCGAGGCGCCCAACCACCCGCAGAAGCCGGAGCTGGGCAGGCGCAAGCTGCCGCTCTCGCGCGAGCTGTGGATCGAGCGCGAGGATTTCTCCGAGAACCCGCCGAAAGGCTACTTCCGTCTCTTCCCCGGCAATAAGGTGCGCCTGCGCTACGGCTATGTCGTCGAGTGCACGGGCTGCGACAAGGACGCGGACGGCAGGGTCACCGCCGTGCGCTGCAAGTACGATCCGGAAACGAAATCGGGCACGGCGGGCGCGGAGACGGTCAAGGTGAAAGGGAACATCCATTGGCTGAGCGCGAAGCATTCGCACCCGGCGGAAGTGCGGCTGTACGACCGGCTGTTCAAAGTCCCGCATCCGGGAGCGGGAGACAGCGAGCTCGTGCCGGACCTCAATCCGGATTCGAAGAAAGTCATCACCGCGCAGCTGGAGGCCGCGCTCGAGGACGCCAAGCCCGAGGAGCAGTTCCAGTTCGAGCGCCACGGGTACTTCGTCGCCGACCGCCTCGATTCCAGGCCCGGCGCGCCGAAATTCAACCGCGCCGTGACACTGAGAGACAGCTGGGGGAAATCCGCAATTCCCTAGGCCGTCGCCGGTATGCGACAGCCGAACCTCTGCCAGATCAGCGTTCTAGCATCTCCCGCTCACGGGGCCGTCGCCTCGCAGCGACGGAATCAAAGGGATCGCTGGCCCCGATAACGGGCTAACTGTTTGATCGATCGCGGATTCGATGGTCTGGCACGGAGGTTGCGAACATCAGCTCATTCGCGCAGGAGGAGTGGCGGCACCTGCGCCTTAAAACATACGGGAGACCGCTATGGACCGCAGGCTGACTGCCGAAGATATCGATTGGTTGCGCAAGCTGCGCAACGCGAGAGCCGCAAACCAGCCTTCCCCCGACATCCCCACGAGCGTGGTGCGCAAGCTGACGCAGCTTGTCTGTGCGGAGGTCAAAGGCCCCAGAGAACGTTCGACCAGGTTCAAAGACCGCGACGAGCTCGACCGGAGGAAACAAAGCAGCTGACCTTCGCGCGAGCCGTGCCGCGATCGGGGTGCTTCGCGCGCCCCGAATTCGTTTACGGCGTCCGCTCCCCGCCTACTCGACCTTGACGTTGTTGGCCTTGACCACTTTGGCCCAGCGCTCGGATTCGCTCTTGATCTGCTCACCCAGCCGCTCGGGCGCGCCGCCGATCAAGCGCAGCCCGGCCTCCTCCAGGCGAGCCTTGATGCGCGGGTTGCGGATGGCCGCGTTGAACGCCGAGTTCAGCCGCTCGACCGCCGCGCGCGGCGTGCCCTGCGGCACCATGAAGCCATACCAGGGTTCGACGACGAAGCCCTTGTAGCCCAGCTCCTCCATGGTGGCCACTTCCGGAAGGTAGGTCGAGCGCCGCGGTCCGGTCACGGCGAGCGGCCGCGCTTTGCCCGCCTTGATCTGCGGCAGGATGGAGGGCTCGTTGTCCACGAACATCATCACCTGGCCGCCCAGCAGCGCGGTGATCGCATCTCCGGCGCCCTTGAACGGCACGTAGAGCATGTCGAGCCCCGCGATGGAGGCGAACCACACCGGAGTCAGATGGTTCGAGCTGCCGACCGCTCCGATCGCCACCGGCAGCTTGCCGGGATTGGCCTTGATGTAGGCGACCAGCTCGGCGATGGACTTGACGGACATCGAGGGGTGCACGGTGAAAATGTTCATCACTCCGCCGACCAGGAACACCGGCGCGAAATCCTTCCGCAGATCGTAGCCGGTCTGCGCGTAGATGCTCGGGTTGATCGCACAGGTGCCGATCGTGCACTCGACGAGCGTATAGCCGTCGGGCGCGGCTTTGACGACGCGCGCGGTGCCGATGTTGCCGCCCGCGCCCGGGACGTTCTCGATCAGCATCGGCTGACCGAGCGCCTCGGTGGCGCCGTCGGCCATGACGCGCGCGACCACGTCGGAAGATCCGCCGGGGCCAAACGGGACGACCAGTCTGAGCGGCTTGCTCGGAAACGTCTGCGCTTGCGCCGTCGCGAAGAGCATGAGGCCCACGACGAGCGCGCCCAGTGTCAGGCGGCGAAGCGGCGATAGGAAGCGCCACATTCCGAATTCTCCTCGCGTGCCCTACTCCAGCGGCTCGACCTTCACGATAGCCGCATGGTGGTTGTTGCCGACCCAGAACACGGGCGGCGTGGCCGAGTTGTCCACGAACACGCGCCGGATGTTGGTCTGGCTCGGCAGCGGGTATTCGGTGAACTCGCCCGTCTCGAGGTCCATGCGCAGCACGCGGTCGGTGTTCATTCCCGCGGTCCACACCTTGCCGGTCTTGTCGAGAACGACGTCGTAAGGCGCGGTATAGGGCGTGGGCACGTTCCATTCCCTGAACTTTTCCGTCTTGGTATCGAACATCCCGATCTTTTCGGCGCGCCACTCGGCGAACCAGACGCGGTCCTGGTCGTCCATCCTGCCCCGGCGCGGACGCGATCTCGGCGTCGGCGTCGGGAAAAGCGTCAGCTTCCCGGTCGCGGCCTCGATCTTGCCGACGTTCTCGCCGCCGAAATCCATGAAGAAGATGTTGTTCTTCGAATCGGCGTAAATGCCGTAGACGGAATGCGGCCCTTTCATGTTCTGGTAAGGCTTCCAGGTCTCGAACTTGCCGGTCGCCATGTCCAGGCGATGCAGGCCCGGAATACCGGCGTCGTTCAGCCACACCTTGCGGTCCACGGTCCAGCGCTGCGGGCCGACCATCGATTGCTGGGAATTCTCGTTGACGATTCCGGGCGGCAAGGGAAACGCCTGGAACTTCTCGGTCTTCTTGTCGAACTTCACGATCCCCGACTGGAACATGTGCGAAAGCCAGAGGTTGCCTTCGGGATCGACCTCGAGATCGAGGGTCCCCTTCGGGTACTCGGGCCGCTGCACCGGAATCGCGAACTCGGTGTAATTCAGCGTCCTGGGATCGAATCTGCCGAGGAACTGCTCGTCGAACTGGGACAGCCAGACGACGCCTTCCCGATCGACGATCACGTCGTGCGGCATCAAGGGCCGGCGCGGCAGATCGTACTCGGTGATGACGACGCGCGTGCCCTTGCCTTTGACGCGTGGCAGCGTCTTCAAGGCATACGACCATGCGCCCGAGCTCTGATTGAGGGTGGCGAGATACGCGGCCTGCTTGTCGGAGTCCGGGCCGAAATCGCGCATGGGGTCGCGCGCGACCAGTCGCACCTGCGGCCGCTCGATGTGGCTGTTGTTGGCGTAGGTCGCCATGCGCTTCATGACCTGCAGGAAACCGCCCGCGTCGTGCTTCGATTTCGCGACGCGCTCCAGGGTGTGGCAGCCCACGCAGCCGTAAAGAAACTTCTTCTGATCGGGCGTCCCGGGAAAGCTCTCGATCCATTCGGCGTTCGTCATCTGGGGCGTGATGTCCCGGACCTTGCGCAGCTTCAGGTCGACCGCGACGGGCAGGGCGAGGGTGATCTCCGCCGAGCCCGGGCCGTCGAGCTCGTATCCCGTTGCCCGGACCTTGAGCGAATACGAGCCGGACCCGAGCTTCGCCGAAGGAAAGCTGAAACGGCCCTGAGCGCCGCTGACGACGCTGACAGTGACCGTCGAGCCGGCCTTCTTCGCGCTGACGACCACGCCCTCCATCGCGCCTTCTTCCGCCGAGCTCACCCGCCCGGTCAGGGCGGTGGAGGTCTGGGCCGCGGCCGGCGCGATGCCGCCGCCCGCCAGAAACGCAACAAACATCAGACTGGCGCTTGCAACGAGCAAAAGGCGTCTTGTCATGGACGACTCCCTTGTGGATCCCCTCCGACCAGCCCTATATTTTAGTCCTATTCGGTTTAGAGTTACGGCTTTCAACGTCCCCACGGAGCCAGAAACCATGATCGACCTCTACGCCGCCGGCACTTCGAACGGAATGCGCGCACGCATCGGGCTGGAAGAATGCGGCCTCGCCTACAACTTCCATCCCATCGACCTCGCGAAAGGCGAGCAGAAGTCGATGGGATTCCTCGCCATGAACCCCAACGGGCAGATCCCGGTGATCGTGGACAGCGACGGCCCCGGCGGAAAGCCGGTGACGATCTCGCAGTCGGTCGCGGTGCTGATGTACTGCGCCGAAAAATCAGGCAAGTTCCTGCCCAAGGACCCCGCGGCGCGGCCGGCGTTCTGGCAGGCGCTCGCGAGCGCCGCGAGCGACATGAGCGGCATGGTCAACGCAATCTTCACGCTGTCTCGCGCAAAGGATCAGCACGGGCCTGCGATCGAAACGTTCAAGTCGATGTGGAACAACTATATGAAGGTCTGGGACGGCAGGCTGGCAAAACAGCGCTACTGCGCCGGGGGCGAGATGACCATCGCCGACTTCGCTCTCTACGGCGTGATCGCGCGCATGAAGGCCGCGCAGCCCGCTCTGGTCGAGGGTTTTGGGAACGTCGCGCGCTGGACCGATGCGATGGCCGCGCGCCCGGCGGTGCAAAGGGCGATGAAGTTCTGAATCAGCCGACGACCAGAGCTGCGTGCTGGCTCTGGCCTTCGGTCATCCCCCGGGCTTTCATCCAGTCGTAGGCGCGGTTGAACAGGGCCGGATCGTAGTAGTCGACGTGCTTGTAATGGACGAAGGCGCGCAGCAGCTCGCGCGGCTGCAATGCGCCCTTCGCGGCCGCGGCGACGTGATGCGCGTATTTGTAGAAGTCGCCGTTGATGAGATCGACCGCCTGGTTTTCGGCGTCGTAGTAGGCCTTGCGCTCCTCCGGCGTCAGCTCGGCCGCCACCACCTCGCCGCCGCGATAGAACGAGGCGGCGATGATGTGCGCACCCTCTTTCAGGCCCAGGCTGATGAAGGGCTCCATCACCGCCGCCGCGCGATACGTGCGGTTCCTGAGACCCTCCCAGCGCTTGTACGGCAGGCTGCCGTTCTGGATCCTGACGTGCTCGCGCCCCACGGCGCTCTCCAACATCTGCAGCGTCGTGTAGTGCGACCCGGTGAGCTCCTGCACGACCACGGGAACGTCGGACAGATCGCGCGGGGTCTGCAGCTTTTCGTCGAAAGTCAGGATCGCCTGCGCAGCGACCGCGGCGCGCAGGGCCGCGATGCTGCCGCCGCGCTTGCCGCGCTCGAGGCGATCGATGCTCGCCCATTCGCAGACGTTGTAGCTGTCGGCCGAGCCGCACTCGAACATCTGCTCCTTCAAGCGCGAGAGAACCGGCTTCTCCGCGCTGTCGCGCTCGCGGTCGGCATAGGTCGCCGAGAAGCTCACGTCCAGCCCCGCCTTCTCGAACAGCCCTTCCTCGATGCCGACGATCACCGGCAAGTCGAACACCGGGTTGTTGGGAGCAATCTTTACAACGGGTCGGGTCGCAGATGCCATGAACATTCCCCAAGATGGTCCGCCGTGCCGGCGGGCGAGTGCAGATAGGATACTACGGCCGAGCCTCGCGGCTCAACCGGCGTCGAGGAGAGCGAGCGCGCCGAGCACCGCAAAGCTCGCCGCCGCGACCCGGTGCACCCTCTTCGCCGGCACCCGCCGGAGAACACGCTCGCCGAAGAACACCGCCGGGACATCGGCGAGCATCATGCCTAGTGTCGTGCCGGCGACGACCGCCGCAATCGAGGCGTAGCGCGCGGCCAGAGCGACTGTGGCGATCTGCGTCTTGTCGCCCATCTCCAGAAGGAAGAAGGCGAGGAGCGTTGCGGCGAACGCGCCGAGGCGCGCACTTTGCATTTTTTCCTTTTGCGGCTTGTCGGGCACCAGCGTCCACGCCGCCATGGCAAGGAACGACAAGCCCAGAATCCAGCGCAGCGCCTCCGGGCCAAGCGCCGCTGCAACGCCCGCGCCGAGCCAGGCGGCGAGAGCGTGGTTGGCGAGCGTCGCTACGAGAATTCCCAGAATCACCGGCGCAGGGCGCCGGTAGCGCGCCGCGAGCACGAGCGCGAGGAGCTGCGTCTTGTCGCCGATTTCCGCGAGGGCGACGATTCCGGCCGAAACGAGAAACGCTTCCAGGATGCCTCCGGGGGCGGCAAAGCCGCAAATTGTATCCGCACGCCGCACACGCATGGAGTCTCCGAAACAAAAATATTTCGGGAATAAATCCGCTACTGCCCCGGTCTTGCAAGGTGTGACCCGGTATTTCGGGCCGGCCGATTCATCAAAGGAAACTGCAATGGACAGACCGATCGATCGCAGGGAATTTCTCCAGCTCGCGGGGCTGGGCGGCGCGGTGTTCGCCTCCGGACTCGCCGGCTGCGCGGGGCTTGGCGCCTCAAGGCAGGACGACTTCTATTTCGTGCAGCTCTCCGACACGCATTGGGGCTTCAAGGGACCGGCGCTGAATCCGGACGCGGAGGGCACTCTGCAAAAGGCAGTCGCGGCGGTGAACGCGCTTTCGTTCGAGCCGGACTTCATCGTCTTCACGGGCGACCTCACGCACACCACCGACGACCCCAAGGAAAGAAGGCGCAGGCTCGCCGAGTTCCGCGACATCGTCGGGGCCTTGAGGAACAGGAACGTGCGCTTCATGCCCGGCGAGCACGACGCCTCCCTCGACAACGGGCAGGCGTGGAAGGAGCTCTTCGGGCCGAGCACCTACAGCTTCGACCACAAGGGCGTTCACTTCGTCGCCATCGACAACGTGTCCGACGCCTCCGCGCGCATCGGCGAGCCGCAGCTCGCTTGGCTGAAGTCCGATCTCGCGAGGCAGGACAAAGACGCACGCATCGTCGTGTTCGCGCACCGGCCGCTGTTCGATCTCATGCCCCAATGGGACTGGGCGACGCGCGACGGCGCGCAGGCGGTCGACCTCCTGATGCCTTATCGCAACGTCACCGTGTTCTACGGCCATATCCACCAGGAACACCACCAGATGACCGGCCACATCGCCCACCATTCGGCGAAGTCGCTGATCTTCCCACTGGTCGCACCCGGCTCGAAGCCCAAGCGCGAGCCGGTGCCCTGGGACCCGGCGCAGCCGTACCAGGGCCTCGGGTTTCGCGAAGTGGATGCAGACGTCGAAAAGGCCGCGTACCGGATCACCGAATACCCGGTGAGGAAGGCCTGAGCAATGAGACCCGAACGCCGCCGCGTGCTCGCGGCAGGAATCGCCGCCCTCGCCGGCGCCGCGTTCGGCGCCGCGGTCCTCGCGCAGCAACGGGAGAAAGTGATCCGCATCACCGCCCGCAAGTTCGAGTTCGTGCCGCAAGACATCGAGCTGAAGAAGGGCGAGCCGGTGGTGCTCGAATTCACGACCGCCGACGTCTTGATGGGTTTCAATGCGCCCGACTTCAAGGTCCGCACCGACATCGTGCCGGGCCAGGTCGCGCGGGTGCGCCTCGCACCCGACAGGACCGGCGACTTCGATTTTTTTTGCGACAACTTCTGCGGCGAGGGCCACGAAACGATGTCGGGGAAAATCCGCGTCACGGCATGAGTCGGCGCGCTATCATGGCGCCCACGACCGATTCCGTGCCGCACATGAAACCTTGAGCGAACGCAAGCGACGATTCGAGCAACGGGTGCTGCCGCATCTGGATGCGGCGTACAATCTTGCGCGCTGGCTGACTCGCAACGATCACGACGCCGAGGACGTGGTGCAGGAAGCGATGCTGCGCGCCTTCCGCTTCCTCGACGGTCTGCGCGGCGAGGCGAAGCCGTGGCTGCTAACCATCGTGCGCAATTCCTGCTTCACCTGGCTGCAGGTCAACCGACCCGCGGAGCTCGCCGGTTTCGACGACCGCACTGCCGAGCTTCATCTCGTCGATGAGAGCAGTCCAGAAGCGCTCGCCCTTCGCCAGTGCGACCGGCGCATGCTGAACGAGGCGCTCGCCGCGCTGTCCGCGCAGTTCCGCGAGGCGCTGATCCTGCGCGAGCTCGAAGACCTTTCTTACAAAGACATCGCGCGCATCACCGACGTGCCGATAGGGACGGTCATGTCGCGGCTTGCGCGAGGGCGGCGGCTCCTGGCCGAATCGCTGCAGGCGATTTCGAACGCTTCGCAGTTGCACAAATGACGCGCGAAGAAGCCCGCAGATTGCTGCACGCTTATGTGGACGGCGAGCTCGATGCCGCGAAGAGCCTCGAACTCGAGGCGCATCTCGCCGAGAACCCGGCCGCGCGGGCGGCTTGCGAGCGGCTGCGCGAGATGTCGGCAGCGATCCGCGATCGCGCCGAGTATCACGCCGCGCCCCCTTCGCTGGCCGCGCGCCTGCGCGCGTCGGTGCCAGCCGCCCCTGAGAAGGCGCCGCGGCGCGCCGCCTGGCCAGGATGGCTCAAGCCGGCCGCGGCGTTCGCCGCTGTCGCGCTCCTCACCTGGGGCGTCGCGATCCTGAGCCTGCGGCCTGGCGAAGACGAGCGCATCGCGCAGGAAGTGCTCGCCAGCCACGTCCGCGCGACGCTCGGAAACCGCATGTTCGACGTCGCCTCCTCCGATCAGCATGCGGTGAAGCCGTGGCTGAGCGCGCGGCTCGCTTTTTCGCCGCCGGTTGCCGACGTCTCGGCTCACGGCTTCGAGCTGCAGGGTGGCAGACTGGATTACATCGGTGGGCAGTCCGTAGCGGTGCTCGTCTACCAGCGCCGCCAGCACGTGATCGACGTGTTCGTCTGGCCTGCGCAGGCGCAGAAAGCGCAGCAGACGCTTGCGCGCGACGGCTTCAACATCGAGCGCTTCGCGCTCGGCGGCATGAGCTTCTGGCTGGTGTCCGACCTCAACCGCAACGAGCTCGGCGACTTCGCTCGCCTGCTCGCCGGGCACGCCGCCACACCTTGAAGCGCTAGTCCTCGGTGTCGGGCGCGCCGCCGGCGTTCGCGAGATCTTCCTGCTTGATTCTTTCCGTATTGAATTTCGCCGCGCGCTCACGCATGGTCTTCAGGACTTCTTCCAGCGGTGGGGGCTCGCCCTGTATCCAGCGAAGCGGATTGATGCGCGCGACGACGAAGGCGCGCAGGTACGGACTGACGAAGCCCCGGGCCTTCAGCTTCGCGATGACCTCGGCGACGCGCGCATCCAGATCCATGAGCATGTCGGCGTGCTTCTCGTGCGCCTTGATGGCCTTCGACAGCGGCTCCTCCGAAAACCTCTCCAGCCTCCGCACGATCGGGTTGTAGGCGCCGCCGGCGAACTTGCCGTTGTTCTCGTAGCACACGCCGAGGGTGACGAGCGAGGCTTCTTCCAGGTAGAAAGAGAACTGGTTTTCCGCGCGTTTCGCGTCCTCAGCGTTCTCCAATAAGCCCCGAGTGATGCGGATCACTTCGAGCGACTTCTCGCGCAGGTTGTGCGCCTTTTCGGTGTTGAGGGCGAGGATCTGCCAGGCGATTTCGCGCTTGGGCACGACGAGCGCCGTGATCGCCCTTGCGCCCAGCCTCCGCATCGCCTCCAGCCGGTGCCGGCCGTTCGGCGTCAAGAAATCTTCCTTCGGCGCGG
>Ga0193733_1000196_pt1 | contig 21917 bp, 17 predicted proteins | sample U1s2metaG_FD_145076 | JGI IMG/M metagenome (GOLD analysis project Ga0193733, IMG submission 145076) | Soil microbial communities from a riparian zone of the East river system, Colorado, United States - U1s2 | ecosystem: Environmental > Terrestrial > Soil > Riparian zone | place: USA: East River...
CGCGCCTACCAGTTCTTCTTGGCTCCGGAAACGCTTAACCTGCGCAAGGCGTGAGGGGGGGCCGGATTGGCTAAGCCCGCAGCGTTGCTTTCGGTCTCCGGTGCTCGCAAGTTGTGTTTAGGCAGGAATCAGGCAGCACCAGTCTCTCCACCGGCCTCCCACCCACGATGTGAGAGTCGATAATTTCGTCAACATCAGCGAGCGTGACCCGGCCGTACCATACGGCATCCGGGTAGACAACCAGATTCGGGCCGTGCTCGCACTGGTCGAGGCAGCCCGCTTGGTTGGCCCGTACTTTTCCTTTTAGTCCGCGCTCCGCCAGTTTTTCTTTGAATGAGTTCTGCAATGCGGCCCGAGCCTCGGGATCGCAGCAGGGGCGCGGCGCTCCGGGTGGGCGTTGATTGCCGCAAATGAAAATATGCTTGTCAAACTTTGGCATGAAGAAAATGTACAGGACTGGCAGCCGGGAAAAAAGATCCGGTGGACCTCCGCGCTTGATCTGGGCGGCTAGTCCCGCTTGGCCACGGCGTAATAACCGGTGCGTGACTGAATTTTGTAATCCTTCTTGGCATGAATCTCGACCTTGCGGAACGTCCCGTCCAGGGCAGTGTTGGAGGGAGTGTAGCCTACGTTGTACTGGCTGCGCAGTTCCTTGGCAATTTGATCAAAGGCTTCCTTCAGCTTGTCCATCTTGTTTCCCACTTCGATGACCCGGCCGCCGGTTTCGTTGGCCAACTTCTTCATATCGCGATCGCCCGAGTATCCGCCGAAGCCGTAGAAACCCCGGTCCGCGATCAGCAGTACATAGCAGATCGAGTCCGCCTTCTGGGCGGATTCAATGGCGTCGTTGATCTTCAGTTGGCTGCCTTGGTCTTCGCCGTCGGTGAGCAGGATCATGGCCTTCCGCCCCACTTCCTTGGCCAGTTCATCGTGCGCGGCGAGGTAGACCGCGTCATAAAGCACGGTGCCTTTCGGCGTTCCACTGCAGGGCAGCGGCCCGCCTCCGGCTCCAGGAAGTCCGCCGCAGCTGGACGGAGGAGCATTGATACGGGCGCTATTCAGGGCGTCCCGCAGCCGGCGCGACGAATTGGTGAAATCCTGCAGCAGGTTAGTATCAACGTCGAAGCTGATCACGAAGGCTTCGTCTTTCGGACGCAGAATCTCGCTCAGGAAATTCGCGCCCACTTCCTTCTCCATCTCCAGAACCCGCTGCTGGCTGCCGCTTGCATCAATCAGAATGCCAAGAGTGAGCGGCAAATCGGATTCGGCGGTGAAATACTTGATGGACTGAGGCTTGGCGTCTTCCAGAATTTGAAAGTCGTCCTTGGTCAAATTGGGAATTAACCCGCCTTTTTTGTCTTTGACGTTGAAAAAGAGCTGGACCACATTCACGTTAACTTTCAGCGTAGCCGCTGACTGGTCCTGCTGGTCGCTCTGGTCATTACCCTGGTCGGGCGTGCCGGCCAGGCGGGGAAGTTGCTGGGCGGAAGCCATACCTGGAAAAAGGCTGGCGGCCAACATTGCCATGGCAAATAGGGCGACGGCAAATGGAGGGGCCGCAAATGTCTGAAACCCACGGACTTTTGGCATTCAGATATTCCCTCGCACTTTTTGTTAGTCTATTCCATCAGGGTTAGATGCACGAAATTGCAGGTTTTTGCATCCCAAAGAAAAGTAGTTGCCGTCAGGCGGAGCGTGTACTCGTGGACAGGGTGGAGCAAACCGTAATAGAACGAACCGTGTGGGGCGAAACCGTGAAGGCCAGCGCGTTCAGGGCCCTCACGGCGGCGTTCGTGGCGTTTTGTATGGCTTGCGGCACGGCCAATGCTCAGCAGCCGGAGCAGAAGAAAAAGGAAGATATTCCCGACGCCCCTTCCGCCAGCCGGCCGTTTCCCGCAAACCTGCCGCCGTCGTCTACTTCCCCGCCTTCCAATCCGCATCCCTCCAATTCCGGCACTCCGCCTCCGAATCAGGCGCCGCCCACCGAGTCCAATCCTGGGTCGCCGCCTGACCCCAATTCGCTGCCCGAACCCACATACGCTCCGGGAGTCGCTCCGCCGCCTGCAATGAAGGTAAAGACGGTGCCGGAGGGTGGGGCCACCGAGGAGGGTGGCGCCTCGAATGAGGAAGTGTTCAAACTCAAAAGCAACGTGAACCAGGTGGTGGTTCCGGTCATGGTGAAGGATGGTTCCGGGCACATGGTCAATGGACTGCTGTCTCGGGATTTCGCCGTCTTTGAAGACGGCAAGAAACAGAACTTGAATTTTTTCACCACTGACCCGTTCGCCTTGTCGGTGGCCGTGATCTTCGACGTCGGCATGGCGGATGTGGCGGTGCAGAAGGTGAATCAAACGTTTTCCGCGCTTGCGGGCGCGTTCAGCGAGTTTGACGAAGTCTCTCTCTACACCTACAGCAGCAGCGTGTCGAAGGCGGCGGATTTCGCCGCGGTAGGCAAGAGATTAACCGCCGCGCTTGACGGCCTCAGGTACGTGACCGGCAGAAATAACGGACCGCCCGTGACCAGCGGCCCGCTTGGGCCGCAGGGGCCAACCGTCAACGGTGTGCCCATTGACCCCGGTTCGTCCCGAGTGATCACGCCGCCCAAAGAATCCCGCGTGCTGAACGATGCCCTGGTGGCCGCAGCTCTCGATTTGAGCAAGCGCGATCGTTCCCGCCGGAAGGTCATTTTCGTCATCACCGACGGCCGCGAGGCGCGCAGCAACGCCAGCTACCGCGATACCCTAAAGGTTCTGCTGTCGAACGGAATTATGGTGTACGGTGCGGCCGTGGAAGGGTCGGCCATTCCGGGATACGGCCAGCTCCAGAAGTTGCATGTTCCTCTCGCGGGCTCGCGTCTGGGCTACAGCGACATCCTGCCCAAATACGCGAACGCCACAGGAGGCGAGATTTTCTCCGGGTTTTCCCGTGACGCCATCGAGACCACCTACGCCAGCGCGCTGGGCGAGGCTCGCAACCAGTACACGCTGGGCTATGTGACCCACGCCACCCCCAGCAGCACTCACCGGGAGATCGAAGTCCGGGTCTCCCGTCCCGATCTGAAGGTCACCGCGAAGGAAGGCTACTATCCCATCGGGCTGGCGCGCTGAGTCGGAAGTGGCAAGGGTTCGAAAACCGGGGTGGTCTTCCAGCTAGTAACCTGAGTAACCTGCCGTCACCACCGGGCCGTGTGGTATAAAACCAGCAGTACCAAGCCAAATTTTACCGGGAGCAGCTTGCGCCGATGCGGGAGCTCGCCACCGGTTCCGAGGTAAGTCTTGAGTTTCATCAACTTTGCAGCCCGCGAGATCAACTGCAAGATCGTGTACTACGGCGCTGGTTTGGGCGGCAAAACGACGAATCTCCAGTTCATCTACCAGAAAACGGCCGAACAGCAGAAGGGCAAGATGATCTCGCTGGCCACGGAGACCGAACGAACCTTGTTCTTCGATTTCCTGCCTCTCGATCTGGGATCGGTCCGCGGCTTCAAGACTCGCATCCACCTGTACACGGTCCCGGGCCAGGTCTTTTATGACGCCAGCCGCAAACTGATTCTGCGCGGCGTTGATGGCATTGTCTTCGTGGCCGACTCGCAGGAAGAGCGCATGGACGCCAACGTCGAAGCCCTGGAAAACTTGATGTCCAACCTCAAGGAGCACGGCTACGACTTCAACAAGATTCCCTACGTTCTGCAACTCAACAAGCGCGATCTGCCCAACGTGCTCCCGGTTGACGCCCTGTCAAAACAACTGCGTCGCAAAAACGAGACCGTCATCGAAGCGATAGCTTTCCAGGGCCCGGGGGTCTTCGAGACGCTGAAAGAAATCGCCAAGCAAGTGCTGACGGATTTGAAGCAAGGTGGATAAAAACTGTCGTCGGTCGGCAGCTTTCAGGGGTTAGGAAAAGGCCTTCACGGCTTTCGAGATCACACCCAATACCATACTTACTTTCTTTGCAGAGATCATTCGTTGCCGCCGGGGACGGGTCTGGTCTGACGACTGAAGGCTAGAGCGCGACGGCTGACGACTAGCGCAGCTTTAGCGACTTCAGCATCTGCTCAAAGGTCGGCCGCAGCGATTCGAAATCCCTGTCCGGGGCGATGGAGACCAGGTACAACAGGCTGCCGTCCCGGCGCTTTACTGCCACCAACCAGTCTCGCTCCTGCCCCTGGCGCCCGCTCTGATCCTGCAGCGGCGAGGTTCCAACCAAATCCACTGACTTTCCGGCAACGCCATTGAGCCGGATGTTTTCATCATGTCCAATCTCGCGCAGATCGGGGTTGGACTGGCGCAGCGATGCCAGCAACTCGTGGGTTGCCTGATCCAGGCTGGCATTGGGATCTTCCGGTTGAAAAGTGTTGATCATGACCCCGTAGGCCACGGCCGACTTTGACACTCCATTCTGCGGGGCAATCGTGACCGACGAATTCTGATCGCCGAACACCTGCCAGTTGTCGGGATAAGCAATCTCGAAATCGCTGTGGCTGAAGCTGCGCAAACTGTCGCTGGGCTGCATGCCGCCGGCGGAAGCATTCATGTTTCGGTTCTGGCGCTCTGCCACCTGTGCGGAAGTGAGCGGCGTCATGCTTCCCACGCGCTGCTTGATATCGCGAAACTCAGCGCTGTCGCTGCGATAGCCCGTCTTTCGGGGCAGGGTCGCGACTTCCTGCGCCACCGCCTGGGCGCGATTTCCCGGGTCAGGGTGATCGCTGAGAAACTGGGGGCCCCGGGCGACGCCACCTTCTTTTTCGAGCTTGGTGAAAAAATCCGACATAGCGCGGGGACTAAAGCCCGTGTCATACATGATGTCGGTACCGAGCAGGTCGGCCTCGGATTCGGCCTTGCGGGAATTCTTCAGGAAATAGGAGCCGACCCCAAACGAAAGCCCCATCTGCGCCATTTGCGAGAGCGCGCCCTGGCCCATCACTCCACCCAAAATTGCCAGTGGAAGTTGCGCCGCCATCTGTTTGCTGGCGGCACGCGTGCCGTGCCGCTGTACGACGTGGGAAATCTCGTGGGCGATGACGCCAGCCAGCTCGGCTTCGTTGTCCGCCGCCTGGATGGTCCCCAGATTTACAAATATCGGCCCGCCCGGGAGCGCGAAAGCGTTGATCTCTTTCTGATTTACCACATGGAAGGTGTAAGGCCACTTCTCGCCCGGAGCGTGCGCGGCCAGCTGGCGTCCTAGTCGTTGCACGTAAGCTGTCGCCGGATCGGAATCGGGAAGCAGGGGCAATTGTTTGCTGACCTGGGCGGCGGCCTGCTGTCCCGCCTGCACTTCCTCCTGGGCGGAAAACATGTCAAAGCCGTGCGAGGGCTCAACTCGCGCCCTGAGCAATGGCGCCGTCCCAAAAACAGCGAGCAGCACTGCCACCCACCGTGCGACGACCAAATTGACGGTCATGGTTCCTCCCAGATGTCTCGCTTGCCTGAACCACTTCTTCTCCATTGGATGCGCCAGAGTCGCGCCTTTCTGCCGGGCAAGGTTCCTGTTCTACCACGAGTGCCGGGGGAGATGCCGGGCAAAAAGCAGGGTGCCGGTTTCCCGGCACCCTGTGATTATCGATTTTGTTGAGGAGATTACTTGCCGTCCAGCGTTCCGGTCGCGCCAAACTCGCGCCGGGCCACTGTGCGCGCCGGCCGTGCCATCGGAAGCGCTCCCGCGGCCGCGCCCTGACGCTCCAGCAGCATCGGAACCATGGCGTTCTCGGCTTCCTTGATGAACATCAGCTTGCCTTCGGGGCTCAGGTCGATGCGAATGAAATCGCCCAGCTTGATCTGTCCGGTGGCTACGAGGTTGGCTAACTGAAACACGATATGACGCTCGATGGCCCGCTTCAAATGCCGCGCGCCGTATTTCGGATCAGTCCCCTCGTGCAGCAGAAAGCTCTTGACCTTCGGCGTGCAGCTGAAGACGAACTGGTTTACGGCCGATGCCATCAGAATGCGTTGCTGCACCATGCCCAGTTCGATTTCGAGGATCTGCTGCAAGTGCTCCGAACGCAGGGTTCGGAAGACTACCGATTTGTCGATTCGGTTCATGAATTCAGGACTGAATTTGCGCCGCGCCGCGTCGACGGCGGAGCGGTTGATCTTGTCGTCGAAAGACGCGTCCACTCGCGTGGGTTTTTGGGCAAAGCCCAGCCCCCCGTCCACCATGTTGCTCATTTCGCTGGCCCCCAGGTTCGAGGTCATGATGATGATGCATTGCGAGAGATCCACGCGGCGGTTATCGCCCAGCGTTAAAGTGGCTTTGTCCAGGATTCCGAGCAGCAGCTGCCAGAGCGAATCGGACGCCTTCTCGATTTCGTCGAACAGCAGAATCGAAAGCTTCAGGGTCTCGGTGTGCCACTGATTGAGCGCTTCCTGGGTAAGCAAAGGATGCGTCTCACGATGGCCAAGGTAGCCCGGAGGCGAGCCGATCAGTTTGGCAATTTCGTGCGAATGCTGAAATTCGGCGCAGTCAATCTTGATGCAGGCGCGGGCATCGCCGAAAAGGGCCTCGGCCATGGCTTCTACGACGCGAGTTTTCCCCGAACCGGTGGGCCCGAGGAACAAAAGATTGCCAACTGGACGGCCAGGAGGATTCAGTCCCGCCAAGAACATCTGATAGATTTCGACCACTTTCTCGACGGCTTGGTCCTGACCGACGATTCTGCGGCGGAGAGCGCTTTCGAACTCTCTGGCATCATTGGAGCGGCGCGTGGGGTCAAGCATGGTATTGACGACGGTTTTCATATAGGGTCTGGCCCTGTTTTCCCTTTCCTGGGCCCGGCGAGCAGGGCCGCCGTCTCGCAATGAGAGACAGATTCTGTCATCTCATAACCTTCGGCAAGCTCCATTACAGCAAACGGTTCGCCATTCCGGCGTCCCGCTTATGCCTCACTTTCTACAAGGCTTAGATGCCCGAAGCGGCCGAAAGGGTGGGGCTGTTCCCCAAGGCTCGTTAGGGAAAGAGAAATAGTTTGCCACTACCTGGAAATTTTCTGGTGCGGCCTCCGGACAAGCGCTCATGGGGATGAGCTTAGAGGGAAGGCACGAATTCGGCCGGGCCGTCAGTTGCCTGAAATCACTCCGACTCGAGCCGCCGCGCCCTGCCCGGCGCAAAAGACCAGTCAGGCCGAGCGCTGGAACTCGCCTGGTTAGTGGCCCGACGTAACTGGCAGGCTGATTTGACCGAGGGTAGCATCCGTGAAAATAGCGGTTTCCACGGAGAAAATAACTTGCGTCACCTCGGCCCCGCATCACTTCTCACTATCCTGTTCATTTCCTTTGGTTTAGTTGCCTTTGAGATCGCGGCGGTACCGGCCGCTTCTGGCCAAGCCGCACATCCGAAATTGGTGCTCACTTCGAAGCCCTCGACTCCGACCGTTCCGAAAGCTGCGGAACCGTCGCTGGTGACTGTGGCGCCGCCGGGTAGTGCTCTCTATGTTGCCAAGAGGGGCGATAGCATCCCGCTCGTGGCTCGTCATTACCTGTCGCAAACCTCCTACCTGACGTCCAGCGAACTGAGCGATGCGATTCGCAGCGTCAACGGGGATTTTCGGAGCACGTTTCTGAAGGCGGGGCAGCCTGTGATTATTCCAGGACTGCTGCCCATGCCGATCGTGGAGAAATCCATTCCGGTGCAGCGTGACTTCGAAGTACGAGCGGTTTACCTCACAGGACTCATGGCGGCCAGTGACCGCGGGATTCGCATTATCCGCCATTGGCGCGAGGTCGGTGGTAACGCCGTGGTGTTCGATATCAAGGACAGCGATGGCAGCGTTACCATTCCCTTCGATCACCCGCTGCTGGGGAGTCATCGCTCCGCTTTCCACGATTTGCCCAAGTTCATCCGCTTCCTGCATTCCCAGAACATGCACGCCATCGCCCGGGTCGCTATCTTCCGCGACCAGCGACTGGTTGAGACCCATCCCGAGCTGGCAGTGAAGTCGCACAGGACCGGGCAGACCTGGCGCGAGAACGGAAAACTGGTATGGACCGATCCTTCGCAGCCCAAGGTGCAAGAGTATGACATCGCTCTGGCCAAGAAGGCGGCGGAGGCCGGCGCCGACGAAATTCAGTTCGATTATGTTCGCTTCCCGGCCGAGGGCGACCAGAAAGATGCCAGCTTCGTATTCCAGACTGAGCATCCCGAGTGGCATCGCTCGGATGCGATTGTCGAGTTCTTGAAACATGCCTACGCCGCGCTTCATCCGACGGGCGTGCTGTTGTCCCTTGACGTTTTCGGGATCATGGCCTGGCAGCGCCCGGTTGACCTGGCGCATACCGGCCAGGACATCCCGCGCATGGCTAAGTATTGTGATGTTCTTTCGCCCATGATCTACCCGTCACATTTCTTCGGCATGGATGGAATCGCCCATCCCGGCGATGCGCCTGAACATTTCATCGGCGAGTCAATGGTCCGATTTGAATCGATCACCAAGGGCAGCGGTGTGGTCATTCGGCCCTGGCTGCAGGCCTTCCGCTGGCGTACCAGGACTTATTCGCCGAAATATATCGAAGCCCAGGTGCTGACTGCGAAAAACAAGGGCGGAATCGGATTTCTGTTCTGGAATGCTGCCAACGATTACAGCAAACCCTACGTGGCCATGCCGGAGATGAGAGCGACGAAAGGACAGTTTTTCCGCGGGGATGAACAGTCAACCAGTGTGCGGGCTGCGGACTTGGCGGCCGGAACCAAGCCGCCAGCCGAGAGTGTGAGGCCCTAGCCAGTCACCGATTCGCCGGCCGATCCCGTCGCTGTTTGGGAGGACGGCGAGTTGCGATGGGCACGACTCGGAAGGGAACGACTCGGAAGGGAACGACTAGGAGTCGGGCTGTAAGTGGCTGAAATCGCTCCGGCGTTAGAGGTCGCTGGGTTTCGCTATTTCGTCCCGCGCCCCATTTTTGGTGGAGGTTTCCAGCCTGGCGGGGAGCAGAACGCAATAGCTTCTGCCGCTTCGGTTATAATTTATGTGCTCCCTCAGCCCTCCCTATAGTGTTTAAAGCGGTTCACCCGACAGCTGCCGGCAGGCAGGTCCAGAGGTGGACGGAAACCTGGTGGAAAGAAAGCTGTCCCTGAACGCAGTAGCGAATCATTTGCTTTAAGGAGTAGTACATGGCCCTCGAAAAGACCGAAAGCATCTGGCACAACGGCAAGCTGATCCCCTGGGACAAAGCCACCCTCCACGTAATGTCGCACGTTATCCACTACGGCTCGTCCGTGTTCGAGGGTGTCCGTTGCTATGCCCTGCCCGGTGGTCCCGCGATCTTTCGCGCCCAGGAGCACATGCAGCGCCTGCTGGATTCGGCCAAGATTTATCGCATCGACGTGGACTTCACCGTCGAAGACCTTATCGCGGGCATGGCCTTGGTGGTAAAGAGTAATGGAGTGTGGCCCTGCTACATCCGCCCGATCGTGCTGCGCGGTTACGGCGAAGCGGGCGTGAACCCGTTCAACTCGCCCACCGAGGTTTATATCTGCAATTACCCCTGGGGGAAATATCTGGGATCGGAATCCGGGGAAGGTGCGGACGTGTGCGTCTCCTCCTGGACTCGCATCGCACCCAACACCTTGCCGGCCATGGCCAAGTCTGCCGCGAACTACATGAATTCGCAGCTGATGAAAATGGAAGCTGTGGTCAACGGTTACGTCGAAGGCATCGCGCTCGATTCCAACGGCTATGTGAGCGAAGGCTCGGGGGAAAACGTCTTTGTAGTGCGCAACGGCGTGCTGCACACGGCGCCGCTCGGCAATTCAGTTCTGCCCGGGATTACACGCGACTCCGTCCTTCAGATTGCCCGCGACCTGAATATTCCGGTTACCGAGCAGTGCATCCCACGCGAACTGCTCTACATCGCCGACGAGGCTTTCTTTACCGGTACCGCTGCTGAGGTAACGCCAATTCGTTCGGTCGACAAGATCAGCGTCGGCAAGGGAGTGACCGGTCCGGTCACCAATGCCATTCAGACGGAGTTCTACGCCATTGTCCACGGGGAAAAGGCCGACCATCACAAATGGCTCACGCCCGTGCCGGTGGGCAGCAAGCAGCCGGTAGGGGTATGAGCGGAAGACACTGAGGGCGTGGAGCGAAACCTGCCCGGACATCGGCGCGCCCCCTAGGGGCGAAATCGATTCTCAATCGGGCACGGGACTTTTTCCCCGTGCCTTTTCCTGGCCTTATTTCACGCACATCAAGCCCGGTCAGCCTGGATAGGCTGACAGAGGACGAACAGCATGCGCCGCTCGAAGAGCATCCCGGTCCCTGGGCTATCCATGGGCTGCTCGAGGCGCTGGCACGCCCCTGGACCAGGCACATTCTGTGGACCCTCTCTATCAGCGGTCCGACGCGCTTTGGGCCCCGGCGACGGCAGGTCGGCGGGGTCTCGCCTCGTGTTTTGACCGAAAGGCTGTACGGACTGGAGGCGGGGGCATACTCTACCGGGAATGCGAGCCCACAATCCCTCCCGCTGTGACTTACGGAATCACCAAGCGGGTACGAGTACGAGTAAAGGACATCAAGCAGGTTCTGGACGAATTCAACCGTCTGGCTCAGACCTGGCAGCAGGAAGATGCAAGCCAGGCGCCCGGGATCCGCGGCCAAATCTCGAGCCCTACGGCCGCGGGAACCCCATCCAGTTGAAAGCCTGACCTCGCTTCCAGCCGGCCCCAGGCTAGTCCCAGCGCGCGCCTTGACGTTACTTAGGTCATCTTGGGCCCAGTGACTTTTCGGTTCATCATACGGGAGGTATTTGGGGGAAGTGTCGAATGAATATTGATGACTTACTGCGCATCGCCATGGAGCGCCGTGCTTCCGACTTGCATTTGAAGGTAGGCAACTATCCCCATCTGCGCATCGATGGCGAATTGACTCCACTGACCGACCAGCCTCGCATCAGCGCTGAAGACATGCTGACCATGGCGTTCAGCATGATGTCCGCGCGCCAGAAACAGAAGTTCAAAGAAACCACGGAAATTGACATGGCTTACGGCGTGGCCGGACTGGGCCGCTTCCGTGTGAACGTATTCCAGCAACGGGGCAACGTAGGACTGGTGCTGCGCGTGATTCCCACCAAGATCCGCGCCCTCGATGAGCTCTACCTGCCCAAGATTGTGGAACAGGTTTGCGACATGCCGCGGGGCCTGATACTGGTCACTGGCGTCACCGGCTCCGGCAAGTCCACCACGCTTGCCGCCATGGTGGATCGCATCAATTCCACTCGCGCCGAACACATCGTCACCATCGAAGACCCGATCGAATTTCTGCACCGCGACAAAAAAGGCTACGTGAACCAGCGCGAAGTCGAAGTCGACACCCCGTCGTTCGGTGCCGCGCTGCGCGCCTCTTTGCGTCAGGATCCGGACGTCATCCTGGTCGGCGAAATGCGAGACCTGGAAACCATTGGAACCGCGCTGCACGCTGCCGAAACCGGCCACATGGTGTTCTCCACCTTGCACACTCTGGATGCGGTAGAAACCATCAACCGCATCATCGCGATCTTTCCTCCGCCGGAGCAGAAGCAGATTCGCTTGCAGCTGGCAGCGGTGTTGCGCGCCGTCATCAGCCAGCGTTTGGTGAGACGCTGCGATGGCGATGGCCGCGTACCGGCCGTCGAAGTGATGATCAACACCGCATACATCAGGGAATGCATTCTGGTTCCGGAGAAGACGCGCGCCGTCCGCGACGCCATCTCTGCCGGAACTTCGCAGTACGGAATGCAGACCTTCGACCAGTCGCTGTGGGATCTATTCCAGGCCGGGTTGATCAACTACGAAACCGCTTTGGAGAATGCATCCAACGCCGACGACTTCAAGCTGCGCATGCAGGGCGTTTCTTCGACTAGCGACATTTCCCGCAATGCCATGCAGCAGACTGGATTCAGCGGCGGACGCTAAAGCGGTGCGGCGGGGGGAGAACGGGTGGACCGCCTCCCCATGGCCGATACGAACAGGGTTTCCTATTTTGCCGCCAGTGCCTGAGGCTGGTTCAAATATCCCGCCCCATACCTCGAGCGATGACACTCGGCGCCGCTCAGCACCCGCAGCGCATCATGCAGCGACGAGATATCGAACACGCGGTTCAGCCGGGTGCGGGTCAGCATCTCTTGGACGAAACTCGACGGGTTCACCAGTTTGAGCTGGATCCCGTGATTGCGCGTCCAGTGATGCAGTGACACCAGAGCGTTCAGCCCCCCGCCATCCATAAAGTCTAGTTGCGAGAGATCGAGCACCACGATACGCGCCTTGTTTTCCGAGACCACCGCATTCCTCAGCGTGGACACCTCTGCGCCGCGCACCAATCGTCCCCCGCAGTGCACTACGGCCACATCGTTGGCTTTTTCAACATCGACGGTTAACATGACTGACTCCATGATCTTGTTACATTGATCTTCGTATATTGAATAGACGACCCGGCGGGAAGAAAGTCACCACTCGGTCGTCTGACACCGGCGTCTCACTCGAACCGCCATTTATCTATACGTAATCAGTGGCTTGGGAGTTCCGCTGGCACGGGTGCCCAGGGCTAAGGCGACGTTTTTACAACAATTTACATCTTGGCGTAAGGTTGCTCTCTATGTCCTTTCCGCCGCCCAAGAAGACCGATTCTGAAGATGTACTCTACGAGTATGCCGTAGGCGCGCTGGCCCGCCGCATGCGTTCTGTCGCCGAGCTAAAACGCCTGCTGCGCCCGCGGGTGGAAGCCGACACCGAATACGGCAAAACTCTGGTCGAGTTGATCATTCGCCGCCTCAAGGACCAGGGTTATTTGAACGACGCCAACTACGCCGCCGCGTTTTCTTCATTGCGCCGCGACAACCAGAAGTTCGGACGCCGTCGCGTGATCACAGACCTGAAAGCCAAGGGAGTGCATGGCGATGTGCTGGATAAGGCGGTCGATTCGGTCTACGACGCGGTGGACGAAGAAAAGCAGGCCCGCGCCTACTTGCGCCGCAAGCGCCTGCAAAAACCTAAGAATCAGAAGGAAGCGGCGCGCATCTTCCGCCAGATGATGCGCGGCGGATTTGGGGCGAAGACGATTTTCGCTATCCTTAAAAAATGGGACGTGGACGACGAGACCCTGGAGGCGCTGGCGGGAGAACTAGAATGAGAACGGCGCCCGGGCAGAAAAACCGTGGCCGTTACCGTTGCGTTTACGGCGGAAATGCTGGATACTCCCTCACACCATTTCAGTTAAACGGGGAGGAACCATGAAATCCAGACTAGCGATCGTTTTTGCGGCCCTGCTCCTTAGTTCGATTCTCGCTTTCTCGCAGAGTGTCGGATCGGACGTCGATAAGGCGGCTGACAAGACCGCCGATGCCACCAAAGACGCCGCCAAAGATACGGCTCACGCTACCAAGAAGGCCGCCAAGAAAACCGCGCATGCTACCGACAAAGCGGCTGATAAGACCGCCGACGCGACCAAGGATGCGGCGAAAGATACCGGCCATGCCACCAAGAAGGTAGCTAAGAAAACTGAGCATGGCACGGAAAAGGCAGCGGACAAGACCGAAGACGTGAGCAAGGATGTGGCCAAGGATACCGGCCACGCGGCGAAAAAAACCGGTCACGGCATTAAGAAGGGTGTGAAGACGGTGGGCCACGGTGTCAAACAGGGCGCCGAGAAAACCGCGGATGAAGTGAAGTAGGTTCGCAGGAAGTTTCGGGAGACGCCCGGCGTTTCATCCCCGGGCTGGGGCCCGCCCGGAAACGCCTCGAATCATCCGACACCTATTTCGGATCGGAGTCGATCGCTCGTTTGTTCCCGGACCCGGGAAACCCTTTCCCGAAACTGCGCCTCTGAACGAGTTTGGGTTGTGGCTCGACGCAATTCCGGGCGCCCGGTTTCTGCGCCCGGTTTCTGCGAAGCTCCGAGCGTGAAATCCCCCATCGGCCTCCTGCCGAAATCCCTTTGTGTATCGAGGCCGTCGTCCGTGACCGATGAACGTCGGCGCGATCGAGCGATGCTCTTTCGCCGATGCTAAAATCGAGACAGAAATCAATCATGCTGACTGGCTCTGCAATCCGCCGCAAATTTCTGGACTTTTTCGTTCAGAAGGGACACCGCGAGCTGCATTCCTCGTCCCTCGTCCCGCAGAACGACCCCACTCTGCTGTTCACCAACGCGGGCATGAATCAGTTCAAGGACGTATTCCTGGGTCTCGAAAAGCGCGAGTTCACACGCGCCACAACTTCGCAGAAATGCGTCCGCGCAGGCGGCAAACACAACGATCTCGAAAACGTTGGTTTTACCAATCGGCATCACACCTTTTTCGAGATGCTGGGAAATTTTTCTTTCGGCGACTACTTCAAGAAAGATGCCATCTCCAATGCCTGGGAACTGATCACTTCGACGCCGTGGTTGGGCATTGCGAAGGACAAGCTCTACGTCACCATCTTCAATGGCGAAGGCGGAATGTCACGTGATGCCGAGGCCTATGACTTGTGGGTGGGGGAGGGCGTGCCGAAAGACCGCATTTTTGAGTTTGGCCTAAAAGACAACTTCTGGCAGATGGGCGACACCGGTCCCTGCGGGCCGTGCAGCGAGATTCATTACGACATGGGCGCGGCGGCGTCGGATCAGGGCCACACCGACTGTAAATTCGGCTGCGACTGCGGACGCTACGTCGAGCTCTGGAATCTTGTCTTTATGCAGTTCGACCGCGATGCCAGCGGGACATTGAATCCCTTGCCCAAGCCGTCCATTGATACCGGGATGGGCTTGGAGCGGGTGACGGCGGTGCTCCAGGGGGTGATCTCGAATTACGACACGGATCTGTTCACGCCGCTAATCAAGATGGCGGCCGAATTGACGAGAACCACCCCCGGCCGTCCCGCGGAGCCAGGCTTGGCAGAGCCAGTCGGGTCAGTTTACTCGAAGGGCGCTGGCTCTCTGCGAGTCATCGCCGACCACTCGCGAGCAGCAACGTTTCTGGTTTCAGACGGTGTGCTGCCATCGAACGAAGGCCGCGGCTACGTCCTGCGGAAGATCATTCGGAGAGCGATCACGCATGGTCGATTGCTCGGTTACGACAAGCCGTTTCTACACAACATGGTCCTTGCCGTGCGCGATCTGATGCAGGATGCCTATCCTGAGTTGAAGGAATCCGCGGACCGCATTTCGAAGACCGTGCTGTCGGAAGAGCAGCGATTCGCACATACGCTGGATGTCGGGCTCAAGAAATTGGAAGATGCGATCCGCCTGAGTTCTACGCACGGTCCGGCCACTGCCTCGGAGCCGATTCGACTCTCCGGCGACGAGGCTTTCAAGCTTTACGACACGTTCGGCATGCCGCTCGACTTCATGCAGGATGCGGCACGCGATCAGGGCATCGGGTTCGACCAGGAGGGCTTCGACCGCGCCATGCAGGAGCAGCGGGAACGCGCTCGCGCCTCGTGGAGGGGCGTTGCCAAGCAGACCACCAGCTCCGCTTACCAGCAACTCCCCAGCTCAGAATTCGAGGGCTACCGCCAGACACGCTCTGTCGGCTGCGAAGTTCTCGCCATTATCCGCAACCGCCAAGGCGCCCAAGAACTCAAAGCCGGCGAGGAAGGCGAAGTCATCCTCGACCACACCTCCTTCTACGCCGAATCCGGGGGCCAGGTGGGCGATCGGGGATGGCTCTACGGCGACGACCACAACACCATCGTTGCACAAGTAACCGGCTGCTATTCTCCGATTCAGGGAGTGCGCGCCCACCAAGTCGTCGCGAAACAGCCCATGCGCCTGGGGCAAAAAGTGGACGCCGTCGTCAATGCCGAAATCCGCCAGTCCACCATGCGCAACCACACCGCCACGCACTTGCTGCAAGCCGGGCTGCGTGAGGTGCTGGGCAAGCATGTGAAGCAGGCTGGATCGCTGGTTGCGCCCGATCATCTGCGCTTTGATTTCTCGCACTTCACCGCCATCGAAGACGAGGAACTGCAGGACGTCGAAGATCTGATCAACAAAGAAGTACTGCGCAACCAGACCATCGAGGTCATCGAGAATGTGCCGATTGATGTCGCGATCAATGAATACAAGGCCATGGCGCTGTTCGGCGAAAAGTATGGCGACAAAGTGCGCCTGATCAAGATCGGGGACTTCTCCACCGAACTCTGCGGCGGGATCCACACCGCCGCCACCGGGGAGATCGGATTGATCAAGGTTTTGAAAGAAGGCAGTGTTTCCTCGGGCGTGCGGCGTATCGAGGCTGTTACCGGCGAAGGTTCGCTGCATCATTTCCAGAAAGATCATCAGCTGGAAAACGTTGTCGCCAGCCTCACCAGCCGCGAGGCCAATGCATCGCCGGCCGACACGTTGAGAGCGGAGCTCGAGAAGAAAGACGCCGAAATCAAGCGTCTTGCCCGTGAACTCGATCAGGCGCGGATGAAATCAGCATCATCGAGCGTGGCTTCCCTGACGGACAAGATCAAAGATGTCCGCGGGGTAAAAGTGCTGGTGCACCGAGTGGACAATCTCGAACGCGCCCAGCTGCGTACTTTGGTCGATCAACTGCGCGACAAAATAGGATCGGGCGTGGTCGTACTGGGATCGGCGACCAACGGAAGCGTCGCGCTCATCGTGGGCGTGACCAAAGACCTCACCGGCAAAATCCAGGCGGGAAAAGTTATTGGTCCGGTGGCGCAGAAAGTCGGTGGCAAAGGCGGGGGCAGACCGGATATGGCCGAAGCTGGCGGCCAAGATCCCGGGGCGCTGGATGCGGCCTTGGGCGGAGTTTACACCGTGGTCGAAGCTTTGTTGCGAAGCTAACTGCAGTTTGTCAGGCGCCCGTTGGCGGTCGCTCAGCACGGCGGTTTGCCGACGACGGGTGAAAAGATTACGCTCGGTTTGCCATCTGGCTACACTCCTGAGCGGCGCCTAGGAGGACGGGTGAAGAATCGCATCCGTTTCATCAGCCATAAGGACAAGAAGATTCTGTTGGTGGATTGTTCCAATTGCACGGTGGAGCAACTGGAAGAACTCTCCGCGCTTGTGCCTGCGCGGGTCACGGCAGAGCCTCGCGGCTCGGTGCTTCTTCTGGCGGATTTTACGGGTGCGACGCTCGATCGGCGTAGCGTGGATCGCCTTAAGCCCTCCTTGGTGTTCGACCGGCCGTACCTGAAGCGTTCCGCGTGGGTGGGAGTGGAAAACCTGCCGAAAGTTCTCTACGAGCACCTGAAATCATTTTCACAGCGAGAATTGCCAACCTTCAAAACGCGCGAAGAAGCCATGGACTGGTTGGTAGAGGATTCAGACTCAACTCCTCCACTTTAGGGTGACCGGACCGGCCAGCGGATGTTTCATGGCGCCTCCTGTTTTCCGGGCTTCCAGGCAGGCCGTCTTCAGTCCGAAATACCACTTGGCGGGACGGTCGGCGTCGTCGATCAGCATCAGGTGCGGGTTGTGCTTTAAGCCTTCCGATTGTCTTTCCATTGTCTGCCGATCTTGTTCCACGAATTTCGCGAATACAAATTTGAGCAATTGCGGCGCCAGCGGAACCCAGCGAAAAAGATTCCACGCCGCAACCACGTCAATTCGGCAATGGCTGCGGGTGATGGGCGTCACCGTGGTCAGGGAAGAGAACCAGTACTTGCCGGCTCGGATGGTTTCCAGGCGCAAATTGGGCAGAACAAAATCGATGGTCGTGGTGATGGACTCAGCCTCCGCATAGAGGCGCAGCAGTTTGTAAGGCGCGCTGTTCGAGCTGGGCGTGTGGGCGCTCATGCGGAAGCCGTCGGGGATGGGCTCAAAATGCTTGTGCTTCTCGTGAATGCTGTCGCGCGATCGCCACCACCAGGCTTGATGGACAAACGGACCATGCGCCGGGTCCATCAGCCCGATGATTCCGTGATCCACGGTGCACGGCAGATCGGCGCTTAGGTAGGCTAGCTTGTATTTTTCGCTGAAGGTGGGAACGCGAGGCACGGGCATCGGTGGTTGGGCGGCTTTGGTAGATCCGGCTCCGGGCGGCGCTGGCTCAGGGATGAAAACCCAGATGAACTCATCATGCTCCTCGCAGACATAGCTGGCGGCGTAGATGCGGTCGATCTTCAGCGTCTGATCGGCGGTGAGCGACGGAATGAGCTGGCATTGGCCGGTGCGTCCATCGAACCGCCAGCCGTGATAGCTGCATTCCACCTGCTGGCCGTCGAAGCAACCGTGGGAAAGTGGCATGCCGCGGTGGGGGCAGGCGTCCTGCAGGGCAAACGGCTGGCCCTGGCGATCGCGCCCAATGGCTAGGGGAGTTTCGAGCAGCATGGACTTGCGGAGCTGATTCCCACGCACCTGGCGGGCGGGCAGGGCGCGATACCAGAAGCCGTGCAGCATCAAGGAATCCGGGATTTCGCGTTGCGGCAGGGCGGACTCGTTCATGGCGACGCAGGCAGCGTACTACAGCCGCCGAAGCAGATAAAAGCCAGGCAAGCCGGACGCCGGGGTGAGCAGGTCCAGGCGGGTAACCTGAGAAGGCGGTAAATATCTATGTTTTCAATAACCTGTCGTATTACTTCCGTGGTTCGATTGACCTTCGGTTTCGTTGCAACGGGCTGGGCAGCGAGCCTATAATCACTTCACTCTGGTAAGGGATTCTCCGTCAGGTTCCGGGTAGGTAGGCGCGGAGGTAGTTGCCTGTCCGCGTCTCAGCGCTGCACCCGGCTATGCGAAAGCACCTGCAAATCGCCCTGATGGCTAGTCCTGTAATCGCGACCTTCCTTTCTTTCACTACGCCACAACTCCGGGCTCAAGCCGGTTTCGGCACGACCGCAAGTATCACCGCCGCCACCGACGACTCTGGCCGCAAGATTTACGTGAACGACGTGGTTGCAGCAGCTCCGAAAAGGTCTACTCCTGCGCTGCGAACCAGTGGCTTGGTGTACTGGAGCCCCACGGCACGGCGGTGGATCTCGGTCGCCTCGGCCAATATCCGGGCAGCCCGTTCGGCGGCCGCCGAGGTCAGCAACTCGGAGCAGGCTTCCAGTTTCGTGCGTGGGAAACCATTCACCCAGCGGGAAATCGATGCGGCCATTGACGCTGCTGCAACCCGTCACAACGTGGACCCGAGTCTGGTACGGGCAGTCATCAAGGTGGAGTCGAACTTCGATCCCAACGCAGTTTCCCGCAAAGGGGCGATGGGACTGATGCAGTTGATGCCCCAAACGGCGCGGCAACTGAACGTAGTCAATCCCTTCGATCCGGGACAAAACGTAGATGCGGGTGTCCGGCACCTCAAGCACCTCATGGAGAGCTACGGTGGCGACGTCAAGTTGGGTCTGGCAGCCTACAACGCGGGGCCGGGGGCGGTGGCAAGAAGCGCCGGTATTCCGCACTTCAACGAAACCCGCAACTATGTGAAACGGATCACGCAGCTGTACTACGGCGGATCGGTTCCCGGCTATCGCATCCTGAGCAGCCCGGCGCCCGAGCCGGTTCGGGTGCAACGTGACGACCGGGGCGTTTTGCACTTCAGCAACATCGATTGAGAAAGCGGCATCTCTATTAGGGTAAGCCGCTGGGCGCTCTAAGCAAGGCAGTTACGGGCACGCAAAATTGAAAATTTTCGATCCAGGCCAACGCGCAAGGCGTCTGGGCACGGCTCTGCTCCTGCTGCTGCTGCCGGTTTTGCCCGCCCAGGCGCGAGCTAGGTCCGAGGCCTGGGCCCATACGCAATTCTCTACCGCCCAGCGGATACGGGAAGCGCTGAACGCCCTTCCACCTGAAGACCGAAGTAGTCGCCACGAATACCAGCGCGTCATCAATGCCTACCGCCGGGTTTATTACGGCGCTCCGGCTTCCGCCAAGGCGGACCCCAGCGTGGCCGCCGTCGCAGACCTGCTGGCGGAAATGGGCCGGAGTTGCAGCAATGAAGGGGATCTACGCTCCGCCATCGGCCAGTACAAATTTCTCCGCCGGGAATATCCCGGTAGCCGGGACCGCTTCGACGCCCTGTTCAAGATCGCTCAGATCTATCAGGATGACCTCAAAGATCCGGCCCAGGGGAAAGCTGTATTCGAAGAATTTCTCCGGCGCTACCCTCGCAACCATCTGGCGGATGCGGCTCGCAATGCCCTCGCTCCCCCCGCGCAGCAGGTAGCGTTACGGTCGAAGGCCAGCCATCAGGGAGACGATAAGAGCGATGTTAAGAATGAGGACAAGGGCAAAAACAAAGGCGAACCCAACAGCGATGATGGCGATGACGACTCCAGCCCGCCGATCCCTGGCGCTCCCAGAGCCGACAGTCACGATCGAACCGCGAAGCTTTCGCGCATCACCAACATCCGCCACTGGTCCAGCCAGAACTACACCCGGGTCGCCATTGACCTCGAACAGGAGGCAAAATTTGAATCCCAGCGGATTGATAACCCTGAGCGGATTTTCTTTGATTTACAGAATACGAATCTAGTCTCGAACCTGTTGGGCAAGACCTTCGATGTGGATGACGGGCTGCTGAAAAAAATCAGGGTGGCCCAGTTCCAGCCGGGCAAGTCGCGGGTTGTTTTGGAGGTGACGGATCGTTCAGACTATGACACTTTCCTTTTGACGAATCCGCCGCGTCTGATCGTTGATATTCATAGCAAGGATATCCATAGCCCGGACATTGTTGACCAGGCCAAGGGCGGTCAGCGCAAGCCGCCAGTACCCGCACAACCTGTCCAGGTCGCGTCGCTGAAGCAGACAGAGACCCGAAGTTCCGGCAGCACGAAAATCGCGGATGTCGCGGTCGGAGACAAATTCCAAGACTTCACTGCGGGGGAAGCGAAGTTACCGGTCACGGCCACAAGTAAGAGCCGGGTTCCACTCACCCGGGTGGCAAGCGGTAGTGAGGTGAAGAAGAAAGTTGTGGAAGAGGATGATTCTGACAGCGACAGCGCCATCACGGTGGCCAAGCTCGATCCTGCGAACGTCAATTCTCTTGAAATCAAGCCTCCGGACATCAATCCTACGGCCAAAACCGTCAGCACGCTGACCCCGCCCGCCAAAAACTCCGCCAGAAACAAGCGTAAGAATGTGGAATCCTTCCCCAATGTCCGGGAAGCTTCGCCCACGGCGAACGGCGATCGGTCACTGATCCGCGCCCTGGGGCTGAAAATCGGCAAGATTGTGATTGACCCCGGCCATGGCGGCCACGACACTGGGACCATCGGGCCCAACGGTCTTGAAGAGAAGGACCTCGTGCTGGACGTCGGACGCCGGTTGGGCAAATTGCTGGAGGCCCGCCTCGGCGCCGACGTAGTCTACACGCGCAAGGACGACACTTTCATTCCGCTTGAGACTCGCACCTCCATTGCCAACCAAGAGCAGGCGGATTTGTTCGTTTCGATCCACGCCAATTCCAGTCGTGACCCCGACGCCCGCGGGGTGGAAACCTACTACCTGAATTTCACCTCGTCGGCCGAGGCGCTGGACGTTGCGGCCCGCGAAAATGCGGCGTCGGACAAGTCCATCCACGAACTTCAGGACTTGGTAAAGAAAATCGCGCTAAAGGAAAAGATAGAAGAGTCGCGTGAGTTCGCCGCCAATGTGCAGCGCGCCCTGCACAGCGGACTGGCCGCCAAGAGCCCGGGAATTCGCGATCGCGGGGTGAAGAAGGCTCCGTTTATCGTGCTGATCGGAGCCAACATGCCCTCGATCCTGGCCGAGATCTCGTTCGTCAGCAACCCCGGCGATGAACACCGTCTGCGGACCCCTGACTACCGTCAGCGCATCGCCGAATCTCTCTATCGGGGAATTTCAAAGTACGTAAGCGGTCTGAGCGGGGTCAAGGTCGCCAGCAAGATCGACAAACGGGAAGGCCAGTAGTCTTCATCACGACCGCAATTTCTCGCGCCGAGATTTTTTCCGGATTTGGCGGTTGTTCCTCGCGAACCGTGGCTTCTTTCGGATTTCCGGCTGCCGGAGCGACCCGAGTTCGGGGCTGGAGGAAACTTTCCAGCCCAGTCTGTAGTCTAATAGCCAG
>Ga0193733_1000198_pt1 | contig 21890 bp, 15 predicted proteins | sample U1s2metaG_FD_145076 | JGI IMG/M metagenome (GOLD analysis project Ga0193733, IMG submission 145076) | Soil microbial communities from a riparian zone of the East river system, Colorado, United States - U1s2 | ecosystem: Environmental > Terrestrial > Soil > Riparian zone | place: USA: East River...
CCGGCACACAGGCGCCGCAATCAATGCATTCCACCGGGTCGATGTAGAGCATTTCTTCTTCGGCATGCGCGGGCGAATCTTTTTTGGGATGAATGCAATCTACGGGGCAGGCGTCCACGCAGGCTGTATCTTTTGTTCCTATGCACGGTTCTGCAATCACGTAGGTCATAAGTTCCTTGTCTCCCTGGATCTAACAACTACTGTACCAGCGATCGGATGTACCCGCGACCTTGCCGAACTCCACGACTGGTTATTCTAGCAAGAATGCGGGTTACGGGCACAAGTTTAGGACCGGGAGGCCATTCTGAGAGCCGAGCAGGGCGCCTGGGATGGGCAACCCCTTATTATTTGTGCTCTCTGCGATCCTCTTTGGATCGATGTGTATTGTCGTAGCGAATGCCTTCATTCACGTGCTGAATTGCTTGCTGGGTCGCTTCCAGGGCCTTTTCGCGATGTCCGCCTTTGTCGTGAGTAGCTCTTTGCAATTCTTCCGCGGCTGCCTGCAGGTGACGAAGGGCTTCCTGCATGTGGGGTTGATCTTCAGGGAAAGTAAACCGCGGCGCTAGCAACCCCAGAGCCACGATGACGGAGGCCAGAATCTTAACGGAATGGCGTTTCACGTTTTCCTCCTCTAGATTCTTGCATTAATTGGAATCGATACCGCGGCCACAGGGCCGATCGACAAGGAATGCTACCCTTGCGGGGTTTGACCCCGCATAAAGCCGTCCTGTCTGGTCTATTCGTGCCTGGTCTCGGCCAGTTCGGTTTCCATGCTGGGTTCGTACTCGACTATGTATCCGGCCACGGCGCTGGCGGCGACCGTGAGCGGGCTGGCCAGGTACATCTGCCCGGGGCCGCTGCGGCCGGGGAAATTGCGGTTCTGCGCGCTGATCACCACTTGCTCGGGCCGGGTGGTCACGCCCGGCCCGGCGTTAATGCAAGCCCCGCAACTAGGCTCGATTACGTGCGCGCCGGCCTTCCGGAATACATCCAAATATCCCTTTCGTATGCAGTAATCGCGCGTCTCCTGCGATCCGAACTGGATATAGAACAGCACCGAATCGGCCACGCGTTTGCCCCTCTTTAACGCGTCGATCAGGACAGCCGCGTACATGTCCATATCCTCGTTCTTACCCGCCGTGCAAGTTCCGCCGTAGGCCAGTTCGACGGGAACTGGGGTATTCAGCTCGCGGACATACTTGCCATTCCCGGGATCTCCGGGGGTTGCCACCATGGGTGTAATCCCGGCGGCGTCGAGTTCGATGGTGTGCGCGTATTGCGCTTCGCGATCGCTGCAGAGACCCTCCATCCTGGACTCGGCTTGTTGGCGATTCATGCCGCGGCGCTCGACCAGGAAATCAACCGCCTTCTTGTCCGGCGCAACAATTCCAGTGAAACCGCCGATTTCGGCGGCCATGTTGGTCATGGTGGCCCGCTCGTCCACGCTCAGTGCCTCGATGGCCTCGCCCGCGTACTCCATCACTTTGGCCAGGGCGTTGCCGCTGCGAACATAGTCCAGGCTAAGGATCTTCAGAATAAAATCCTTGGCGGTCACGTTGGAGTGCTTCCGGCCGCGAATGATAATTTTCACCGACTCCGGCACCTTGACCCGCACGTCTTTCGTGATCCACGAATTGAAAACGTCGGTGGTTCCGATGCCAAAAGCTACGCAACCAATTGCGCCCACGTGGGGTGTGTGCGAATCGGAGCCAACATTCAATTGTCCAGGAAGGGCGTAACTCTCGAGTACGATGGAGTGACAGATTCCTTCGGATCCCTTGCGGTCTTTTAACTCGCCGTGCAGCTTGATTCCCTGCTTCGCCGCGAAGTCCTCCTGCTTTAGTTTGAGCTGGGTGGCCAGATCGAGTAAGCCGAGCTTTTTTTTCTCCTCTGAGATCACTTCGTCGAGGAATGTCAGGTGGTCACGAAAAAACAGGATGCTGGAGGGATCGTTGACCTTGGCATCTTTGCCCACGTAGCGCTCGAAGAAAATCGCCGCCATCGGGGTGACGTATTCGTGGCTGAAGCGGAGGTCAGCACGGGCGAAACCGGTGTCTCCAGGTTGGACAGCTCCCCGGTTAGTCTCGGGAACTGCTGCGCCTTCCTCGGCGGGGCGAGCGGAAGTACTGGGCTCTACGTCGGAACTCAGCATGTGGCGAGCGAATATCTTTTCGGCCAGCGTCATGGGGCGCATCGGGGTCTTGATGGGCGGGAGAAAGACCTTTTTCTGCATTCGGGCCACGTTGAAGGGGAACAGGCCGCCGTACTCGATCACCTGGCGGGTGATCTCATCTTCCCCGGCGGTGAATTCACGGAGTGGAATTTCCTCTCCCGCCCGGACCTTATCAATCAGGGAGAAGTTGGTGGAGGTCAACAAGCCCAGGTTCTGGCAATTCTGTTTGTAAATACGCTCAATATTTTCGGCGATGACCAGGCGAATCCCGGCGCACATTTCGGCGTAAGGTGACTGCTCGCGGCTTGACCCTTTTCCCCGCCGCTTGCCGCTCACCGCGCAGACGAACCCGCCCTTTTTCACTTCGCCGCGCCCGATGGGTAGCATGTCGCCGCACTTGAGTCCGAGGTAGGGAATCTCGCCCAGAGTCTCGTCGAAATAGAAGCAGTAATGGGCGGGCGTGATCTCGTCGGTCGAAATGTCATCCCGCAGTTTGGGATTGTTGGCTGGGCTCTTGGTATCCCAGGGCAAGTCCTCGCCGGCGAGTTGACGCTTGATGAGCTCAGGTTCTTCGGTGAGAAATAGAATGCGCCCCTGCAGCCGGACCTGCTCTGGGCGTTTTTCGATCTTGCGGTCCAGCAGTGAGGTGATCACCATCCTATTTTACTGCGGGGACTGGGTTAGTGGCTTGCGGAAACGCTCGCGGAACACAGGCCAGTGATTGCAGCGGGGGTAGAAAGGCAGGAAGGGGGAAAGCTAAATCCCGGGGTCAAAGACCCGGTTGATTCTGCGGGGTCTATGCGGCTCGGACACCTGACCAGCGCGCTTCCACGACGCTGGGGGCGTCGTCGCTGGCCCACTTGCCGCCGAACGACTTAGCTATCGCGTCTTTTGGGTTGCCGATGGCTTGTCGCAGGCAGCGGTCCAAAGGGTTTTCGCAGTCTACTCGTGACGGCCACTCTTGTGGTCGTATTGTTCTCCGGCTGGAATCGCGACGGCGAGACGATTTTCCTTTGGCGCCAGCGGACAGGTTGCATAGGGTGTGACCGAGCACGGAGGGTTGTAGGCGCGATTGAAGTCGAGCACTACGGTGCCGTTGGCCACCGGGCCTGCCTTCAGGAAGCGGCCGCCGGGATAGGTGTCGGATTTGCTGGTGGGATCGTTAAAGACGAAGAATAGCTCTTCTGCCGCATCGCCGCCCAGATCAGTGAGCCGGAGTTCTTGACCCTTGATCTGGAATACGGCTGTACCTGCAATTGTTGTCGGCGTGACATCGCCGAGCACGTTGGGAACGTCCACCTTCTGCTTGCCGTCGGACGGTAGCCAAGTGGCGGTTACCCGGTACGACAAGTCCAGGGGGAAGAACTGCGGTCCGCGATACTGGCGTACGGCGTCGCTCTCCAGGTCTTTCAGGCGGATACCAATGCGTTCACCGCGCACCATGACGTGCAGGCGCAGACTTCCGATTTCGACAGTCGTCGGGTTGCCCGACGTATCCGGTCGCAGGTCGCATTCGGTGACTGGCTTGCCTGCGATGATTGCGTGGGTCGCGGCAGGAAACCTGGCGGTTACACTCCTCCGCTGCAAGGTAAACGATCCGGCTTGGGCTGGGCCTTTGGGAACGACGATGGCGTTTTTCGGATCGGTGCCAAAACTGTTCTCACCCGGCTTGAGCCAGTACAAGCCAGCCAGGGGCAACCATTCCTGCTTTAGACCCTCAACCAGTTCGCTTTTCCATTTGTCAAATGACTGCTGGTAGGCCGGATCGACCGCGGCAGGGGCGGGATTGTCCGCCGCGGGGGCAAACCCGCACAGTACAGAAAGAGCCGCAGCCACCAAAATTAGCCTGCGTTTTGCCATTCATATTTTCCGGTACTCATGAATGTCGGGCAACGGTTCCAGGTCTCGCCCACCCAGAATCTGCGCAAACTCGTTGAGCAGCGCGCCATGCACTAAGCCATTCGAAGCAAGGGTTTCCCGGCTGTTCAGCGGAAAGGGCCCACCCTGAAAATCCGTCACTTTACCGCCGGCTTCCTCGACGATCAGCACCCCCGCAGCCGTGTCCCACGGATTCAGGTTGAACTCCCAGAATCCGTCGAAGCGTCCGCTGGCCACGCAACACAGGTCCAGAGCCGCTGAGCCGGCGCGCCGCACTCCGTGGGTATGCAAAGTGATCTGGTGATAAAAATGAATGTTTGGATTTTTGTGCCGCTTGTGGCTGGGAAAGCCCGTGGCCACCAGGCATTCAGCCAGATTCGCGATCTTCGAAACCTGGATCCGCTGCTGGTTCAGGTAGGCGCCGCGTCCCTTCTCGGCGGCGAACAGCTCATCGCGCGTGGGATCGTAGACCACGCCGGCGATTCTTTGATTCTTATGCTCCAGTGCCATGGAAACGCAGAATACCGGAAATCCGTGGGCAAAGTTCGTGGTTCCGTCGAGGGGGTCTACGTACCAGCGATAGTCACTGCCAGTATCAACTAGGCCTTGCTCTTCACCGAGAATATCGTGGGCAGGCCAATTTTTCTTGATCCGCTCCCGGATCAAGATTTCAGACTTGCGATCCGCGATCGTGACCAGATCTGCGTCGCCTTTGTATTCCACTTTCACATGCTGATGAAAATATTCCATCAGCAAAGCTCCGGCTTCACGCGCGATCTCCGCCATCGCGGGGATAAAGCTGTCATGGTTGGATTGGGTGGAGGTCATCTTTACGCGCGGCCGGCGATGTTCGATTTAGCCAGATTGCGGGGTGCGCATTGCCTGGCGCGATTTCGGAATCTGAAATCCTCTCATTTAGATCTGCAAGCGCCCTATTTGCGCTTCCCGCCGTCTTCCGAGATGTACATGATTTCGTGCTTGAAGATGAACAGATTCGGCTGGTCTTCGCGGGTCAGCCGGACCATGTTCTTGTCGTAGTATTCGATCCAGCCGCGGACCACTTCTCCGTCCGCCAGCTTGATGCTCACGGGCTTCTGTTTTTCTCCGAGAGACTTCAGGTAGGCGGCTTCCTCCGAGGTTTGCTCGGGAGGGGCAGGCCTCCCCTTGCGGGGCGGGCCGGATGCTCCTTGTCCTTGAAAAGGCATAGCCGTTATTTTACACGCCACCTCTTTGCCTCGGCAGTTTTTCAGAAGTTAAGTTTCAATCCGAACTGTATCTGGCGAGGGGCGCCCAGCGAAAACACCCCCGAGCCAAGGCCGATGCGATTGGTAGCGCGTTCGGCCTTGCTGGTGCCGTTGACCGTTCCCGCGGTGCCGTTGAGCACCCCGAGCAGCCGATTGCCCGGACCGTCGAAATTGGCAAAGTTGAGAATATTGAATGCGGACACGCTGGGCTCGAGAACAAACCTGTCACCGACTTTCAGGGGACGCGACAGCGTCAGGTCGAAGGTTCGCAGCCAGGCCAGGCTTGAGCGGTCTGCCGGAGCTTCCGGGATAGACGGCGAATCGGCGCCCAGCTGTAGCAGTTGCGATCGCGAGAGCAGACCGGCAGTGACCAGAGCCTGCCCGGCGGGGGTCAGCTGATTTCCGAAATTGGCGTTGTAGGTTTGAATAATATTGTTCAGGCCGCTGACTTTGACTGCGCGCCCGAACGATCCGATGTTAGTCCCCGGCACGATATCGCCATAGGAACTGGCGCCGGTCTGGCTTTGGCCGCCGAAGGCGCCGTCGCCGGTCACATCGGTGCGGAAAATCTCGCCGCCTACGCCGTCACCGGCCGGGAGAAAAAGCGTCTGGGGCAGAGGCGAGGCAAAATGCGCAATCAGGCCCAGCCGGGCTCCGTAAGGAATATCCAGGATGGAAGCAAAGGAAAACTGGTGTTTGCGGTCGAGCGACGCAGAACCAAAAAACGTCGTGGGGTGGTTGAAGTCCACCGCCAGCGGCAGCAGGTCCTGGTCGCCTAGGCCTTCCGCAACATTGCTGCGGTAGCTGGAATGACTATAGGAGACCTGCAGGTTGCCGCCTCGCACGCCGCGCATCGGGCTGGTGATCTGGCTGCGCAGCGAGACCTGCACGCCGCTGTAAAGCGAGCGGCCGGCCGGAAAGAACATGGTGTTGCGTCCCACCAGAGGATTGATTCCGGGGAAGGTGGCACCGTTATCAGTCGCGGGCGAACCGGAATTCGGTGTCAGACCAAACACCGAAGCCGGAAGGCCCCCCAAGTACTGCCCCCCCGAATCCAGACCGTGGGCGGCAAAGTCGGAGATGCCGGCGCCGGGCACAGTCGCCAGATAACAATTGACGGCGGTTTGCGAACTGGCGCCGGCGCTTGCGGCCGGAAGACAAGCGGAGCTTAGCGGGTTCGAGGCGAGGGTGTCGTTAATGGCGTGGAGCGCCGCATTCGTATCCAGATGCGCGGCATCTCCCACGTGATTGGTGTCGTATCCGACCAGGTAGTGCGTGCCTACAGTGCGCACATAATCCACGCTGAGTACCGTCGACTGCCGGATTTGCTTCTGCACGCCGATGTTCATCTGTAGCGAACGCGGAGTCTGATAATTGGGTGCCAGCAGACCCTGCTGGCTGCTCAACGACTGGCCTAGGTAGCTGGGATTCGGAGAACTCGAAGTGAGGCCGGCGCTGGCGGCCTGGTAAGCGGTCTGCAAATCCGCAATCTGCGTGACCACACTTCCGACGGTTTGTCCGCAGAGGCCGGCGGTACTTTGCGCGATGTTGCCCGGGAAAATGACCTCGCCGTGGCTGGCGCATGGGTCGTTGGCCTGGGCGTTGAACGTACCCTGGGCCAGGCGGCTCACGCGATCCTGCAGCAGGTTGTGAAAGACGTTATTGTCGTAGTACATCCCGATGCCGGCCCGCACCACGCTTCGTCCGCTCTTGCCCGGATCCCACGCCACACCGAACTGTGGAGCGAAATTCAGGTTGGGTTGGCGCACCCGGTTGCCGATGCCGGGAACCCCTCCGAAGTGATTGAGCAAATTGTCACTGCCGGAGCAGGGCGCCAGAGACCCGTAGGAGGCCGCGACCGCCGAGCATGGAATCGTCGGCAAATCTGAATCGGTTCGTCCGGTATCACGAACATACTGTGCCCCGATTGTGAGGGTCAGGTTGGGGCGAAGCTTCCAGCTATCCCCGGCATAAGCCTGCATGCGGGTGTCGCCGAAGCCCCCGCAGGAAGAGCCAGCCGCCGACTTCTCACTGAAACAGTTAAAGCCATTTCCGATAGAGATGCTGTCCACGGGGTAGTTCAACGGATTGCTTGCTCCTCCGGCAAACGGACCCAACGCCGCCAGCGCGCTCGACTTCAGGCTGGTGTCCGAACCCACTTGCGGAGCCAGGCCGAACCGATCGGCAGAAATGAGATTGTTAATCTGGTTCAGGGCAGCGCCGGCACGAAAGGTATGCGCTCCCCAGGTCTTGGTGAGGTCGTAGCGAACTTGCTGGTTCACTTGAACCGTTTTCTGGGGGGCTTGCGAGTTGGGCCCACTGGCGAATCCAGACCCGCCGCCGAAATTTAGACTGATCCCTGGAGCGGGATTGAAAATGTTCGTTCCCCGCACCGCGTCCACGATGTCGTTCGAGAACCGGTCGTAGGCGAAATGGATGCTGTGGACAGCGGCTCCCCTGGTGAACTCAAAACCGGCGGCGTTGCCCGGCGTATTGTCGCGGCTTTTGAGAGGCTGGAAGTTGCTGCCTCCGAAGGCATTCACTACGCTGCTGTTGTCATAACTAAAGCGGTAGAACAGCCGCGATCGCGGAGAGAGTCTGTAATCGAGGCGGGCGGCCAGCTCAGTCTGGTGAAACGGAGCGCTGTAGCTTCCCTTAATAACATCGAAAGGGGCGTTGAAAACCACCGGGGCGTCAAGGTCCTGCTTGAAATATTCGCCGGAAAGGTAGTAGAACAGCTTGTCTTTCTTCCAGGCCCCACCCACGTCTCCGCCGAATACTTCGCGGGAATAGGAATGGTCCAGACCTCCGGGAAAGTCCGCAACCCCCACGGCTTTGTCGCGAAAGTTGCCGAAGAGCTGGCCATGGATATCATTCCCGCCGGATTTTGTGATCACATTCACCATGCCAGCCGCGGCCAGCCCGGAAGAGAGCGGAAGCAGCGATTGGCTGACCTGCACTTCCTGGATGGCGCCCACGGGCAGATTCGTGATGGTGGCGCCCACGGTTTCGTCAGTAATATCCTCGCCGTCCACTTGTATCCGGCTGGTGCGGCCGCTGCGGCCAATGATCGAAGCCGCAGCCAGGCCGCTCTTCGAGGGCGCAATCACCTGGCCGTCGAGCAACTGAACTCCGGGTTCGAGCCGGGTCAAATCCAAAAAACCACGATCCGTGGGAACCTGCTCCATCTGACTGGACGAAACCGCGCCCCGTACTTCCGGCGTCTCGGTATTTATCAGCACGGGTCCAGCGACAACCAGGCGCTGCAGTTTGACGTCACCAGTAGCCGTCGCCGCCGCCTGGATTCTTAGCAAAAGGTCGGCGGGCTGGAAGCCTTTCGCCTCCACGTGCAGAACGTATTCTCCGGGAACCAGATCGCGCACCGCGTAGGTGCCCGCCGGACTGGTCGCGGTCTTGGCGGCTTGCCCGGTGATTCTGGCGGTGAGGGTAATCTCAGCCCCGCTGACCGATGCGCCCCTGGGCCCGGTTATGGTTCCCGAGACGTTGCCCGTGGAGGACTCCTGGGCGGAAGCCAGCGACGAAATCACGAGAAGAACCGTCATCGCTCCGGTCCACAGAATTGACTGCCTGAAGGTGGAACGGGCACAACCAGTATTGCTCGACATTCGTCTAGCTTACCTTCCTTGCAAAGATTCTGACTTTCCACACGCAGACTGCCGAAATGGATTCCACTGCCCGGATTGAAGGAGGGCAGAAGGGGTCAGTTTCACGACGGGCACAACCTGCCCTGGGCAACGGAAAACCTGCGATTGGCAATCTCATAAGACTTTCACAAGGGAATTTGTCCCGTCAACCAGTGCCCGTGTAGCACCGCCTCCTGCTGGCGGGTCGTGGAGGCGCTCCGCTTTCATTGCCCAGGGCAAAATGCTCGCGTAGGGCCACGACGCTGCCGCTACGAACAGCACTTCAGTGCGACTTGGACGTGTAGTATCCCGTCCGATGGCGCACTTTGAAATCGGAATCCGACGGTATGCCTTTGACTTTTACCTGGATGCGTCGGAAATCTGAATCAGAAAGCCGCTGCGAAGGATAGTACGCTAGCAAGTATTGGGTGCGCAGTTCGTCGCTGATCTGGCGGAATGCTTCGTCGAGCTGGGCCAGCGAGGACGCGTAGAAATATTTGCCTCCAGTATCCGCAGAAAGCTGGATCAGGGCATGTTCGCCGCCGGTGTCCCGGCCGGCGCTGGCTTCGATCGGCACAATGATAATGCTATATAAGATCGCCTCGGCGGTTTCGGCAGCGCGTACCGCCTCCTGGTAATTCACTTTGCTCATGGTGTCGCCGCCATCGGTGATAACGACCATCACTTTGCGGCCCTGCCGCGGTTCGAGCGCTTGCGATCCCAGGAACAATGCGTCGTAGAGGGCCGTGGCCGAACCCAGGCGCACATGGTCAATGGCGCGGTCGATGGCCCTAAGATCCGGGGTAAAGGCGGTCAGCTCGCTTACGGTCTCGCTAAACTGGTAAAGCGACAACGCGTCCACCGGACGCAGGATGGCATGGGCGAACCGACGGGCCGAGGCCAGTTCGAGCGGAAGGTCCTTGCGCGTGCTCAGGCTGGTATCAATGGCCAGGACAATGTTGAGCGGCAAAGCCGATTCCTTGTCAAAGAGGGCAATCTTTTGCGCTTTGTCGTCTTCCACCAGCTCGAAATCATCTTTCTTCAGATCGGCGAGGGGGGCGCCACGCTGGTCCGTCACGGTGACGAACACGTTCACCAGCTTGACGTCAACTTTGAAAGTGGTATCCGACTCCTGAGCAGCGGAGCCAAGGCACAGGACCAGAGCTAGGCCAGTAGTTGCAGCTCGTTTCATCGAGGAGGGTAAGGTATTTCGCCGCGTTCTCGTACCAGCCCGAAAACGGCCTTTCACTTAGATGCACCCTCCGTGGAATGGGTGCCCAGGGCACGGGGAATGTCTTCCGGGAAGGGTTCGCCATCGGCCCAGAAGGTGCCGTCTTCGAAATATTCTTTCTTCCAGATGGGGACGGAGCGTTTGAGGGTATCAATGAGCCAGCGGCAGGCGTCGAAGGCAGCTGTCCGGTGGGCTGACGCCACCACGATCAGCACGCTGGTCTCGCCGATTTCCAGCCGCCCCAAGCGGTGGACGAGGGCAACGTCACGAATCTTGAATTCTGCCAGTGCCCGTTCCGCCAATTCCTCCATCTGCTTGAGCGCCATTTCCGCATACGCTTCGTAGACTAGGTAGCGAGTGCGGCGACCGCGAGTGTGGTTGCGGACGATGCCCTCGAAGACGACCGCGGCTCCGTCCTCTGGCCCCTTGATGGCCTTCACGACAGAAGCGGTTTCGATCACAACGTCGACCATGGCAACGTGCCTACCGCGCCCGCCCGTCGCCTCTGGCGGGCCTTCTGTGGACCCGCCACTCACCGGCGGCAGGAATGCAACCTCGTCTCCCGGCCTCAGCTGGGCATCGGGTGCGGCATATTCCCGGTTCACGGACATGGCGAGGGAAGCCATCAATTCCCGAGGAATCGCTTGCTCGTAGTGACGGAGAACATCACCCAGGGTGGCATTTTCCGGCACGATCAGAGAATCGCTCGCCCGTCCGGCAACGTCTTTCAGCATCCCGAAGAATAAAACGCGGATTTGCATAGAGAACCACTTTCGGGTTTTTAGTAGTCTATCGCGTGGACCGGCAAGCTTCGAACCAGCAAAAAAATTGCCAGCCTCCGGATCTGGAAAACTGGCAATTTCGATGGCGAGCTAGTTCTGGTCAGGCTATTTCGGCCTATTTTCTTGCTGTCGTGATGGCGGGTGCTGCTCCTGCGACGGCCGGTTCTGCGCCGGGGCGGCTTGCTGGCGCTGCTGCTGCCAGTTGCGGAACTTGTTTTCGTCCTCCCGCGCCTGAGCTTCGTTTTTCTGCTGCACGGGAGGCGCAGGCCTTGCCTGCGGATGGGACCAGCCTTGTGTAGGATGACGGTCCTCGTTGTCGCGGGATTGAGGCGCACGCGGAACTGTGGGCGCCTCAGGACGCATAGGTTCGGCCTGGCGCGGAATGGCGACGGGGCGCTGCGGCCGAGCTTCCGGTCGCAGCATGCCCGAAGGCGAAGCTTCTGTGGTATCCGCCGGACGCAAGGGCTCTTGCGGACGCGCGGACGGCGTGGCGATCGGGCGTTGCGGCCGGGCTTCCGGGCGCGGCATGCCCGAAGGCGAGGCCTCGGTGGTATCGGCTGGACGCAACGGCTCTTGCGGGCGCGCCACCGGCCGATCCACGCCCGGATTCGCTTGATTCACCAGTGGTCGGGGCTGGTTGGGCCGTTCGGTGCGCATGTTGATCGCCGCCTGCCGCTGCTCGAAAGGCTGCTTTGCCGGAATCGGCCTCTGAGTCGCAACCACCTGGCGGCTAATAATCGCCTGCGGCGGTCTGGTTCGGGAGGCAGTACCTGCTCCGAAAACGCTGGCCCGCACCGGCTGCACTGAAATCCCGCGCTCGACGGGAGCCTCAGCCACCTGCCGCGCATCAAAATGCCCCAGATTCCTGGCCACGGGACGCGCATTGACGAAGGTGTCGCGCGAGACCACGGTCACGCTGTTGTTCACCCGCCGATTTGCATAGCTGATAGTCGTCAGGTTGCGTTCGCTTGAGTTGTAGACGTTGTACACATTGGTGACCCGGGTGACATTGACCACGGTGTTGGTCACATTCAGCCTCTCCACATAGCCGCGGCTGCCCCGGTAATAGGGCACATACACTTCGCCGGGAGCCAGCGGGAACCAGGCCACGCCCGGGCCGCCGCCGATCGCAATTCCGGCGCCGCCCACAAAAGCTACCAGGGCCGGCGCATACACTGGCCTTACAGCAACCGGGCCAGGCACCCAGCACCAGCGGTTACCGGCGTAGGCCCAGCGTCCGTAGTGGAAGGGCGCGAAACCCCAAGGTTCGTCTTCTACCCAGGTCCATCCCCAAGGGTCAATGTACGCCCAATGACCGTTGCGATAGGGCGCCCAATCCGAGGCAACGCCGGACGGAACCCAAACCGTTCCGTAGCCACCGACATATTGCCAGCGGCCGTAGTCGTCCAGGTCCTCGTAGCCGGTCATTTCCGGCGAGACATAATTGGCCGATTCGGCACCGTCTTCACGATGGTCGCGCTGAGAGGCCCAATTGTCGAATTCATCCGAAGCCGGTATCTGCGCGATGTCGTAGTTCAGCCGGTCGGTCCCGGAGAAGCGAGCCGATTGTCCGGCCACCACGGTGTAAGAATATCCGCCGCCGGTAATTTCGCCGCGCCCGCTCCAGACGCTGACGTGGGTCACCTCCCCGGCGCTATCCACGTCGATCCGGTATTCCCCGTTGCGTTGTAGATCGAAAGCCAAATTGGGTGTGTCAACTTCGACCAGATCGCCGTCATCGAGATGGCGAAGGCGGACAATGACGCTGCCTTCGGACAAGCGAAGTTGGGTGGTGCGATCATCAAGATCGAGCAGGGTCAGGCTGGTTTGAGCCGCCAGGCGGACCGCCGTCGAGCCAATATGCAGCTCGGCTCGCGCGCCTTCATCGGTCCAAAGGTTGTCGCCGCTGGTTAGCGGTCGGTTCGGGACCGCATTCACCCAATCGCCCTCACCGCCGGGCTGAAAGCTAACCGGACCCTGGGCGTAATTCATGCGCGCCACCACGCTCGGCGGGTCCTGATCCCGATCTTGATCCTGATCTTGGGCTGCCGATTTTGCGGGGCTTTGCAGCAACAGCAATACGCCCGCCAGAACAACTCCCACCAACCATGTGCGGCATGTCTGTGTCTTTGGCATATTGTTTCCTCGCTGCGGCCAGAAGCCGCGCCACGCTCATCTTCATTAAACCCCGCTACCTAGGATAAGTTCTATGCCGCCGAGGGTAATATGTGTTGATAATAAGCATCTTATTAGCAAAAAAAAGGGCCAGTTTCCCGTCATCGCGGGAAACTGGCGGTAACCGGCTGGCGATCACCTGAACCCCAGGCAAAGCTTATGAAACCGCCTGGGCGCTGAGCACCTTTTCACGCTCCTCTTCGTCCAGCTTCTCCTCGCGCGGGGAGGAAGGCAACGCCAACTCCAGCACCTCGGGAATCGTCTTCACGTAGTGAACCTGTACGTTCTCGAGCTGCTCTGGGGTCAGGTCCTCCTCCAGGTTCATTTTGTTTTCGGCCGGGAGAATCACATCACGGACGCCGGCACGTTTGGCGGCCAAGACTTTCTCCTTCACTCCGCCGATAGGCAGGACGTCACCGCTGAGGGTGATTTCACCGGTCATTGCGGTCAACGGACGTACCGGGCGCCCCGTCAGCAACGACACCAAAGCGGTGGCCATGGTCACTCCCGCGGAAGGACCATCTTTCGGGATCGCCCCTGCAGGCACGTGAATGTGAATGTCGTGCTCGGCGAAGAAATTCTCCGGAATCCCGAGCTGGTTGGCATTCGAGCGTACCCAGGTTAGAGCTGCCTGCATGGACTCCTGCATGACTTGGCCGATCTGGCCGGTCATGGTGAAGCCGCCCTTGCCCTTCATGGTATTGGCCTCGACAAATAGCACATCGCCGCCGGAAGGCGTCCAGGCCAGACCCACCACTACGCCGGCACGCTTGGTGCGCTCGGCGATTTCGCCCTCGCTGCGTACCTTGATCCCACCCAGAAATTCCTGAACAACTTCCTTGGTGACGATCAGCTTGTCGGTTTTGCCTTCGGCCAGGCGGCGCGCCTGCTTGCGGCAAATAGTTCCGATGTTGCGCTCCAGATTGCGCACCCCAGCTTCCCGGGTGTAGTGCCGGATCACGTAGCCTACGCCGTCCTTCGGAAATTCAATCTGCTCTGCCGTTACACCGTTCTCTTCGATCTGCCGGGGAATCAGGTACTGAAACGCGATGTGAACCTTTTCTTCCTCGGTGTAGCCCTGGAGCTCGATGATCTCCATGCGGTCACGCAACGGTTCGGCGATCGGATCCAGCATATTCGCCGTGGTAATGAACAGCACTTTCGAGAGATCGAACGTCACATCCAGATAGTTATCGCGAAAGGTGGAGTTCTGCTCCGGATCCAACGCTTCCAGCAACGCCGAAGCAGGATCGCCGCGGAAGTCGCGCCCAACCTTATCAATTTCGTCAAGCATGAAAACCGGGTCCTTGGTCTCGGCACGGCGAATGCCCTGGATAATCTGCCCGGGCAAGGCGCCGATGTAGGTGCGCCGGTGCCCGCGAATCTCGGCTTCATCATGTACCCCGCCCAGAGAGATGCGGACGAACTTGCGTCCCAACGCACGCGCGATGGATTTGCCAAGCGAAGTCTTGCCCACGCCCGGAGGTCCGACGAAGCAGAGAATGGGACCTTTCATCCCCGGCTTCAGACGACGCACGGAAAGATAGTCGAGGATGCGATCCTTTACCTTTTTGAGGTCATAGTGATCGGTGTCCAGGATGTCCTTGGCCTTCAGAATGTCAACTTCGCCGCCGGAAGTCTTCGCCCAGGGCAGCGCCGCCAGCCACTCCACATAGTTGCGGGTAACCGAGTAATCCGCCGCCATGGGAGACATGCGAGACAATCGGCCCAGTTCCTTCAAGGCTTCTTTCTTTACCTCGTCCGGCATGCCCGCATTGTCGATCTTCAGACGGAGCTCTTCGGTGTCGCGCGCACCTTCGTCTTGCTCCCCCAGTTCTTTCTGGATAGCTTTCATTTGCTCGCGCAGGTAGTACTCGCGCTGCGTCTGTTGCACCCGGTCCTGCACTTCTGACTGAATTTTATTGCGCAGCTGCTGAACTTCGAGTTCCTTGGCCAGATGATGATTGATCTTCTCCAGCCGCACTCGGACATCGGTGGTTTCAAGTGTGTCCTGCTTATCGGCGGTCGACAGCGAGGGCAGCGAGGAAGCGATGAAATCCACCAGCCGGCCCGGCTCGTCGATGTTCATCGCCACCGTCGAAAGCTCATCCGATAGAGTCGGCGAGCCGGCCACGATTTGCTGGAACAAAGTGAGGACATTGCGCTGCAGCGCTTCCACCTCGGAACTCTTGGGTGGAATGGACTCAGGCACGGAATCTACCCGTCCCCGCATAAAGGGCGTGAGTTGGACAAATTCGGCCAGTCGCACCCGCTCCAAGCCCTCCGCAAACACGAACAGGCTCTGGTTGGGCATCTTGACCACTTTGTGGACGACGGCCAGGGTTCCCACGGTGTAGAGATCACTCGCCTGGGGGGCATCCACGCGAGCTTCGCGCTGTGCCACCACGACGATGGTCTTGTCCTCGCCCAGCGAGTTGATGAGTTGAACGGAGCTCTCCCGTCCTACGGTTAGGGGAAGCACGGCGTGGGGGAACAGGACCGTATCCCGCACCGGCAGGATCGGCAGTACGCCGGTTTCTTCTTCTTTTGGCTTGGGAGTACGCTCAGTGCGCGTTTTTTCTGCCATATTTCACCTTGAGTGTCTTGTGCTCAAGTTTTGATGATCGAAAGGCCCCGAAAGATGCAGACCTCAAACTCTTTGAAACTACTTGGATTCTAATCCCTCCACCGTGGGTTTGTACCTACTCAAAGGTGCCGGGACGAATTGTGTCCCATGGATGAGGGACGGGACGTTCGAATCGGTCCCAGGCCAAGAAAGTTTCAAGCCGCCGGGTAGATCCCCAGGACCTTTACCAGATCGGCCACCTCGCTGAGATGGTGCAGGGCGTTGCGGGCGGGCTCATCGTCTCCGCGAAGAAAGTCGGCGTAGAACACATACTCCCAGGGCCGGCCCCGCCGGGGGCGCGACTCAATCTTGGTCAAGCTGATGTCACGCAGTGCGAATACGGCCAGGGCCTTGAAAAGCGCGCCGGCGATATTCTTGACGCTGAAGGCAATCGAAGTTTTATTGGCGCCGGGCAGGATGCGCCGGGTTCTGCGGATCAGGAAGAACCGGGTGAAGTTGCGTTTGTCGTCTTCAATGCCCGCCGCCAGGATGTGGCCGTTGTGCGCCTTAGCGGCCTGCACGGACGCGATTCCCGCGGCATCGCGCGCTTTGCTTTCAATCACATGCTTGACGCTCCCGGCGGTGTCGTAAAAAGGCATGGCCTGAATCTTCGGATTTCTGGCGAAGAAATCCCGGCACTGCTCCAAAGCAACCGGATGCGAGTAAGCCCGGCGCAGGTCGACGCGTTTGACTCCTGGAGGAGCGATCAGATTGTGCACGATGCGCAGCCGGAGCTCGCGCTGGATGAAAACCTTGTGCGCCAGCAGCAGATCAAAATGCTCGGTTACCGAACCTGCCAGCGAATTCTCGATCGGAATGACGGCGGCGGCTACCGAACCTCGCTCCATGCGGTCAAAAACATCCGCCGAACGTGCACACGGGACAATCTGGCAGCCCGGCACCAAACGCCGGGCGGCTTCGTGGCTGAACGAACCGGTTTCCCCTTGAATAGCAATATTCATTGCGGCAACTTAGCTGGCCCGGGCGGCGAAAGCAAATCTTTCTTCAGCATCAGCGCATCCACACCGTCGGAATAGTAACGCGGGATGGTTTTCACCACGTGGTATTCGTGCGTGTTGTAGAAGGCCAGCGCCTCCCGGTTGTCTACGGCAGTTTCCAGAATCACTGAGTTGCAGGTAGCGGCGCGCAAACGGTCTTCGGCGACAACTAGCAGCCGCGATCCGACTCCGGCCCTTCTTGCCTGGGGCAGCACATCGATGGTGATAATGTGGCCGCCGCCACGGCTTCCCGCTTCGGCCACGATGAAGCCCACGATAAATTCTGTAGCGGCAACCGAGGGCTCCTCGGCCAGCCCCGCGCCAGGGGTGCTGGGCCTGCCGTTCGGAAACGCCTCCGCCACTACGGCAAACGCCCGTGGCCGCCGCATATACTCGGCCAGGTCCAGGCGGCTGTATGAGATCCCGGGCGCAAAGCATTGCTGGTCAATGCGCCACAGGGTCTCGAAATCTGGCTGCTGGAAGTCTCTTAAAGTGAACTCCACGCCTCATTGTAGCTGCGAACCTAGGTCTGGCTAGACGGCGACGGTCCATCGGCCAAGGACGAACTTGGGGAAAGAAAGAATGAGGAACCTGTTGCGGTACTTGCGTCACAAGTCGTAATATTCGCAGTAAGAGGTTTCTGTGGGACGATTGGTGCTGATCGACGCGATCGGTGCAGCGGTTCTGCTCGCGGCGTGGTTTTTTTATTTTACCCGGTACAACCGCCGCAAGGGTGCGTTGGCGCTCCGCTGGGTGGAATCTGCCTGCTCGAGCAAAGGCCGCATCCTCGATTCTCACTGGCTGAGCGTCACCCTTCTTCAGGCTCACTTCGGCTTCGCCGCTCACTGGTTCGACAACGCCAAAGTTACCATTCGTCTGCGGCCACGTCCGATTCCCTTCAAGTGGTTCGTCAGCGCCTGGCACAAACAGAAAGAAACTTTGACGTTTGAAGCAGACCTGGGCTGTGCTCCTGGTTTCGAGCTCGATGTGTTCCGTCACCGCTGGTTGTCGCAAAAGCACGGCAATTTGACGGCGGGCTCGCGCGATTGGTCGGTGTCTCGTCCCGGACCGGTTGTGCTTACCACCCGCACCCATTGGACCCAGGAACTTTCGCCCGTGGTCAACACCTTGATTACCTCCCGTGGACACAGCCTGATCAGCGTGCGTTTTCGTTCCGTGTCGCCGCATCTTGCCGCCACCGTTCCTCTGGAAGCGCTTTCAGACGAGCAGGCCGCCGCGGGTTTTCTGAGCGTGCTCCGCGAACTTGCGGCGGGGGCGTCGGCCTCGCGCCAGTAAGGCCTCGTGACCATCCAAGCAACGGCCCGCAAGTCGCGTTGACTTGCCAGAAGGCGCAGCCTACCATGACCCATCGGTCGCGGAACTTCTATGCTGGGCCAGGTCATCTCTCATTACCGGATCGAAGAAAAACTGGGCGGCGGCGGTATGGGCGTTGTCTACCGCGCTTTGGATCTCCGACTGGGGCGAAGCATCGCCTTGAAGTTCCTCCCACCCGAGCTTGTCCGCGACCCTCAAGCCCTGGAGCGATTTCAGCGCGAAGCTCGGGCCGCTTCCGGTCTCAATCACCCCAACATTTGCACGATTCACGAAATTGACCAGTTCGAGGGTCAGCCCTTCATCGTGATGGAGTTGCTGGAGGGGCAAACCCTCAAGCACATGATCACGGGCAAACCGCTTCTCAGCCCCCAAATCCTGGAAATGACGCTGCAGATCGCCGATGCGCTTGAGGCCGCACACGAGTCCGGAATCATCCACAGAGACCTCAAGCCGGCAAACATCTTTTTGACCAAGCGTGGTCAAGCCAAGGTGCTGGATTTCGGATTGGCCAAGCTGGTCCCGACCCCGCGCCAGAAGGCAGAACAAGTCGGAGTTTCAAACCAACCGACGCTTAGCGGGATCGAACACTTGACCAGCACCGGGGTGGCGCTCGGTACTGTCGCCTACATGTCGCCCGAGCAAGCCCGCGGTGAAGAGCTCGACCGCAGAAGCGATCTGTTCTCGCTGGGTGCCGTGCTTTACGAGATGGCCACCGGCCGACTCGCCTTCGGCGGCGGAACCACGGCTGTGGTATTCGAGGCCATCCTTAATCGCGCGCCCTTGTCACCGGCGCGTGTGAATCCCGAGCTGATTCCTGACATCGGCTGGATCACATCCAAGCTGCTCGAAAAAGACCGCAAGTTACGCTACCAGTCAGCCGCCGAACTTCAGGCTGATCTCAAGCGGGTCAAGCGCGACACCGAATCTTCCGGAGTTCCTACCTTCACGGCGCCGAAGAGCTTGACCATCCCCTGGCGCAAGCCCGGGGTCATGGCGGGTGCGATCGTGTTGGTTTTGCTGCTGGTCGCGGTTCTGCTTCCGCGTAGCTGGCGCGATCGGTTGCTGGGAACAGGATCGGGCCACATTCATGCTATCGCCGTTCTACCCTTCGTGAATGTGGGCGCAGATCCCAACATCGAGTATCTGGCCGATGGAGTGACGGAAGGAATTATCAGCAGCCTTTCCCGCGTTCCGGAACTGCGCGTCATGGCCCGCAGCACCGTATTCAGCTACAAAGGCCGCGACATCAATGCCCAGCAGGTTGGCAAAGAACTTAACGTTGACGCTGTACTGATGGGCCGGGTGGCACAGCGGGGAGAGACTTTGACCATCCAAACCGACCTGGTCAGCGTTGCCGACGGCTCTGAACTCTGGGGCGACCAGTTCAACCGCAAGGTTTCGGATCTGATCGCGGTGCAGGGAGACATCGCAAAGGAAATCTACGATAACTTGCGGCCCCGAATTGTCGGGGCGGAAGAGTCCACGCAGGTAGCCAAACACGACACGGAAAATCCCGAAGCCTACCAGCTCTATCTGCAGGGTCTTTTTTACTGGAACAAGTGGACAGAAGAGGGGTTCAGAAAGGCAACCGACTACTTCAATCAGGCGGTCGAGAAGGACCCGAACTATGCGCAGGCCTACGCCGGGCTTGCCGATACTTATAATTTTTTGGGCGAATCGGGCTACCTGGCACCGCTGCAGGTGTGGCAAAACGCTAAATCGGCGGCCATGCACGCGGTCAAGCTGGATGACACGCTGCCCGAGGCGCACATTTCCCTGGCGCTGGTGCGGGAGAGTTACGACTGGGATTGGTCGGGGGCGGAAGCCGAGTTTAAACGGGCGATTGAACTGAACGGTAACAACGCCTCCGCCCACCAGTGGTATGGCGATTTTCTGACCCGGATGGGCCGCTTCGAGGAATCCCGAATGGAGCTCAAAAAGGCTCAGGAACTTGATCCCCTTTCCCTGCTCACCAATACCAGCCAGGGAAGGCAGCTCTACTTCACGCGGCAGTATGACGCCGCCATCCAGCGGCTCACGAAAACCCTTGAAATGGACCCGAAATTCGTCCCTGCACAACACGCCATCGAAGCTGCCTACGCGCAAAACGGAATGTTCAAGGAAGCGATTGGCGAACGGCAAAAAGTGCTGACCCTGTCCGGCAATCCCGACCTGGCGGCGGCCATCGGTGAAGATTTCAATACGTCCGGCTATCCGGGAGTGATGAAGAGCTGGTTGGAAGGTTTGAAGGAAGTGTCCAAGCGCGGATACGTTTCGTCCTACAACATCGCCCAGATCTATGCCCGGCTGGGAGACAAGGGCCAGGCACTGGTATCGCTCGAAACGGCACTGGAACAGCGCGACAGCAATCTCACCTACGTCAAGGTCGAACCCGCCTTTGATGACCTTCGTTCCGAATCAAGATTCAAGAAGGTTGTGCAGCAACTCAACCTGCCGCAGTGAGACGAGTCAAAAGGCCGGAGCCAGCGGTTCGGCACTCCCAAGGCGCCACCAAATAGCGGGGAAATCGCACGCGGGGTTGAAACGGCCAGCCGCAGCGGCTTCAGCGGAGCGGATAACCGGCCTCGCCGGGCAGGTGTCCGTCCACTCTTAGGACCTTCGAGCCGGGTTTCACATCTTTGCTGTCAATGAATGCGATCGCGCCCGGAATGGCTGTGACCAACTGGTTCGCCATGTCGTTCGAGTACACCACCTTGGGCGCAGTCGCAGACTCGGCGCGGAAAATCTTCGCGATCCAATACTGTTTGAACTGCGACTCGGACATCTGGTAGATGATTTTGAGAACCACATCCCGCTCCCGGGCCACCGGGGCGCGAATGAGCAGAACAACGGGAACGTTGCTGCTCCAGTACTGACGGTCGCCGAGAAATACCTTGCGCACGTCCGACAGGCTCAAATTACTGACCGGAGTGTCGGGGTGCACCACGACTGCGACGTCAACGTCGTGGCGTTGAGCTGCCAGCGGCGGTAGGAAAGCCAGGCACAGGCAGCTAAGAATGAAGGCTTGGGAGGCGAATTTCCAATGAGATGTCATGTGCGTGTCAGAAGGTAAACGCAGTCTGGAAAAATGCCCCGTTCACCCGGGGCTCATTCACACCATGACGACTGTTCCGATACTCGCCCTTGAAAGCCGCGTAGTTCGTGATGTCGTACCTGACCCCGAGCGTCGAACCTGAAAGATCCAGCACATCGGCCAAGGTCGGATCGCTTTCAGGCTTATGAATATACTCGAATCGATAGTAGGGCTTCCATTTGCTTTGCTGCCAGGGCAACCGGTAGGCAAGCTGAACATAGAATGCCTGACTGTCCCAGGTATTGGTCGTCAGTTGATCGCGATGATGGACGTTGGCGTATTCAGCCAGAAATTCCGGCTTTTCCTTGGTCCAGACCACGTCGGCTGCGGTGATCCACTCGCCAAAATTCTGGCCCGGCTGCGGAGTGAGCTTGTCGCGGTACACCGAAGCACCGACCTGCAGACCATAGAACCGTGTCGGCCTGGCATAGACGGCGGCTACCCAAGCCCGGTTGTCGTTGGAATCGCCGCTGTCTCCGGACTTACTCAGAATCGAGGAGCGTCCGTTGCCCAGCCCCACGTTGTAGCCCAAGCCCAGCCCGCCCGAGGGAATATTGCCTTCGGCCTCCAGACCTACGAAGTGGGTGGGGATAAACGTTCCGCCAAATTTGATCATCTCCGGGCGGGCAATGGTGGTCTGCAGCCAGGCCCCGTGGTGGAAGGCGGCATTCCAGTAGCCGATCGGGGTGTGGTACTTGCCGAAGGAGAGT
>Ga0193733_1000200_pt1 | contig 21773 bp, 15 predicted proteins | sample U1s2metaG_FD_145076 | JGI IMG/M metagenome (GOLD analysis project Ga0193733, IMG submission 145076) | Soil microbial communities from a riparian zone of the East river system, Colorado, United States - U1s2 | ecosystem: Environmental > Terrestrial > Soil > Riparian zone | place: USA: East River...
GTCGGGTCCCCCCCGGGCAGACCAGAGGCCGTAGTCAAGCCGACTTGATCGCTACTACTGGGTACAGAGGTGCCCAACCCCGTTGCCAGAGTGATCGAGTACACGGTCTCGACGTGGTGATAAGTCTCGGGATCGAAGTAAAGGTGGATGTCCATTTCGTTGCTCTTCTTTGGCTGGTAATGTAGATCCAGTAGTTGCCGTCCATCCACCTTCTTGAGTCCCCCTGAACTGAGGTGAGGATGGTTGCGGTCTAGGTTTGACAATGCCCAAGCCGTAGAAAGAGCTCCTCCCAGCAGTCCTTCTTGCAAGATCACAGGTTGGCTCATCACAAATTCGCCGAAGGTGGTGCGTCGATGCTCTGCGGTGGTAGCCGCAATATACGATTTGTCCCCATCCGAGATAAATTGTTCGCCCTTATAGTCGTTAGGAAACTTCATCATGATGTTGAGCTTTCTTTCTTCTGACACCACGGCCGCTTTTCCTTCCAATTGGCCGCCACCTCCAACCAGCATTTTGAACCGTGCGATGCCTTGGATAACTCTCGACTTGTTGGCCCCGCGCACCGCTGCTGTGCCTAGGGATTCGAGATGGTGGGCGATGAGGTCTTCCGGCTTGAGATCGGCAGCATGAACCGGGAGCGCCTGGGATAAAAACAAGGCCAGAAAACAAAATCCTGATTTTGTGCTTAACCGCATCGGGATCTCCTCAGCCGGCCAGTTCTATCCGCTGGCGCAAACCGATTAAGTATACGCAGCCGGCCAGACCGGTGAAAGAGGGTGCTGGCTCGCAAAGCAGTTCCTCGCTCGGCAGCGACTGTAATAAAGTATTGCCACGGTGAACAGTTAACAGCGTGCGGAAAACGCCAGGTTAGGAGGCCCCATGAAGTGCGCTCGGATCGGTGCTCTGCTCTGGTTGGCACTCCCCTTGTTGGCGATCGCGCAGGATTCGACAAAAATCATCGCCATGGAGAATCTCTGGAATCGGGCTGAATTGGATAACGATGCGCAAGCCGTGCATCTCCTGCTGGCGGACGATTTCGTCATGACCGTCGCCGAAGGCACTCTCTACAACAAGGCCCAGATTGTTGCGTCCGTGGCCGACAAGTCTTACCGCCCGGAGGTTCTGCAGTCCAGCAACCTAGTGGTTCATTCCTACGGCAACACCGCGATCGTGACCGGAGCCTACTACGAAAAAGGAGTGGACAAAGGCAAGCCCTGGGAGCGTCGAGGACGCTTCACCGACACTTGGATGAACCTGGGTGGAAGATGGCAATGCATCGCCAGCCACTTCAGCGTCAAGCCCAGGTAAATCGCCGCTGGGGCAGTATGGAGATGCAACCATGACCAAGCTCGCCAACTACTGGATCGACAAACTGGGCCTTATTGCTCACCCCGAAGGGGGGTACTATCGCGAGACCTATCGCTCGGGGCTAGCCATCGCCAGAGAGGCGCTCCCCCCGCAGTACACCGGCCCGAGGCTGGTTTCGACCGCAATCTATTTCTTGCTGGAGGGGAAGAACTTTTCCGCCTTCCATCGTCTGCGGTCGGATGAGCTATGGCATTTTTATGCCGGGGGTTCGTTTGTCGTTCATGTGATCGACGAAGAAGGACGTTATTCGGAAATTTCGGTCGGCAGCGATCCCGACGCGGGCGAGCGATTGCAGGCAGTGGTCAAGGCAGGCTGCTGGTTTGCGTCGCGTACCCGAAACCCCGAGTCGTTCGCACTGGCCGGTTGCACGGTGGCGCCAGGCTTCGATTTCGAGGACTTCGAGCTAGGGAAACGATCTGAACTCACAAGGCTCTACCCCCAACATCGGGAGTTAATCAAAGAGCTGACCCGATCGTGATGCTGCTGACAGCACTGTGGTTTCGGGGCCGGCGGCGGATTCGTGGCGACGCCGCGAAACAGATTGACCGCTTCGAGATCAACGAAGCCTTCGGAGCGCAGGTTCTGGCTATGCGAGCGAGAGCTCGGGGTGGACCTAAATTCAATGGTGGCGCTATTGCGATTGGCCATCTGTTGGGAGCCATCGGAGTGCGTCTCGGCGTCAACACTAGCCAGCGAAACTAAGGCGATCTGTAACCGGAAAATACGGGCTTGCATCTGCCTGCATCGGTGGAGGCCAGGGAAATTGGATTGTTGGTCGAGAATGCCTAAGCCAGCTCGAGCGCGAAAGCGTAAGGGTGCGGGGCCAAAAGGTAGTCTTTAAGGGGTGGAAACTAGGCGGGCCAGATCCCCAAAGCAGTCCGGCACAATATCTGCTGCCGCGTTTCTTCGCTTAACGGCAGCGCCAAGAAGTCATCAAGGTTGCTCTTGATTTCCCGAACCCCGGGACTCGGCCAGTCGGTGCCGAACAATGTCTTATCGGCGATCTTTTCCAGGCGCGGAAAGTATCTCAACAATGTCTTCGGTGGTATACCGCTGATATCCAGAAACACATTGGAATGCCGTCGCAACAGAAAGAATGCCGTCTCCATCCACAGAGGCCGCCCGCCGTGCGCCATAAGGATCTTCAGTTTGGGGAAATCCACCGCTACGTCGTCGAGGTAAATCGGATCCCCGTACCTGTTGCGGGCGTGGGGGAAAATCGACGTTCCGGTGTGAAACATCACGGGCACACCGTTGGCCTCTGCCGCCCGGTAAATAATCTCCAGTTCCTTCACTCCATGCAGATAGTCGTTGGGAAACAGCAATTGATGAGGTGGATGGATCTTAATCATGCGGATCTTCAGCCGCAGGATCTGTTCCACATCGGCCATCACGTTCGGCGAATGTCGCGGATGAAGCCCGCCGCAGGAGAGAAGCCGCCGAGGATCCGTGCGGACGTAGTCCGCCACCCACTGATTCACTTCGGCGCTGAGGCCGATGACTTCGGGCGCGACATAGTTGATCAACACGGCTCGGCCGACACCGCATGCGTCGAGATATTTAAGAAACGCCTTAGGCGAACGGCAGAATTCGATGACTCGATCGAAATCGGCTGCCTTGTTTTTTATGAGCTCAAATGCCTCAGCCTTGAGCATCTCCATCGGCTGGATGTGAATGTGGCAGTCGGTGATCAGATCGTTGGCCATATCGAACGCACATTATAATTTGCCAGCTTCGCGGGGCAATCGGCTGGTTTTCTTTGGATGCTCGGGTTGAGGATGCATTGCCCCCCCGAACTCCCCGGCTAAGAGCGTATGAGTTTAAAATCCGTCAAGGATGCCGCAAGGGCAATCTGTATACCTCGACGAACTACCGAACACCTCAACCTTGAAAGGTGAAGATGGAGCTGCGCCAGCGTTACCTGCTCAAGCTGGCGAGTCGTGAACAGGTACCCCGATACTGAGTGTCATACTCCGGCATGGGCTGACACGGTCGAGGGCCCCCACACCTCTCTCGCTGTCTCTGCCACCAACCGCAGCTTGGCTTCCTGATCTGCGAGAGTCACCAGGTTTCCCTCCATGGTCGACGCGAACCCGCATTGCGGGCTGAGGGCCAGCCTCTCCAGGGCAACGAAAGTGGCCGCGGAAGCAATGCGACGCTTCAACTCGTCCTTGCTTTCGAGCGCAGGCTTTTTCGAACTAACGAGCCCGAGAACCACGGTTCTATCTTCCGGAACCTGACGCAGTGGTTCAAAGCCACCGGAACGATCGTCGTCGTACTCCAGCAGGAAACGCTGAAATCGAGTCTTGCGAAAAATCCTGCTGATCGGACTGTAGTCGCCCTCGGCGTAGAACTTGCTCTGGTTATTTCCGCGGCACAAGTGCAGGCCGAATACGATGCCGGGATGCTCGCCCATCACCGCATTGTCCATCTCGATGGATAGGTCAAGCAGTCGGTCTGGATCGTTGCCGCGCTGACGGTATCCCTCCCGTAGTTGGGGATCGAGCAGGGCAGTGTATTGGGGTGAATCAATTTGTATATAAGTGCAACCCAGCCGGATCAACTCCCCAACCTCATCGCGCAAAATATCCACAAGATCAGCCAGATAGTCGTCAATTTTAGGGTAGGCGCCCTTCGATTTGTCCCTGTCGTAGTAGGCCGCAGCCTGTTGCGCGCTGATCAGCGTGCTTTTGGCCGGAGTATCGGTGCGAGCCCGCAAGTAAGTGAACTCCTCCGCACATAGCGGACGCTTTCGTCGAAGGCGGGAAACCACCACGGGCCGGGACAGAACCAGCTTCTCCCCCTGTTCGTTATGAAACGGAATGGCCCACCCACCCAGCTTGTCAAAACCTTCCACTGCGTCGATCAGATGGCCATAGAAGGCGTATCGCCGCATTTCGCCATCGGTGATCACCTCCACGCCCGCGCGAGTCTGCAATGCCACCGCCTCGTCAACCGCGTAGTCTTCCGCTCGCTTGAAGTCCGCGTCGGGAAGCGCGCCTGCCTCGTGGCGTTCGCGAGCTTCTTTCAGGTACACAGGACGTAGCAGACTGCCAACCACATCGCTTCGATACACCTGGGCCTCCTTCACAGGAAATTCCGCAAGTGGGGCATCGCTGGAAACAGACATGGTCTAAGCTGGGTGCTCTCTGGTCTTCAACTTCTCAATCTCTTCGCTGGCAACGTGGAATCCGGTGTTGGCCACCGGAACGCCAGCATAGATCGCGGTCTGCAGAAGCACTTCTTTCAGATCGCAAAGCTCTAGTTCATGCGTCAAGCCAGTGCGCACGTGCAGCCCGAACTCCTCCCAGCGCCCCAGAGAAGCGGAGATTGCCAGCGTGAGCAGTCGCCGAGTGCGCCGGTTTAGGCCGGACCGGGTCCAGATTGTTCCCCAGGCGAAGCGCGTGATCAGATTCTGGAAATCGCGTGTGAAGTCGGTGACGCCGGCGAGGGACCGATCCACGTACGCGTCACCCAGTACCGCGCGGCGCACTGCGAAACCTTCCTCCAGGGGATCAACCCACGATTCCGCTTTTGGCAGCAGGAAGTCGAGCAGCGCGACCGTAAACGATCGCGGACGTTCCAGGTTCGAGAGGTGCGCAGCCACCAGGTGCAGAGCGCGAGCGCCAGGAATATTGTGGGCCAGTGTTTGACCGTGCCCTTCCCATGGAGTAGATGCGTCACGGTCACCTGCGATCACGAGGGTGGGAATGCGAATTTTTCCCACCCACTGCGTGGAATCGAAATCCCGGAGAGCGGCGCAGCAACTCGAATATCCGACAGGATCGGTCCCCAGTAACACTGACCTTACCGCATTTACATATACGGCACTCCGGGCCAGGTTCTCGGCAGAAAAGAAACGTTGCATTGCCATGTCGGCAATTCCCGCCATGCCCTTTTCCGACACCGTCTGCATGCGTGTTTCCCAGTTTGTCCGGGGTCCGAATTGCGGGGATGTATTGGCCAGTACCAGACTGCTCATCCGATCCGGAGCGTTGAGCGCCAGCCACTGTCCGATTGCCCCGCCCAGCGAAAGACCACAAAACGCAAACTTGTAAACATTGAGAGCATCCGCCAATCCCACTACATCGCGACCCAGGCGCTCGATCGAATAATCGCCTTTGGGCGCATCCGACGCGCCATGTCCGCGTGTGTCGTATCGCAGCACCTGAAAGTAGGGCATCAGACCTTCCATCTGCGGGCCCCACATGCCGTGGTCAGTGCCGATTGAGTGCGCCAGCACCAGTACGGGAGCGTCGGCCTTACCCTCGAGGCGATAGAACAATCGAATATTGTCAACGGTTACGAACGGCAAGGTGGTTTACTCCTTTTCGTCGTCATCAACTTCTGTAGAAAGCAGGCGTTTGCGGAATGCATCCGCGCTGCCGAGATATTCTTCGGGAGCTTCAATTTTCTGGAGGGTCTCGCGATCGAGGTGACGACTCACCTCCGGCATCTCGCCCAGCACTTCGCGGAGATGCCGGCGCTGCGTAACGCTCTGGCGGGTCGCCTGGTCGAGCAGCGTGTGGGCAACGTCGCGGCCAAGCTTTTCTCCTAGCAGCATCATGGCGCGCTCGGCAAAGATGACGCCCTTTGTGGCTTCTATGTTCGCTCGCATTCGCGCTCCATCCACCGAGAGGCCTTCCGCCACCTCCGCCATGGATGCCGCCGACACGCCCGTCGCTTGCATCAGCGCAGCCATGGTAGGCCACTCGGCCTGCCAGTTTCCCGTCGCACGCTCGTGTTCCTGTACCATCGCGGAAAGAAAACTCGCCACCAGACCCGGAACGCGATTTGCGGCTGCCAGGGCGGCCACGCATCCGCTCGGGTTGCGCTTGTGCGGCATGGTTGAAGAACCGCCGCGCCCTGGCCCGCTAGGCTCGGCCACCTCGCCCACTTCGTTTTGCATCAACAAGCTAATATCGCGGGCCATTTTTCCCAACGCCCCGGTAAGAACCCCACAGGCACAAGCCAACGCGGCCAGGCGGTCGCGGTGGGTATGCCAGGGAGCGTCCGGAAACCCCAGCCCAAGTTCCTTCGCCAGTTCCTGTCCCACGGTAATTCCTTGATCGCCGAGTGACGCCAGAGTTCCGGTGGCGCCGCCAAACTGCACCATCAAGGCTTCGCCAAACGCGCCCGACAGACACACCCGGCTGCGGCGAATCGAACCAAGCCAGCCCGCAGCTTTGAGTCCGAAGGGGATGGGTGGTGCAGCCTGCAGCAGGGTTCGGCCAAGCATCAGAGTGTTTGCGTGCTTTTTCGCAAGCCGGCGCAGCGCTCCCTCCACGCGGGTGAGATCGAATTCGAGAATTAGTTGCGCGCGCTTGAGGAGCAGGACGAGCGCCGTATCGGCAACGTCTTGACTGGTCGCGCCCCAGTGCACGAATCGCGCCGCAGCAGGGTCACTGGCACGCACCCGTTCAGTCAGTGCTTTTACCAAGGGGATCGGCAACGCTCCGGCGCGTAGCCCATCCTTTGCCAGCTGAGCGGGATCGAACGCCTCGGGTTTTGCGGCGGCAGTGACCGCGTCGGCCGCCGCCCGCGGCACCATACCAATATGCGCCTGCGCCCGGGCGAGTCCAACCTCGAAGTCCAGCATGGCTTGCAGAACAGACGTGTCCGAAAACAATTCGGCAAATGCGTCAGTGGACGTCAGACTCTCGATCAGTCGTGCCGCCATGCACACCTCTCCCCGCGCCAGACCTTGCCGAGAGTAACACTCAACCGTTCAGTTTGGGAAAGTCAACGTAGCATCAGACGTCGAAGAATACAGTCTCACCCTCGCCCTGCAGCCTGAGATCGAATCGCCACCCGCCGGGACGGGCCGTATCGGGGTGCGCCATGAGAGTCTCCCGGCGGTCCAATGGCACCAACGCCAGGATCGGATCTTCCTGGTTCGCTGGATCGCCCTCGAAATAGATCCGCGTATAGAGTTGCTTGAGCATGCCGCGGCCGAATATAGCCAAGTTGAGATGGGGGGCCTGTGGAATGCTTTCCGGACCCGGCACCCGGCCCGGCTTGATGGTTTCGAATTCGCAATTTCCTTTCTCCCCAGTCCCCATCCGCCCGAAACCGAGAAAGCCCGGATCTACAGGCTTCTGTTGCTGGTCGTCCGGATGGTTGTACTTGCCGTCCGAATTCGCCTGCCATATTTCGATCATGGCGTCGGGGACCTCCTCGCCGTTGCCATCCAGTACTCGAACTGTGAGATGAACGCGCTCGCCCTTGGCCTGTGGACCAGCGATACAGCGGACGCAGCTCTTGTCATGGGTGAGGCAAAAATGAAAGAAGGGGCCAACAGTTTGCGAGGGCGTGGGTACCAGGTCCATATCAGATCTCGAAGGGGGTGGCCTCGGGACCGCGCAATACGATGTCGAACTTGTATCCAGTCGCCCACTGCGGCTGTGTCGTTTCCAGATCGAATCGCGAGATCATTCGCTGCCGCGCTCGTTCGTCAGCAAGCGACTGTAAGATCGGATCGAACTCGAACAACGGGTCCCCGGGAAAATACATCTGCGTGACTAGCCGTGAAAGAAACGCGCGGCCAAACACCGAGAAATGGATGTGGGCGGGACGCCATGCATTGTAGTGATTGAGCCACGGGTAAGGCCCCGGCTTGATGGTGACAAAGCGATACATTCCCTTTTCGTCGGTGAGGGTGCGTCCCGTACCAGTGAAATTTGGATCGAGCGGCGCGGGATGCTGGTCGACGGCATGAGCGTACCGGCCGGCCGAGTTCGCCTGCCATAGCTCAATGAGCGCGCGTGGGACGGGCCTCCCGTTGCTATCCAGCACGCGCCCGGTCACGATAATACGCTCGCCCAGCGGCTCGCCCGCATGCCGACGGGTGAGATCGTTGTCCGTGTCGCCGATCTCCCCATGTCCGTAAACTGGTCCCGTCACTTCCGACAAAGTGTGGGGAAGAAAAATCAACGGCTTCGAAGGCGCACGCCGCACCGAAGCCCGGTAGGGCTCGCAAAGCGAACTCGGCTGGCTACCCGCCTCGTGCCGGCGATACGGCGTAACAATCGACCGCTCGTTAGTAGGAAGGCCCACGACCGCTCCTTAACAGTTAGCCACGAATTATAAACGCTTGGCGCCGAGCGTTTGCGTCGCGCTCCTCCGGAATTCAGCGGGTTGAATGGTAAGCGCCTCAATCCGTTGGATTTCGCGGAAACTTTAAGGAGGGAAGCCGTACCCCCTTGATTTCAACTTGATCCGCTCGCATTGCAGGAGGAGCCTCAAAGCCCTTCGCCCCCGCGTTGGTTATGTAGTCATCCTGGTCCACGCCGTCCCCGCTAACCCCCAATTCCCCCACTAGCAGGCCGGGTTCGGTGCGCAGCCCCTTGTATACGCCTGGCATTGACGGGTCTGGCCCTGGGCCTTTCTTTAATCTGCTTCTGTCCGATCTGGCGCATCCTTGACACGCAGGCGGTTTGGCCCCGACGGCAGGTTCACTTCTCGAAATTCCTCCAATGACGTCCGTCACGCTCCAGCAACTCGTCAGCTTCTTTCGGCCCCCATGTACCGGCTGCGTAATTCGGGAAATTGCGCGGCGGCAAGGCTTTCCACAAATCCAGCATCGGACTGACAACATTCCATCCCGCCTCAACCATGTCCGCCCGCTGAAATAGAGTAGCGTCTCCCACCGTGCAATCATGCAAAAGCCGTTCGTAGCCTGTGTTCGCTTGTTTCCCAAAATAGTCGGCGTATTCAAAATTCATGTCTACTGTCCCCAGGCGCATGACCGGTCCTGGCGTCTTAGCCGCAAAACGTAGCGCAATCCCTTCCTCGGGCTGGATATGGAGAACGAGTTGGTTGGGCATCAGCTTATCCACTTCCGTGTCGCGGAAGAGAACAAATGGCGCCCGCCGGAACTGGATCACAATGTAGGTGCTCCGCGATGCCATTCGTTTCCCGGTTCGTAGATAGAATGGCACGCCCGCCCACCGCCAGTTGTCCACTTGCAGTTTCACGGCGACGAGGGTCTCGGTGCGTGAATCTGGTGGTACGCCCGGCTCGGATCGGTAGGCCGGAACATGCTGGCCCACTATTTCACCCTCTCCATACTGGCCGCGCACCGTCCGGGTCAACACGTCTTCCGAACTTAGCGGCTGCACAGCATGCAGAATCTTGGCTTGCTCGTCCCGCACCGCATCCGCCTGGAACGAAATAGGCGGCTCCATCGCAGTTAGGCTGATGAGTTGCATGATGTGATTGGGCACCATGTCTCGCAAGGCGCCGGCGGTATCGTAATAGCCGCCCCTATTTTCCACGCCCACGGTTTCGCCCACCGAAATCTGCACGTGATCGATGTAGCGCCGGTTCCAGATCGGTTCGAAAATTCCGTTGGCGAAGCGGAATGCCAGAATATTCTGAACGGTTTCTTTGCCCAAATAGTGGTCGATGCGGTAGATCTGCTTTTCGCTCACAACTTTCAGTAGTTGCTGGTTCAGGGCTCGCGCCGAATCCAGGTCGCGCCCAAAGGGCTTTTCGACGATCACTCTCCGCCAATGATGATTTTCCTCAGCCATCAGGCTCACCGAGGCCAGTTGCTCTACGATCGAACCGAAGAAATCGGGCGCGGTGGCAAGATAGTAAAAATAATTGCCGTGGGTGGCGTGGTCTTTGTCTACTTTCTGGAGGAGTTCGTTCAACTGTTGGTAGGTATTCGCATCGCAAAACTCGCCTGTGATGTAGTAGACGTGGCGCTCAAACCATTCCTGCAGGTCAGGATCAAGCGGGCCCTCGACGAATTCCTTGAGATCCTGAACCAGCTTGGCGCGAAATTCGTCGGTGGACATCGAGTTCCGAGCGATGCCGACGACCGCAAACTCGCGGGACAACAGATTGTGTTTCGCCAAGTTGTAGAGCGAAGGAATCAACTTTCGGCGAGTGAGATCGCCTGCAGCGCCAAAAATGACCATCACACAGGGGTCTCCACATCGCCCCACCCGCTCCCCTTCGACCGTCCCGGCCGCCTCCGACATTGGCTCAGTCCTCTCGACCGCCGAGTTTAACAATTCTCCGGCACGATTTGGTTTCCTGTGTCGATACCAGTAGCAAACGGAAGTCACCGGGCGCAGTTATCTTGCGTCGAAAGTATCGCTATGGTACGAAAGGGAACAACTCTCCTTGGATGGTGGCGAAGGGTGCTGGCAGGCCGATGCTGGCACGAGTTCCTCGGGTCCGTCTCGTCCCCCGCGTCCCCATCTCCAGCATTGTGCCCGGCTTATTGCTTTGCCTCCTCTCTCTACTGTCCTCGGCCCCGGCGCAGGAATCCACCCCGCGTCCCGTGCAAGCTGGTTCAGAGCGGCGACTTCCCGAACATCGGTTGTCAGAAGCCACATTGCTTCAAGCAGTGATTTGCGACCCACGAGGGAATACGATTCCTGGTGTCCGGGCTGATTTGCGCAGCACCTCCGGCCGTAAAATATACTCAGTTCTGACCCGGTGCGGAAGGAATTTTCCGCCTGCGAGATATGCAGTTCGGCGTCTATGAAATCACTCTGGTTAAAGAAGGCTTTAAGCCATCGACTATTCCTCGGCTCGAGTTGCTCAGCTGGAAACCGTCGATTCTCGAATTTCAGATGCAGCCGCCGGATCAGTCTTCGCTGGAAAACATAGGGCCGTCAGGTTTACCGGGCACGAAGCCCGTCCCGCCCGCTCAGCAAGGTCCACCCATCTTCGGCCTGGTCGGGGAGCACGTTGCACGACCTCATTCTGAAAGGCGGTTACAATCTCTTGGTTCTGGGCTTGAAGCGTCCCGCCGCGGAAATGCTCCGGAGTTGGTAGTCAATCCACCCGACAACTCCCTCGTGGACCGGCAAGCCGTCATCATCGCCATGGGGGATATGAAGCATATCCAGCGCGCCCGGCTTGCTGCTGACGCCTGAATCAGGCTGGCGCACCTCTGCCACGATCTGCAATCAGATCGGTTCAATCCGCCCCAGCCGCTGACGTGACTTGAAATCTCACTTTCAGTTTTTCCCCAAGCGCGGCAAACCCTTCCAGCCAAACTCGTGCCTCCGAGTCTCCACGTTCCGCGCGCTCTCGTACTTCGCCGGCATAATTTCGCATGATGCTGTAATAGGTATTCTGAGCTTCCCAGAGTCGCACTTCGAAGGGTAAACCGAGAACCAGGTCAATCGTCTCTTGCAATCGCTGGAGCAAGCCCGGTTCCACGGGATTGGCAACGAATCTTGTGAACAGCCGCTCAATGGTCTGACGCAAGGAAAATTCCAGCGTGACCGCGTCGGGTTTCACCCCTGTACGCCGGATCTCCTCCATGATTGTTCTGGACTTTTTCAAATCCACTTCTTCCGTGGAAAACGCGTCCAGAAGCTCCGAGTTCAAAGTAAAGTCCACCGCCAGCCGGAAGCGCCGCGGCAAAGGCACGCCCAGGTCGGTCACGAAGCGAATCAGGTGGGCATGCTCATCGTGAAAATTGCGGTAGAGAGCGCGGGCCTCATTGGTCGCTTCTTCCAGAATTATGCCAAGGATCTTTCGCTGCTCATCCCGAAACAGCATGCGCAGGGTGTACGTGCCGGAGTCGAAATTCTTCTCCACCAGTCGCACCAATTCCGCCAAGTCGCCGCTCGCCACCGCGTTCTCAACCGCCTGATCGAGCGAGCGGTAATCCTCTCCCGCTTGGAATCGCCGTACCCCACCAATCACACTGTGGTCCGCCAGATGCAGCACACCGAAAGTAATCTGGTCCGCCTCCCACGTAATTTCTGAAGTCACGCCGGCCTGCCCGAGCACCACCCGCAATTTTCCCTGGCGCGACGATCGGTATTCCATCCGGGCCACGTCGTAACAGTAGATCCGGGTGCTTTGTCCATATTCTTCAAACAGGGAACTGACCGCGTAGTGAGCCCCCACTTTCTCCAGGTCCACCATCGCGGGCTGGACATAACGCGCGTAAATGGCCCGCCCGTCCGCTTGTTCCGGAATATTGCTCCTGGCCTGCGCCAGCAAGTCGAGCAAGGGCGTTGCAAGATCCTCAGCGAACAACTGCCCTGCCAGTTGCATCGCACGGCCTGCATACTGAATCACCTGCACCGTCTCGAGACCGGACAGGTCATCAAAAAACCATCCGCAGCTCGTGTACATCAGCATCAAATAGCGCTGCAGCTCAAGCAGCTTGAGCCCACTCACAATTTCGGAGTCAGAAAGCGGTTGCTTGGCATGATCGGTCATAAACCGGACCACATTCTCTCGCGAACGATTGAGCACCACGTCAATGTAAGCATCCCGCACCTGCCAGGGACGCTCGAAAAGTTTCCCGGCTTCAGCCTCATACCGCGGAGCCACCATATCGCGCAGCCAGTCAAAGGCCTGCCGCAACGGCTCTCTCCACTGCTGTTTCCAACCCGTGTGGCCTCCGGAGTTGCAGCCGCAGTCGCTCCTCCAGCGTTCTACTCCGTGCGCGCAGCTCCACGAACTATTCCCGATCACCTTAGCTTCCTGTGTTGGCGGATGCTTTTCCAGATATTCTGCGTAGTTGGTAAGCCGTGCCAGCTGGCTGGACTCGATATAGTTCAGAGCGAAGGCCAGCGCCATGTCGCCATAAGCCCGGTGATGTCCGTAAGTCTCGCCGTCAGTTGCGATGTGGACCAGCTGCGGCCAGGTGCGCGAATCGGAAAATGCCCCGAGCAGCCGCTCGGAGAGCCGTTTTCCATCGGCCAGCACATCCTCAAATGCAATGGCGCGGGAAATGGGCCCGTCATAAAAAAATACATTCATGGTTTGCCCGGAGGTAAGCCGCACGGCGTAGGCCATGGAAGGATCGATTCTGCCTCCGTCCACCTTGCGCCACGCGCGCCCGCCAAGCGGCCGAACCCGACCCGCCTGATATGGCGAAAGAATCGTGAACTTAATCCCTAGCTCCGCCAGAACTTCCAGAGTCTGCAAATCCACCGCAGTCTCCGGCAACCACATTCCTTCCGGATGCCGCCCAAACCGGCTCTCAAAGTCCCGGATCCCCCAAAGAATTTGCGTGTACTTGTCGCGACGGCTGGCCAGGGGAAGAATCATGTGGTTGTAGGCTTGCGCTACGGCTGAACCGTGTCCCGAGAAAATGTGCTGGCTCTCCCGGTCGGCGGCCAGAATCGCTTGGTAAACCCCGGGGCTCTTTTGCTCCATCCAGGAAAGCAGCGTTGGCCCAAAGTTGAAACTGATCTTCGAATAGTTGTTGACGATCTGCAGTATGTGACCGTCTCCGTCCAGAATTCGTGAAGCGCTGTTAGGCGCATAGCATTCCGCTGTCACCCGCTCGTTCCAGTCGTGATAGGGATAGGCGGAATCCTGTAATTCCACTGCCTCCAACCAGGCATTTTCCCGCGGCGGCTGGTAAAAGTGGGCATGAATGCAGATATAACGTTCCATCAAGTCTCCCTGGGGACAGCGGTAAGTTAAGATAGGTTACCAGCAAGCGTCGCGAGCTGTGCAACTAACCCTCCACGAACCACGTGGAGACGGTCGCCTTCGACTGTCGGGCGGAGTTGTGTTCCACTTTCGTTGGGCCCGGGCCTGGCCGCGGCGAGATCGAAGTAACTCTGGCCAATGCCAGCTGAGCATGGGCGTCACAGCACCAAACCAGACGGCGTACAAAACGATCCAAGCATTTGATCAATACTGAGGGCTACATCATTGAAGAACAGAACGCCTGGAGAACCGGCCTATGTCCCGTGCGCTACCTACCGTCTCCAGCTGAATTTGGCATTCACTTTCCGCCAGGCTACGTCCCTGGTGGAATATCTCCACGATCTTGGAATCACCGACTGCTACACCTCTCCGTTCTTGATGGCCCACCCCGGTAGCATGCATGGCTACGATGTCACCGACCACACCCGCTTCAATCCCGAAATCGGGTCGCAGGAAGAATTTACCGCATTCGCCGAGCGCCTGCGGCAGCACTCCATGGGACTGGTCGTCGACGTCGTACCCAACCACATGTGCATTACCCACCCTTCGAATCTCTGGTGGTGGGACGTGCTGGAAAATGGGCCAAGCTCCGACTTTTCCAGCTACTTTGATATCGATTGGAACCCCCCCAAGGCCGAGCTCGCCAACAAAGTCCTGCTGCCCTTCCTGCCCGACCAGTTTGGCCTCGTGCTGGAGAGCCAGTTAATTCGCACCGTGTATGAGTCAGGCTCCTTCTCCCTCGATTCTCAAGGGACGTCTTATCCCCTGGCCCCCCGGTCCTGGGCGCTGCTTCTCGAGAAAGTCCTCGCTCGCGTAAAGGAACAACTCCCCACCAGCGACGATCACTTGCTTGAACTGGAGAGCATACTCACCGCATTGTCCTACCTGCCGCCGCGAGAGGATACCGATCTTGCGAAGGTGAGGGAACGTCAGCGGGAAAAGGAAATTATCAAGCGCCGGCTGGCCGCGCTGATTGAAGGCAGCGAAGTCGCTCGAGCCGCCCTGCACCATGTGCTAACCGCCATCAACGGCAGCAAAGGCGAACCCCAGAGTTTCGATCATCTGGAACGCCTTCTCGACGACCAGGCCTATCGCCTGAGCTTTTGGCGAGTTGCCTCCGACGAAATCAACTATCGCCGGTTTTTTGACATTAACGATCTGGCCGCCATCCGAGTGGAAAATCCCGATGTATTTGGCACGGTCCACCGCATCCCTTTTGACCTGATCCAAAAAGGCTTGGTTTCCGGAATTCGAGTGGACCACCCCGACGGCCTGTTCGACCCGCTTAAATACTTTGAGGATCTTCAGGCGCAAGCGCCGCTTCCGGGCGGCTTGTCCAACCGCTCCGCCAATGGCGTTCGTCGCCATCTCTACGTGGCCGCGGAAAAGATTTTGGTCAAAAACGAAGACCTGCGGCCCAGCTGGGCGATCGAGGGGACCACCGGCTACGGCTTTCTGAATCTTCTCAACGGTCTGTTTGTCGACGGCTCCAGGAAGCGCATCTTCCAGCGCCTCTACCGCCAGTTCACGGGATGGTCGCAGAGTTACGCCGATCTTATCTACGAGAGCAAGCGCTTGGTCATGCAAGTATCCATGTCCAGCGAACTCAATGTACTCTCCCGTCGGCTCGACCGCATCTCCGAACAGCACCGGCGCTCGCGAGACTTTACCCTTGAGAGCCTGCGCGACGCACTGCGAGAGGTTATCGCTTGCTTTCCCGTGTACCGCACCTACATTCGCACCGATACTCGTCACCCCGACGAACAGGACGAACGCAATATCCGCAGCGCCATCAAGGTTGCAAAACGCCGCAATCCCGCGACCAGCGGATCCGTCTTCGATTTCATCCAGGATCTGCTCCTGCTCAAGGATCCCGACAGTATCGGCGACACCGACCGTGCCGAGAGACGCCTCTTCGTTATGCGTTTCCAACAGCTCACCGGGCCGGTCACGGCAAAAGGCCTGGAAGACACTGCGTTCTATCGTTACTGTCCCCTGCTCTCGCTGAACGAGGTCGGAGGGTCTCCTGAAGGATTTGGTGTCGCCGTCGCATACTTTCACGCTAAGAACCTGGCCCGCCGCACGTCTTGGCGAAATGCCATGCTGGCTAGCTCCACCCACGATACCAAACGAAGCGAGGATGTCCGCGCTCGAATCAATGTCCTCTCCGAAATTCCGTCCGAGTGGTACCGCGCCATCCGTGCCTGGGAGCGGTTGAATCAAGACAAGAAAGTTCTCGTGGCCGGCGAAGCCGTCCCTAGTGCAAACGAAGAGTACTTCCTCTATCAAACCCTGATCGGCGCCTGGCCCCTGATGCCTATGAACAGCGAAGAACACAGGGAGTTCGTAGGCAGAATCCACACTTATATGGAGAAGGCGCTACGCGAGGCGAAAGTCAATACCAGCTGGATCAACCCGAATAACGAGTACGAGGCCGCGTTCCACAGCTTTCTGGACAACCTGCTAGACCGTTCCGCCAGCAAGCCGTTCCTCGACGACTTCACGCCCTTCCAGGCCGGGATCGCGACCGCCGGAATCTTCAATTCGCTCTCCCAGACCCTGCTCAAGATCGCTTCACCGGGTCTGCCGGATTTTTATCAGGGAACAGAGGTGTGGAACTTCAGCCTTGCCGACCCCGATAATCGCAGATCGGTGAACTATGATCGGATGCAAAATCTGCTAACCCGGCTCCGTGCTGCGGAATCGGAGAGTCCAGCCAGCCTGGTCGATCGGCTTGTCGCCGAGCCCACGGACGGCAGTCTCAAACTTTACATCACCTACTCCACCCTGCGCTTTCGCCGGGAAAATCGTGCCCTGTTTGCCAAGGGAAGTTATCTCCCCTTGCGCCCGGCCGGCGATCGACACAAGCACCTGGTGGCATTCGCCCGCTGCTTCCGCGAGACCAATATACTGGTGCTGGCCGGCCGTTTCTTCGCCCAGCTCGGAGCGCAGAGGCGCCTCCCGGTCGGCCCCGAAGCCTGGGGCAATGCCGAAGTCGTCCTACGGAAGCAACTTCCGGTCGGCCCCTATCGCGACCTGTACACTGGGCGAACCCTGGTTCCTGTCCGGCGCAATGGCAACCTCATCCTTCCCGTTGCCGACACATTCGCACACCTACCCATCGCAGTTCTGGTCAATGTCGGAGGCACTGCCGAACCCAAAGGCGAGGACCTCGCGCATGTCGATTGAAGGGATGCCGGATGAACCGACCTTGAAGAATTCGGCCAGTCGCGTTTGGCGCCTTCGGTCGGGAGCATCCGTGCTGGGCGGCGGCAACGTCCAGTTTCGCGTGTGGGGCCCGAACGTCACGACCCTCGCAGTTCGCATTCTGGGCGACCAGCCTCGGACAATTCCGATGATGATGACCCAGCCTCCCGATTCCGAATCCGATTCCGAATTTGCGGCCGTCGTCGCCAACGTCAGCGAAGGGATGGATTATTTTTACGTGCTGTTTGATGAACGCCGCGGCGAACGAGAACGCCCCGACCCGGTTTCACGCTGGCAGCCGCACGGCGTGCACGGCCCTTCCCGCATCGTTGATCCCAACTCGTTCCGCTGGTCCGATCAAAACTGGACCGGCATCGCGCTCAAGGATTTCATCATTTACGAGTTCCACACCGGCACGTTCACGCCCGAGGGCACGTTCGAAAGCGTCATTCCGCGCCTCTCCTATCTTCGCGATCTCGGCATCAGCGCGATTGAGATTATGCCGGTGGCAGAGTTCCCGGGAAAGCAAAACTGGGGATACGACGGCGCCAGCCTGTATCCTCCACAGTCTTCCTACGGCGGTCCCCTCGGCCTAAAGAAGCTTGTGGACGCCTGCCATCACCACGGCCTCGCCGTCGTCATGGACGTGGTTTACAACCATCTCGGGCCGGAAGGGAATTATCTGCCTGAGTTCGCTCCATGTTTTACCCATACCCATCACACCCCTTGGGGCAAGGCGATCAACTTTGACGGGCCGGAGAGCGATGGTATCCGGCGCTGGGTGATCGACAACGCCCTGTACTGGCTTACCGAATATCACGTAGACGCTCTTCGCCTGGACGCGATCCACAGCATCTACGACTTCGGCGCCCACCACCTGCTCGACGAATTGTCGGAAGCATTCCAGAATCAGGCACAACAGCTCAACCGGCGGGCTTGGATCATCGCCGAAAGCGACCTCGAAGACGTCCGCTTCATTAACCCGCGCGCCGCCGGCGGCTACAACCTGGACGCGCAATGGCACGACGATTTTCACCACGCACTCTATGCGCTGCTAACCGGCGAAAGGGAAGGTTTCCTGACGGATTTCGGCGCGCTGGCCGATCTAGCCAAGTCAATACGCGAGGGGTTTGTCTTTGACGGGAAATACTCACGCTATCGCCGACGCCATTACGGCAGCTCGTCGAAACATCGGCCAGGCGAGCAATTCGTAGCTTTCATTCAAAACCACGACCAGATCGCCAACACCAGCCGGGGGAAGCGGCTCTCAACCTTAGTTTCCCCACAAAAACAGAGGCTGGCCACGGTTCTCACTCTGTGCTCACCCTTCCTGCCGCTGCTGTTCATGGGCGAGGAATACGGCGAAACTGCGCCCTTCCTGTTCTTCACCGGTTTTGAAGATCCTGACCTGGCCACCGCGGTGCGTGAGGGACGTAAAAAGGAGTTGGGTGCGCATTATTCCGAAAGCGATTTCGCCGACCCGCAGGCGCAGAGCACTTTTGAACGATGCAAGCTCGACTGGTCCAAGCCCGAGAGCTCTCCTCATGCAGAGATTTGGCACCTCCACCGAGATCTGATATCCCTCCGCCGGCAAAACCCCAGCCTGGGGAACTGCCGGAAAGATCTCTGCGAAATCCGATGTGACGAGCAGTCAAACTTTTTTGTGATGAAAAGGACCGATCCGTCAGGCAACGCTGCTCTCGTCGTGTGTAATTTCTCCAAGAACCCGCAGAGCGTCCCAATTGCTTCTGAGCCTCAGGCGTGGCAACTGGCTCTGTGGACAGGAGCCCCAGCCTACGGGGCTCCTTCTGCACCAAGCCCCGTCGAAAGCTTAGCCGCCGGACCAGACCTTCGAGTACGACTGGGCGCATTTGAAGTGGCAATCTATGTGATTGAAGGGAAGGAAAGGGGACGCTAGTGCCCGTTGCGTGATCTGATTCATCCCCTAGAATGAAAGTCGGCACGCGCCGTACGGCCCGCTATTTCATGTGATAAATTTCTAAAATAAGCTGATTATTCAATTCTCTTCACGGTCGGCGCGTCCTTGGTGCACGTCTCCGGTTTTACAGCCTTTCTCTGACGGAATGGCGCGAACCCTGAACTCTGGGAGGTCGGCACTGCAATGACGGGCGAAGAAAACGGCGCCATTAAACCTGCATGGACCAGAAAAGTCGTCATTGAAAATGTGCGGCCTGAGGTCGACTGTGGCCGGTTCCCCATCAAGCGCACCATGGGCGAGTGCGTCGAAGTCACGGCAGACATTTTTGCCGACGGCCACGATGTCTTGTACGCCGTCCTGCGCCATCGCCCAGCTTCGCGGCCCGACTGGCAAGAAGTCCCCATGGAGGCGCTAGGAAACGATCGCTGGCAGGCAGAGTTCTGCATCGACGCTGAGGGCCGTCATCTCTACACTCTACAAGCATGGACTGACCGTTTTCTGTCCTGGAGCCGCGACATTGTAAAAAAGCTTGAGGCGGCACAGGATCTCTCGGTTGATATCTTGGTGGGGGTCCAACTGATCGAGGCCACAGCTCAGCGTGCCAGCCGGAAGGACAGGGGCTTCCTCGCTACCCGAGCGGAAGAGATAAAACGGCTGGCCGTCAGGGACATGCCGGGCGCCGTGAAGATGGCGTTAAGCCCGGAGTTGCAAGCCCTGATGATTCAGACCGCTGATCGTCGCCGGGCGACTACCTACGGCAGGGAACTGACGGTTGTGGTCGATCGTGCGAAAGCCAGGTTCAGCGCCTGGTACGAGATGTTTCCGCGCTCCTGCTCCAGCCAGCCCGGCCAGCATGGAACTCTGCAGGATTGTACCAACAGGCTGGAATACGTTGCCGCGATGGGCTTCGATGTTCTCTATCTGCCTCCCATTCATCCCATCGGACGGATCAATCGCAAGGGAAAAAACAACGCCGAAAAGGCCGCGCCGGATGACGTTGGCAGTCCCTGGGCAATCGGCTCGTCCGAAGGGGGGCACAAAACCATCGATCCGCGTTTGGGTACGCTCAAAGACTTCCAGCGCTTGCTATCCCGCGCAAATGAGTTGGGACTGGAAGTGGCTCTCGACCTGGCATACCAGAACGCGCCCGACCATCCTTACGTAGAGGAACATAAGGAATGGTTTCGTATGCGCCCCGACGGAACGGTGCAGTATGCCGAAAATCCGCCCAAGAAATACCAGGACATTCTTCCCCTTGACTTCGAAACCGATCAAAGCCAGGCGCTCTGGGAAGAACTGAGAAACATTGTCCTGTACTGGATCGGGCAGGGTGTCCGTATCTTCCGTGTGGACAATCCGCATACCAAGCCATTCGACTTTTGGGAGTGGCTAATCACCGACGTCAAAAGCCGCCATCCCGAAGTTCTATTTCTCGCGGAGGCTTTCACCCGCCCGAAATTGATGTATGAGTTAGCCAAACTGGGTTTCACCCAATCGTACACATATTTCGCTTGGCGCAATACCAAGCCAGAAATCACCGAATACTTTAAGGAACTCACGCAAACCGATGTCAGCGAATACTTTCGCCCCAACCTATGGCCTAATACACCAGATATTCTCACCGACTTTCTTCAACAGGGCGGACGGGCCGCTTTCAAGATCCGCTCGGTACTGGCCGCCACGTTGGGGGCGAATTACGGAATCTACGGTCCCGCCTTCGAACTCTGCGAAAATCGCGCCGTGGCCCCGGGCAGCGAAGAGTATCTCGACTCCGAGAAATATCAGCTTCGTACCTGGGACTTGGAGAGTCCCGACAGCCTGGCGAAACTGATCGCCCAGTTCAACCGGATACGCCGCGAAAACCTGGCCCTGCACAGCGACCGTAGCCTTCGTTTCCATTCTGCGGATAACGACCAAATCATCGTTTACAGCAAACTGACGGACGACCTTCTGAACATCATCGTGACGGTCGTCAATCTGGATCCCAAACGTTCGCAATCCGCCTGGGTCGATCTACCGCTGGCGGCGTTCCACCTTGACCCGCGCCAACCCTACCAGATGCACGATCTGGTGACGGACGCGCGCTATGTCTGGCGGGGTCCGCGCAATTACGTCGAACTCGATCCCCAGAGTTTACCGGCTCATATTTTTTGTATCCGGCGACGGGTCCGGACTGAAGACGGCGTCGACTATTTTGCCTGAAGGCCAGTAACGGGAGAAGAGAACCGTGGCATTACCTCAGGACGCGCTCTGGTACAAGGATGCGGTCGTCTACCAGGTCCATGTGCGTACGTTTTTCGACACCAACGGTGATGGTATTGGCGATTTTCAAGGCCTGGCTCAGAAACTCGATTACCTGCAGGAACTGGGTGTAAACGCTCTCTGGCTCATGCCGTTCTTTCCTTCGCCGATGACGGCTACGACATCGCCGACTACACCTCCGTCCATCCCAATTACGGTAATCTCGAAGACTTCAAGCTCTTTCTCAAGGCTGCCCACGATCGCGGCATCCGGGCGATCGTCGAAATGGTGCTCAACCATACCTCCGATCAGCACCCCTGGTTTCAGGAATCGCGGAGCGCGCGCGACAATCCGCGCCGCGACTGGTATGTCTGGAGCGACACCGACACGAAGTATCAGGGAGTGCGCATCATTTTCGTGGACACCGAACTCTCCAACTGGGCCTGGGACCCGGTTTCCAAGTCCTACTACTGGCACCGTTTCTTCAGCCACCAACCCGACCTCAACTACGACAATCCTGCCGTGCGCGAAGAAATGTGGAAGGTAATGCGATTCTGGCTGGAGCTGGGGGTGGACGGCTTTCGCTTGG
>Ga0193733_1000201_pt1 | contig 21770 bp, 16 predicted proteins | sample U1s2metaG_FD_145076 | JGI IMG/M metagenome (GOLD analysis project Ga0193733, IMG submission 145076) | Soil microbial communities from a riparian zone of the East river system, Colorado, United States - U1s2 | ecosystem: Environmental > Terrestrial > Soil > Riparian zone | place: USA: East River...
CACCAGCGAAATGCATGACGATTCCGCGGACCTCTCCAAGTCCATGCTGCTTCTCGCCATTTTTGAGCGGCCTCCGGAAGCCACCGGCGACACGGTCAATTCTGCCGTAGTCATCGCAGCCGAGCATCTTTCTACCTATTCCGGGATGAAGACGGCCGCAGATTATTTCGGACCGTTGACCGAAATGGCCACTGCCAAAGGCTTCCAGGCCGTGGAAGGGCCTCACGAGTTTGCCGTCGGAGCCATGCAACTGGTCCGGGGAGATTTCAGCAAATCGCGGGGGACGCTCACCATGCGCCAAACTTCGCTGGTGATTCTCGAAAAGGGCTACGAGATTTCGTTCACCTTCATTGGAGGAAGCGAGGACGAGACGAACGAACTGATCGAGAAACTAAGTTTTGCATCGCGAAAGCCGGCGCGCTGATCTCTCCCCGACCGGTCAGGAGCGCGCCCCCGGCGTATGACTTTTTCGCCCAGGGTTGTGGACTCTCTGGTTGCCTATTCCAGCGCCTCGGGCTCGAGCCCGATGTCTTTTTCGCCGGCAGCTTTTTTTTCCAGATATTTCTTCACCCAGGAGTCCCAGCTCTTTCCGGCTGCTGTATCGCGGCCGGTGAAAGCCAGGGCTGCGATATCCGAGTAAGGAATCATCACGCGCTGGTTGGAAGTCTTCGGAAGCACTCGTACTAACGAATCAGCCAGGCTGGGCCCGCTCTTCCGGTCGAAAAGATATCCCTCGACTATGGTTCCATCTTTCCGGGTGATGGTCACGTCGCCGCGGTAGTCGAAAGCCTTCTCCATGGCTCGGCGGGTTTCTTCCTCGGACGCCAGCGCCGGAACCCAGCCTTCCAGTTTTTCGTGTTGCCAGCCTGGGGAAACTTCAAGCGCGTCGGCCGCACCAGCAGCAGACGACGAAGAGTCGGTTTGCGCTGGCGACCCCTGCGGCATGTGTCCGGCAGCCTTGCCGGTCACGCCCGAGTCTCCTCAAGCGATTCAGCGGCGCTCCCGATCTGTACCAACGGCATTTGCTGACCGGGTTCGAATGGCTCGTCCAGAAGCCGCAGAGCGCCCTCATCGCGATAGCGGGGGAACAGCGTGGCCTTGGCGGTTGCAATAAAGCCGCCGATCGAGCCAAACGTGTCGTTCACCGCCGAGGCCTCGTAACCGCTGTGCACCATGCAATTGGCGCAATGCGGATTGCCCGACTCGGTGCCGTAGGATTCCCAGGCCGTCTCCTCGATCAGCTCCTCAAAGGTGTCGGCATAGCCATCCTGGAGTAGGTAGCACGGCTTTTGCCAGCCGAAGATGTTGTACGTGGGCATTCCCCAAGGGGTGCAGGCGTAGTGCCGCTTGCCCATGAGGAATTCCATGAATAGCGGAGAGAGATTGAACCGCCAGTTCTGCTCCCGATTGGAAAGAATGGCCCGGAAAAGCCGCCGCGTGCGGGCTCGTCCCAGAAAATGCTGCTGGTCCGGCGCCTTTTCGTAGGAGTAGCCGGGCGAAAGCATCATGCCCTCGATTCCCAGCTCCATCATGTCATCAAAAAACGCACGCACGCTCTTGGGATCGGCGCCGTCGAAAAGGGTTGTGTTGGTGGTAACCCGGAAGCCGCGCTTTAAAGCCTCGCGGACGGCGTCCACCGCGATCTCGTATCCGCCCTCGCGGCACACCGCAAAGTCGTGTTGCTCCTTCTGCCCGTCCAAATGCACGCTGAAGGTCAGGTATTTGGTCGGCTGGAAGAGATGGAGTTTCTCCTTGAGCAGCAAGGCATTGGTGCACAGATAGATGTATTTCTTGCGCGCCGCCAAACCTTCGACGATCTTGTCGATTTCGGGGTGCATGAGCGGCTCCCCCCCTGGAATGGACACCACAGGCGCGCCACACTCGTCCACGGCGCGGAAGCACTCCTCCGGAGTCAGCTGGCGCTTGAGCACGTGCGCCGGATACTGAATCTTGCCGCAACCGGCGCAGGCCAGGTTGCAGCGGAACAGGGGCTCCAGCATCAGCACCAGCGGATACTGCTTGCGCCGGGCGAGCTTCTGCCGGATGACGTAGCTGGCCACGGTCCACATCTGCGATACAGGAACACTCATAACTGTGCTGGAATCTCCTGCCACTATGCTATCAGGTCGCCCTCATTTTCGGCGCTGACAATGTAGGCGCAGGCGCTCCCGCCGGTGCTCCTAAACCATCGCTCAGCCGTCGCTGCCGGTCTCACCCGACAGCTTGTAAACACAAGGGTTACCGGCCCGGTTCGGGGGTCGAAAAATGCCCGTCTCCATGCTACAATAAAGAACAACCTCGGACGCCGTAAGTGTTAATAATTTCAGTAATTTGAGGCAAATTCCAGGGCATCGGAAAAAGACGCCGGCCAAGACCCAGGCCCGGCACTTCTACGGAGCGGAATGGCTACGAAAGAAATCACCCCCATCGACGAAACCAAGCCAAAAAACGGAAAGCTCTCGCCAGTAAACGGAGGCAACGGGGACTACACCGCCGATTCCATCAAAGTCCTCGGCGGCATGGAAGCCGTGCGCAAACGTCCCGCGATGTACATCGGTTCCACCGGTGAGATGGGACTGCACCATCTGGTCTATGAAGTGGTGGACAACTCGGTGGACGAAGCGCTCGCCGGTCATGCCGACAAGATCGAAGCCACCATTCACTTGGACAACTCCATCACGGTGGTGGACAACGGCCGCGGCATTCCCGTGGACTCGATGGAGATTGACGGGGAGAAGGTTCCCGCCGCGCAAGTGGTCATGACCAAGCTGCACGCCGGCGGCAAGTTCGACTCGTCTTCCTACAAAGTTTCCGGCGGCTTGCACGGCGTGGGAGTTTCCTGCGTGAACGCTCTCAGCGAAGAGCTCGATCTTGAAATCTGGCGCGACGGATTTACCTGGGAGCAAACCTATTCGAAAGGCGAGCCCACCAGCAAGCTGAAGAAAGCGGGCGCAACCAAGAAGCGCGGCACCAAGGTTCATTTCCTGCCTGATCGAAGCATCTTTACTGCGACCGAATACAATTTTGACACCCTGGCACAACGCTTGCGCGAGCTGGCGTTTTTGAACAAGGGGCTGCTGATTACCCTGACCGATGAGCGCGCGACCGATGCCAAAACCGGCGAAGCAAAATCCGCCGAATTCAAATACAACGGCGGCATTGCCGAATTCATCAAGCATCTGAACCGGGGCAAGCAGGTGCTGCATGACAAGCCCATCTACATGGAAGCCGAGCGCAGCGGCGTAGTCATGGAGATTGGTTTGCAATACAACGACGCCTACTCGGAGTCGGTGTTCAGCTTCGCCAACAACATCAACACCGTGGATGGAGGCTCGCATCTCTCCGGCTTCCGCATGGCCCTGACCCGCACCATCAACTACGCTGGGCAGCAGATGGGACTGTTTAAGGACGTTAAGGAAAATCTCACCGGTGACGACGTTCGCGAAGGCTTGGTCGCGGTCATCAGCGTGAAGCTGTCGCAGCCGCAATTTGAAGGACAAACCAAGGGCAAACTGAATTCTGACATCGCCGGCATCGTGCAGGCGTTCGTGAATGAGCGTCTGGGCGCGTATCTCGAGCAGAACCCCACGGTGGGAAGAAAGATCATCAACAAAGCCATCGAAGCGGCTCGCGCCCGCGAAGCCGCCCGGAAAGCCCGCGACCTCACGCGCCGCAAAGGCGCGCTCGACGGCGGCGGCCTTCCCGGCAAGCTGGCGGATTGTTCGGAGCGGCAACCGGAGCGCTGCGAGCTGTTTCTGGTCGAGGGAGAGTCCGCCGGCGGCACCGCCAAACAGGGGCGCGATCGCCGCTTCCAGGCCATCCTTCCGCTGAAAGGAAAAATCCTCAACGTCGAGAAAGCGCGCTACGACAAAATGTTGGGGCACGAAGAAATTCGCGCCATGATTACGGCGCTGGGGACCGGCATTGGCAAGGACGACTTCGATTTCGCCAAGCTGCGCTACGGCAAGGTCATCCTGATGACCGACGCCGACGTGGATGGAAGCCATATCCGTACCCTGCTGCTCACGTTCTTCTTCCGCCACATGCAGGAGCTGATCAAGCGTGGCAACGTGTTCATTGCGCAGCCGCCGCTGTATTCGATCAAAAAAGGGAAAACCCTGCAGTACATCAAGGATGACGACGCACTCGACAGAATTATCCTCAAGCGTGCCGCCGACAGCTTGATAGTCCGTTACGGCGAGGGCGCGGCCAAACTCGAAGGCGCAGGCCTGTCACGCTTCGCCACCGGCCTGAAAGAATATTTCGGTTACTTTGACAAAGTGAACAAGCGGCTGCGCGACGAGAAGATTGTTGAGTTGCTGCCGCGGCTCGATCTTTCGAAACGCGCCGATTTTGAAGGTGAGAAGAAAGCGGCGCCTAAAAAGGTCGAGAAGCTCGAAAGGGAACTGAAGAAACTGCTGAAAGAACGCGACTTCAAGAGCGTGGAAGCCCGCTTCGATGAAGAGCACAATCTCTGGGAAGCGCGCTACGTCAATTCCCAGGGAGCTGAGCATCTCATCAACTGGGAACTGGCTTCCACGGCGGAGTACCGGCAGCTGTTGTCAAAATTCAAGCAGATCGAGCCGTACATGGAGCCTCCCTTTGTGATCGAATCGGTCACCGACGCGGCGCCACTCAACGGCACCGCCGAAGAATCCGGCAGCGAAGATGTCGAGACCGACGAGGCCGGCAAGGCGCAAAAGAAAGCTCCCAAGGTTGTCGCCAAGAAGAAAGCCGTCAGCACGGAAACGATCGAGAAAACAAATGTCCGCGACCTTTTCGAATACGTGAAAGAAGCGGGTAGCCGGGGCTATGAGAAGACCCGCTACAAAGGTCTTGGCGAAATGAATTCAGAACAGCTCTGGGCCACCACCATGGACCCTGAGCGACGCACCTTGCTTTCCGTGAAACTCGAAGACATCGCCGAATGCGAAACCATCTTCAGCACGCTGATGGGCGAGGACGTAGAAGCCCGGCGCAAATTCATCGAAGACAACGCGCTGGATGTAAAGAACCTGGACATCTAAGAAAAGACAGACAGCCAATCGTAACCACGGATTCGCACCGATTTACGCGGATCCGGAACCGGGGGCCAAGGGCGGCGTTTTTGAGCCGCCTTTTTCCTTGGAGGCGCCGCTACGGTTACCCTGGATTACCTTCGTGCCCCCTGTGTTTGCGGTGCTTAAGAACTGCCTGCAAGTTTCCCCCGGGCCTGCGTTCTCTGGATAGGACGGGAAAGTCGTTTTCCTTCCCGTTCACTGCGAATAAGGGGAAACCAGAATGAAGAAACTGCTGCTGATCATGATCCTGCTGTGCGGCGCGCTAAGGGCGCAGGAAAAGGCTAGCGACAATAACCACCAACCCGCACTCACCATCTACAATCAGAATTTTTTTGTGGCGCGGGAATACGTGCCACTGGACCTCGCGCCGGGAGTGAACCGTGCCCAATATGCGGGGATCGCGGCCCACCTTGAACCGGATTCCGTGATCCTGCGCGATCCCGCCGGGCGCGCTCTGCAGGTCCTCGAACAGAACTATCGCAACGATCCCATCTCGCAGGAACTGCTGCTCTCGTTCTATGAGGGAAAGACGCTCGAGTTTCAGGTACAGCCGAACCAGATCATCAAAGGCAAAGTAGTGCGCAGCGGGTATATCCCCAGCACGTACTACGCGCAAAACTATCAGCAACCTTCTTACACCCAGCCCATCATTGAAGTAGACGGCGTGCTGCGCTTCGGTCTGCCCGGGCAACCGCTGTTTCCCGCGCTGTCCGCCGACTCCATCTTGAAGCCAACACTCAGCTGGCTTCTCGAGACTAACGATCCGGGCAAATTCGATGCCGAAATCTCCTACGTCGCAGGCGGCATGAGCTGGCAGGCGGACTACAACTTAGTGGTCTCCGACAACCCGAAGGGCAAGACCGATCTGCTCGACATGGTGGGCTGGATCACCATGCGCAACCAGAGTGGAAAGACGTTCGAGAACGCGAGCATCAAGCTGATGGCTGGCGACATCAACAAGATTCAGCCGGGTACGTTGCCCAGCCGGGCCTATGGAGCGATGAACAAGGCGATGGATGAGTCTGTCGCCGCGCCGGTCGTCCGCGAGAAATCGTTCGACGAATTTCATCTGTACACCTTGCAGCGGCCCACCACGCTGCGCGACCAGGAAACCAAGCAGGTGGAGTTCGTGCGCTCCACCGGCATTCACGCCCTGCGCCTGTATGTCTACGACGGAGCGCAAGTGCAGCAGTACGGCTACTACAACATGGAGCAGATCCGCCAGGACCAGAGTTATGGCACACAGTCCAACCCCAAAGTCTGGGTGATGGAGGAGTTCAAGAACGCCGAGGCAAACCATCTCGGCATCGCCTTGCCCAAGGGCAAGCTGCGTTTCTACCGGCGCGATACCGATGGGCATCTCGAATTTGTGGGCGAGAACCTGATTGACCACACTCCGAAAGACGAAACCATCCGTATCTTCACGGGGAATTCGTTCGACGTGACCGGCGAGCGCAAGCGCACCAACATCCGCGTGGACTCAGCACGCAACTGGTTGGATGAGTCATTCGAAATCCGTGTGCGCAATCACAAGAAGGAAGCGGTGACCGTGCGCGTGGTCGAGCACCTCTATCGCTGGACGAACTGGAAGCTAAGCGAACAATCGCAGGAGTCCCACAAGACCGACGCGCAAACGGTAGAATTTCCGGTCACCATCGCGCCCGACGGAGAACAGGTCGTGACCTACACAGTGCACTATTCGTGGTAGTTTGCCCTCGCGCCGGGCTTCCGCCGGCGATCGGGACCATGCGGGACAGGAAGCTCGATCGGGGAGCGGGTCAAAGACCCGCCTCCCCAAGTGCAAAAGCGCCAGCCACAAGCGGGATCAGACCCGGCAATTGTTTGGCGCCCGGGCAGCCGATTTTTCGCAGTTCGAACAAATCTAGAACCTGGAATCTGACCTCTCGGCGGGATACTTCACCTGGGGATAGACACGATCGAAAACCACCCAGAGCAGGATCAAGAGTACGAAGAGGAAAACGCTACCCTCCGGCCCGACCGACCCCCCGGTCAGCCAGTTTGGGCCGTGGAAGCTGGTATGCAGCAAGTGTCCCGGAGCCATCCCGCCACTGTCAGGGACGGAATAGAAGTAGCTCTCGCCCCAGTCCCAGGAAGCGTGAAAGCCGATGGCGAACCACAGGTTCCCGGTACGGCGAAGCGTCAGGCAAAAGAAAAAGCCGATCAGAACGGCGCCCAGAATGCCGACCCAACTCTCCCCGGGGTTTTCCAGATGGAGCACACCAAAGCCCGCCGACAGCAGGATCGCCGCCGGCCAGAATCCAACCGACTGGGTGAGCGTGAACTGGGTATAGCCGCGGGTGAAGAATTCCTCGTAGAAGCCCACGATCACGAAAAACACTCCCCAGAACAGGGCAAACTTCACCACCCGCACGCCGTGCAGCGCTAGTCCGCCGAAGTCAAAGGCGTGGGCTCCATGCAGAGCCAGCAACAATATCGTAATCGAGCCAAATCCCCACAGGGCGCCGAACCAGAACAGCTTGCCAAAAGCGCGGCCTAACGGCAAACCGTAGCGCCCGAACGGCCGGTGTTCAATCCGGCTCATCACCAGCGCCGGAACCATCACGACGATTGCGAGTCCCAGTTCCACCGCCGCCTGCAGCCATAGCATTCCAGCGTCGGGCCAGGCGTAATAGATCAAAGTATGCAGGCAGAAACGGAGCGCTCGAAACGCGAGCAGGTAGAAGGCGAGACGCCAGACGGGGCGAAGGCCGTCCGGTCCGATCCATATTTTCTGAACCCGCCCTTCCCAGGGTAAGGGCCTCACCAGTCCATCATCGCTACCCGCGCCCGCAACCATGCTGGGCGGCACCGAAGCCAGACCCGTAGGGTCGAGTTGGCTGTCTTTGTGCTGGTCGTCTTTTGGGTCGTCCATCGGTGGAAGTTTCCCGAACCGTCCCCCGACATGGTAAAACACTCGCCGTCTCCTCATGAGCGGATTCTTCTCACGCGAGCGCTTCGGCTGGCCACAAATACTGGCCGCACTGATGTTGCTCGCGTTTCTGGCGCAGTGCCTGTGGCTGGTCGAGCAAGGCTGGCGAACCGGCAACGTGGGCCCGGCGGAGATTTACCGGCTGGAGCGCGGGACCGAGCTTTGGAGGCACCGGGGACTGCGGCCCGCCCTGCCTGGGCTAGAAAGGGACTTGGATCGTTCTCTTCTCCCCGTTCAGTCCACGCTTGAGAATGGCGGCTACGATGCCCACCATTCGCCTCTCTGGTACCTGGTCGCATCGGCTCCGCTGGCGCTGAGCCCAGTGTCGCTGCAGCCAGAAAATCTCCGCACGCTGCACCGCTTAGCCGCGGCTCCTTACATTGTTCTCGGTCTGCTGCTTGGGGCTTCGCTTTGGTACGTTTCCCGCCGGCTGTTCGGCAACCCGGGGGGATACGTCGCCCTGGCTCTCTACTGTTTCTCGCCCGGAATCGTCCGCTCCAGCGCAATCTGGTCGGCGGAGCCGGAGGTCGGCGCTGCCTGGGGCGCATTCGGTGCCATCTTCACCGCCATCGCCGTGGCTCACACCCTATACGCGCCGCGGGAAGTGATTCTGTGGAACTGGCGACGCATTGTGCTGTTGGGATTGTCACTGGCCCTGGCAGTCGGTTCCCAGTTCCCCCTGATCGTTGTGCTGCCGGTCGCACTGGGATTCATGCTCTACCTGGCGCCGAACCGCCGGATCGCCGCCCTGGCAATCTGGGCAGTGGCTTGCGGAATCGGCGCCCTGCTGTTGTATGTGGTCTACTTTTTTCACGCGAGCGAGTTCTGGCAAGGGCTTAAACACGCATCTTTTTCCGGAGTCTCATGGAAAGCATTCACCATGCCGCAGGCCTACCATCAGATTCTGACCCAGCTGGGGCAAAGCAGCCCTGCACTGGTGCTGGCGTTGCCGGTAGCGCTGATCGCATATTTCTTCTGGTCCCGGGTGCGCTACTTCGGCAACACCGCGCCCCTGCTGGTTGCGGTCCTGTTTCTCGCGCTCGCCTTAGGTATGCCGCACTTTCCCGGACTTGGTTTTCAGCTCATGGCGATTCCCTTCCTTTTCGTCTTCGTGGCCGGCGTTGCCGCTGACTTGCTCGAGACCCGCTACCGCCAGCTCGCCCAAGCTGCCATCTGGGGATTACTAGTTGCTAACGCCGCATGGCACGTCTGGGAACTGGCCCGGGCCGGGCGCGGGTAACTAAAGTCATGCTTATGCCTCAATCACTTAGCAACAGAGCGAGTGAAAGTCTCCGGACTTATTGAAAATAAAGACGCAACTAAGATCGCTCCCAGAGGTTCTAATCAAGGTAGAGGCTGGTTTTGCCGGGGGGTGCGCCATGGTTGCGAAACTGGAGTATGATTCGTACGTGAAACGGCTGAACTCAGCCACGGCAGCGGTAGTTCGAGGGTTGCTCGGCTTTGTAGTTTTCTGTTCGGCGCCTGCGACTCAAGCACAAATCAACGGCACGCCCGCCTCTGTAACCTCAATCAATTCCGGTGGCCGCTTCAGCTCCTCGCCTGGTGTCCCCGCCAGCGTCACCTCACTTGGCCCGAACGGACTTCAGCCGGCTTGCTGTATCAACCCGCTTTTTCCCCTGAATCCGAATCCGCCGCTTTTCCAGCGCCACCCGCACCACCGCCAGAACTCGTTTTTCCCCGCGGGGGGCGCAGTGTACGTGCCTTACCCGGTTATCGCGGACCCGGCAGCGGCCGATATGGCAGTAGAACCAAATCCGGCAGATGATGAGCGTGGCGGCCCCACCATCTTCGACCGCCGCGGCTCGGGGCAAGCGGCTCGCTCCTACCTGGACAATTATCCGCAACGTGCGAGTCGAGCTGCGTCAGAAACAGAATCAGCGAAGCCGGCCCAACCGGATCAAACCCCGGTCGCCGATCAACCTCAGACGGTACTCATCTTCAAAGACGGTCATCAGGTAGCGGTTCAGAATTACGCGGTCGTCGGAAACATGCTTTACGACTTGACGCCCGGGCATCATCGCAAGATCGCGATCGCGGATCTGGATCTGAAAGCCACCGCCAAGCAGAACGACGATCTAGGCATTAGTTTCCAGTTGCCGCCTGCGCCCGAAGCGAACCAATAGATGCTGATGCGATTTTCTATGGCGATTCGGTCCATCGCAACCTTGGCTGCCAGGATCCTAGCCGCAGCAATTCTGATCTCGCCGCTAGCCGCCCAGATTCGTGCGGCGGCCTCAGGGGCAATGGGGGTCGGTATATCTGCGAGGCCTGCGCCTGGCTTTGTGGGAAGCGGCGCCGCGGGTGGACCCGCTCACCTCCACCGCGGTCGTCCGTCGGGCCGAGGCTCCCTGCTGCTGCCCTACCCGTACTTTTATTCTACCTATGCCAACGAAACTGAAGAGGCGGCGCCGCCCCCAGTAATTGTTGTCCCCGCGACGGCTCCGGCGTCGGCGCCGGCATTGCCCGACCTTCCGCGGGAGCCTTTGCTGATCGAGTGGCAAGGTGATCATTTTGAGCGAATGACGCCGTTCCAGAAGGCCCTGGCCAGCGGACCAAGCGCGCGGGGCTCTTCCGACAAATCAGATGTTCGTTCTTCGGCGTCATCCGCGCCCAGCTCATCCGCACCCGGTTCATCTCCCCGTAGCTCGTTGGCGCGTCGTTCCCCTGCGCCACCGGGAAAAGTCCCGGCACAACCGCAACGGGAGCTTCCCCCCGCAGTTCTTGTTTTTCGCGATGGCCGCACGGAAGAAGTAAGCAGCTATATCATTGCGAGTGGCATCATCTACTCGAAAGCCGATTATTGGACCAGCGGAACCTGGACCCGGGAGATTCAGATTGCGGATCTGGACGTTCCTGCCACACTCAGGCTCAATCACCAGCATGGTCTGAACTTCATGCTGCCCACCAGCCCCAATGAAGTAGTCGTAAGGCCATAGTGTCTTTCTTGCGACCCCAGGTTCCTGAAAACACTTTGCCACTGCGCACCGCCGCGAATTGGCGCAAGAATGCAGCCAACGGGCGCACCCGTTGCGGATGAGGGTGGGAATTAGCAGAGGGCTGGAAAAATCGGAAGAACGGTTGTGACGGCTCAGCTCACAGAGCCCCTTACGCTCGGCTGGACCACCACAGAAGCCCAATCAATAGCAGCTGCATAGGGGCGCTCGTAACCAAAGCGCAGTGGCCGGCCTGCCCGCCAGCCTGGCTCCGGTCAATACGGCGTGCACATTGGCAGGAAATAAAGCGATCAAGAGCACAATCAGGCAGATTCCCGTCAGCGAGCGGAATCTCGGCAGCAGCAAACCGGCCGCACCCATGAATTCCAAAACGCCGGTAACATAAACCAGGACCATCGGCTGCCCGAACATCGCCGGAACCATACGCACGAGGTCGTGCTTCATCTTGTTAAAGTGCGCGATTCCGGTAAAGACGAACATCACCACCAACCCGTAACAAGCCGAGGCTTGCCATGTGGCAAATGCGGCCACGCCCAGTGAACCGATTCCCCGGAACACCAGCCACGCGGTGAACAAAATAATCAGGACGACCATATGCGGAACCTTAGATCCTAGCCGCCGGAAACGGCAGGCTGGCATGGGGAATCGCCCGCCTACATTAAGGATATGACTTCGGGAATGACACGAACTTCAGCGGGGCCAGGTTGAGAGCCACCCGGCTTAGCTGCTTCATCCCGGGGCGCTAGGACGAAAACTCTCCCCAGCCTCAAAAATCAGCTGAAATACCATCCCCCGTTCGGATTCACCGATTGTCCGGTGAGATAGGAATTTTCCGCCAGTAGCAACACCACGTTAGCCACTTCATCCACCGTGCCAAAGCGCCCGATCGGAATCACACTGGAAGTAGCGCGCGGGTTGGCGCGCATCATTTCGGTGTCCACCAGCGCCGGACAAACGGTGTTGGCCGTGATGCCTTCCTTTGCCAGCAGCGCGGCGTACGAGTGCGTCAGGCCCAGCATTCCCGCCTTCGACGCCGCGTAGTGTGGTCCCACCAGACCGCCAGTCTGCGCGGCGACCGAAGAAATGTTGATGATCCGCCCCCACTGCCGGGCGCGCATCTGGGGCAACACAGCCTGGGTCACCAGAAAGGCGGACTTGAGATTCATATTGATGTGCTCGTCCCAGTCCGCTTCCGCAATCTCCTCGAGCTTGAGCTGACGCGCCATGGCCGCATTGTTCACGAGAACATGCACTGCTCCGAGTAGGCGCTCAATTTCCGCGACCATGGTTTTCACTTGATCGGATTGCGAAACGTCGGCCTGAATCGCCAGCGTGCGTCTCCCCAATTTCCGGATCTCGGCACAGACTTTTTCGGCATCTTCAGAACGGGTGCGAAAATTGATGACCACGTCTGCGCCCGCCCCGGCAAGCGCCAGCGCGACCGCCGCGCCAATACCGCGGCTTGCTCCGGTGACCAGGGCCAACTTTCCCGTCAGAGTTCCCATAGAGTTGACGATCCCGCTCCGGATTATGCCATTGGCGCGCCCGCCCTGGGTACCGGATTCGTCATCGAAACTGGGCCCGATTGCCGTCTCTTTTTAGGCTTTCGTCATGGTATAATTCTCATATCGCGAATTCACTGTAACTTCCTGTAAATGCAATTGCTTAGAGCTGTAAAAGTGACCGGTTTCTCAGGCGTGAGGCGGATCCTCTTGTGCGGCCGCTTTTCAACCTGATTCTGGTTTTGGCATCTCGCGTTTCCGGTGAAGTCGGACAGGCATTCTTATGGCTGACGATCAAAATCCTGAGCTTCCCCTGACTCCTCCGCCCGGTGGCGGAGATGGTACCGGCATTCCCGGTGCGCTCAACATTCAACCCGTCAATATCGAAGAGGAGATGAAGAAGTCTTATCTCGACTATTCGATGTCGGTGATCATCGGCCGCGCCCTGCCCGATGTGCGTGACGGATTGAAACCGGTACACCGCCGCATTCTCTACACCATGCAGCAGATGGGCCTGTACCCCAACCGGTCCACGCGCAAATGCGCCAGAATCGTCGGCGATGTCATGGGCAAATATCATCCCCACGGAAACCTGGCGGTCTACGATGCCCTGGTGCGCTTGGCGCAACCCTTCGCCATGCGCTACCCCTTGGTGGAAGGGCAAGGCAATTTCGGCTCGGTGGACGGAGATCCTCCGGCAGCCGACCGTTACACCGAAGCGCGCCTGGCCCGCGTGTCCAACGCGCTGCTGGAAGATCTGGACAAGGCAACGGTGGACTTTCGCCCAAACTATGACGGCAACGAAACCGAACCCGACGTTCTACCCACTCGCATTCCCAACCTGCTGGTGAATGGATCCGACGGAATTGCGGTTGGCATGGCGACAAAAATTCCGCCCCACAATCTCACCGAGATCGTGGACGCCACCATCACCCTGGTGAACAAGCCCGACGCCCAGCTCGCAGAGCTTCTAAAATTCGTGCAAGGCCCGGATTTCCCGACCGCCGGCATCATTCACGGCCGTTCCGGAATCGTAGAAGCCTACAGAACCGGACGTGGCCGCTTCGTCATGCGCGCCAAGGCGGGCATCGAAACTTTCAACAAGGATCGCAAGGCAATCGTCATCACCGAAATTCCCTACCAGGTAAATAAAGCGCGCCTGGTCGAGCGCATCGCGCAACTGGTGAATGACAAGATTGTGGACGCAATTTCCGATATCCGTGACGAAAGCGATCGCGACGGCATGCGCATCGTGGTCGAGCTGAAACGCGATGGCGAGCCGCAACTCGTGCTGAACCAGCTCTTCAAGCACACCCAGATGCAGGAAAGCTTCAGCATGATCCTGCTCGCGGTGGCGAACAACCAGCCCAAGGAAATGGGCCTGGTGCAGGCCATCAAGCATTTCATCGACCACCGCGTGGACGTGGTCCGCCGGCGCACCGCCTATCTGCTCGCCAAAGCCAAAGACCGCGAGCACATCCTCGAAGGCTACCTCACCGCGCTCGATCACCTGGATAATGTGATCACCATCATCCGTGCCAGCGCCAACCGCGCCGAAGCCCGCGAAAGCCTGGTCGCCTATTTTGCTGGCAAGAAAATCGACATCAACACCACCGGGCGCGCGCCCAAGCAGAATCCGGAAAAGCCCTTCACCGCCATTCAGGCGGACGCCATTCTCGAGCTGCAATTGCACCGCCTGACCAAACTCTCCATCGACGAAATCACGAAAGAACTGGGCCTTACCCGCGAGAACATTGCCGAGTACGAATCCATCCTGAGTTCGGAAAAGAAACTACGCGGTGTGATTGTGAAGGAACTGGAAGAAGTCAAGAAGTTATACGGAGATGAACGCCGCACTAGGATCGAAGACGAAGCCGCGGAAATCCACCTGGAAGACCTGATCGCCGACGAGCAAGTCGCAGTCACAGTCAGCCACGGCGGCTACATGAAGCGCACTCCGATCTCCACCTACCGAATGCAGCGCCGCGGCGGCACGGGCCGGACTGGCATGAAGACGCGCGACGAGGATTTCGTCGAGCACCTGTTTATCGCCTCCACGCACGCCTACATTCTTATCTTCACCAATACCGGCCGCGTGTACTGGCTCAAGGTGTACGAGATCCCGGACATCAGCGCCGCCGGCAAAGGCAAACACGTTGGCAACCTGGTGGGCTTGCAACCGGGCGAGACCGTGCGGACCATGCTCGCAGTCCGTAATTTGGAAGAAGCTGGAAAGTATGTTTTCTTTGCCACGCGCAACGGTCTGGTCAAAAAGACCGAGCTCAAGGACTTCTCGCACGTGCGCTCCAACGGCATCTTCGCCATCAGCATCGAGCAGGGAGACGAGTTGGTCGCCGTGCGCATCACCGACGGCCAGCAGATCGTATTCCTGGCCACGCACGAAGGCCAGGCCATCCGCTTCGACGAAGAAGACGTCCGCCCCATGGGCCGCCAGGCGTACGGTGTTTGGGGCATCCGCATGGAAAAGGGCGACTACCTGGTGGGCATGGCGACCACCCCGAAGCCAGGCGCCGACGGCGCGAATGGAGGCAAAGCCCCTGGGCCTGCGGCCGACACGCTCCCCGAGGTTGCTTCCACCGCCGAGGTTGTAGACGTCGGGAAAAAAGGCAGGCTAATCCTCTCCGTCACCGAAAACGGATACGGCAAGCGCACCCCCGCCGAAGAATATCGCCTGCAAGGACGCGGCGGTTCCGGCGTCATCAATGTCAAGACCACTGAACGCAACGGCAAAGTTGTAGGCATAGCGCAGGTGGACGAGAACTCCGAAGTTATGCTGATCAGTCAGTACGGCAAAATCATCCGCATGGACTCGAAAACCATCCGCGAGTCAGGCCGGGCCGCCCAGGGCGTTCGCCTGCTGAACCTCGAACCAGGAGATCGCGTAGCCGCCGCGGTCGTGATTGTGCCAGAAGAAGAACCGGTCAACGGCGCGACTCTGATCCAGTAACTGGTGGCGGTGGACCCCGGCGTCCGCCGCCCTTGACTCGCACTTGCCTCGGCAAAACTTATTCCAGCCGGGAGTCACAGAAAACCAAGCACCAAGACAAGACCAGCCGCAAAAGCCGCGGAGCCCAGTGTCCAGCCGAAACACTTCCACTATTCGAAATCAATCTTCTCAAATCCCAAACCCTGCAGCAGGCCGGTGATGGTCGAAACCGCGTTCTGTTGAGCGGTTCGCAAAATGCCATCGGCCAGGGCGGCCTCTTGCATCTGACGCTCCGCCTCCTGGCGCACTCGGGTTTCCAGATTCGGGTCGGTCGGAACCAGCAGCCCAGTCTGCCTGGAATACACCCGAGTCTTCGCGCCATCGAGCCGGGTGCTGAACACCTGCGCCGCAGGAAGATGCAAACGCACTTGCTTGCCTTCTACTGTGACGTCGCCCAGCTTCAGATTCGAGAAATCAATGCCAGCGACAACCTCGCCGTGCACCATCATCAAAAGGCGGTCTCCAGCGAGAAAGTCCGGAAAGACCGGGTTTTCTCTCGCGCCGGTCACCAGCTTGTCCATGGTGTAAACCACGGTCTCCAGCCGTTGCAGGCGTTGAATGCGATCGACCACTGTCGGCTGGCTTATATCGATGCTGAGGGTTCGGCCCGTCACCGTTGACCACATATGGCTCAACAAAGCCCGCCCCGAATTTCGCGACAGCATCACCCATCCAATGGAGGCGACAGCCACTACCCCGAGAACCAGCCCGACAACGAGCGCGAACCCAATGGCCGTTGAGGATGGACTCTGTCTAGCAGAGCGAAGAGCCGCATCAGGGTCGTGAGGCATCCAGCAAGGTTATCACCAGACGAGAGTGCTTCGCGCTTGTATGCAGCCGGGTATCCCAGCCAGGAGTCGAGACGCGAAGCAGGGTTGTAAAAAGATTTTAACCAGATATTCACCAGACAGTAACCTGGGCCGACATCGTCTGCCAGATCATGGGTCCTATTCCAGCAGTGAAAGTAATCAGGAGGGAATTCATCCGTGAGAAAAGTTCTGCTTCCCATCGCCCTAGTCGCCATTGCGCTCGGCCTGGTCGCCATGCCCCAAGGAAAGGCCCAGGTCAATTTGCTGGCTGTCGGCTCACTGACCGGCTCGAGCGCCGGTTCCTACACTGACCTCTCCGGTCTCGGCAACACGCTGGAGAGCGGCGTGCCCGCGAATCTTCTCGGTGGTCTCGGCTCGGGCCTTGCCTACGCATCGGGCAACACGTTCCTCGCCCTTCCTGATCGCGGCCCGAACGCCCTAGTCTACGACACCCTCATCGACAACACGGTTACGTACATCCCGCGCTTCCATACCGTTACCATGGACCTCAAGCGCAACCCAGGTGCCGGCCTTCCTTTCACACTTACGCCGAAACTGCGGGATACGACGCTGCTGTTCAGCCTGACCCCGCTCGTTTACGGAACCGGGGAAGGACTAGCCGTGGGATCCGGTGTCCCGCCCCAGAATAATTTGTTCCAACATTATTTCTCCGGCCGTTCCGACGCTTTCGACCCGGATCGCAATTCCGGCGACGGCAGGGACGCCCGCCTCGATCCCGAAGGCATCCGCCTTTCCAACGACGGTCTCAGCGTCTTCATCTCCGACGAGTACGGCCCGTATGTCTATCAGTTCCTGCGCAACGGCCTACGCCTCCGGACGTTCCACCTGCCCGCGCACCTGTTCGTCACAAATCTGAAACCAATCGGCCAGGATGAAATCGACGGAAACACCAGCGGTCGCACCGCCAACAAGGGGATGGAAGGGCTCGCCATTACGCCCGATGGCAGGGCGCTGGTGGGCATCATGCAGGCGGCGCTGATCCAGGATGCCGCCGAGGGTGGCGATGCCGCCAAACTGCTGCGCATTGTCACGGTGGACATCCGCACTGGCAAGACCCACGAATTTGCCTACCTGCTGACCACTGGCTCGGGTGTCAGCGAGATCGTGGCCTTGAACCAGCACGAGTTCCTGGTTGATGAACGCGATGGCAAGGGCCGGGGCGACGACAGCAAGGCCAAGATCAAACAGATCTTCAAGATTGACCTGGCTCACGCGGTCGACGTCTCCAAAATGGACGGGACGACGGCGGCTACACACGCGGTGAACAAGTTGCCCTTCATGGATATCGTCCAGGTACTGATCACCAACGGTTTCACCGTGGAGCAGATCCCGGCCAAGCTGGAAGGCCTTGCCCTCGGTCCGGACGTAAATAGCGGGAAACAAACTGTGCACACATTGTGGGTCGGCAACGACAACGACTTCCTTCAGGACTTCGATGCGCCAGGCGCAAACCCGAACCAGTTCTTCGTCTTCGGTTTCACCGACGTTGATCTCGCCGGCTCGAAATTTGTGCCGCAACAGTTCGGGCCTCACTGGTGATCCGTTGCAATAGCCAGCTCCCGCAAGAGCCGGGGAATAACGGATTCAGGGTCTCGATAGAACGGAAAAGGCCACGCTCATTTCTGAACGTGGCCTCTTTCTTAATGCCGGCAACGACCTACTCTCCCACACACTTTCGCGTGCACTACAATCGGCCCTGCGGGGCTTAACTCCGTGTTCGGGATGGGAACGGGTGGATCCCCCGCGGTAAGATCACCGACAAATCGGAGCCGTTCGCGATCAGCCGTCCGGCAAGTTCCTGCTGCGCTGACTTGAGTGGTTGATGCCCGGCAAACTTGTAAGCGCCCGCAACCGCCGGCCCAAGCGAAAAGCTGCGAGCTGACAGCTGGCTTTCAAAGATCGTGTGGACAATGCCTCACAACTGAATAGATTCGGTTGGCTTACCTTCTTCTTGGGGTCCTTCCGATTTCAGCCACACTACATCAGCTTTTCGTCGGCGCACAACCATCAGTACTTTGTCTTCAGTCTCGTCCAGGTTCTGACGAGTGAAGGTCGACTATGATGTGGGGCGGGTGCGCTATGCAAAACTCGATAACCCCGTTCCGGCGGGTATGGGTGACGCTGTTTCTTGCCTGCTCTTCCTTCGCGATAGCTCAATCGCAACCTGACAACCTCGATTGGTCATTGGGCTCTGCCGTCGACAGTGGTCTTTCTCCATCAAAGCTGCAGTCGATGGAAGCTGCCGTCCGCTCCGGCAGTTTTACTAAAATCGGCAGCGTTCTGATTGCGCGTCACGGCAAGCTGGTCTACGAGGGCTATTTCGACGGCGACGCGAACACCCGCCGCGATACTCGCTCCGCCACCAAGAGCATTACCGATGTGCTGGTCGGCATCGCCATTCAAGACAAGAAGTTGAGCGGCGTAGACGCCCGTGTCCTCTCGCTGTTGCCGGAGCGAGCTCGCAAGCTGCAGAATCCCGATCCGCGGAAAGCCGCCATCACCGTCGAGGACTTCCTGACCATGAGTTCGGCTCTCGAGTGTGATGACTGGAACGATCTCTCACGGGGCAACGAAGACCGTATGTATCTGGTTGAAGACTGGGCGCAGTTCATCCTCGACCTGCCAATCCGCGGAAGAATGCACGTCGGCGAGGAGGTCGAACCGCCGTCCTATGGACGATACTTCAGCTATTGTACCGGCGGGGTCTTCACCCTGAGCGAGGTCCTGCAGAAAGCGACCGGTCTGCGGACCGATCGCTACTCGCAACAGGTGCTCTTTGGCCCTCTCGGTATTAGGAGCGCTCAGTGGGTGTACTCGCCGTTGAACATCCCCCAGACGGGAGGCGGACTGCGCCTCACCACCCGTGACCTGCTGAAGATTGCTCAACTCTATCTGGACGGCGGCACCTGGCACGGCGCGCGCATCGTTGACGAATCATGGGTACGGACCTCGACCCAGCCCCACGCCCGCATCGATGACGATACCGAATACGGCTATCTCTGGTGGCTCAAAACGTTCAAGTCCGGTGGGAAGACTCATCCCGCATTCTTCATGAGTGGCAACGGCGGGAACAAGATAGTAGCCATCCCATCGCTCCAGATGGCGGTCGCGATCACGAGCACAAATTACAGCACTCATGGAATGCACGAGCAGACCGAAAAGCTGTTGACCGAGTACGTGCTGGGCGCGGTAGAGAAATAAATGAAGAAAAGCGCTGGTCGCAGGCGGCCCAATCTATCTCTCTATCAATAGTCGCGAGAGTACCCCGTCCCCGCTCCGTGCCCACTCCGGTTGGGCGGGGATTTTGGACTACTCTGTGTGCCTTCGTCGGATCGGCCTGGTAGCTTTCTTCTAGTGTGTGACCCAACGTTTTCTCTAAATTTGCGAACTGCCCAACGGACTCAAATACAAATTGGTGATATTGCTCACAATCTCCGCATCCGCATACTGCGGCCGGCGCGACAGCTCCTTCCAGGCTGGATCAGACACAAACACCGCCCACTTCGCATTCAGCTCCGCCACATTGGCAAACGTCAGCATGTACGTCAGGCTCGGCATCCGGGTCCCGATCAACGTGTCTCCGAAGAACACGGGAGTCAATCCTGTCCGCGTAAAGATCCCGATCTCCGCTTCGTTGAACATCTGCACTTTCCTGACATGCCCCGCATAGCTTGCGCTCTCGTAGGTGCGCAACTGAAAGATCCTTTTGTCGCCCTTTGGCGCAACGGTCTCTATTTTTATTGTTTGCCATCCTGCAAACGCGGACATGAGCGAACTCTCCACTCGCACAAATGCCGGTGCCGACGCCGGGGCTTCCCGGAACGCCGCAGACGCTTTCATGAACTCGACATCCTCTGTCAGCCGCGTGTCCAGCGTCACCAGCGCTTCCACCGAGGTTGCGGGAATCAACAAATAATATGTCGGCGTCTCCGGACCGATATCCAGCTTGAAGGCACCGACCGGAGACATCGCCATTCGGTTCAGCGCCGGAATCAGAGCACGCTCAAAATAGTTTTGGACCAACGCCAACTGTGGCCCGGTTTGCAGCACGTACTTCCGCAACTGATAAAACTCCCGCGGAGACGCCGCCAGCGCCTGGGCCGCCCCGCCGCTCAACGCGACCCCCGCCATCGCAACCGCCGATGTGACAAAATCTCGCCTCTCCAACATATCCTCCAATGAAAACCGCCGTCGCAACAGTTTGCGCGATGTCTATTTTACCGGCGAAGGTTCATCTGACCTATCCCGATGGTACCGTCAAGGGGTGCCCCGTCCAAGCCATGTGGGCGGGAGGGTTCTCTCGCGAGACAAAGTCGACGGGTATGGAGTCTCGACCTAATAAAGTATCGACGGGAGATATGCGCCTGCGGGTTCGTTGTAGAGGCCGATGGTCATGAGAGTCATCGGCTGCACGACGCGGAGACCGTTCTGCAGGCACCATCGAAACAGCCCCGCGTTTCGAGTCGGGACTAGAATGCCGGGACCCAGGAACGCATCGGCGTTTGCGATCAGCGCTTGGACATCAGCGTTGCTCTCGCCGACCATGTGCCCGAAAAAACCGATCATCGTGGCATAGGCTGCGATTCGGCCTTCTCGCTCGGCGACAACCGCTGTGCCTTGTTCGATTGCCTCGCGGAGCTCGCCGTTGCGGTCGTGACCATGTACGAGTCGGCAAAGCCGGTTGCATTCCTCCAGATCTGAAATGCGGGCTGGGCGTATGCTGTGGCCCGGAGTCGGCGCCTTGATCGGTGGGCCTTGCATCGCTGACATTGGCTCGCGCGTGTCAAACCCGAGCTTGGTGTAAAGAGAAAGAGAACGGTTGTGGAAGGCTGCCTGCAGCAGGCGGGTGCCCTGGCAACCGCGTTCCCCTGAGCGGGTAAGGACCGCTTCCATAAGGGCGTGTCCGACGCCCTTATTCTGAACCTCGGGATCGATAGTAATCGGCCCAACCCCTGCAATCGCAGAGCGTTCGTCCAAACAGTTGCTGCCCAGAATCTGGCCTCCCGATTCGGCAACCACGCAATAGAAACCGGGATGAGCGAACATCATAGAAAGGACAGCCGTCGCCACCTCAACCGACGGAAAGTCGGGCGGAAAAGCGTGGTCGGTCGAAATCTTCGTGAAGGCCTCATAGCAGATCCGGCCACAGATTTCGGCGTCTTCCGGCCTGGCTTGGCGGACTGCGATAGGTGAGCTATCAAACGCAGGTTGGCGCAGCGTTGCCACAAACATCTCCCGATTCAGCTTCGACGAGGGGAGTGTATCGCAGATAAGGGCGATGTTTCCAGATGCGGGAGTCGAGTCTCGGACTAGACTTGCGGCGCCCGCCCTCATTGAGAAGTTGCCCGCCACACCCGTGCGCGAGTCGCTCAACGATTCCTGGGCAGAATGGCAGGCCGAGATTCGAGAAAGGCTATTAGCGAAGGCGCACTAACTAACTCCCTAA
>Ga0193733_1000203_pt1 | contig 21619 bp, 19 predicted proteins | sample U1s2metaG_FD_145076 | JGI IMG/M metagenome (GOLD analysis project Ga0193733, IMG submission 145076) | Soil microbial communities from a riparian zone of the East river system, Colorado, United States - U1s2 | ecosystem: Environmental > Terrestrial > Soil > Riparian zone | place: USA: East River...
TGTGCTTCGGTCGCCGGCACGCGCTGTACGCGGTGCGTTCCGGATTCGAACTTCAGCAGCGAGAACGCGCCCTTGCCGACGATGCGGCTGATGATCTCCTTGTAGCCGCCGTGCTCGCCGGGGCTTTCGTTGAGCACCTCTGCAGCGAATCCCTTGCGTTCCGCGTAGCGGGCGTACATGCGGTGCAGGTCACCGGCGAAGATCGCCGCCTCATCGCCCCCGGTGCCGGCGCGCACCTCGAGGAAGATGTTCCTGTCGTCGCGCGGATCCTTCGGCAGCAGGAGCCTGCGCAGCTCGCTCTCCGCGGCTTCGAGCTCGCGCTGCACGTGTCCCACCTCCTCTTCGCCGAGGGTGCGCATGCCGGCGTCCGGATCGGCCTGCAGGTCGCGCGCGGCGGCCAGATCGCGTTCCAGGCCGTGGTAGCGGCCAAAGCGCTCCGCCAGCGGCTGCAGGCGCGCGTACTCCATGGACAGTTCGCGGAACTGCTGCGAGCCGCCGGCCACCTCATCGGTGGCCAACAACCGGCCGACCTCCTCGAAGCGATCGGACAGTTTCTGCAGGCGCTGGCGGATGGATTCCTTCATGGCGGCTTTGGGCGCGGCATTCTCCGGGATGTCTGCAGTTTGTGACAAGTTGCGCAATGCGCACCACTTGCGGAGGCTCTATAGTGCTGGCGTGAGTATGATCAACTGCTTGCGTAACCTGACCCCAGTCCTGTGCGCCCCGGTGCTGGCGGCCTCGCTGCTCGCCGGATGCGCCGGCGTGCGGCCCGACACCAAGGCCGCGGCGCCACCGCCCCCGGGCGGGGATGCCAGCGCCCTGACCGTGATCGCGGAAGTGGCTCTGAAGCGCGGCGACTGCCGGGCGGCTTCGGAAGCCTACGCGCATGGCGCCGCCGCTGCCGCGGACGTTCAGCTTGCCCGTCGCGCCACGCAGGTGGCGATGGCTTGCGAGCATCTGCCCGCCGCTTGGGCTGCCGCGACCCGCTGGCGCGCACTGGCGCCCGGGGATCGCGAGGCGGACGCCCTGTACGCGGCTGTGGCGCTCAAGCTGTATCACACCAGCGAGGCACGCGCCGCTATCCATGACTTCTGGCGCGCCGAAGAGCACGCCAATTCGGCGAGCGCAGCGCTCACCAAGCCAATCCAGCCAGACGCCGCTGCAGGCAAGGGTTCCGCGCCCGCCCCACAGGCGACGCCGGCCGCACCGCGCGCTGCCCAGCGCACGGCGAAGAGCATGACCGAGTTGACGGCGCTGCTGCTGGAGCAGTCCGATGCGCCCGCCGTGTTGATGGCCATGAGCGGGGCGCTGGAGCCGACGGCGAACTCACCCGATACACTCACACTGTTGGGCGAACTGGCGCTGGCTGCGTACGACGGCCAGCGTGCGGCAGGGTATGCGCAGCAGGCGCTGCAGCGTGACCCCAAGGATCCTGCCGCGCTGCGGGTGCTGGCGCGCGCCTACGTCGTGCGCGGCGATGCCCCGCAGGCGGTCGCCACCGCGCGCCAGGCGAAGGCGCACGATGGAACGCGCGGCGGCTTCGAGCTTGCGGAGATTCTCGCCTCGCTCGATCGCAACGAGGAGGCCCACCAGGAGCTGGAGCATCTGCGCACGAGCGGCGCGCCGGCCGCGGAGATCGATCGGCGGCTCGCGCTGCTGGCGTTCGCTTCCGGGGACCTGAAGGAAGCCCGCCAGCGCTTCACGGAGCTGCTGTCGAGCGGCCAGGGCAACGATACGGCGCAGCTGTATCTGGCCGATATCGCGGCGCGTGACGGCGATCCGGACGGAGCGATCGCGGCCTACCGCCGCCTCTATGACTCCTCGGTGGCGCTGTCGGCGCGCTCGCGGGCTGCGTCGCTGCTGCTCGATCGCAAGGCGCGCGCCGAGGCGCTGGCGCTGCTCGATGACTACGCCGCGGACCATCCGGAGGATGAGCTCGACCTGACACTCGCCAAGGCGCGGTTGCTGGCCGATCACGGCGAAGCGGACACCGGGCTGGCGTTGCTCGCGACCGCGCTCGAGCGCCATCCGCAACATCCCTCGATCCAATACGACCGCGCAGTGATACTGGAACAGGCGGGGCATGTGCACGAGTCGGTCGAGGCGCTCGAGCAGATGCTCACCCAGCGACCCGACGACCCGACTCTGTTGAATGCTCTCGGTTACACGCTGGCGGACCACACGCTCGAGCTGGGGCACGCCGAAGGGCTCATCCGCCGCGCGCTCGCCGTGATGCCCGACAACCCCGCAGCACTCGATAGCCTCGGCTGGGTGCATTTCCGTGCCGGCGACGCCAAGGGCGCCATCGGCACTCTCGAGCATGCCTATGCCCTCGGCCACGACGCCGAGATTGCCGCTCATTGGGGTGAGGCGCTGTGGGTGAGCGGCAAGCGCGGCGAGGCGCGCCGGGTATGGGCGGCGGCGCTGGCCCGTGAGCCCGATTCCAAACCGCTGAAGGCGACGCTCAAACGGTTCCTGCCCGATGCGCAGTAGGGCGCTGCGCGTCGGCGCAGCGGTCGTGCTGTGCGGGTTGGCCGGCTGCCGCACCGCGCCGGTGACCGTTGCGGCGGTGGCGCCGTGGGAGGTGCGGCGACCGCAGCTGCAGGCGCGCGAGCATTTCGACCTCAGTGGGCGTGTGGCGGTCGCGACCGGAAACGAAGGCTTCAATGCGAACCTGCATTGGGAGCAACAGGGCAGGCGCTCGCAGCTGATGCTCGAGGGCCCGCTCGGAACAGGTGCCGTGCGGATCAGCGCATCGGGCAATGATCTTGACATAGTCACGGCGCGCGGCGAGCACGTGGACAGCGCCGCGGCGCACGCCGATCTCGCGACGCGTCTGGGGTTCGATCCGCCGCTGGCGAGTCTGCGTTACTGGATCCTCGGAGTGCCCGACCCGGCGCAACCCGCCACGGAAGAGCTCGATGGCCGGCAACAGCGCCTGCAGGGTCTCACCCAGGCCGGCTGGCACATCGACTACACCCTCTACGTTGCGGTCGGCGGTGAGTCGCTGCCGGCGCGCCTCACACTGCAACGCGACGCGGTGCGCGTGCGGCTGCTGGTGGATGACTGGCAGTTATGACACCCGCGGAGACGCACTGGCCCGCCCCCGCGAAACTCAATCTTTTCCTCCACGTGACCGGCCGTCGCGCGGACGGTTATCACGAGCTGCAGACGCTCTTTCAGCTCATCGACCTGTGCGACACGGTCGCGATCAGTGTGCGCGAGGACGGGCAGATCGAGCGGCCGGTGGGCCCGCCAGAGGTGCCTTGCGAGGCGGACCTCACCGTGCGGGCCGCCCGGGCGCTCCAGAGCGCCACCGGCACGCACCTTGGGGCGAGTCTCAAGGTGCGCAAGCGCATCCCCCAGGGCGGTGGCCTGGGCGGGGGCAGCTCGGACGCGGCGACCACGCTCCTCGCGCTGAACGAGATGTGGAACTGCGGGCTCTCGTTGAGCGAGCTGGCCAGCCTTTCGAGGCCGCTGGGTGCGGATGTGCCTGTTTTTGTTCAGGGTTCCTCGGCCTGGGCGGAGGGGGTCGGTGAGCGTCTGACGCCCGTCACCCTGCCCGGGAAGTGGTACGTCGTCATCTACCCGGGAGTCGCAATGAGCACCCGCGAGGTGTTCCAGAGCCCTGAATTGACACGAAATTCCCCCCTCATCACAATACGCGCCTTTTTCGAGTCCGGTGGGCGCAACGATTGCGAGTCCGTCGTGCGCTCGCGCGCACCGCAGGTGGCAGAGGCGCTCGAGTGGCTGGCGCGATTTGCGCCGGCGCGCTTGACGGGCACCGGCTCGTGCGTCTTCAGCGCATTCGGGAGCGCCAGCGACGCCGAGCGCCTGGCGGCGCGGGTTCCCGATCGCTGGATGAGCTTCGTGGCTCAGGGCCTGAACACCTCGCCCGTGCACGAACGCCTCAAGCACGGGCGGCAAACTTGAGGCGGCTGTAAGATGCGCGCCCGCCAGCTCTCCGCGCGGGCGGACCGATGCTGGGGTGTCGCCAAGTGGTAAGGCAGCGGGTTTTGATCCCGCCATTCGGAGGTTCGAATCCTTCCACCCCAGCCAGTTTCACGACGCCGGCGCCTGATGCGCGCGGGCACGGGGCGAGGGTGGTGGAAACACGCAGCGCAGAAAGTATGGGTTCCAGCGACACACTGGCGCTGTTTGCCGGCAATGCCAACCCGGTGCTGGCGCAGGACATTGCGCGCAGCCTGCAGATGCAGCTGGGGCGTGCGTATGTCGGGCGCTTCAGCGACGGCGAGGTCAACGTCGAGCTGATGGAGAACGTGCGCGGGCGCGACGTGTTCATCGTGCAGTCGACCTGTCCGCCGGCGAACGACAGCCTGATGGAGCTGCTGGTGATGGTGGACGCCTGCCGGCGCGCCTCCGCCGCACGCATCACCGCGGTAGTGCCGTACTTCGGCTACTCGCGCCAGGACCGGCGCCCCCGCGCGACGCGTTCAGCCATCACGGCGAAGCTGGTTGCCAACATGGTGTCGAGCGCGGGAGTGAATCGCCTGCTGACGGTCGATCTGCACTCGGATCAGATCCAGGGGTTTTTCGACATCCCGGTCGACAACGTGTATGCCTCGCCGGTGTTGCTCGGCGAAGCGTGGAAGCAGGCCTACGGCAACGTGATCGTCGTGTCGCCCGATGTGGGCGGCGTGGCGCGCGCGCGGGCCTTCGCCAAGCGCCTTGACGATGCCGAGCTGGCGATCATCGACAAACGTCGTCCGCGGCCGAACGAGTCGAAGGTGATGAACATCATCGGCGAGGTCGAGGGCAAGACCTGCATGCTGGTCGACGACATGGTCGACACCGCCGGCACGCTGTGCCGGGCCGCGCAGGCGCTGAAAGACGAGGGCGCGGTCAAGGTGGTGGCCTACATCACGCATCCGGTGCTGTCCGGCGGCGCGGTGCAGAGGATTGCGCAGTCGGCGCTGGATGAGCTGGTCGTGACGGACACGATCCCGCTGAGCGCCGAAGCCACGGGCGCCGACCGCATCCGCCAGCTGTCGGTGGCGGAGCTGCTCGCGGAAACCATCCGCCGCATCCGCGACGAGGAGTCGGTGAGTTCGCTGTACGTCGACTGAGTTTTTTGGGTATGCCGGTCTGGTCGCGGAGCGGCAGTGTTGAGTCATTACTGGAGACATGTAAATGCGTATTTCGTTCACCTTCGGCGCGGATGTCCGCGAGACGCAAGGCAAGGGTGCGAGCCGCCGCCTGCGTCACACCGGCAAGGTCCCCGCCATCCTGTACGGCGCCCGCGAGGACCCCCAGGCGCTGGTTCTCGACCAGCAGAATCTTCTCACCATGATCGCCGACGAGCGCTTCTACTCCTCGATCGTGCGGCTGAAGATCGGCGAGCGCACCCAGGAGGCAATCATCAAGGACGTGCAGATGCACCCGGCGAAGAACGTGGTCGTGCATGTGGATCTGCAGCGCGTGGTCGAGAACGAGACGATCCGTATCCGGCTGCCAATCCACTTCAGGGGAGAGAGCGTGTCGCCCGGCGTCAAGACCCAGGGCGGCGTGGTATCGCACATGCGCGCCGACGTCGAGGTCAGCTGCCTGCCGAAGGATCTGCCGGAATTCCTGGAGCTGGACCTTTCGGGCATGAGCCTCAACGAGACCAAGTTCCTGGCGGATATCCCGCTGCCCGCGGGCGTGACGATTCCGGAGCTCACGCAGCGCAACGCGCCGGTCGTGTCGATCCATGCTCCGCGTGCCGAGGAGCCCGAGCCGGTTGCCGCAGAGGCCGTCGCCGCGGTGCCTGCCGAGGGTGTCGCGCCTGCCGTTGCAGGTGCTCCCGGCGCTCCGGGCGCTGCGCCTCCGGCGGCCCCGGGGGCTGCTGCGGCCGCCCCCGGAGAGGCCAAGAAGGGTGAGGCCAAGAAGGGCGAGGAGAAAAAGGAGGCCGCTCCTGCCAGGAAGGAGGGCGGCAAGAAGTAGCCGCCACGACAGGCGCTGCACCAGACACCGGCCGCCGCGGGAGCCATGGCGCTCCTTCGGCGGCCGGCGACGTTTGCGGTGTGACTCAACGACATGGCAGGTGAGCCGCTCAAGCTGATCGTCGGGCTCGGTAATCCGGGCACCGAATACGCACGCACGCGCCACAACGCGGGTTTCCAGTTCGCTGAAGAGCTGGCCCGCCGCCACGGCGCCACGTTCCGCAGCGAGCCCCGTCACCGCGCGGAACTGGCTCGCACGCGGGTGGGCGACACCGAGCTGTGGTTGTTGAAGCCCATGAGCTACATGAACCACAGCGGCGACCCGGTGCGCAGCGTCGCGAGTTTCTACAAGGTCCCCATCGAGTCGGTGCTGGTAGCGTACGACGAGCTGGATTTCCCCGCGGGGGTGGTGCGCCTCAAGCAGGGCGGCGGCGCCGCCGGCCACAACGGCATGCGCGACGTGATCGCGCAAATGGGCGATGCGTTCTGGCGGCTGCGGATCGGCATCGGTCACCCGGGGGAGCGTGCCGCGGTGCTCGATTACGTGTTGGGGCGCCCGCCCGCAGCCGATGCGCAGCTCATCCACGAGGCGCTGCTGGCGGCCGCAGATATCGTGCCGCTGCTGCTTACCGAAGGCGCGCAGATCGCCATGAACCGTCTGCACAGCCGCGAATCCGTACCGGGCGCGCCGGCGGCGCCGGCCAACTCCTGAATCACTAGGTCGAGGTCTCCTGCATGCCCATCCGCTGCGGCATCGTTGGTCTGCCCAATGTCGGCAAGTCGACTCTGTTCAACGCGCTCACGCGCGCACAGATCGCGGCCGAGAACTATCCGTTCTGTACCATCGATCCCAACGTCGGCGTGGTCCCCGTGCCTGATCCGCGCCTGGCGCAACTGGCCGCGATCGCCCAGCCCGAGAAGATCGTTCCGACCACGGTCGAGTTCGTCGACATCGCAGGTCTGGTCGCCGGCGCCTCGCAGGGCGAGGGACTCGGCAATCAGTTTCTGTCGCACATCCGCGAAGTGGATGCGATCGCGCACGTGGTGCGCTGCTTCGAGAGCGGCGACGTCATCCATGTCGCGGGCAGGATCGATCCGCTATCGGATGTGGAGACCGTCGACACGGAGCTGGCGCTGGCGGATCTCGCGACTCTGGAGAAGGGGCTGGAACGCGCCACTAAGGCGGCCAAGAGCGGCGAGCAGGACGCGATTCGCAGGCGCGTCCTGTTTGAACGCGTCAAGGTGCAGCTGAATGCGGCGCAGCCGGTGCGCGCGCTGGCGCTCACCGAGGAGGAACGCCGCGACTTGCGCGAGCTGCAGCTGCTCACGGCAAAGCCGGTGATGTACGTCGCCAACGTGGCCGAGCATGGCTTCGAGAATAATCCGTTCCTGGCAACGCTCGAGAAGCGCGCCGCCGCCGAGGGCGCCGTGGTGGTGGCGGTGTGCGCGGCCATCGAGGCGGAGATTGCGCAGCTCGAGGAGGCCGAGCGCAGCGAGTTTCTTGCCGATCTGGGTCTGAAGGAGCCGGGGTTGAACCGCGTGATCCGTGCGGCCTACCGCTTGCTCGGTCTGCAGACGTTCTTCACCGCCGGTCCGAAAGAAGTGCGCGCCTGGACGGTGCGCGTCGGGGCGTCCGCGCCGCAGGCGGCGGGCGTAATCCACACCGACTTCGAGCGTGGCTTCATCCGCGCCGAAGTCATCGCCTTCCCGGACTACCTCGCCGGCAAGGGCGAAGCCGGTGCGCGCGATGCCGGCAAGTTGCGCCTGGAGGGTAAGGAGTATGTGGTCCAGGAAGGCGACGTCATATACTTCAGGTTCAATGTATGAGGTGCGAGAATGCGCGCCCCTTCGTGGAAAGGTAGCTCAGCTGGTTAGAGCACGGCACTCATAATGCCGGGGTCGAGGGTTCGAGTCCCTCCCTTTCCACCAACTCTTTTCAAAGACTTGCACATCACGCTACCAACCTTAGAACGGTTCTCGCGTGAATTCCCCGTGAGTCTACTATCCGATTCACCGCCGCAACGAGATTGCCGATCTCCGGAGCGCTGTAGTGGGTCGTGATGCGGCCGCTCTTGCGGCCCAGGATGTCCTGCCGATCCTCCAAGCCCACACCAGCCGCCCGCAATCAACGACCGCATGTGTGCTTGAGATCGTGCACCCGAACGCGCCTGAATCCCTCGGGCGCGGCCCGCCCCAGCTCCTCTTGGTACCGGGCTGCCGCCCGACGCCGGGCGGCTTTCCAGCCTGAGTTGTTCAGACGAGTAAAACGACGGCGGCGACCCTTGCGATCCACCCAGGTGAAGACATAGGTTGGATGCTGACCTCGAACGCCGTCGATGATGCGCTGTGCAACGTCGTTCATCACCGCGGCCGGCGCCGAAGCCAGCTCCGATAAAAACGGTGCGCCGTGCTCTGCCGACACACCTGCCGCGCGAGGACATCGTTCACGACACCGCCTGCACGTGCCCGGCTTGCGGCGGGACCCTGCGTCGCCTCGGTGAGGATGTGCGACTCACTCGACGGTTCGGTTGTATCGTCCTAAGAAAGCCGACCGTTTCTTGCGAGTCACGCTCAGCGCCTATGCGTCTGAGAGCAGCGTGAGGTGACGCGAAGCAGTGGCGGACACAAGTCCACAACATCCAATGCTATCCGGCGTCCCGAGCTGCCAATTCACGGCTCTCCTTATCTCGCTCGACGGACGGCCGTCGGACCAGATATAGCCCATCGTCGGCGAGCAGGAATGTCGTGCCCGTCTCTTCATTGGTAATTTCCTCGCGGACCCGTTTAACGTCGAAGACGCGAGCGCGGTCCGGTAGATTCGCTATATCGATCACCGACGTATCGACAAATGAATCGCTTAGCGCCGGAGTGGCCTCTGCCGGGCTGGTGACGGTGAATCCATCGTTACCCAAGCGCACGAGCGAGCCCTGCATAGGTATGCCTTGAATTATTTTGAGACTGGGACGTTTGTCATTGTGAAAATCAAGCACCGCGCTTCCTTGTCCTTGGCGAAACCGGATGAGTGCTGCGCGGCTTCCCAGATCGGAAATAAAGTCAAATACCCCGGGAACATCAAGTCTCACCGATCCGTCGCTCTTGACATGACGTGGGTCAGTCACGTCAAGGATAGCTAGTGCCGTACCCTGGTCTTGCTCAATATACAGAACCGTTCGGCCATCGTGGGCTTCGCGGAGAAACATCGCCTCCCCCGCTTTTCGCGCCAATTCGGGTAGACCCGCTGGTGGTACTAGTACGATGTTGTTGGACGATCCGGCGTGGGCGCCTTGAGTCCCAATAGCCGCGCTTGCTGCAAGCGTTATCGCCAAGTGACGAATGCGGTTCGACCGTTGCGTGCTTACTTCTTGAGACATGGTTTCAGAACTCCAGACAGTAGTAGTTGAACATCCGGACTCGCGTCCTTTGTGCACGAGACTGTAGGTTCGCCGATCCGCGCGCCGTCGAAGTCGCCGTGCTTGATCAGAGAGACTTTCGGCGCGCCTTTTTTATTCCCGCGCGGCGCTCTGTGAGACCGATGGCCGATGCGAGCTGCCCGTCATTGAACAGGAGAACGTGCGGGTCGGCCAGACGCTGGCGGGATCGGCAGTATCAGCCGCGACGATGACCGGGTGGTGTTGAGTGCACTGGTGCCGACGCTGGCGTGGCGGAGGCCCAGCATCGCAGGCGTGTCGGCAGCTTGGTCAACGCTGGTGATCGGCACCCGAATGCAGTGGCCGGATTGAAACGCCGGGCGTTCGGCACCAAACGGTTGCGAATCATCTCGCCGATGGGGACTGCCTGAAAAATGCGGCACACCAACACCGGGCATCCAGCCGTCTCGCCGTCTCGTCGCTTTCGCGCAGGCTGGCCGTCAGGTAGCCAGCCGTCACATCGGTGACACCTCCAGAAGCGTTGACATCCTGCAGAAAGGCAATCCTTGCGGTGTCCGGTGCGGTGCTGGCTGCGTCGAGCCGCGGCCCGAATTCGCCCACGACGTCGAGGTCGTGTTCCAGGGTCGCGCTGATCCAGTTCAGGCTCGAGGGCGGGTCGGTCGGTGCCGGGATTCGAAAATTGTCGCGCGACGACGGGCCGCATGCGCCACTCAATTCGAACATCCCGAGTCCTCCACCTGCTTCACGGACACGGCATCCGGGGTTCGGCGCAGCGCTCGAGGACAGCGCGGACTGCCTGGGGATGCGCCGCAAGGTGGGTCGCGGATCATGGCGTTGCCGGTGCGGATTCTCGTCGTCATCGACTCCCACTCCGTTACTGAAAACCACGAACATGCCGTTGTCGTGGGCGAGACTAGGGAGCCACCTCATCAGCCGACCGCGTCCCTTCTCGCCCCGAGTCGCGGCGCAATAGCCCTCTGCATGTTTAGGCGGGCTAACCAAGCGCTGCAGCGGAACGGGCACTCCATCGGATTTGTCCTGGGCCGCCCTTCGTCATCATGGACATAATGCGGCGACGCCCTCGGGCGAGCCGCGACATCACCGTGCCGATCGAGACCCCGGTCACCTCGGCGATCTCGCGGTAACCGAGCTCCTGGATCTCGCGTAGCAGCAGCGTCTCCCGGAACGGTGCCGGCAGCGCCGCAATCGCTGCCTCGAGTAGTGTCGCGTCGTCTTGGGCGATGAGCGCCGTCTCGGGCGTTTCAACATCCCGCTCGATGGACTGTGTGCGCTTGACGGCTTCGACATCCTCAACCAGTACAAGAACGGCTGATCGGTTCTTGTGCAACCAGTCATAGGCCGTGTGGCGCACTATGGTCAACACCCAGGCACGGGCATTGCCATTGGAGAAATTGCCGATGCCCCGGAGCGCGCGCAGGCAAGCGTCCTGCACCACATCCTCGGAATCGGCGCGACTGCCGGTGAGCCAGCGGGCCAGTGAATAGGCATCGTCGAGATATGGCAGCACCACACTCCTGAAACGTGCGTTGGCGTCCCCCGAGCTCATCTGGTTCACCGCCGCGCCTTGCTGCGGGGCAGACGAGATGGTTGCGCTGCGAGTTGGGTAAACGGCAACTGAATTCATGGGTAGCTTCGTGATCAGTGACCATCGAGAACGCTCTTCGTGTTTAATCAGGTAGACGTCTGTCTTCAATGGATCGTCAGTGCGTTCTTGCTGGAGCGTGGGTACCCCAGAATAACTATCGAAATGAAATGCTTAGGTGAGGTGCTCCTCCGGTTTCCGTGCTTGGAAAGTTGTGGCAGGAGTTTGGAAGGGGTCTAGAATTTGACGGCAGGGGTTGTGCGACAAGGCGACGAGCCGTCCCGTCCTTGCTACAGGCTGTCCGAAAACAGGTGACTTTCGGATCTATTTGCCATGCAGCATGCCAACTACCCACGCAAGTGTTTGCGGTTTGGGGTTTTTGAAGCCGACCCTCGAATCGGCGAGCTGACGAAGCATGGCAAACGCCTGCCTCTGCAAGAGCAACCCTTTCAACTGCTGGCTATGTTGCTGGAACGGCCCGGAGAACTGGTCAGCCGGGAGGAATTGCGCGCAAAGATCTGGCCGGAGACAATCGTGGACTTCGATCAAGGTCTCAACAAAGCCATCAGCAAGATTCGAGAAGCGCTAGGCGATTCTGCCGAGAATCCTCGCTTCATCGAGACCGTCGCCCGACGCGGTTACCGGTTTCTCGCCGATGTCGCGGTTGTGCAGGATGGACCACGGGAAGCCGCGGCTGCCGATCTGACTGTGCAGGCGGACGGCGGCCGTCTCTCCGGTCCGGAAGCCGGCATCTCTGCAAGAGCGCCGCCCCGTGCTGTTGCTTGGAGGGTTTTCGGCTTTGGGTTTGCCCTGGTACTCGCAGCTGCCCTGTCATGGATTCTCTACACGTCGAGAACCTCCTCACCGACGATTCGCTCCGTGGCAGTGCTGCCGCTGGGAAACCTCTCCGGCGACATTTCCCAGGACTATTTCGCCGACGGCATGACCGAGGAGTTAATCACGCAGTTGGGGCAAATCAGCGCCTTACGCGTGATCTCCAGTACGTCGGTGATGCGCTACAAGGGTGTTGGTAAGCCCTTGGCCGAGATTGCCCGTGAGCTGAATGTGCAAGCCGTGGTGGAAGGAAGCGTGTTGCGTTCAGGCGATCGAGTTCGGATCACCGTCCAGTTGATCCGTGTACCCGCTGACGAGCAAATGTGGGCCAAGCGTTATGAAGGAGATCTGCGCGATGCGCTTGCGTTACAAAGCGAAGTCGCTCAAGCCATAGCCGAGCAGGTCCGGGCCACCTTGAGTTGGCAGCAGCAGGTCGCGCTGCAGAAGCCGAAGACGGTGACCCCGGATGCCTATGAGGCCTACCTCAAAGGACGTTACTTCTGGAACAAGCGAACCGGTGAGAGTCTGAAGAAGGCCATCGATTATTTCAGTCACGCGATCGCGACGGATCCAAACTACGCGGAAGCGTATTCAGGCTTAGCCGACTCCTACGCACTGTCGGGCGACTGGGAATATGGAGTTCTTCCTCCGCAGGATGCTTTCCGCCAAGCCCGGGCGGCTGCGACCAAAGCGCTGGCACTAGACGATAGCCTCGGCGAGGCCCACACTTCTCTCGCTTTCGCATTCGACCTTTATGGCTGGGATTGGGCCGCCGCCGAGAAGGAATATAAGCGGGCAATCGAGCTGAATCCCGGCTATGCAACGGCTCATCACTGGTATGCCTGGCATCTGCTCGTGATGGGACGGAATAGCGAGGGCATCTTCGAGCTAAGAAGAGCCGAGAGTCTTGATCCTCTCTCCCTGATCATCAGCGCAGACCTGGCAGATGCATTGTGCATCGCTCATCTCTATGACGAATCAGTGCAGCAAAGTAAGAAAACACTGGAGATGGACCCGAACTTTGCCGTTGCCCACTATCAACTGGGCCAGGCGTTCGAGCAAAAGCGCATGCACGATGAAGCCATCGCAGAGTTTCAGCGAGCGATTGAGCTTTCCGGTCACAGCGGAGCTTTCGACTCCAATCTCGCCTACGTTTACGCCGTGTCAGGACGGAAGCGGGAAGCCGAAAACATAGTCAAGGACCTGGAGGCACAGCCTGATAAAAATCCTTCCACCGACGCCAATATCGCTTTGGTCTATGTGGGACTCGGCGATCATGACCAGGCGATGGTCTGGCTGAACAAGGCCTATAAAGCGCGATTCAACCCGTCCATCCTGCTGCGCCCGGCCTTCGATCCTCTGCGGTCCGACGCTCGATTCGAGGATCTCCGGCGCCGACTAGGCCTGCTGCGATAGGAGTTGAGGACAGTTACAAATCAATGTGATCGCTGCTCGAGTGGTGAACTACGGCGCAGGTCCGGGGCGTTCTTACAGCTTTCCCCGGCGGTCACGGCGGACTCACCCGGTAACGACCCCTAGCGGCCGGACCGGCGGCCGGTGAATCGACGCTATGTAATACGGGGGTTACGCCGTGGCCCGAACCAGCGGATCGCGTGCTGAGGGGTGGCTACACGATAGCCTTAGGCCAAGTCGGAATTTGTCACTCCCCCTGTTAGTAGGCCGTCCACACGGGGTGCCGCGAGCATCGGTATCAGCATGCGAAGCTTGTTGCGCGCGTGGAACATACGTGTTTTCACAGTATTAACTGGGCAGTCCATGATGGCGGCAATCTCACTGCACGAGTGACCGAGGTAGTAGGTGAGTTCCAGGACCGCTCGATGATCAGGGGACAGGCTTTCCAATGCGCGTGCCAATAACTCGGCGAGGCCGGTTTGTTCCGCAACCGGGTCGCGCGGCTGCTGGTCCTCGGTCGTTGGAAGTACCATACGTTCGTCCGCGCGGTACTTCGCCCGCAGCAAACCCAATCCCCGTCGATAGGCGATGCCCATAATCCAAGTTGATACCCGGGAGTCGCCGCGAAAGTCGCCGGCCTTCTGCCACACAACGACGAAGGTGTCGTTGACTATCTCATCGACGAGGTCATGGTGGCGCGTCAGCCGCCTCAGAAAACGCGCGAGACGACGATAGTAGAGCAGGTAGAATTCGTGCATCGCATCGCGATCCCGCGTCGCGATGCGCTCCAGCAGTTCGCGCTCGCCGCGTTCAGGCGCGCACTCGGCCAGCTGGCTATTCAGTAGTTGCATTGTCGCGGCCGCCTATCCTGAGTGACCTGTAGACAGTTGCTGGTACGTCTCCGGAGCCATTGCAGGCATTTGTCGGACAAACGCGACAACATCCCAGATTGCTGCATCATCCAGAGTCTTCCCCCACGCGGGCATCGCGCTCATCTTGATACCGTGCTTGACCGTCCAGAACGCCCGCTGGGCGTCGCGGATGTCTTCTTGTGCGAGGTTCGGCGGGTGTGGATAGAGGCCTGGTCGAATATCGGACTTTGTCACCCCAGGTGCCAGGTGACAGCCGACGCAGAGCGCCGCATAGTGTCTAGCGCCGGCGACGATTCTCGTAGGATCCTCGAGATTGGGAACGTGAGTCGTGCGTGCGCGCACGCCGATGGAGCGCTCCCGCAATTGCTCGATGATTGCCAGTACGATCTTCGTGTGGTGGTCATCGGCGCCGATGTTGTAAATACCCGAGCCGATGTACACGACGCCGCCGATCGCCAGTGCCGCGAGAGTACCCGCAACGACAAGGCCCGCTTTCGCTATGCTGCTCATGAGATCTACTGAACGACAATCGTTCCGACCATGCGGGGGTGAATCGAACAGGTAAAGTGATAGGTGCCGGGCTTGTCGAACTCGAACGAAAAGCTTTCGTTCGTATCCATGGCACCCGAGCGGAACAGTCCTGTGTCGCTGACCACGGTGTGCGGCTCATCGTCCATGTTGGCCCAGGTCACGGTCGAGCCGGCTTTGACAGTCAACGACACCGGCGCAAACATGAAATCCTTCACCAGGATCTTAGTCGGATCTGGGGTCCCTGCAGTCGACGGACTACAGGTCGCACCCCACCACAGCATCGCTACGCTGACAGCCGTCAACAGCGATCGATATCGTCCCTGCGTCATACGAGTGTTCTCCTAGCTCAAAACTTTGAGGACTTGTCAGGCAATCGTCGTGTCACTGAGCGCCAGTGAGCGCGGGTGTTTCACGACCGAGACGCTGGTAATGCCGAGCATCTTGGGCAATTGATCCGCGGGCACTTTGAGCGGGGCAGGTCCCGACCCTGTGCCGGCGGTGGGTTGCGGATAGGCGGTCGAGCGGGCCGTGTGGAACGTCATGTTGCCTTCGACCTTCTGAACGATCTGATGGATGTGTCCGTTCAGTACGGTCACCGAGCCGAAACGGCGCAATTGGTTCATGAGCTGGTCGGCGTCATCCGTCCCCCAGCCCCAAGGCTCATAAATGGTCCACAGCGGCATATGGGCAAAGACCACGATAGGGGTGCTGTCCGAGCGTCCCTTTAAGTCGGCCGCCACCCAGGCGAGCTGGTCAGTGCCCAGCGTGCCGAGGCCACCGGGCTTGAATTGCAACACATTGATGAGCGCCACGAAGTGCACGCCCGCGTGGTCAAAGCTGTAGTAACCCTTGTTGTTGGAGACTTTCCCGAATCGGTTGAAGTATTCCGTGACCGTCGCATCGGCGGTGTCGTGCTCGCCCGGAACCGTGTGCAGCTCAGTGGTACGCAAACGCGAGAGCATCTGCTGCGCCAGATCAAATTCCGCGGGCTTGGATAGGTGGGTAATGTCGCCGGTATGGATGATGAGCGCCGGCTGCTCAGGCATCCCGTTCACGAGATCAATGGTCTGCGTGAGGGTCCCGTTGACATCGGGATTGGCGTCCTTACTGAAGCCGATGTGCGTGTCGCTGATCTGCACGAACAGCGGCTTGCCCAGCCGGGCTGCACCCTGTTTATCAGCAGCCGCCACCGCGAGCTCGATCGGCGTAAAGACGCCGCCTGCCAGGGCGAAGAGGGTACCGACCCCGCCATAGGCCATGCATTTGAGCGCGTTGCGACGCGATTGCAGCAATTGATCATCCGACACGGCCGTCTCCTTCGGTGGTTCAGGAGAGAGAACCTCCGATCGGACGGTTTTATTCCCGGCTGCAGTTCAACTTTCCAGTATCGAGCGTCCCGGGCGCCCGGACCCTGCAACAGCCGCACGAGTGGAGCGACCCTTGGGTTGCCGAGAGTGCCGTCAGCCGTGCCTTTCAGCCCGATCACCTTAATCTCGAATGCCTGGGCAATACTGTCCCGCACCTACACATGGGCATCATTCTGCGGTACCGTTCAGCCCCGCGGTGGGCGCTCCTATCTGGACAATGTCGCGCGAGAACATGCCTCACGGGTCAATGAAAGATGATGAGTGTGAAAGTGTGGCGCAGGTGTTCCGAGACAGCATCGCAAATGCTGCCTGACCACGCGCTGGAGCGGACGTGCGGGGCTGAATGACATGAGCATCCACAGGATGGTTTCTGTGTTATTGCCTCGCACCGATCGATCACCGCTCGACGCTCAGCGACATCGTTGGGCGTCATGAGAGTCCTTGCGATTTCTGGGAGCCTGAGGGCTTCTTCAATCAACTCCGCACTTCTGCGTGCAGCCGCGCGCTTGGCACCGCCAGAAGTGCAAATCAGTCTCCTCTGCGGCGCTGGCGAGCTGCCACTCTTCAATCCCGAGCTGGAGCTGTTGTTGCCCTCAGCGGTCGTTGCGTTGCACGCTCGGATCCTCGCGGCTGACGCGCTGCTCATTGCGAGCCCCGAGTACGCCCACGGGGTCACGGGCACCGTCAAGAACATCCTCGATTGGTTGGTAAGCTTCGAGCCGTTCGTCTACAAACCTGTCGCTGTACTGAACGCATCGCCGCGCGCGCATCACGCGGACTCGGCACTACGTGAGACGCTCAAGACAATGTCGGCTGTCATTGTTGAGGCCGCTTCAGTCAGCATCCCGCTGCTTGGCGCCAATCTCACAGAGAATGACATGGTGGAATCACAACTAGTCTCTCACGCGATTAGTGCTTCCCTTTCCGCGCTCTACCAGGCGGTCGTACTGCAACAGTCCGAACAGAGTCCGACGTTCCCCGTAGCCTAGCTCCGAGATGACGCCCAACCCCTGCATCGAGCGGACCCTCTCAGGCCTGCGGCCTCTGCGGGCGGCTCATTTCAAACGTTTTAGATGGCGTCAACGCATCAGTCCATCGAAGTTCTTCAGACCCAGCGATGACTAGTCCTACTTTTTTCCATGTCGACGTTTTCGCCACAAGCCCGATGACCGGGAATGGTCTCACCGTGTTTTTGGACACTGCGAACTGGTCCGCGTCTGTAATGCAGGGCCTAACGCGGGAGATGAGGCAGTTCGAATCCATCTTCCTCTCCGAGGTCTCGCCTTCTGGAGCTGCTGCCCGGGTATTCACCGTGGATGAGGAACTTCCGTTCGCTGGACATCCTGTCCTTGGGGCCGCTGCTGTTCTTCATCGCACTCAGGCGCCGCAGTCAGACGCATGCAATTGGACACTGAGGCTTCCTTACGGCCCAGTGCCAGTAAGGACGCGCAAACAGAACGATCACTACTTGTGCGAAATGAATCAATGCATCCCCATACTCGGATGCGGTATTGCGGCAGAGCTACTCAGTCCCATCTTGAAGCGGCTCGGTCTGGGCGAAACTGACACTGTCAGCGGAATTCAAGCGCAGGTGATCTCAACTGGCCTGCCGTACCTCATCCTTCCTGTCCTTCCGTCCGCTCTGCCGCGGGCGCGAATCAACGGAACCGATCTCGAGCTCCTGCTGGGCGGCGTTGGCGCAAAGTTTGTCTTGGTTCTTGATGTCGACGGACGGGAGGCACGAACTTGGGACAACCTGGGGCAGGTGGAAGACGTGGCTACCGGCAGTGCGGCCGGGCCCGCCGCTGCTTATCTTCTGCAATACGGCTTGGCCGATGCAAATTTACCCATTGAAATTTCCCAAGGTCGGTTTGCTGGTCGTCCAAGCAAGATCGTCGTGATTCAGGACAAAGTCGGGAATCTCCTGGTGAGCGGAGAGGTGTGGTCCGTTAGTCATGGGATTCTCGATATGCAGCCGGTCTGAGCCGGCCGCGAGTTGGCTATCTAACACCTCCATCAACCGCATGGCCTCCGGCCGCCGGTTATGTCGAACGTTAGACGGCGCAACTCACGTGGAGCCTCTTTACAGGATCGTTGGCGCGCGACCCGGGGATCTTCGATTGCTGCCGGCGATCGAGAGAGCGGCTGCCGCTCTTGTCACCGGCCACGCCCCGGGTCTGTTCTGAGCGAGACCAAAAGTGAGGAGGAGTCTCGAGAGGCGCAAGCCGCAGGGCGGCTTTTCGTTGCGCTGGCAGGCGATACTCCCGTTGGCTTCGCGCAGGTCGAGTTGCTCGGACTCGAAGCGGCGCGCCTGAAGGAGATCGACGTTCACCCCGATCACGGACGGCGCGGGCTCGGTAAACGGCTGGTGGCGGCAGTCTGTGAATGGGCCGTATATTCTGGCTACCCAAAGGTGACCTTGACGACCTTCCGCGACGTTCCCTGGGACATGCCCTTCTATGCTCGACTCGGATTAGACGTGCTTCCTGCGACCGCCTTGAGGGTAGAAGTCGTAACGGTCGTGCGGGACTAAACGCGCCGAGGCCTCGATCCCTGGCCAGATCCCACGCGCAGGGTCGTCATGAGGCGCCGCAGCGCCGTCTAACCAACCGATGCAGCGAACCCGCGGGCAGGAGGCTTGACCGAACCGTCCTACCTCTGCAAGTGTGGCTCTCGTCTTCGGGCGGCCGTCGCGTCGCCCGTGGGCCGCTGATCGAAAGGTCCAGACCTGCGAACGCCTACTCATGAACCTGAACCAAGTTACGCTGCCCTCGACTGATGTAGGGCGCGCCGTCGTGTTTTACCGGAACCTGGGCTTCACGCAGATTGTCGATAGTCCGCCTGATTACGCGCGGTTCGAATGCCCCGACGGCGACGCTACGTTGTCTTTGCATTTAGTCGATGCCGCGATCGCTGGGCCGGGTGTCATCGTGTATTTCGAATGCAATGATCTTGATCGGACCTATGCGCGCCTTTCGGCTCGCGGCCTCGTTTTTGAGGCCGCTCCGACTGATCAGCCGTGGCTATGGCGGGAGGCATACCTGCGCGACCCGGATGGGAATCTCTTGTGCCTCTTTCAGGCGGGCGAAAATCGTCGTCACCCACCCTGGCGTCTGTCGCCGTCCGGAGGCAGTGGTGCGATCTAACGAACGGTTCGAGGCCGGTACCGTCCGTTTGCGAGCCGGCCCGCGACCGCCACCTGTTGCGTTCGGTTTTAAATACCGCCATTGCTCTGGTCTCATCGCGAGCCGCATCGATCACTGGCACGGGGTACGTGATCGACGGCGGAACTGTACCGATCGCGTAGTGGCACAGCGAGTCGCTAAAACGACCTGACGCGCTTTCTCAGCGAATCATCTGCCATAGGCAGGGGATCAACGGGCCTGTGCTTGATCTTGGCGCTCGCCGGATCCTTGCCGAGGAAGTTGTCGCCTCGTGCGCCAGCCGAAAACCCATTGGCTCATACATGGGCAAAGCGACCTCCTGAAGTGGCACGTATGCAAAGCGATAGCATCTGCGCCGTCACGCTGGGCGCGGCGAATGCACTCTTGTGCGAGGGCTCGGCCGATTCCACACCCGCGACAGCTCGGCAGGACCACGAGCATGCGCATCTCCTCAGGAACGAACGCCTTCTTGGGCTGGCCAGCCGCGCGGTTGCACGGCGCTGCCGCCGATCACAGGCAGTAAGCAACTGGTCGAAGTGCTGTCGCCGCTCGGTGAAGGCGCAGTCTATACGGCTGTCTAGATTGCGTATGCTCGACTTATCAGCGCCGGTGACTGTTGGAGTCAGCGTCCGCCGCGTACCGCAACGGACGCTCACAGTAGGCCGACAAGACCTACCGAACGTGTACGATTGAGTGAAGACGAGCGACTACTAAGGAGAACCGGACGGTTGTGCCGTCCGGTTCTCCCAGAGCCCTCTTGCTCACATCGTAGTTGCGGTCGGCCGAATAGCCTTTAGCGGTCCGTGAAAAAGAAGTAGTCGGCCGTGTAAGGCATAAACGCTTGATTACCGACGTTTGTCACCGAGCTACAACCCGCCGACGGTGCGAGCCCTCCAGAGGTGTTCAGCCGCTGGATGAATGTGGTGCGCGTCAGGGTGTCGCCACCAGTGGGTCCCTCTTCCGATCCCACCACGGTCAACTTGAGCCAGGCAATGGCACCCGGCGCGACAAAATTGGGGTCGGAGGATGAATCACCCAGCGGGTTCGAGGGCGAAGGCCCCTGCACCTTGGCCCAGACGGTGCTCGCGTCCCGGGAGTGCTGCCAGGTTGCGCGAATCGTGCCACCCTCAACCGGGTTGGGGCTGAAGTAGTGGGTAATGACTTCCTTATCGGCGTTGTTGAACAGGGTAGCCTGCGGCGTGAAGAGGGTGAATTTGAAGCCAGTGCCTGAGGGCAGGCAGATGTAGTTCTGGGTACCGACGGCGTGACCCACGAGAAATGCCGTGTTCCCCAGTGGCACTTGAATGTTCGCGGGCACGGGTGGCGGTGTGATCGTGACTTCGCCGTCGCGGGTGGGTTGCGCCAGCGACGCCGTGCAAGCCACGGCGAGAGCAGTGGCGCACGCGATGGGTAGGATGCGACGCGTGGTCTGAATCTCCGATGCATTGCAGTTCTTCATACGATTTTCCTTTCGCGCCTTGTGCGCGGGTTGTGGGGCTGACATTCGAATCTCCGTGAAGTAGACGGGATATGCTTGCGGGAAGGATCTCACTCGAGGATCTCCGCTTAGTTGCCGCCTTGGGCCACGCGGGTTCAATGGCCGGCGCCGCCAGACGGATCGCGGTCAACCAAGCCAGCGCTTGGCGGCGTCTCGGTGCACTGGAACAGCGGCTTGGCGTGCGGCTCTTTGAACGGAGTCGGACCGGCTATTCACCAACGCCAGCGGGGAGGAAGCGATCGCCGTAGCCGAGCGCGTGGCGCTGCAGCTCGACGACCTCGGGCGACGGCTAAAGGGCCAAGATGTTCGCGGAGTGGCTCTGTGTGGGTCAGAGCCCCATGCGTGACTTTAATCCGACGGTGAAGCTGCCTGGGCTCTCGGAACTCGGGCGGTCTTTGAACAACTGCCCAAGAAAGACTTCTCGGGCTGCACGAGCGCGCGTGAATTTCGCGTGATTCTCCTGTGCCCAACCGTGCTCTTTGGTGCCCAAATGGCTGCTACGCCGTCCCGTCCAGCAGATCCCTAGTAAAAAGATGTGCCTACAATCAGGTATCTACCACTAAGCGGAGAGAGCCCGATCCTTCGGCCTCATAATCCCGAACCTGTTACGCGCAACCACAAACGTGTACGAGGGCGTGTCTTGGGAGATCTATCCTGTATTTAGACAGACCCTGCGATTGAAGGATGCCCGCGCAACTCCTGCCAAGCCTCGAGCTCCTCCCGCGTAATCCCCAATCCTCCGATCCGCGACGCATCGAGATTTTCGAGCTCTGCGAGCACGTCGGAGATGAACTTCTCCCGATGCTGTGGCTCTACATTGGCCGGCACATGTGCCGTGATCCACTCGGCTACTTTGTCCTGCGGCGCCTTGGCGCGCACCAGGTCTGTGACCAACGCGCGTCGCGACGGACGATAGAGCGCCGCAATCTCGTCGAACCCGACCACCTGAACGGTCGTGTCGAAACGCTGACAGGTGCGCCGATACGACCAGACGTAAACGTCCGCC
>Ga0193733_1000204_pt1 | contig 21550 bp, 17 predicted proteins | sample U1s2metaG_FD_145076 | JGI IMG/M metagenome (GOLD analysis project Ga0193733, IMG submission 145076) | Soil microbial communities from a riparian zone of the East river system, Colorado, United States - U1s2 | ecosystem: Environmental > Terrestrial > Soil > Riparian zone | place: USA: East River...
AGACCTGTTTGTTGCAACCAGGCAATCTCGTGTTAGGGGCAACCAGACTCTGTCGCGTGCTGGCTTTAAAGTACCGGCCGCGTGAAGCAGTCGATGACCTCCGCTATACTGATACTGACACGCAGCGTGCCATCCAGATGATGGGAGAGTTCCACGGTGGCTCCGGCGTAGCCCCAAGGGTCCGGGCAGCGGCCGCCAGGAGATGGAATGTGCGCCCGAACCAGTCGGAGGACAAACCCGGAAACCACCGGCGCTCTGTTTGCCAGAGTAAGCAAGCTCCAGCCGCGGTTTCCGGCAGAATTCCTCGACTGCGTCGCGGCCGCCCCACAATGACAGCTTACGAAGACTGGCCGCGCTTCACGGCCAATGTCACCATCGCCTTCGAGACCAGTTTCTCGTCGGAATGTTTTTCCGCAAACACCTCGGCTTCGCAAACCACCAGCATTTTGCCCGCCCGCAGAACGCGCGCCCGGCAACGCAGCCGGTCGGCAATTGCAGGGCGGAGAAAATTAATTTTGAACTCGACGCTCACCACGTCCTGATCTAACCCCACCGCACCACGCGCCGCACATCCGGAAGTATGGTCGGCCATGGTGGCCATCACGCCGGCGTGAATCAATCCGTGTTGCTGCCGGTGACGCTCGGTAGGGATCAGGATGGTTTCGCAATACTCGTCCTCGATTTGGGTGAGTTGAAGTCCAAGATCGCGAACGAAATTGGCCGTGTCGAAGATGTGGCGGACTCGGTTTTGTCTGCGTTCATCCATGCATCGAGCCTTAGATCAGATAGAAGTAGTCCGGCGAGGAAACGAATTGGGTTCCCGCTTGCGACACCGTGATATTGCGGGCCGCGAGAGAGCTCGGACTAGTACGCCCAGCGCAGCAGGGTCGCGCCCACCGTGAATCCTGCGCCCACCGACGCCAGCAGCACCAGGTTGCCTTTCTTAAGCTTGCCCTCCTGGCGTGCCGTAGCCATCGCCAGAGGGATGGTCCCGGCGGTGGTATTGCCAAAACGATCAATATTGATAACCACACTCTCCGGCCTCAATCCGAGGCGATCGGCGGTTGCCGTGATGATTCGCCGGTTGGCCTGGTGGGGAATGAAGGTATCGATGTCGCTCCCTTTCAGGCCGTTGCGGGTTAATATTTTCTCGCACAGTTCCGCCTGCTTGCGGACCGCGAACTTGAACACCGCCTGCCCATCTTGATGCACGAAGTGCATGCGCTTGTCCACGGTTTCCTGAGTGGCGGGATGCAGGCTTCCGCCCCCCGGCATGTAGAGCGAACATCCCCCCGAGCCATCCACCTCGTGGATGAAATCGATCAGGCCTTCGGAATCACTTTCTGCAGGTTCCAGAAGAACCGCGCCGGCTCCATCGCCGAAGATCACGCAGGTAGCGCGGTCGGTGTAATCAATAATCGAAGACATGACGTCGGCGCCGATCACCATGACCTTTCTGTGGACACCGGCGGCGATGAACTGCGCTCCTGTCTGCAAGGCATAGACAAACGCGGAACAGGCAGCTGAAAGATCAAACCCCCAAATCCCTTTCGCGCCCAGCTTGTGCTGCACCAGGCAAGCGGTCGAGGGAAAAAACATATCGGGCGTCACCGTCGCGACAATCAGCGCGTCCAGCTCAGACGGCACCAGGCCGCGCTCCACCAAAGCCCGCCTAGCGGCCTCCGTCGCGAGATCGCTGGTGGCCACTCCTCTGTCCACGATGTGGCGCTCGCGAATGCCGGTGCGCTCGACGATCCAGTCGTTAGAGGTTTCTACCATCTTTTCCAGATCGTCGTTGGTTAGCAGGCGGGGCGGGACATAAGTGCCCAGGGCAGTAATCTTGGTGCGCACGAGTTGGCTCACTCGATGAGTTCTCCTGGTCTGAGATGAACTTGGCTATTTTCGCCCACCCCCGCAGCAATGTCCAACTGTAAGTAGCTCATAGGTTTGCTGAATTCCGCGCGTGTGACTCCAACCCCCCGCCGACTAGCGCCGGTTACCCGGGGACATGTACCTAGGGAACGGATCGACGGACGAAATTGCCCCGGCGATCTCTTCCGGAAACCAGCCCTCGACCCGAATTGGCACTAGTCCCGAAATGGAACTCCTGTGACCTTCGCGGCCAGGCGACGTTTCATTACGCTGCAGCAGCCACTCGAAAACATGCGGTGTCCTGAATTCGATGCGCCAAGCTAAGGTTTTTCGTTGGGCTCGGATTTCCAGGAAAGGGGATTAGCGATGGCTAGGGCGAAAAAGTCTTCTCACGTGAAGTTCACCAGCATCATGATTTTGGCGTTCGCGATTTCCTTGTGGTCGGGCTGCGGTGGTGGCATGAACGTCGGGGCTTCGGGATCGACCTCCAACGGGGTGAGGATTACTCCGTCCAGCGGCGCGGTGCGAGCCGGAGACACAATGCAGTTCTCGGCCGTAGTCACAGGAAATCCGAGCCAGGCAGTAGCTTGGTCAGTTAATGGAGTTGTGGGCGGCAACGCCATGGTCGGCACCATCGAATCGAACGGCATGTATCGTGCGCCGTCGAGCGTCCCCAAGCCGAATTCGGTGAGCGTACAGGCAGTCAGCGTCGCCGACAAGGCTCTTTCCGCCAGCATTCCGCTGAATCTCGAGAACCCGGTTCCCGTACCCCAGTCCGTGAATCCTACCTTCCTTCCGGTGGGTAAGTTTTCCGTGACCGTGGGGGGAGCGAAGTTTGCACCGGGAGCGAAAGTGCTCTTTGGCGGGACCGCGCTGGCCACGACCGTGGTCTCCGGAACTCAACTCACGGCCACCGGAACGTCCACGCAGGCGGAAGTAGGAATGGTCAAGATCGCGGTCGAGAATCCTGACCCAGGCAAGATCAGGTCCGCTGCTTTATTGAATGTGCAGGTGGGTGCAGCAGGCCAGGTCGCCGTGACCGTGGTCCCAGCCACGATTCAAATCCATGCTGGCGACACTTTTACCTTCAGGGCCTCTGTGAATGGCGCCGGCGGCATGACGGGGGTGAAGTGGGCAATTAATGGAATCCCGAATGGCAATGCCACGGTAGGCACCATCACCGCGGGCGGAGTCTACAAGGCGCCGGCGACGGTCCCGGCCCCCAATACCCTGCAGGTGACCGCGACCAGTTTGGCGGATACCACTGCCAGCTCCACCGGCACGGTAACCCTTAGCAATCCGTTGCCGGTGGTCACGGCGGTCCTGCCGACTAGCGTTCCGGTGGGCAATTTTACTCTGGTGGTCAGCGGCCAAAGATTTGTGAGCGGCGCGGTGGTGTCATTCGGGGGCTCTTTCCTGCCCACGCAGTTTGTCTCGGCCGCGGAGCTGATCGCGACCGGTACGGCCACCAGTGCACAGGCCGGAACGGTGCAAATCACGGTGATCAATCCCGATCCTGGCTCAGCGACGTCGAACCAGTTTGCGTTGCAGGTCGGAGCCTCAGGCAGCGCGCTCAGCGCCACCGCAGCGGCCCGCCTGCTCGAACAGTCGACCTGGGGGGGCAATCCGCAGTCGCTCTCTCACTTGCAAGCGGTGGGTGTGCAGGCTTTTCTGAAAGAGCAGTTTGCCATGGTCGCTTCAACCTATCCCGCGCCCGGAGCTAACGACGATATGTCAGTCGTGCAAAAGCGCTTTTTCACTAACGCCTTAACGGGACCGGACCAGCTACGGCAGAGGGTCGGTTTCGCGCTGTCGCAGATCATGGTGGCTTCGGCGGCCAAGGTGAATAACCCCAGCGCCTTCGTGCTGTGGGCGAACATGTTCCAGAAAGACGCCTTCGGCAACTTCTCCACGCTGCTGAACGACGTCACTTTGAGCCCGGTCATGGGCAATTACCTGGATATGGTCAAGAACGACAAACCCGACCCAAGCACCAACTCGAGGGCCAATGAAAATTATGCCCGGGAAGTGCTGCAGTTATTCACCGTGGGCCTCGATCTACTCAACCCGGACGGCACTCCACAGCTGGATGGCTCAGGAAATCCCATTCCCACCTATACCCAAGACACGATCACCGGTTTCGCTCGTGTGTTCACCGGATGGACGTATCCGACCAAGCCCGGGGCAACGGCAGGTTTCGGCAACCCCGCGTTCTACGGCGGTCCGATGATTGCCTTCGACAGCCACCACGACTCGGATCCGAAACTGGTGCTGAACGGAATAACCATCCCAGGGGGCGGAACCGCCCAGGCGGACTTAACGGCCGGGCTACAGAACATCTTCAATCATCCCAACGTGGGGCCCTTCATCTCCAAACAGCTGATTCAACACCTAGTGACCAGCAATCCCAGTCCGGAGTACGTAGGCCGCGTGGCCGCGGTGTTCGCCGACAACGGGAGCGGAATTCGCGGTGACCTGAAAGCGGTGGTGACGGCTGTCCTGCTCGATGCTGAGGCGCGTCGCGGCGACGATCCCACCCAAGCGCAGCCGAATGACGGCCATCTCAAAGAACCGATCCTGTTCATCACCAATCTAATGCGCGCGGTGAACGCCACGTCTGACGGAGCTGGACTCTCGGATCGCGCTTCTGACATGAAGCAGTCTCCATTCTTCTCCCCTAGCGTATTCAACTTCTTTCCCCCGAATTTCGTGGTTCAGGGCACCCCCCTGCTGGGTCCTGAATTCGCAATCTTCAACACCAGCACAACCATATCCCGCACGAATTTCGTCGACGACTTGATCTACGGGCAGGTGAACGGCGGCACAACGGTGAGCCTCAACGGCTACGTTCCGCTGGCCGCGGTTCCCAGCCAACTCGTCGACGCGATCGCGGCCGTGATGCTGCACGGCCAAGTGTCGGACGACATGCGGAGCACTCTGGTCAGCACCCTTTCCGGCATTTCTGACACCACCCGGCGCACCAAAGCCGCCTTTTATCTGATTGGCAGTTCATCGCAGTTCCAGGTCGAACACTAAAAGAGGGAGAACCAGCCATGGCATTTTCAAGAAGAGACTTTCTCAAGAGGACTTGCTGCACCGCGGCCGCCGGATTTGCCGCCGCCAGCTTCAACCGGTTCGGCCTGGTGAATGCGCTCGCACAGAGCGCCCAGGACTACAAAGCGCTGGTTTGCGTCTTTCTATTTGGCGGCAATGACAGCAACAACATGGTCGTCCCGCTGAGCAGCAGCGGATACGCTTCTTACCAGCAAATCCGCTCTGTGCTGGCGCTGCCGCAGACAGCTCTGCTTCCCATCAATCCCCCCAGCCCCGGTTCGCCCTTCGGCTTCCACCCGAAGTTTCCTGAACTGCAGAGCCTTTTCAACCAGAAACACCTGGCAGTGCTGGCCAACGTAGGGACTCTGGTGCGCCCTACTACACGCACGCAATTTCGCCAGGGGCAGGCTGCCCTCCCCCATAACCTGTTTTCGCACTCCGACCAGCAGGCGCAGATGCAGACCGCTGCCCTCGACGGCAGCGGGCAGACCGGATGGGCAGGGAGAACCGCGGATAAAATTCAATCCATCTACGGCGGAAATTTTCCCACCATTATTTCGCTGGCAGGAACCAACATTTTTTGCGAAGGGCTGGTAGCCCGCGCGATCCAGTCCAGTGGCAGCCCCACGAAACTGCTGTCGGGTTTCGGCAGCTCGGCTGAATCCCAGAGCCGCATGTCCGCGTTGCAGAGCCTGCTGACTTTCGACACCGGCGTGTCGCTAATTCAAGCCGCGAGCAGCACGACTTCCAACGCTCTCCAGGACAGCAAGGCCCTGGCCGACGCCATCGCCGGAGCTCCAGCCCTGGCAACCGTCTTTCCCAGCACTGGCCTGGCGAACCAGCTCAAACAGGTGGCGCAGATTATTTCCGTGCGCTCGGCGCTGGGTTTGCAACGGCAGATCTACTTCGTTTCGCTCGGTGGCTTCGACACACACAGTGATCAACTCAACGCACAGAACGGCTTGTACACCCAGCTCAGCCAGGCCATGAATGCCTTTTATCAGGCAACGGTGGAAATCGGCGCGGCCTCGCAAGTTACCTCCTTTACCTTGTCGGACTTCAGCCGCACCTATCAGCCCGACAGCACATCCGGCAGCGACCACGCTTGGGGCGGCCATCACCTAATCATGGGAGGAGGAGTCCACGGCGGAGACTTCTTCGGCACGTTCCCGACGCTGGCCCTGGGTGGGCCGGACGACGCCACTAACGAAGGACGGTGGATTCCGACGACTTCACTCGACCAGTACGCGGGCACCCTGGCCAACTGGTTCGGTGTACCGACGGCGGATTTGCCAACCATCTTCCCCAACCTGGCAAATTTCCCCACCCCGATGTTGAACCTGGTGGGGTAGCGCGCCGCAGATCTATACTTTTAGGAGCGGGCTAGCTTCGCACCGGAATCATGGCGGGGCTGTCGCGAGGGGTGTCTCGCCCTCGGCTCGGCCTTGGGCACGTCTGCCGGAGAGCCGCCCGGACCGCGGCGCTGTGTTTCCTGATCCAACCAGCAACAAAGTCAGGCACCGGAGACCCACTGCACACGCAAGAGCCCGTTACCGTTGCTTCCTTCCGGACCTGGCGGGGTTGGCGGGAATGCGTCGCGCGGGACCGATGCCTGACCGGTCTTGATTCTAACATTGCTGGATGCTGACACTGATCAGTGACACCTCGCCACTGCGGCTGAGCCGCCACCATTGATGGAGCCGTCCCCTACCGGTCGTCCCCATAAGTGCCGTCGGTACTCTTCCCTTCCTGGACGGGACAGCGAACAATGGGACATCCATGTTTTCTGCCGAAACCATGCGGCGGGCCGAAGCCCCGCTCGTCGATGCCACGCAGCGCTACTTTAATGTCGTCCTCTATCTAATAGTATTCACAGGTTTTGCAACTCTGGCATTCACTGGGGGATTAGGCACAGTAACGGTGTTGCTGGTCACTGCGTCGCTCTTGTTTCACGGATACCTGTTGATCCGGCGTCGCGTCTGGATGATCGCGGAGCGCTGGACTTCGTTTCTGACGCTGGGTTATGTAGCTTTTTATGTCGTAGACTATTTTCTGTTCTCCGGTGGGTTCCTTAACGCGACCGTTCACCTTGTTTTATTCGTCATGGTGGTGCGTTTGTTTTCGGCTCACCGGGACCGCGACTACTACTTCCTCGCCATCATCGCCTTTCTGATGGTGCTCGCGGCCGCGCTGCTCACCGTTGACAGCCTTTTCCTGCTGGGCTTTGCCGGTTTCATGCTGACCGCGGTAGTCGCGTTCATCCTGATGGAGATGCGGACCATCTCCTCTAAAGCGACAATCCAATCCCATCCCTGGAAGGGCGATCTGACGTCAGGCCGCATGGCCAGCTCCCTGGCCGTAGCCTCCCCGGTGCTGGTAATGTGCATCCTGCTGGGTGCGGCCGCCATTTTCTTTATATTGCCGCGCGTCTCGGTGGGCTACCTGAGCGCCTACGCTCCATCTGGGGAAATTTCCACCGCCTTCAGTGACCGGGTACAACTGGGCCGCATCGGCGAGATACAGCAATCCCGTGCGGTGGTGATGCACATTCGGATTGACGGCGACGAACGCGGCAGGTTCGACCTGAAGTGGCGCGGGGTCACGCTCAGCAACTTCGATGGCCGGAACTGGTCGAATAGCAGCAGACCGCGCCTGCTGTCTGCCCAACCGGATGGGAGGTTTGTTTTGGCGCCGCCGGGTCGCGATGTCCGGAGTGCGTCTTCCGGATCAGTTCACTACCACGTACTGATGGAACCCGTGGGAATGAACATTTTCTTTCTCGCCGGATCCCCCGAAAGCCTGGAAGGCAACTACAGAAAGGTGAGTATTGACGACGGTGGTGCGGTTTTCAATCTTGACCTTGATCATACCGTGAGCCGCTACCAGGCAACTTCTGACATTGCGCAGCCGCAAGCCCGCGAGTTGCGCGCGGCAGGTGGCGCGTATCCGCCTTATTTGGATCCCTACGATTTCAAGCTGCCCGCGCTCGATCCTCGCATCCCACAGCTGGCGGAACAGATTGCTGCTTCAGCGGACAATAACTACGACAAAGCTCTCGCCATCGAAACCTATCTTCGCACTCACTTTACCTACACCCTGCAGCTGTCACGGACCGTGCCCCACGATCCGCTGGCCAACTTCCTTTTCGAGCGCAAACAGGGACATTGTGAATACTTCGCCTCCTCCATGGCAGTCATGCTGCGGAGTTTGGGCATTCCGGCGCGCATCGTCAACGGATTCCGGAGCGGCGAGTTCAACGACCTGAGCTCTCAATACGTGATCCGCGCCAGCAACGCTCACTCCTGGGTGGAAGCATTCTACCCGGGCTATGGCTGGATCGCTTTTGATCCCACTCCGGGTGCGTCCATGCCGGTCCGCACCGGTTGGAACCGGGTGGCCTTATACCTCGATGCCATGGCATCGTTCTGGCGGGACTGGGTCGTCAACTATGACGCGGGACATCAGCAAGCGCTGGCGATGGGCGCAAAAAGCGACGGCCGCCAACTGTTATGGTTGGTGCGGCGTTGGTGGCGGCACCACTACAAAACCTTGCTGGATTCCGCCCGCCGCACTGAGCGCGCCATGGCTGGGTCTCCACTGCGTTGGGGAATTGCCGGGGGGCTAATCACGATCGCGCTCTTATTGGCTGGAAACGCGCGCATGCTTTGGCAAACTCTGGTCCGGTGCCGCCTAGCCGCGCGACCAGAAAAGTCTCCTCGCCGGGCAGCCACAATCTGGTACGAACGGATGACAAACATCGTCGCCCGGCGCGGTTGGCGTAAATCACCTACGCAGACGCCCGAGGAATTTGTTCGCTTGATTGACGATGCCAATATCCGCGCCCGGGTCGCCAAATTTACCCGGCACTATGAGAGCGCCCGGTTTGACGATTCGGTCGAGGACGTGCGGCGACTACCGCAGTTGTATGAGGAGATTTCAGGGACCCGGCGCCGCTGACCACTCCCGCTTAGAAGTGCCAGACCACCCCTGCGCCCACAAAATAGTTATGCTGCCGGCTTTTTCCCGTGTCGACGTTCAACTGAGGGACGCCCGAGTAAAAATCCCGCATCTCGCCGCGCACTCCGAGGCTTTGCCACACTCGCACATCCAGTCCTAAACCGATCTGGAACACCCCGGTCGTTGTGCCAGTTTTACCGGGGTTCGCACCGCCTAACTCCAGCGAGGAATTCTCGTTGAAATGGCCAAAGCCTCCGCCCGCACTGACCCAGGGCGAAAGCCCGCTATGGGGAGAAAGGTTGGCCCGAATGGAGGGCGTGACGAAGAGCGAACGGTAGTTCTTGGGGACGAGGTTGACGTCGAAACGCACGCTTTCGCCGACATTGACCACGAAGGGTACTTCCACCGTCAGTCCGGCGATGCCTAAGTCCAACAGCCGCCGCCCGTAGTTCGCTTCAAAGGTCAGTCCGTGTCCCGAGCGAAGATTCGTGTCGGGCGCGGCTATGCCGGTGACCCCTTGATTGCTGACGAAAGTGCGCCCGAGGATTCCGGTAAGCTCGTTTTTCTCCTGAGCGGCCGCACCCGACGCAAGGGCCACCAGGGACACCAGAAACGTGGCCAAAGATAAGGATTGTGTGCGCGTCATCTCATCTCCTGGCGAAGCGGCTGGACGAGTTCTTGTAGGTTAGCACGCTAGGAGCGCGCCAGAATCGGGAAAGCAATGCTTGGTTTGGTGCCTACTTGGCGTTCCACTACCCCAGTGTCAACAGTGTTAAAATCAGTGGATTACATGCGTGTAAAAACCTTACCTTCACCGCTCCCGAATGCGAATGAAAGCGCAACCATCGCGCCTGCCGCACCTACAAAAGTGGGCTTTGTAAGCCTGGGATGCCCCAAGAACCTTGTGGATAGCGAGGTCATGATGGGCATGCTGGCACAGGCCGGGGCGACACTGGTTTCCGGCGCCGAAGAAGCTGACGTGATCGTGGTCAACACCTGCTCGTTCATCGCCAGCGCCCAACAGGAATCGGTAAACACCATTCTGGAGATGGCCAAGCACAAAACCAAGGGCCGTGCTCAGAAGCTGGTGGTCGCGGGCTGCCTGGTGGAACGTTTCCGCAACGAGATTCAACAGAACATTCCGGAAGTCGACGCGGTGGTGGGTACGGGCGAATTGGGAGGCATTCTCGCGGCCGCAGGCATCGCCTCAGCCCTCGCCCCGAATTCTCTGTTCAATATTCTGCAGTCCAGGCCCGAGGGAAGCGCTCGCCTGGCGCAGGGTCGGTTTTCGCGCGAGCGCTGGGACGGCGCGATCGCTGACCTGCCCAACTATCTCTACGATGAAGCCACACCGCGCGTGCTGGCTACGCCGCGACACACCGCCTATATCAAGATTGCGGAGGGCTGCGATCATCCCTGCACATTCTGCATTATTCCCCAGCTGCGCGGAAAGTTCCGATCCCGCCGGTTTGAATCCGTAGTGGCGGAGGCGGAGCGCCTGGCGCTGGGGGGCGCACGCGAAATCACGCTGATCGGCCAGGACACCACCTGCTACGGCGAAGACTTTGGGATGAAGGATGGCCTTGCCCTTCTGCTGGAAAAGCTGGCTGGAATCGAATCGCTGCGCTGGATTCGCTTCCTCTACGCCTATCCCAACAAGATCACGGGGCGGCTGCTCGAAACCATCGCCGCCCACGACAAGATTTGCTCCTACATCGACGTGCCGCTGCAACATGCTTCGCCGGCCGTTCTTAAGCGGATGAAACGCGGCGCAGGAGCAGATATCTTCCTGCGCTCGATTGAGAAAATGCGGCGTACCATTCCAGGGGTTACGCTGCGTACATCGTTCATCGTCGGCTTTCCCGGGGAGACGGGGGAAGAATTCGAAGAACTGTGCCAGTTCGTGCGCGACTGCGAATTCGACTGGATGGGCGCCTTTGGTTACTCCGACCAGGATGGCGCCGACGCATTCTTGCTGGAGAGCAAATTGTCAGAACGTGAGATTGAGCACCGACGCAAGCACTTGATGCAGACCCAGCGGAAGATCAGCAAACGGAAAAAGAAGGCCTTGGTGGGCCAGGAATTTGATCTGGTACTCGAAGGAGTTTCCCATGAAAGCGATCTCCTTCTCGAGGGCCGCACGCCGATGCATGCGCCCGAAATTGACGGCAAGGTATTTGTGAACGATGTTCCTGAGGGACTGGAGCCGAGGGCGGGTGAATTCTACCGCTGCCAGGTCACCGAAGCCCACGATTACGACCTTGTAGCCAGGATCCTGTAGGAAATAAATGTCTCACCCGCGAAACCCTACGCTGTACTGTCCCATCTGCAAGAAGCCGGTGAAAATCAGCAGCGCCGAATTTCCCTTCTGCAGTCCGCGTTGCCGCCTGCTCGACTTGGGCAAATGGGCCAGCGGCGGATACGTGATCTCGTCGCCGGTTCAAGACACCAGCGACGCCATGGAGGAATCTTCCCGGGAATCAGATGACGAATCGTGAGAGTGGGCGCGCTTCTCTCTGGGCTACTCTCGTGGCTACGTTCTTCGGAGTCGGGCGCTTAGGTCCCGGGCCCGGAACCTGGAGCTCGGCAACGACCGTCCTCCTATGGTGGCTTCTGGCCCGCTCAATCACGCCCGCCTGGCGGCCCTGGGGAGCGGCCTTGCTGGCGGGCATCGCGGTTCTGGCAGGCATTCCAGCGGCCACTCGTGTGGCCCGGGCAAGCGGCCTGAAAGACCCGCAGTTTGTGGTGATCGACGAGGTGGCCGGCCAACTCATCACGCTGATCGCGGCGCCGATCACGTGGCAATCTCTGCTGCTGGGCTTTATACTTTTTCGAGGGTTCGATATCGTCAAACCACCTCCGGTTCGCCATCTCGAACGCCTTCCCGAAGGGGTGGGCATCGTGATCGATGACGTCGGGGCCGGTCTTTACGGCCTGGCCGTCATGCTGGTGGTGTCGCACCTCGGGCTATTGCCGCGATAGTCGGACGCACCACCAGAAATCTGGAGCTCATGGGAATTTCCGACCGACTGCTGGGAAAGAAAAACGTCAATGGCCACCCGCACATTGAGGGCGTGCATCCCAGCGCCGCTTTGCCGGGAGGGGAGATTCGCATCATCGGCAGCAGCCTGCGGCCTCGGGAATTGCGCCGCCCGCGAGTTCGTTTTGGCGAAGTTGAGGGTGCCGTGGTCATCAGTTCCGACGATTTTCTGGTCGCCCGCGTTCCTTCCGGCGCCTCATCGGGACCGGTTGTCGTGTCGGCGAACGATGTGCTAAGCAATCCCCACCAGATCAAGGTCGCGGCTCCCATCGCGGAGAATCTGCACCCGGTGACGAACCCGGCTCTCGATGCCGAGGGCAACATTTTCGTCACTTTCTCTGGTTCGCGCGGGCAAAAAGTCCCCGTGGCCATCTATAAAATCGACACCAATTACAACGTCAAGCCATTCCTGGCCGAGATGACCAACGCCACGGCCATCACCTTCGACCGAGCCGGACAGATGTTCGTCTCTTCCCGCTTCGACGGCACGGTGTACCGCATCGCGCCGAACGGAACCATGTCTACCTATGCCGAAGGCATGGGCGTCGCCACCGGGATCGCCTTCGATTTGACTGAAAACCTTTACGTGGGCGACCGCAGCGGCACAATTTTCAAAATCGGGAAAGACCGCCAGATTTTCGTTTTTGCCACCATCGAACCCAGCGTTTCCGCCTACCACCTGGCCTTCGGCCCCGGGGGAGACCTGTTCGTGACCGGCCCTACAACCTCCAGCTTCGATTCCGTGTACAAAATTGACGCTCACGGCAGCGTTTCAACCTTTTACCGGGGACTGGGGCGTCCTCAGGGCCTGGCGTTTGACGTCGAAGGTAACCTCTACGTGGCCGCTTCCCTTTCCGGCAAGCGCGGCATCGTCAAGATCACACCGGATGCCAAGCCGTCGCTCGAAGTTGCCGGCCACGGACTGGTGGGCCTTGCCTTCGCCCCAGGCCGCACCGCCGTACTGGCCACCACCAGCGCCGTGCATCGCCTTCTGTGGGACGTACAGGGCGCGCCCTTGGTTCCGGATTTGCCGGCGTGAACTTGGCGTCAGCCGGGCTTCGAATCAAATATTCTGCGCAGGGTCGTCCTGCGTGTTCTCGGTGGTTTCATTTACACTCTTAGCCGTGGATGCCGAGATCATCGCCATCGGCTCGGAGTTGCTGACTCCTTTCCGTCAGGATACGAACTCGCTCTATGTCACGGAGAAAGTCAACCAGCTGGGTGTCGAGGTCATTTTCAAAACCATCGTAGGAGACAGCCAGGAACATCTCACGGGAGCGGCGACTTTAGCCCTGTCGCGCGCCAACATTGTGATCTTCATGGGCGGGCTGGGACCGACAGAAGACGACCTAACGCGCGAAGCGGTAGCTGATGCGCTGGGGCTACAGCTACATCGCGATCCAGAAATTGTAGCCGGCCTGGAACGCCGCTTTGCGTCGCGTGGCATGAAAATGTCTCCCAACAATCTCAAGCAAGCTGACGTGATTACCGGCGCTGCGGTCCTGCACAATGCCAACGGGAGCGCGCCCGGACAGTGGATCAGCGGCAAATATGAGGGCCAGGAGAAAATCATCATACTGCTGCCCGGCCCGCCACATGAGTTGAAGGCTCTTTTCGACGAACACTGCATGGAACGCCTGCGGGCCAAACTCCCGCCGCAATTCATGGCCACCCGGGTTTTGAAGATTGGATTGATCGCGGAGTCGCAATGCGATGCCCGGGTTGCGCCCATCTACAAACGCTATCCGGATGTTCAAACTACGATTCTGGCGGGTGCGGGAGAAATCCAGCTGCACCTGAAGACTCGAGCCGGGTCGCTCGAAGCGGCCCAAGCGCTCGTCGACCAGCTGGCAGAAGAAATTGAAGAAGAACTCGGCGACGCGGTTTTCTCCGATAACGGAGATTCGCTGGAGCAGATCGTCGGTTACTACCTGCAGATGCGCGATGCCACGCTGGCAGTGGCCGAATCCTGCACCGGCGGACTACTCGCGGAGCGGGTCACTTCGGTCAGCGGCAGCTCCCGCTATTTCCTGGGTGGTGCGATAGTTTACTCCAACCTTTTGAAAACCGTCTTTGCGGATGTTCCTGCCAGGCTGATTGCGAAGCACGGCGCAGTCAGCGGCGAGATTGCGGCCGCGCTCGCTGAAGGGATTCGCAAACGCTGTGGCGCGACTCTAGGAGTAGGAATCACCGGCGTAGCTGGACCAACCGGCGGCACCGAGCAAAAACCTGTGGGCCTGGTCTTCCACGCTCTGGCGTCTGAGAAAGGAACCGAAATCGCGCAACGAAATTTCCCCGGCGACCGCAAACGAATTCGCTGGTACGCCAGCCAGCAGGCGCTGGATATGGTAAGAAGAAAATTGATGTAGAGCAGTCAGCAGCTTTCAGTCGTCGGTGGACAGCCACGGACCAGGCATGGGACCACCGCCCCGGCATCCCGCTAGGCGAGCTCGGCATTCATGCCTGACGACCGACGACTGACGCCCGGATATGCGGATTTTCGTTGCTCTTGATATTGACGACGGCATTCGTACGCGCATTGAGCTTTTCATGGCTGGTGTGCGCAGCTTTGCCCCCGATGCGCGCTGGGTTGGTCCCGAGTCGCTGCATGTCACTTTGAAATTCATGGGGAACAAATCAGCTGAGCAGGTGGAAGAAATCAAGCGGGCACTCACCCGCATTCCGGCATGTGCCCCTGAGATTTCCTTTCGTGGTTACGGGTTCTTCCCAACCTCCAAAGCCCCGCGTGTTTTCTGGGTTGGGGTGGCAGGCGACCGGCAGCTTGCCGCTCTTGCGAAATCGGTGGACGAGGCCACGGCTGCACTGGGTTTCACCCAGGAAGAGCAGGCTTTTGCTCCGCACCTCACGTTGGCCCGTCGAGGAGGCTCAGGCGCACCACGCTGGCGTAAGGGCGACGTTCCCCACTCGTCGTTTCAGCGCCTGCAGGAGAAATTGGCCGCTCTGCCGGCTCTCGATTTTGGTACGATGACCGCCCGGGAGTTCTTTCTGTTTGAAAGTCACTTCGGGCGCGGCGGGTCGCGCTACACAAAAATTGCGTGCGTCGGGTTGCGCTAGCGCCGGCGTCCCACCGGCGCTACCACAATCGGCGCTGCGCGAATCGACAAGCAATGAGCTTCTTTCTCACCGCCGCCTTTAGTTACCTGCTGGGATCCATTCCTTTCGGGTTCCTTCTGGTGCGTATTTTTCGAGGGCAAGACGTTAGGCAAACCGGCAGCGGCAACATCGGCGCCACCAATGTTGCGCGTTCGTCGCCGGTCTTGGGTCTGCTCACGTTGCTCCTGGACGCGATGAAAGGACTTGCCGCGGTTGCCCTGACTGGCGCCATTTTTCCGGGTCGGAACGTGCTGGCCGGTGTGGCGGCTCTGTTCGCCATTCTGGGCCACATGTTTCCGGTATGGCTGAAATTCTGCGGCGGCAAGGGCGTCGCCACCGCACTGGGATCTTTTGCGATTCTGGCGCCCAAGTCCGTACTGGTCATGGTGGGCGTCTTTGTGGCGGTGATACTCATGTTTCGCCATGTATCTCTTGGATCGATCGTGGCCGTCGCTTTTTTTCCTCTTCTTGTATGGCTGCTGCGCGACTATGGGGATACACCTCAGATTCTCGTCTTGATGGCGGTTGCTTCGGCCCTCATCGTCGCCAGGCATCACCAGAATATCCGCAGACTTCTGGCGGGGTTGGAGCCGCGTTTTCACTGGAGGCGCGGATTAAGCGCGGGTGAGGAGTCTGGGGTAAAGAGAAAACAATGAGTCGGATCGCGGTCATCGGCGCAGGCGCATGGGGTACTGGCCTTGCCGTCGTTCTGGGACGGCGCGGCGGTCACCAGGTTCAGCTCTGGGCGCACGAAAAGGAAGTCCGCGATTCAATTTTGAGTCGCCGCATCAACGAACAGTTCCTTCCCGGACAGCCCATACCGGAATGCGTCTTTCCCACCGGCAGTTTGCAGGATGCCCTGCATCAAGCCGAAATTGTGGTCAGCGTCATGCCGTCGCAGCATTGCCGCCATTTATTTCAGCAGATGCGGCCCCACCTGAAACCCGGGATGCTCTTCGTAAGTGCGACCAAAGGTCTGGAGGAAAAAACCCTTCTGCGCATGACCGAGGTCGCCGCGGCGGTCATCGATTCCGGAAGCGAGGGATCCGGAATCGGCTTTTCGCCGCGTATCGGCGCGCTCAGTGGCCCGTCTTTCGCCAAAGAGGTTGCCCGGGGCGATCCCACCGCCATCACCATTGCTTCGCGGGACGCCGAACTTGCGGAAACCGTGCAGCGTGAGTTCAGCGACCCCCGCTTCCGTGTTTATACCAACGACGATGTGGCTGGCGTGGAGCTCGGTGGCGCGCTGAAAAATGTCATTGCCATCGCCGCCGGCGTATGTGACGGCCTGGGCCTCGGCCACAATTCGATTGCCGCGCTCATCACCCGCGGTCTGGCTGAGATCACACGCCTGACCGTGGCCTGCGGCGGCCGCCCGGAAACCATGGCCGGGTTGGCCGGCCTCGGCGACCTGGTGCTCACTTGCACGGGAGGCCTCTCCCGGAACCGTACCGTGGGCGTCGATCTGGGCCGCGGCCGTAAGCTGCCTGACATCATCGCGGGGATGCACGGCGCAGTGGCAGAGGGCGTTTTTACCACCCAGGCGGCGGTCGGACTCGCCCGCGTCCGCGGGGTGGAGATGCCCATCATCGAGCAAATGGACGCGATTCTGCACCGCGGCAAGCCTCCGGGCGATGCCATCCGGGATCTGATGACGCGTAGCGCCAAGAGCGAGATCGCTCTTAGCTTCTAACCAATCTCCGGTAAACTTTAGACCGAGATCTTTCGAAACGTTACCCTCCGACATCCCTTCTGGGACAATGCGTTCATGACTCGTTTCCGTCCTCTGTTTTTTACCCTTTTGATGGGTTTCTCCGTGGCGGCTGGAGCACAATCTTGCCCCAAGGTGGCTTACACTACTCCAGCCGCCACCACCAGGCAGATGGTCACAAGTGTGAATTGCTTAGTTGCCCACACTGCAGTTAACCGCGCCGGGGTGAATAAGGCCGGGTTCATGGTCGAGAGCTTCCCGGTCATCGGGCCGCAGCACACTCACCGTTACAAGAACATCGTGCTGGCGGTGATCTCTGTACCCACCGGGAATGAAACGAAGACCGGACTGGTCACTCCCGACAATCCCAGCGCAACCGTAGCCGGCACCGCCGGTGCGGAGTGCAAGCTCAAGATCAATTCGGACAATACTGTTGACGGGCAGTGCAACCAGACCGGAGGAAATATTTTCGTCGTCTATAACAACTAGCCGGTCACTCTCCAGGCTGCTCTTGCCACACCCTCTCAGGTACTTTAGTAACAGGCTTGGCCGTCCATCCTGACCGTGCGGGTCATCTTTCCAAGTAGAATTTTGAGGAGGTCTGCAAACGCCATGCCGCGGCGAAAGTTGCGGCCGAGCCATTCGTCCTTGAAATTGCCGCTGCCATCCCGGATCCCAATTTTGTACGTCATCCTGAGCGTGCTTGCGCTCATCAGCGTCGTGCCAATGTATTTCTATTCGGAACAGGTTGAGTCCATCAACCGTGAGCGCCTGATCACCAATGAGCGGCTGTTGCAAAACGCCGTGACGCGTTCCCTGGCTGACGACATCGGTCAGCACCAGGAATCTCTGCACATGATGCTGGCCAACCTATCTTCAGCCCTGCAAGTGGCCAGCGGTGGCGACGTCACGGCAGAGCACGTGGAAGCACCCGAACTGCGCGCCCTGCTGGAACATTTCGTGTCCTCTTCTCCGGATCTAGCCTATGCCACCCTGCTGAACTCGGAGTCGAAGGGTATTTCAGCCGGCCGCATCGCTCCCGACGCCTTTTTGCAGCGTGACCTGGTACGTGCGTATGATGCCGCACGTGAGGGCCGAGCCTACAGCGGCCAGGCTCTGGTCGTGGGCAGTGGGACGTCCGCCCGCACCGTGATGCTGGTCAGCACTCCCGTGATGTACGGAGGCCGATTCCTGGGCATGATCGGGGCGCTGGAAGATTTGCAGTTCCTGATCCGCCGCCTGCAGGAAGTGAAGCGTGGCGGGCTCACGCCATTCGTCGTGGATAGCGAGGGCCGGCTGGTCGCGGGCGCGACTCCCGAGTACGCCACCGGACAGGACATGACCAACTCGGAAATCGTACGCAACTTCCTCGAACAAGGTGGGCAGGCGCAGCTCGTTGCCGCTACCCGAGAATTCGGAGTCACGCAAGGCAAGAAGACCACGCAGATGCTCGGCACCTATAGCCCGGTCGGCAATCTGGACTGGGCCGTGATCGTTCAGAAGCCCCGGGATGAAGCGTACCGTGGCGTATACGAGATGCAGCGCTCAGCACGTCTTCTGGCGCTGCTGGCCATCCTCCTTAGCATTGCCATAAGTATTTTTGCCGCGCGCCGCATTACCAATCCCCTGGAAGTGCTTACTGCTTCCAGCCGCGCCATCGCTCGCGGAGACTTCTCGCAGCGGGTTAAGCTCGCCAGCCGCACGGAAATCGGCGAACTGGCCGCCACTTTCAACACCATGTCCGAAGAGCTCGAACAATTCGTGCTCGACCTCAAACGCGCGGCCACAGAAAATCGCGAGTTGTTCATGGGTTCTATCCAGATGCTGGCTGGCGCGGTCGACGAAAAAGATCCCTACACTCGTGGACACTCCGACCGGGTCACGCGCTACTCCATGCTGATCGCGAAAGAGATGGGGCATCCCGAGGAATTTCTAGAAATCGTGCGCGTGTCTGCCCAACTGCACGACGTGGGCAAGATTGGAATCGAAGACGGCATACTCAAAAAGCCGGGCGCGTTGACACCGGAAGAATTCGAAATCATGAAGACCCATACCACCAAGGGCGCCAATATCCTGCGTCCCGTGGCGCAGTTGAAAGACATGATCCCGGGCATCGAACTGCACCACGAATCAATCGATGGGCGAGGCTATCCCCGCGGTCTAAAGGATGCGGAGATCCCTTTGCTACCGCGCATCATTGCCGTGGCCGACACATTCGACGCCCTGACCACCAACCGTCCCTATCAGCAGGCGCACGATCCAGAAGCTGCCCTTCGCATCATCCACAATCTTTCCGGCAAGCGACTGGATCCCACCGCGGTCGCAGCCTTGACCGCGATCTATGCACGCGGCGAAATCAGCATACAGCAGCCCAGCGTGCATGTTGCCTCGACTGCGGCCTCGGCCTCTCCCGTCAGGTCTCTGACCACGCCCTCATCCGCTCCCGAGGCTCGTGCCGATGTCATTGCCGCCGCGGCTGAAGCAGCAAGAATCTTCTAAACGCAAAAGGGGCTTACGAGCCCGCCCACAGCGTAAAGCACTCGATTGGCAGTTCCGACCGCTATAATTGATCACTGGACTTCCACGTCCTGAAATTCCATGATTCAGACTCTTTTTGGCAGCTTGGACGAACAGCAGAAACCCAGCTTCCTCGAGCGCATGAGGGAAGCGGTAACCCGCACCCGGGAAAATCTGAGCGAGCGTCTCGGAGAAGTGGTTTCCTTTGGCAAGGAGATCGATCGGGCCACTCTGGACGACCTCGAGGCCATACTCCTGAGTGCGGACTTGGGCACCAGCACTACTCATGAAATCCTAGAAAAGCTTCGCGAAAAGGCTAGCTACAAGCAGATCAAGAATGTGGACGAGCTCAAGGGCCTGCTGAAAGAGGAAATCCTCGCGATTCTGGCTGCGGTAGATTCTCAACCGGTATCCAAGGTGGAGGGCACGCCGGAAGTGATTCTTGTTGTCGGGGTGAACGGCACGGGCAAGACCACGACGATCGGCAAGCTGGCACAGGTTTTGCGTTCCGAAGGCAAGACGGTCTTGCTGTGCGCGGCCGATACCTTCCGGGCGGCGGCCATCGAGCAGCTTGAAGTCTGGGGCCACCGCACTGGCACGGAGGTGATCCGTACCAAGGCTGGTGGAGATCCGTCGGCCGTGCTCTACGACGCGCTCCAAGCGGCCTCCTCACGGCACACCGACTACGTTATCGTTGACACGGCCGGGCGCCTACATACCAAAACCAACCTGATGGCGGAACTGGAGAAAATGCGGCGAACGGCGCGGCGCATCATTGCGGGCGCGCCCCACGAAACCCTGCTCGTAATGGACGCCACCACCGGACAGAATGGCTTGCAGCAGGCACGGGAGTTTACCCAGTCGGCAGGCGTGACCGGCATTGTTCTCACCAAGCTCGACGGCACGGCCAAGGGCGGCGTGGTGGTCGCAATCTCTCGCGAGATGGGCGTTCCGGTGCGATATGTGGGGGTGGGAGAAAAAATCGGAGATCTGTTGCCCTTCGATCCCAAAGATTTTGTGGATTCTCTGTTCGCCTGATCTGACTGCGCATCGAAGGCAGCAAGGTGTGGCTTGAGTCTTTCTTGCGACCTGGGTCTTTTTAAGACTGAGTTTTCTAAGAAACGATGTCCTCCAAAAAAACAGTCAAGCGCGAATCACGGAAGCAGCCACGAAAGCCCTCGGTGGCTTCAGTACATCACGATCCAACCGGCAGCCGGGAACGCGACGAGGCTTTTCTCCGTCGCGCACTTGAGCTGGCGCGGCAAGGCAGAGGTCTAACCTCGCCCAACCCCTGCGTCGGGGCGGTCATCGTAGACGGCGAAGGCGGGGTGGTGGGTGAAGGCTCACACACATTTGCCGGCATCAAGCACGCGGAGGTTTTCGCTCTGGAGCAGGCCGGAAAAAAAGCCCGCGGCGCCGTTCTCTACGTCAATCTCGAACCTTGTTCCCACCAGGGCCGCACCGGGCCTTGCGCAGATGCCGTCATCGCAGCCGGCATTCGCCGTGTGGTCGCCTGCATGCAGGATCCCAATCCGCTGGTGGCCGGAAAGGGCTTCGAGCGTCTGCGCAATGCCGGAGTCTCGGTCGCTTCAGGTATTTTGGAGGAAGAAGCGAAGCTGCTCAACGAGCCTTTCGCAAAATATATTCGCCACCGCACGCCAATGGTTACGCTGAAGGCCGCCATGACGCTCGACGGAAAGATTGCGCCCCCTCCCAGCGAATCGCACCGCTCCACAGCGCTTGGGGGCGGCGGCGCCACGGGAGGCTGGGTCACCAGCGAGACTGCCCGCGCTCACGTGCAGCAGCTACGGCATCAGAACGACGCCATCATGGTTGGCGTGGGGACGATTATCGCCGATGATCCATTGCTCACCGATCGCAGCGGGCTTGCCCGCCGGCAGCCGCTGTTGCGGGTTATTGTGGACTCGCGCCTTCGCCTGCCTCTCCAGTCACGGGTTGTCAAAACCGCCAAGGACGATGTACTCGTGCTCTGCTCCTTCGCCGAGGAGAAAAGGAAGAGGGAGCTGCAAGACCAGGGGATCCGGGTAGAGCAGGTCCAGGTAGGCGTGGGAGACGGCCGTCCGGACATGAGAGGAATTGCGCACCGGCTCGGGACCTTGGAGATTACTAGTCTGTTGGTCGAAGGGGGAGCCATGATCAACGGGGCCGCGCTGGCATCGGGGATTGTGGATAAGGTATTCCTCTATTACGCCCCCAAAATCCTCGACGGAATGGGCTCGGTGCCGTTCGCCACGGGCGTCGGTTTCGATCGCATGAGCGATGCG
>Ga0193733_1000206_pt1 | contig 21460 bp, 12 predicted proteins | sample U1s2metaG_FD_145076 | JGI IMG/M metagenome (GOLD analysis project Ga0193733, IMG submission 145076) | Soil microbial communities from a riparian zone of the East river system, Colorado, United States - U1s2 | ecosystem: Environmental > Terrestrial > Soil > Riparian zone | place: USA: East River...
AGGACGCTTTGCCCGTCATACGCCCAATGTGCAGAGTGTCGGAATTTCATATATGTATGGTGGCAATCATGGTCATCGGGCCGGATCAAAAGATGATGCGGACATGAACCAGAACGGATCGAATGGCGAGCCTTACGTCAACCATCTTCCGGGTCACCCCGAGCTAGATCTGGTGATCCCGATCCGTGAATGGGATGATGCGCAAGCAGTCGGCACCGTTGCTGCAGTAAGGGACAATTCTCGGAGAATTGTAGAAACCACAAATGGACGTGCGTATTTTTTGCGACGCCGCAAGCATCGCGTTACTCCAAAGGAGTAGAGCAGTTTCACATGTCACTTTTCGTCTGTCATCATTGGAAAGGGAAAACATATGCAGAAACACAAGTCCGCAGTGCAACGAAACGAGGCACCTGCTAAAAAGTCCGGCGAATTCCTGCTCGGAGACGATCTTCATGTTACGCGCCTGGGATTCGGCGCGATGCGAATAACGGGAGATGGAGTGTGGGGCGAGCCCGCAGATCGGGCCGAGGCCGTCCGGGTTTTGCGGCGCGCTGTGGAATTGGGAATCAATTTCATCGACACCGCGGACTCCTATGGTCCGGGCGTGAGTGAAGAAATCATAGCTGAGGCGCTGCATCCTTATCCGACAGGGCTGGTGATCGCCACCAAGGGCGGCTATGTGCGCCCAGGTCCCAACCAATGGGTTGAAAATGGAAAGCCAGAACACCTGAGATCCGCCTGCGAAGGCAGCTTGCATCGGTTGCGCCTGGAGCGAATTGATCTCTATCAGTTGCATCGAATCGATCCGAAGGTGCCGGCTGAAGATCAGCTCGGCACTCTGAAGGATCTGCAAACGGAGGGAAAAATCAAACACATCGGTTTATCGGAAGTTAGCGTGCAGCAGATTCAGCATGCGCGAACGATTGTTCCGATTGCGAGCGTTCAGAATCGTTACAGCGTCACCGACCGCGGATCGGAAGATGTTCTGGAGTATTGCGAGAAAGAGAAAATGGGGTTTATTCCGTGGTTCCCCCTAGCGGCCGGTCGTGTTTCCGGTTCTGAGAGCCCTATCAGTCGCATTGCAGCGCGATGGAAAGCTACCCCATCACAATTGGCTCTGGCGTGGCTGCTGGCTCGATCTCCAGTCATACTCCCGATCCCAGGAACTTCCAGGGTCGGACATCTCGAAGAAAATGTGGCAGCAGTGGGGTTAAAGATTGACGCAAACAAATGGCAGAAACTAGACCGCATGGCGCGTGCCAGCTAGGAATAAGGGGAGCGATGTCCTTGATTCGAAGCTCAGACGGTTAGCGTTAGGAGAGAACTATGCAAATAGGCATGATCGGTCTTAGAAGGATGGGGGCCAACATAGTGCGGCGACTCATCAAGGGTCACAGCTGTGTGGTGTTGATAGCTTTTCCCTGATCCACGAACTCGAATGCATCAAAGGGCAGCTCTGCCGCGTCGTAAGCTCGGTGGGCGGCATGGGAGAGGGCCGAGGCACTTGGCTATGATCGAACGCCGGGCCCGAAGTATTCCGCTCCGCATCCACCAGAATAAACTCCGTTCGCGTCGGTCCGACCTTGCGGTACCAGAAGCGATTGGTCTTCTCAATCCAGTTGGGGTGTACATCCGCCACGTAAACAAGGCGCCGCAGCAGATTACCGGGAAGAAAACGCTGGGCCCGCTGGTAGTCTTCGACCGTTCCCTGGGCATCTGCAAGCGGGACGTACAGAAAGAACGGGATGGTGAGGAAGGGAACGGCAGCCCGGCTGATCCACCACCAACAATTGCGAATCATCTGGCCTCCAACGCATTGGATTTCAAGCCTGGGCAATTCGATGTTTCCTGAAACAAGGTGTGGGCTGCAACCGCTCTTGAGAGATGAACATCTCTTGGCCTCCGTCGCCAGCGCGCATAGCGAGGGCGTAGGGGAGAATCGGCCCGCGATTTTCTGGCCGGGCTATTTCGCCATGGACATGGCGTGGCTGGCCACTGCCTGCGGACGGCGGCGCAACGCATCGTCGATGAGTTTTTGGGTCTCCTTCAGTTCCTGGCGATCCAGTTCTAGGCGGGGCGGGCGCACGCGGGGACTCCCGACTCCACATTCCGCCTGCACCAGTTTGATGAGTTGGACGAAGTTGGGCGGCGTATCCAATCGCAGCAGCGGCAGAAACCAGTGATAGAGTGGCAAGGCCTGTTCCCGCTGTCCATTCATGGCGTAATCGAACAGGGCCACCGATTCACGCGGGAGGGCGTTGGCTAGTCCCGCAATCCAACCTGTGGCGCCAACGGCAATTGCTTCCACGATCGCGTCATCTACGCCAACGAATACCTCCAGACGGTCGCCGAGCAGAGCCCGGATGGCAGCCACGCGCCGGACATCGCCGCTGGATTCCTTCACCGCCGCGAAATTATCGTATTCTGCCGCCAATTCCTGGATCTGGCCGGGCAGAAAGTCGGTTCCGTAGGCAATCGGATTGTTGTAGAGCATGCAGGAAAGGGAACTGGCCGCGAACACAGCGGAAACATGAGCCTTCATCTCCCGCCAATTGCCTTGATATACATAAGGGGGAAGAACCATCAGGGCGTCGCATCCTTCATTCTCGGCCGCTTTCGCCAGCGCCACAGCTTCTGAGGTAGACAACGCAGAAATTGCCGCTACCACCGGCCCCCGCTCATCCACGGCCCCGACACATGTCCGGAGAATTTGAACCTTTTCGTCGAAGGAGAGCGTTGCTCCTTCACCCAGGGACCCGAGCGAAACCAGGCCGGTACAGCCGTTATCCAGCAGCCAGCGGCAGTGGCCGGCTATGAAATCGTGGTCGATGCGCAATTGCGCGTCAAAGCAGGTCGTCATCGCGGGCATCACGCCCTTCCACTTCATTGCGTTGTCTCCTGTCAGCGTGCCAGGTTCTAGCGAGCCGAGCTTCGAATCTGGATGCCGGATGCTCCCGCTACGCTCGCACAGACGGCGGAAGGCAAGTGGTTGGGCAAACAAATCCTGTGGCGATTCGGCCTGCTTTCGGCGAAGCTGCGGCCGGTGCCTAGATAGTGTATACAATATCCCTTCCTGGTGGCTCTGCCAATTTCTTCCGGATTTGCCGTCAATCCCATACTGTGGATATTGCGTACTTCCCGTAGAATCAGTAGGATGTCTTCGCTCGGATTCAGTTTTAACAGCCTTGTGTCCCGCCCTCGACGGGCGGCCGTTAGGTGGTGGCGACATGACCGGAGGATGCGAAGTGAGGATTGGACGTAAGGCATGAAGGATGTTAAGAAGGTGGCCGATACAGCGATCCCCAGACAGTCCCTAACTTCCGCCGTCGCCGACAGGCTGCGTGATCAGATCATCCGCGGTGAAATTCCCGAAGGCTCGCAACTGCGGCAGAATACGATTGCTGCGCAGGATCGAGTCAGCCGCATTCCGGTGCGCGAGGCGCTTCGGCAGTTGGACGCCGAGGGCCTGATCACCATCGTTCCGAACCGTGGCGCCCTGGTCCCTGAACTTCTGCCTGACGATATCGAAGAGTTGTTTTCCATTCGTGCGCTGCTGGAGCCGGCCGTGCTTAAAGTCTCGATCCCGCGACTCACCGACGCGGTTCTTAGCAAGGCGGAAGCTGTGCTCGGCAGATTCGAAAGCGACCTGCGAAAAGAAGAGCACATCGGCAACTGGGGCCGTCTGAACTGGCAGTTTCATTCCCTCTTGTATTCGGGCGCAAATCGTCCGCACTTCATGTCGATTATTCGCAACGTCAATCACAACGGAGAACGCTATACCCGTTTGCAACTCTACCTGACTCACGGCATGAAGCGAGCCAACGATGAGCACCATCGCATTCTGGAATTTTGCAGGAAGCGCGAGGTCAGCGCGGCCTGCGATTTGTTGCGCGAGCATATCCTTTATGCTGGCCAGTCGTTGAAGCAGGTGGTGCAGGAGAGCCGGAGCGCAAACGCCGCCAAACCGGAAAAGTGATCAACGATCCTCCGAAGGTTTTTGTTTCATTGGAACTCTTGGGCATCGAGGCACCCGCGCCGCAGATTTCTGCAGGCGCATGGGATACAATATCCACCCGGCAGCGTCTCCACCTTTTATATGCAGTGCTCCGGGAGGTTTCGTGAAGAGACCGAGTTTGTCACGCAGGAAATTCATCGCCTCGGCTGCCGTCGCAGGCGGATCGGCTATTCTCTCGACGCGATTGTTCGCGGTCCCTTTTCAGGATCGGGTGGTAAATACGCTCGGGAAAGACGGCAAGCCAGTCAGCCGCGAACGCGTCCCTTGGAAAGTTCAGCCCTTCCCCATGAAGCAAGTCCGGCTGGGCGAAGGCCCGTGCAAACACGCCATGGAGGCTGACCGGCAATACCTGCACTCCCTTCCTGTCGATCGTCTGCTGCACACGTTCAGGATCAATGCGGGCATTCCGTCCGCGGCGCAGGCCTTGGGCGGCTGGGAAGCGCCCGATTGCGAGTTGCGCGGTCACTACACCGGCGGGCACTACCTTTCCGCGGTCGCGCTCATGTATGCCAGCATCGGCGACGAGACGCTCAAGGCCAACGGAAATGCAGTTGTGGCGGAATTGGCCAAGTGTCAGGACGCCTTGAAGGGCGGCTACCTGAGCGCGTTTCCTCTCGAATTCTTCGATCGTCTGCGCGAGCGCGAGAAAGTCTGGGCGCCGTTCTACACTCTGCACAAGATCATTGCCGGCCATCTGGATATGTACCTCTATTGTGGCAACGAGCAGGCGCTCGAAGTGGCCGAAAAAATGGTGGGATGGACGGCAGGTTACATCCAGGCTTTCAGCTACGAGCACATGCAACGCGTGCTGGGCACCGAATACGGCGGCATGGGGGAAGTATTGGCCAATTTGTATGCCGTGACCGGAAAGGAGCGCTATCTCGAAGTCGCACAGCGTTTCGACAAGAAGCAGTTTTTCGATCCCCTGGCCGCGCACCGCGACGAGCTCAAGGGATTGCATGTGAACACTCATATCCCGCAGGTGATTGCGGCGGCGCGCCTCTACGAACTGACCGGAGACCGCCGCTATCGCGATATCTCCGAATATTTCTGGGATGAAGTGGTCAGCCAGCGTTCTTACTGCACCGGCGGCACCAGCAATCACGAGTCATGGAACACCGATCCCGGCAAACTGGCCGCCGAGCTGAGCACCAACACCACGGAAGATTGCTGCGCCTACAACATGATGAAGCTGACGCGCCACCTGTTCGGCTGGTCTCCCGACGCGCGGCTGATGGATTACTACGAACGAGCGCTGTTCAACCACCGCCTGGGTACGATCAATCCCGAAGACGGCACCATGATGTATTATCTGCCGCTCGCCTCTGGCTACTGGAAGACGTTCGGCAAACCGTTCGACGCTTTCTGGTGCTGTACCGGCACCGGCTCAGAGGAATACGCCAAGCTGACCGACACCATCTATTTCCACGACGACGATTCGCTCTATGTGAATCTCTACATCGACTCGCAACTGGAGTGGCCCGAGAAAGGCGTGCGCCTGCGGCAGGAAACGCGATTCCCCGAACAGGAGGGAACCTCGCTTATCGTTTCGGTGAAGAGTCCGACACAGATGACGGTAAACCTGCGTATCCCTTACTGGGTGCGCGGCGGCAGCGCGAGAGTCAACGGCGCGCCCTTGCAGGCGTTCGCCAGTCCCAGCAGCTATCTGAGCCTCAATCGGGTATGGAAGAACGGCGACCGGATCGACCTTAGCCTTCCCATGGGGCTGCACAGCGCACCCATGCCGGATGACGAAACCATTCAAGCGATGATGTATGGACCGCTGGTGCTGGCCGGACGCTTCGATCCGGTGACGAAGGAAATGATGTACGGTGATACCGAGCCCAAGCCGTCCGATCAGTACAAGGTGCCGGAGATCACGGCAGACGCCGCCAACCCCACCGCGTGGGTGCAACCCGACGCCAAGCAGCCCTTGATGTTTCATTCCGCAAGCCAAGCGGCGGGCCAGAGTCCGGTCGAACTCGTGCCCCTCTACAAAGTGACGCGCGAACGCTACGCGGTCTACTGGAAAGTAAAGAGCAAGAATACCTGAGGGGCCTCGAATGCGAGGGGCACATTGTCATGCGGCGTATTCGCGTTCGATCTCACCACCTGGGATAAGCTCACTATGCGATTTCTTAAGATGTTTGCCGGTTGCTTCCTCGCTTTCTTCGCTGCCTCTCTTGCGACTCCAACCGCGGGCCGAGCCACAGACGTCGCTGCGGCAACCAGGGCGCTTAAATCCCTGCTGGCGGAAGAATGGGAATACGAGCTCACCTCCAGCCCGGAGACCGCGACGGCACTCGGCGACAACCGATTTAACAACCGCCTGGACGACGACTCGCCGCAATTTCATCAGGTGGAACTGAAGCAGAACCAGAATTTCCTGGCACGCTTCGAAGGATTGAGTCCAGCCGGCCTTTCGGCGCAGGACGCGCTCAGCCGCGAATTGATGATCCGCAAATTGCGCGATGCGATCGAAGCTGCGCAGTTCAAGCCATGGGAGATGCCCGTCACCCAGATGCGCGGCGTCCACCTTTCGCTCATCGAGTTGACCCGCTTCATGCCGTTCCACACCGTGGGCGATTACGAGAACTATCTTGCTCGCCTGCACCAGATCCCGGGCGTGCTTGGCCAGGCCGCGTCCAACATGCGCCAGGGAATGAAAGACCGCCTCATGCCGCCCCGCTATTTGCTGGAGAAGGTGGTGACGCAGGCCGAAGACATCGCAGGCAAGAGCGGAGAAGCCAGCCCGTTTGCCACGCCGGTGCAGACTTTTCCCGCCGCCATCGCGGGCCCCGAGCTGACGCGACTGCGCGCGGCTGTTCTGGCCGCGATCGACGGTGAAATCGTACCCGCATACAAGAAGTTTGCCGCCTTTGTGCGCACCGACTACGCGCCTCATGGCCGCACGGATCCTGGGGTCTGGGCATTGCCCGACGGCGAGGTCCGCTACCGTTTTGCTATTCGCCACATGACTACCACCGACCTCTCGCCCGACCAGATCCACGAGATCGGCCTCAAGCAACTAGCCGAGACCGAAGCTGAGATGCTTACCCTGGCTCATCAACTGGGATTCAAAGATCTGAAAGCGCTGAATGACCACATCAAGAACGACCGCAGCTTTTACGCCACCTCCGGCCAGCAGGTTCTCGACCTCTACACCAAATACACGCGGCAGATGGAAAAGAAGCTTTTCAACCGGCTGCCCAAGAATGAGCTGGTCGTCATTCCGATGGATTCGTTCCGCTCCCAGAATGCCGTGCCCGCCGACTACTCTCCGGGGGCAGCCGACGGTTCCCGGCCCGGCCGCATCAACGTAAACGAGTACGGCCCCACCCAACGCCTAGTGTTGAACATCGAGGCCATCGCTTATCACGAAGGCGTTCCCGGTCATCACCTGCAAATTTCCATCGGGCAGGAAGTGCCCGACCTGCCTGACTTCCGCCGCAACGGCGAGTACACCGCTTTCGTCGAAGGCTGGGCTTTGTACTCCGAACGCCTGGGAAAAGAGGTCGGCTTCTACCAGGATCGTTACAGCGACTACGGGCGGCTGGAAAACGAGATGTGGCGCTGCATTCGTCTGGTCATCGACACCGGCGTGCACGAAAAACACTGGTCGCGCGACCGCATGGTTGAATATTTCCATCGCTACACCGCAATGGATGAGCCCAACGTGCAGACCGAAGTGGACCGCTATATTTCATGGCCCGGGCAGGCCCTTGCTTACAAATTGGGCCAGTTGGAAATCCTCAAGCTGCGCCAGGAGGCGCGGGAACAACTGGGCGCGAAGTTCGATCTCCGTGCTTTTCACGACGAAATCGTTGGCAGCGGCCCGCTGCCGCTTGACGTTCTGGATTCGCAGGTTAAAGCATGGATCGCGGAGCAGGCGACGAAATAAGCTGGACCAGCCGAGAACTGAGAACAGCCAACTGGAAACTGGTTTTTCTGAGACCTAACATCTTTCTCGTGATCGTAAGGACTGCTCTGGGAAATGCAAGTCATCAGCCGGAGTATTTTGCTGGAACAAATCGCTCATTTGCGGACGATGGTCACCTCGCCACCGCTGATAGCCAGCGGCAATTTCACTTCATGACGTTCCCCCGCCCGTACCGAGAGCATTGCAATTTCCACATGATTCAACGAGACGCGGTAGATTCCCGCCGGTAAGCCGCGAAGCTGGATATTGGTTTCGTGGGCATCGTGGGAGCGATTCTCCAGCGCAAAGCTGATCTGGCCGAGCGAGTCGCTGAAATGGATTGCCTGATGCCGTGCGAACCCGTCCCGGTCGAGTTCCATTTGAAAGCGGACATTGTTGCGTACTATGGCAAACCGGGCACGCAAGCCGTCCCTTGGAATCACCTCGACCCAGGCCTTGGAGCGCGTCAACTCACCACCGTAGGCGAAGAGTCCAAAGATGGGATCGTCGGTGACGATGGTGGCGGCCATGCGCAGCGCGCCGCTGAAGCCCAGATCGATTTCACCCGAATACCACCACGATCCGCGGCCCATTTCCTTATTGCCCAGCCACGCCGTTCCCCAGGGACGCGGCTCGAATCCGCCGCCCGCGCCGCCGTCATTTTCTTTGCCGGGGAACCAGTAACCGTAGTTTGATTTCGCGGTGCCCGAATTCAACAGCGCCCACGAACTCAGGTAGGACGCGTAACCCAGACGCAGATAGGGAACTGGGTCCTGGGCAAAGTTCAAGGCATAGTCCTGGATGGCCCATCCACCCATTTGCGCCATATAGCTCAGCGTGTAGCTCGCGCTGCCACTGCCGCGAAAATCGCTGCCTAACCAGTAGTAAGCCGGCTCGGTTCCGCGGCAGGCCAGGTTTAGCTTTATTTGCTCTTCCAAAAATTGCTGCGCGTCCTCACGCTTCACCGCTCGCGCAAAATTGGTTCCCGTCGGATCGTTCAAACGATCCATGGCGTATTTTGCCAGCGCATGAGTCGACTCGAAGGCGGTGGAGTCGAAGGGATACTCCGAGGCGTAAAGGTCGGGATGATCGTTGATGAAATGCTTCACCTTGATTTCCCATTGTGCGCGCAACTTCACGGCATCTTCCGGCCGGCCATTTTCTTGCAGCGCCCGGATCAGGTCAGGGATGACCAGCTCATTGTAGGTTCCAGTTTCGTACGCGGACCATTGGATAATTTCCATGGGCACGGTGAAAAACGCCATTGCGGTGTGAAACGCCCGCTCGAGGTAACCGGCCTTGTCCAGGTAATGAACCATCGCCGGATTGTCTTTGGCGATCAAATACATGTTGTAGTAAAGCAGCACTACGTGGGGGTAGTCATAGATTCTCCAGATATGCTTCTTGCCGCGACGGTCGTCGTCCGGGCTTTCGCGATTTACCTTCCAGTTGGGAATGCCGTAGATGCCATAGGGATAGGGTTCTTTCTCCGTCTGCTGCAGGCCGCCCCAGACGTAGTCGCGGATGTAGTTCTCCAGCGACTCAATTTCTTTTTGCTCGGGGAAGAAAATATTCTTCGTAGCCAGATAGGGAGCCTTGCCCAGCGCGGTATCGTCGCAAGCCACGGCGTAGGACTGCAACCCGTCGAGATCGTCGGGGCTGCGTAATATCTGGCGCTTCATGTCCCATTGCGAGTAGAGGCGGTTATACCAGCGTTTCGGATCGTTCCACTGCTCGTGCCTTACAAGAAACGCAGCACGTTTCTTGATCAGTGTCTCCAACGGTTCGGTGACGAAGAAATCGAGCGAGAGATATCGACCATTGTCATAACGCACCTTGAGCATATTCTCACCCAGTCTGGAAAACCTGACCGTGTAAACGTGCAGGTCTTTGCGTTTTCCTCCAGCGGCTTTTTCTGCCGCCGGCCGCATTGTCGTCTTGTCCGGATACTCGGCTTCAATTCCGCGAATCTGGTTGTGCGTGCGTATCGAAAACATGGTGGGAAGGTCGGTGGGAACGGTCATGCCGGGGACCACGTTCACATCGAATCCACCTTCGTCATAAAGAATGTCGCGAATGGCGCCGTAGTCGGGTGCCCAGCGAAAACGGAACCCGTACTGGGCGGTATCTCCGGGCCGACCTTTCGGCGCCAGAATCAGGTTAGTGTGGGGAAGCCGCCACTTGCCGCCCTTCGCCGCCAACTCCGCGCCGATGGCCGTCGAGTGAATATAAGCGCGGAAAGTTTCTCCGTGATGCTGATCAAAATATTCCAGTTGCGTTCCCTTCTCGGGCACCATCAGGAGGTACGGACCCGCGGCATTGCTGCGCATCCAGAAAATATAGGAACCGCCGCCACCGATAAAGCTGTGGCGGATCAGACGCTTGGTGTAAGTTGTGGTCTTGTCCCAGACATATTGTGTGTTGAAGGGCAGGGGGATTCCCAAATCGCCGACTTCGATTGGCTTGCCGGTTTGATTGCGTAGTTCGATGGTCCACTGCAACACCTCTCCATTCAGCCGGAACGCGCCGGTGGGTTGGATCTCCTGAACTGCTTCGACTTGTTTGCCTTCACTGGTATTCACCCGCCATTCATAAATTCCCGAAGTCGCGTCCTGAGGAAGTTGCGCTTGCAATCGCAGCCCAGACGCCGTGACCGGCTCGAACCCTACCCGATTGAACCTTCCGGAAGTAACTCCGTAGCCGTCTGTCGTGTGTACACTTCTCCACTCATCTCCGTCCCGATACTGCAACCGCCATGAAACCGGTGCGGCCCACTTCTGCCCGTCTTCCGTCCCCTCGGACCAGAACACTTCGACTGAAGAAATCTGCTTTGGTCCATCGAAGTCGTATGCCACCCATTCCTGCGTTCCCTTGTGATCGTCCCACCGAAAAAATGGGATATCGGCCTCGCTCGGGTTCGTCGGTTCGATCTGATCGTTCAAAGCGGGCAGCGACCACTGCCCAGCGGAAGCACTCGACTTGCTCGATGTGGCCAGTGTCGGTAAGGCGCGCCCTACCGTGTAGGACAGGGTTTCGTTCGAAGCCACCGGCGCGGTGGCACTCGACACTTCCCGCCAAGTGCCGTCTGCGGCAGCGCGATAGCGCACCAGCACATCCCCCAGGGTACGACCCGGCGCAACATAGTCCGTGTCATAGGTGTCGTTCGTGTGTTTGACGCTGCGGAGTCCGGCCGGCGAATAGGTGAGATTGAACTGGTGGTTCGAAATCTGCTGCCCCGTGGAGAAGGCCGCCTGTATGCACAGAACTGCGAGGGCAAGATACCGCATCGATAAGATCCTCCGAACTTCAGTTCTTCACAGAGTTGGGTTTCGGTGGCTTCGCGGGTGTTGAAGTTCCTTCCGGTCCTCCTTCGCCTTCGCGAATCTTCGTGATGCGGTTTGCGGGAATGTTGGCCAGGCGCTGAACGAGTCCGCTCGGCCAGAGAACTTCAATGGAGTCGGCTTTGACGGCTTTGCCCAGTCCGAAGTGCAAACGAAAATCGCTTTGCGAAATGTAACCTCCCCCGCTGCGCACCTCCTGCGTCTGCTGATGGCCCCCCACGCGGACCGTCACCCGAGCGCCAATGCCGTCGCGATTGGATTTGGTGCCAGCGAGACTTAAGAGAATCCAATTTCCGTGATCGCCATAATTCTTCAACAGACTTGGAGGGTCGTGACTGTTGTTGATCAGGATCTCGACCGATCCATCGTTGTCAAGATCCGCCGCCGCCACACCATGGCTGTTGAAAGGTGTCGTAATCCCCGCGCCGCCCTGCAAAGAAATGTCGCTGAATTTTCCGTTATGCTGGTTCCAGTACAGCAGTTTGCGTTCGCGAAACGTGCTGTTTAGTCCCTTGACATCCACTTCGGGGTAAACGTGGCCGTTGGCCATGAAGATGTCCGGCCAACCGTCATTGTCGACATCCACGAAGAGCGTTCCCCAGCCCAGAAACTGAGTGCTTTTGCCGAGTCCGGCTTCAAACGTGGCATCGGTGAATGTGCCGTCGTGATTGTTGTGGTAAAGAGTCGGTGTGTCGTCGGAAAAATTGGTCTTGATGATATCAAGCCAGCCGTCGCCGTCATAGTCGGCTGCATGCGCTCCCATTCCGGCCTGTTCATGACCGTTGTCGTTGTAGGCTACGGCGGACATGACCGCGGTCTCAGTAAACGTACCATCGCCGTTGTTATGGAACATCTGGCTGGCGGTCGAGTCGCAGGCGACGTACACGTCCGGCCAGTTGTCATTGTCGAAATCGCCGGTCAGCACGGTGAAGCCGTAGGACGCGTCTGTTTTTGACACTCCAGTCTTCTCGCTCACATCCGTGAAGGTTCCATCTCCGTTGTTACGGAACAACTGATTGTGGGTGCCCTTAAGGCCGCGCGGGCCGCACATTACGGGGATGCCCTTCCACTGGCAGCGATCGCTGCTGCCCGGTTCGGGGGTGTGTGCGAGATCAAGATCGACGTAATGGGCTATAAAAAGGTCGAGTTTGCCGTCGCGATCGTAGTCGAGAAAGGCGCAGCCCGTTGACCAGGCGACATCGTCCCGCCACAAGCCTGCCTTCTTGGTGACGTCGCTGAACGTGCCGTCGCCGTTGTTGCGCAGCAGAACATTGTGTCCCCAGAAAGTAACGAACAGATCCACACGGCCATCGTTGTTGTAATCGCCGGCGCAAACGCCCTGCCCCCATCCCTTTAGTGCGGCGCCTGCGCTCTGAGTTACGTCGGCGAAGGTGCCGTTGTGTTGGTTTCGGTAGAGGTGGCTGGTGGGTTCCTGATCGGCGGGAAAGCCATCCAGCCGACTGCCGTTCGGCAGGAAGATATCGGGCCAGCCGTCGTTGTCGAAATCAAAGAAAGCCGCTCCGCTGCCCGTGGTCTCGATGATGTACTTCTTGGCTTTTTCTCCGCCCGCTTCGGTTTTTACGCGCAGACCCGCCTGGGCGGCGAAATCGACAAAATTCACGACCGGAGGTCTGGTAGAAATCCCGTTGGCCGCGGCCCGTCGAGCCGGGTTCTGCGCCAGGCTCGATCCGGCCACTAGCAGGCAAAGACCGATTGAGAGAACCGCAAGCTCTGTTCCTGCTGGGCCCATCGTCGACTTCCTCCCGCCGAATCTTAACGACTGGCAGCGATTCACGCAGCGCCCGAGCGTCGTTTCAGGGCTCAATGGCGCCATTTATTAGCGGTAAACGATATCTCCGCCCAAAATTTGTACTTGACAAGCACACCCCTTAGGCGAGATACATTTTGGATATTATATTCAATCTGCCTGGCTGGCAGGTTGTCTTGTGGGGTTTCCGGTTCATTTCAAGGGACCGCAAGAGCAAGAATCTCGCGACTAGGTGCGACGGAGATGGCTGGTGAGTTGACCAGAGGCCTTCGCCTAAGTCTTGATACGGCTGTTCTGGGGAGAATATCAATGACGAAGCGTTGTGGTATCAATCGTTTGCGGTCCATTGTTGCATTTCTCTGTTTGTGGGCCACGCCCCTTATGGCGCAATTCCGCAGTTCGATTGAAGGAACTGTGTCGGATGCCTCCGGAGCCGTCCTCGCCGACGTGAACGTGGTACTGACCAATACTGCGACCGGCGTAACGCAGTCGGCCCAGAGCAACACCGAGGGCTATTTCCGCTTCCCCACACTGCCTCCGGGGAGCTACAAACTCAGAGCGACAAAGCCGGGCTTTCAAACGCTGAATCAAGAAAACGTTTCCTTGCTAGCTCAGGAAACCCGCACGGTCCCGATGGTGTTGAAAGTGGGACAGGTGCAGGAAACCGTGACGGTGACGACTGAAGCCGCCCCCATTCAGCTGTCGGAAGCGAAAATCGCCTCCGACATTTCAGCTCAGGAGCTTCACGAGTTGCCCTTGGCGGGCCGGAATATATTAAACGTCCTGGGCCAGACGCCCGGGGTCACTGGCGTCGGAACGGCCAGCGGCACGGCTGGTGGAACCGACGTTTTCAGTTTGGTGAACAATCCGTTCAACAACGCCAATGGCCAGCGCGGCGATGGTAATTCCTTCTACGTGGACAATACGCTGGCCACCAGCAACCCCGACCCTGGCTCCTACAACCTCACGCCCAACCCTGATTCCGTTCAGGAGCTGCACGTGGCGGTGAACGATTACTCGGCGGAATCGGGACGCGCCGGTTCCGTGGTCATCCAAGCCGTGACCAAGTCTGGCTCCAATCATTTTCACGGTTCATTGTTTGAGTATCACCAGGACAATGCGCTGACCGCGCTCAACCATCTTCAAGCTCCGGGCACCAAGCTGGATGCGACCCGCAGAAACGAATTTGGCGGCTCGGTCGGCGGCCCCATCCAGCGCGACAAAATGTTCTTCTTCTTCAGTTGGGACCAGAAGCGACAGTCGGCTCCGACCACCATCGTTTCGACGGTGGAACATCCGGACTTCGTGAATTTCATGAAGTCCAATTTTCCCAACAATGTCTCCACCCAACTGTTGACTAATTTCCCAGCCATCACCAAAAACGGGCTGACCAGCGTTGAGGCCGCCCAGGATTTGGATCCGGACTGCGCCACGTTGGGTCCGCCGGTTGCAGGCATGCCGTGCGATCTGAATATCCGGGGACAGACCAGCAATACGTTCTCGCTGCCCAATAACGGCTTGCAGTGGAACGTCCGCATCGACCGCTACTTCACCAAGGATCGTGTGTACGGCAATTTCTACCGCAAGACTCCGGACACGGTCAGTGCAAACGTGCGCCCGGCATTTAACAATACCAACAGTTTCGCCGGAACCACCAACTACCTCAACTTGGACTGGACCCATACGTTCTCTCCCAATGTGGTGAACGATGCCGCCGCGGGCTTTACTCGTATCTCTGGCCTGGGCACGTGTTCGCATTGCGATGTTCCTTCCATCTCGCTCAATTTCTCCAGCGGGCTGGCTGATTTCGGTACGGGCTTTGCTCCCGCGATGTTTATTCAGAACGATTTCCACTGGCGGGACGTGATCTCGTTCAACCACGGCAAGCATTTTCTGAAGGCGGGGTTCGATATTTTCCGTGACCAGGAAAACGATGTCTTCAACGGTCCCACGCAGCGGCCGACGTTCCTCTTCCTGAACAACAACGCCACCACCGGCCTGAACTCGGTGTTTGATTTCGCCAACGACAAGCCCACGCAGGAGACGGGCATCAGTTTCGATTTGCGCAGCGGCAAGCTGGCTCAGGAAAACATCGGGTATCGTTCTACCAACTACGGCTTTTTTGTGCAGGACGACTGGAAGATCAAGAGCAATCTCTCGATCAATGCCGGTCTCCGCTGGGATTTCAATTCTAATCCCAACGAGATCAACGGCCAGATGTCGCAAGTGATCCTGGCTCCTGGTGCAGGTCTGCGGCAGCAGATCGCCGACGCTTCGGTACAAGTTGTACCCAACCTGTTGCGTGACCATCACATCGGCTATTTTGCTCCCCGTTTGAGCTTCGCCTGGGACCCAACGAAACAGGGCAAGCTCAGCATTCGGGGCGGAATGGGGGTGTTCTTTACCCGTGCTCCTAACATTGTGTGGAGCGACGCCATCCGCGCCAATCCACCGTTTATCGGCAACGCCACTGCCGACACGCAAGTTCCCACCGGGCCGCAGCCCGATAACTACGGCATTTGCCAACTCGATCACACGCCGTTCAACTGTCCCATCCCGTCGGATTTTTCTTCGGTCATTGGTTTGAATTCTCACGGCGGGGCGCTGGTGGGGCTTTCCGCGGTCGGGGGAACCCAACCCGGGTTGAAACAGGCCTACACAATCAGCCGGTTCTTCGGAGTTCAGTATGGGCTCACCCCCAACTGGATCTTTGAGGCCGACTACACCGGCTCGCAAAGCGTCCATCTGTATACCATGACCGACCGCAATCGCTGCCTGGGATGTGTAACCGCTGCTGGAGCGCCCATTCGGCCGAATCCTTTTTTTGCCGGCATTACTTTCACCGGCAACGAGGCCTGGGCGCATTCCAATTCGGCCACGTTCTCGGTACAGCACCGTTTCAGCCAGTCTTTCACCTTCCAGGCCGCGTTTAATCTCAGCAAGACGACCAGCGTGCTGGATTCCATCGATGTAGGCCGAGCCAGTTCGCAGGCTCCAGTCTATGATCCTTACGACCTCAACGCGCAGGCGGGCCCATCCGCCTTCGACATACCCCGCAGTTTCACCGTTCACGGCTTGTGGGAACTTCCCAAGCTGAACGGCATGAGTCCCTTCGTACGCGCGGTTCTTGGCGGTTGGCAATGGTCTGGCGCGGCCTCGTTACAGGCGGGCTATCCCTACACCGTGACCGATTGCGCTTACCGACCCGATGGCATCAACTGCGTCTTGCCGGATGTTGCCGCCTCGGAAAAGGGTAAGACCTGCGATCGTGCCGGTTTCCTCAACGGCTGCCTCGATCCCGCCGCCTTCACTGTTCCCGCAACTCCGGGTGTGGAAGGCAACGTGGGGCGCAATACATTCCGTGGACCGGGCTATGCCAATGTGGACTTCAGCACCATGAAGTACTTCCACATTCCGTGGTTTACCAAGGAGGGTGCGCGATTCCAGATACGCGGGGAGTTCTTCAATCTGTTCAACCGGACGAACATACAGCCACTAAGCTTTGCCAACGGTGGGGCGGCCAGCGACGTCAACAACCCGTCAACCTTTGCCAAGGCTCTGGCGGTCTATAGCCCGCGCACCATTCAGGTCGGCGCCCGGATTGAGTTCTAAAAAAGTGAGTCCCACAATCGGCCCTCCCTGCGCGTTGTGGGGAGGGCATTTTTCTTCAACTCACGGGCGGCACGCAAAGCAAAATAAGCGTGCTAGGATCAAGCCTCTGGACCAGATAGCCCCCCGGAATCCCGATCCCATCATGGTCTCCTATCTTCGATTTCCCATGCGTTCCGATGCCGGTCCAATCTTGGTCGCTCTACTCCTGTTGTCTTCGTTGACTGCCGAGGTTGCCCAAATCCCCGAACTCTACGCTCAGGCTGAAACCTTGGTCCGGCAGAAACAATGGGACCAGGGCATCGCTCTCCTGCGGCAGGTGCTGGGGGTAGAACCTGAAAACCCCAGAGCCCACAACCTGATGGGCATCGCGCTCAGCGGAAAGGGTGACGTCTCGGGCGCGGGTGCGGAATTTGAACGAGCCCTGCGTATTGATCCCCGTTTTGTTCCCGCCCTCAAGAACCTGGCCATCAATGAACTGTCCCGGAACCATGCCGGCGAAGCGCAGCGACATTTTTCCGCCGCCGAGCAGATCGCTCCGCACGATCCCATGATCCAGGCCTATCTCGGCGACATCGCTTATTCCCAGCATCAATACAAGACGGCCGTGCAGCATCTGGAGAAAGCCGGTGATTTCCTCAAGAACCCCGCGGCCGCCGCCAGACTGGGGGAAAGCCTGCTTGAAACCGGCGAGCAAACCCGCGCACTCGAAGCGCTCGGAGGGATCGACCAGAGCCAGATTCGCTTGCGGCAAAAATTTTCTCTCGGCCTGTCTCTAGCCCGGCACGAACTCTATGCCCACGCGATCCCGTATTTTCAGGCGGTCGCCGCCAAGTATCCCGATTCCTACGACACCGCTTTCAATCTGGCAGTCTGTTATGTCGAGACCAAGCAATTTCCCCTGGCCATCGAAATTCTGAAGACCGCCTCCGGCGCGGGACACAAGACCGCCGAACTCGACAATCTCCTGGCCGAGGCCTTCGAAGGAAATCAGCAAACCCAGGAAGCGATCGACACTTTGCGCGAGGCCACGCAACTCGCTCCGCAGGACGAGAACAATTACATCGACCTGGCGGCCTTATGTACCACTTACGAAGCCTACGCTCTGGGACTCGAAGTCATCGAAGTCGGACTGCATTACCACCCGCAATCCGACCGGTTGATTTTTCAGCGTGGCGTGATCTACGCCATGCGCAATCAGTTCGATCTGGCCGAACAGGATTTCCAGCTCGCCGCGAAACTCGCTCCCGAAAAAAATCTGAGTTATGTGGCTCTGGGAGTCAGCTACATGCAGGTTGGCGATCTGCCCAAGGCGATCACGTCCTTGCGCCAGAGGATCAAGCAAAAGCCAGAGGATCCCACTCTTCGTTATTTGTTGGGCGAGGCCTTGGTACGCTCGGGTGCCACTCCGGGCGATTCCGCGTTCGTCGAAGCGAAAGGGTCGCTGGAGAAATCGGTCAAACTGAATCCCAAGTTCGCTCCGGCGCAGGTCAACCTGGGGAAGATTTATCTCAAGGAGAATCGGCTGGATGAAGCCATGACGCATCTGGAGCAAGCTCGAGCGCTCGACCCCAAGGACAAGTCCGCCTACTCGCAGCTAGCTATCGTGTACCGCCGCAAGGGAAAGGCGGAGATGGCCAAGGCCATGCTCACCACGCTCAATCAACTGAACGATCAGGAGCGCCAGCAGGAAGGGCATCGTAAGCGGCTGCAGGCGGTGGAAGCAACGACTTCACCACCGGATTCCGCGCAGGACGCGCGGCGGTGATCCTTTATGTGCAATTGTGTTCCAGCCTGAGCGTTTGCCTTTGGGGAGGCGATTGATATGCTAAAACATCCGGCTGTGGTAACTCTGCTGTGCTCTTTCGCGTTGGCGCTCGCCCTGGTCGCGCCTACCCAAGCGCAGGAGAAAAAGCCGAAAGCGCCTCCCACACCTGGCCCGATGCTTGAGCAGGGCATGATTGACCTCGATACTCCTGACCTCACCCTGACCCTGGTCCGTTCTTCGCAGACCGTGGCCGCGCTCAAGCCGAAAGGCGCCGCCGGATTCGACTTCACGCCGGGCGATCTGCTGGTGGAACGCTCCCAGAATGGATACTTCCACCTCGGCGACATTGACTTTCGGCTGCGCACTGGGATCTCGGGAGACTGGCAGAATTATTCGACCTCCACCGCGCGCTCCCCTGTGACAGCTCTGCCGACCGCGAAAGGTGTTCTTGCCGCCGCTGACCTCTCGCCCACACTTCCTTCCAGCGTTCCGTTGCACATCACTCGCACCTGGGCGCTTGAACAGGGAAGACTGGTGTTGCGCTTTTCCCTGAAGAACAAGTCTTCGGAGAGCGTACAGATCGGCGCGCTGGCTGTTCCCATGATCTTCAACAACGTGCTCAACGATCGCACCCTCGATCAGGCCCACGCCGTCTGTTCTTTCTACGATCCTTACATCGGCGAGGATGCCGGCTATCTGCAAGTGACCCGGCTGACCGGACACGGTCCGGCGCTGCTTGTGGTGCCTGATGGCAAGACGCCGCTTGAGGCCTATAACCCAATCCTGGACAAGGCCAACAGTTTTGGCCCAGCTCCCATCTTCACCGACCCTACTCCCCGCAGCGTTACTTTCGAGGGCTTCTACGAATGGCTTGTGCATAGCCAGGCCTACGCTGACAATGAGTGGAAGGGCGTGCAGCAATGGAATCCGCCCACTCTGCTGACACTCGCGCCGGGCGAGTCTAAAACTTACGGCTTCAAATTTCTCGTGTCCGATTCCATCCGCGACATCGAAATAACCCTGGCCGCAAATGGTCGCCCCGTCGCCGTTGGAATTCCGGGCTACATCCTACCCGCCGATCTCGACGCGAAACTGTTTCTTAAGTACGACAAGAAAGTTAAGTCCATCGTGGTCGAGCCGGCTGGAGCGATGGCAATTCGGAAAGCGCCGCCGACGCCCGCCGGCTGGAGAGCTTACGCGCTTCAGGGTAAAACCTGGGGACGCTCGCGCCTGACCATCACTTACGACGACGGCCTGACTCAGACCATCCACTACTTCGTAACCAAGCCCGCAGCCGAAGTTGTCGCTGACCTGGGTCGCTTCCTGACCACGAAGCAATGGTTCGTCGATCCCAAGGATCCCTTCCATCGCAGCCCGTCAGTGATGACCTACGATCGCGAAGCCAACAAAATTGTCCTGCAGGACAGCCGCGCCTGGATCGCGGGACTGGGCGATGAAGGCGGCGCCGGGTCCTGGATTGCCGCGATCATGAAAGAGTTCGTTGAGCCCAACAAGGAAGAACTCGACAAGTATCACCAGTTTTTTGACGGCGTTCTCTGGGCCGGATTGCAGCACAAAGACGGGCCGCTCAAGTACGGAGTGAAGAAGAGCCTGTTCTATTACCAACCCGACCAGATGCCGCCAAATTTCTATCGCAGCGACTTCGACTGGACCACCTGGACCAGTTGGGACAAGAAAGCCTCCGAGCGCGTGGATCGCTCCTACGACTACCCTCACGTCGCTGCCGCCGATTGGGTGCTCTATCGCCTGGCGCGAAACAACCAAGGGCTGGTCACCGAGCATCCCTGGGACTGGTACCTGACCAACGCCTACGAGACTTCGATGGCGATGACGAAATTCGCCGGCGAGTATGCCATCTATGGCCAGATGGAAGGGGATATCTTTCTCGAAATTCTCGTGGATCTCAAACGCGAAGGCTGGAAAACCCAAGCCGATGCCCTCGAACAAAACATGCGCGGCCGCGCCGATCGCTGGGTGAAAGAAGCCTATCCCTTCGGCAGCGAGATGCCCTGGGACTCAACCGGCCAGGAAGAGGTCTATGCCTGGACAAAATATTTTGGCTACAAGGACAAAGCTGATATCACTCTAAACGCCATTCTGGGCTACGATCCCGTGGTCCCGCACTGGGGATATAACGGCAGCGCGCGCCGCTACTGGGATTTTATTTTTGGCGCGAGCCACCAATACCGAAGAATCGAGCGCCAGTTACATCACTACGGATCAGGCCTGAACGCCATTCCGGTGTTGAGCGAGTATCGCGACCATCCCGATGATTTTTATCTTCTGCGCGTCGGCTACGCGGGCAACATGGGAGTGCTCACTGACATTGATCAGGAAGGGTTTCTCTCACCTGCGTTCCATTCGTTTCCCGACATGCTGCGTTCCGATCCTGTCTCTGGCGACAACGGGCCGAACTTCTTCGGCCATGCGTGGGACACTGCCACCTACGTCGTGAATCACCTGGAGTTCGGATGGGTCGCGTTCGGCGGAAATATCAAGACTGAAGGCGACCTAGTAAAAGTCACGCCGCTCGACTCTCTCCGGGGCCGCGTTTATGTCGCCTCGGTGGGTCTGTGGATGACGCTGGATTCCGGCAAGTTTGAGAGCGTCGAGATCAACTCCAAAACGGGTGTAATCCGGGTTGGGCTGGCCCCTGCCACTCCCTTCACGCCGACCGCGCGCCTGCGCTTGCAACAGCCCGCCAAACTTCCAGGAGTCGGTTCCTACCATCCGGCAAGAACTTTCGCAGCCGAACGCGAAGCTTACGTGGTGCCGCTGGGAACGGCCGTGACTTGGGTAGACCTGACGGCGCAATAACCCTCACTCTGTGCTGCCCCTACGAATTATTCTTGCAAGTTGCTGAGAATTAAGATCTCTACATCTGTCTTTCCTAGGGCTATCTGAAACCCGGCAGGGAACCCTGCTGACCTCTGCCGAAGGGGTTCGGCTCTTCGCCTTTCCTGAAATTTGATTTCCTCCGATGAAGATTTCCGTCTTGACAAACTTGACGCATTGGATA
>Ga0193733_1000207_pt1 | contig 21413 bp, 12 predicted proteins | sample U1s2metaG_FD_145076 | JGI IMG/M metagenome (GOLD analysis project Ga0193733, IMG submission 145076) | Soil microbial communities from a riparian zone of the East river system, Colorado, United States - U1s2 | ecosystem: Environmental > Terrestrial > Soil > Riparian zone | place: USA: East River...
CCCGCCGTCCTTCCATCCACAAGGGATGCATGCGCCGCGTTACCAGCACGCGCGCTTCGACAATGCCGCGCGGAGTAGTAATGGTTACCCAGTCGCCATGCTCCAGGCCGGCATCGCCCGCTAACTCGGGCGAGACCTCGGCAAACAATGACGGTTGTAATTCCGCCAAATGGGACAGCGTGCGCGTCATGCCCCCCGCAGTGTGGTGCTCGGTCAGCCGATAGGTTGTAAGAATATGAGGAAACCGCGGATCGCCAGGAGAATTCGCGTATGGATTTTCCGCTCGCTCTTTGGTCTGTGCCGCCGGATCCGTGGTCTGAGCGTACATGGAATTGTGAAACAACGACTCCAGCGGTTCGTAGTGCGCCGGCAACGGCCCATCTTTCAATCCGCTGGGAACAAACAGCCAGCCTAATCCATCGGGATGCAAGACAAACGGTCGCGCTCCGCCGAGCGCTTCTACTCCATGCCCGTTCTTGAGATTTTCCTTGGCATCCGGCGGGGTCGTTGTCTCGAAGTCCGGCGTGTCCAGTCCAGTCCATTGTCGACTTTCTTCATCCCACCAGACGAGTTTCTTGCGCTCGCTCCAGGGTTTGCCGTCCGGACGGGCGGAGGCACGGTTATAGAGGATGCGACAATCATTCGGCCATGCAAATCCCCACCCGTGGCCAAGATAACCCTTCGGTTTTCGTTGGTTGGCCTTGTTTTCACCTGGGCTGGGAAACACGCCGGAGTAAATCCAGCAGCCGCACGCGGTCGAGCCATCGTTGCTCAGCGCCTTGAAACCGGAAAGGAGCTTGCCATCTGCAACGCTGCAGCCATTAATTTCCTGCAGAACGCTTTCAACATCCGGCTCGGCTCGCTGGCCATGCACGGGATAATCCCAGGTAAGCGCATTTAGCCCAACATTGCGAGGGCGTAAATCACTCTTTGCTTTCTCTTTCAACCGGCGGCCCAAGTGATACATGAACCATGCATCGCTGCGCGCGTCTTCCGGGGGTTCCACCGCCTGATTGCGATACTGCAACATGCGCTGCGTGTTGGTGAACGTGCCGCTTTTCTCCGCCGTTCCTGCGGCGGGAAACAGGAACACTTCGGTGGCGATGGTATGGGGGGAAAGCTCCCCGCGTTCCACCTCGGGGGAGTCATACCAGAAAGACGCCGTTTCAATCTCGACCATGTCTCGAACCACCAGCCACTTCAGCTTGGCCAGGGCCGAACGCTGCAGGCGCCCGTTAGGCGCTCCCACCGCCGGATTCTGGCCCATGACAAACAGGCCTTCCATTTTTCCATCGAGCATGTCGTACCAGTAGCCGAAGTGCGAGTGGTCTCCGGTTACTCGCGGCAGCCAGTCGAAGCCAAAACTATTTGCAGCGGTCGCCGAATCGCCATACCACGCTTTGAGCAGGCTGGTAATGTACTTGTCGAAATTCGCCCACAGCCCGGTGCGCGAACTGTGTTTTTGGATGTAACTCCGTAAGTTGTTGGATTCAGCCTCGCACGAGGGCATGGGTAGGTAGCCCGGCAAAATATCGTAGAGGGTGGGAATATCGGTCGAGCCCTGTATGGAAGCATGTCCGCGCAGTGCGAGAATCCCTCCGCCCGGCCGGCCAATATTGCCCAGCAGCAGTTGCAGAATTGCCGCCGATCGCACGATCTGCACGCCGTTCGAATGCTGCGTCCATCCCACCGCGTAGCAGATCGCACCGGTCTTGTCCGCACCCGATGCCGACGTGAACGTCTCCGCCGTTTTAAGAAACACTTCTTTAGGAATGCCGCAACCATGCTCTACTCTCTCCGGCGTGTAGCGCGCAAAGTGACGCTTCAACACCTGAAAAACGCATCGCGGATCCTGCAGCGTAGAATCGGATACGACTTTAGCGACATGCTCGGCTTCTCCACCGCGTTCTTTGCCATGTCCGCCCTGGACGGAAGAATGGCCTGTCTTTTTACCACCCTTACGCGTAGCGGCTTCGCGATACGCCCAGCTCTGCGGATCATACTTTTTCTTTTCCGCATCCCAACCGGAAAACAAGCCGTCCAGATCCTCCGTATCCTGGAAATCGTCTCGCAAAAGCGTAGACGCATTGGTGTAGGCCAGCAGATATTCCCGAAATTCCTTGCCGTGCTCCAGCACGTAGTTGATTAGACCGCCGAGGAAAAGCACGTCGGTACCCGCTCGCAGCGGCACCCAAATGTCGGCCATCGCCGAAGTTCGCGTGAACCGCGGATCCACATGAATAATCTTCGCCCCGTGTTCCCGCGCTTCGATCACCCACTGAAATCCCACAGGGTGGTTCTCCGCCATCGACGACCCCATAATGAGGATGGAGTCAGCGTTTTTCAGATCCTGTTGAGCGGTAGTAGCGCCGCCGCGCCCGAACGATGTCCCCAGCCCGGGGACGGTTGAGCTGTGTCATATCCGCGCCTGATTGCTCAGGCAGACCATTCCCAACCCGGCGGTAAACAGTTTCTTGATCAGGTAGTTTTCTTCGTTGTCAAGCGTGGCGCCCCCGAGGTGGGCGATGGCGGTGGTCTGCATTAAAGGTTCTCCATCGCGCATGCCTGTGTTCGTCTCTTGGAAAGTCCTTTCCCGTGCGTCCCAGACTCGGTTCGCGACCATATTCATGGCAGTCTCGAGATCCAGCTCTTCCCACTGGCGGGAGTACGGCCGACGGTGTTTCACCCGCGTCAGGCGGCCGGAGTGAGTATGCAATTCGTAGGTGTCCGCGCCTTTTGGGCAGAGACGCCCCCGCGAAATGGGCGATGCAGGATCGCCCTCAATCGAAATCAGCTTGCCATTCTTGTGATACACCAGCTGCCCACAACCCACGCCACAATAAGGACAGATGGATCGCGCGACTTCCGCGTCGTGATGCTTGGTACGCAGGTTGCGAGTCCGCTCCGACATGGACTCCGGGCCCGTGCCGTCGGCAAACGTTTTGATCTGTTGGATGAGGGGCCAGCGGGAAAGAAGATCTTTGAGCACAGCGAGCCTCCATGCACTGCCCCAAACGCGAAACAGGAATCGTAAGATAATCTTAGCAGGTGCCTCCGAGCCTGGCTCAGCCTGGACGGGTCCGAGACCCGCCCCCACGCAGGGACGGCGTCGGCGCCCTACGATCCCTTCCGGGTATTATTGTCGCTGCATGTTTTCCCGACGCACCGCCTGGAAACTGACGCCCAATCCCTTCACTGACGCTCAGCGCGAGCTGCGCGCGACAGGCAGGGAACTGCTCGACCTAACGGTTTCGAATCCCACTCGGGCCGGCTTGCCCTACGATGCGAAATCGATCCTCGCTTCGCTGTCCCAGCCCGGGGCGCTGGATTACGATCCTCAGCCCAAAGGTTTAGCCAGTGCCCGGGAGGCGGTGGCCGCCTACTATGGCGAACAGTCTGGCAGGTTCGACATGGATCCGGAATCAGTTGTGCTTACCACCAGCACCAGCGAGGGCTATTCCTATGTTTTTCGTTTGCTATGCGATCCCGGAGATGAAGTCCTTGTGCCCAGGCCGAGCTATCCGTTGTTTGAGTTTCTCGCCGACCTGGAGGACGTGACCCTTGCGCCTTATCCCCTGCTTTACGATCATGGCTGGCAGATTGATTTTTACTCGCTGCATAAGGCGGTGGGCTCCCGCACCCGCGCCGTGGTGGTGGTCCATCCCAACAATCCCACGGGTTCGTATGTAAGCGCGCGGGAACGGGGCTTGTTGAATTCGTTCTGTCGGGAGCACGGCCTCGCCGTCATCGCAGACGAGGTTTTTCTCGACTATCCGCACGATCGCGCTCCGCGGACGAGCTTCGCCATCAACATCAATCAGGACACGCTGACGTTTACTCTTAGTGGCTTGTCGAAAATCTCCGGGTTGCCGCAGATGAAGCTGGCCTGGGTGGCGACCAGCGGCCCCAACGCCACCGTGGCCGCCGCGATCGGGCGTCTGGAAGTCATTGCCGACACCTATTTGTCCATGAACGCTCCCATCCAGTTGGCCGCCGCGGTTCTGCTGGAACAGCGAAAGAAGGTTCAGCCGTTGCTGCTCGACCGTGTGCGCGCAAACCTTACTGATCTTGATCGCCAAATCTCGAAACAGAACACTTGCCGTCGCCTGGAGGTTGAAGGCGGGTGGTACGCAGTTTTGCGCGTGCCAGTCATCCAATCCGACGAGGCACTGGCCATCGATGTTCTGCGCCAAGCGTCTGTGCTGGTTCATCCCGGTCACTTTTATGACTTTCCCGGCGACGGATATCTGATCGTCAGCTTGCTAACCCCGCCGGCCGAATTTCGCGAGGGAATGAGGAGAATGCTGGGATTGCTGGAAGGATAACTTACCTGCATGCCGGGAGGCAGCCGCTCTTGACGATACCTTCTGCGCTTGGGTTTAACTCTTCACCAGAAACGGATTGCTTTCTCTCTCGTCGCCAATCGTGGTTAGCGGGCCGTGCCCAGGGACGACGAGAGTCTCATCCGGCAGAGCCATCACTTTTTCGTGCAGGGAATGAATAATCTTCTCCGTGGATCCGCCCGGCAAATCGGTGCGGCCGATGCTTCCCGCAAACAGCGTATCACCGGCGATCAGTTTGTTCTCTGTCGGAAAATAGAGGCACACGCTGCCCTCGGTGTGTCCGGGCGTATGAATTACGTTGGCAGTCAGCGAGCCCACCCGTAGCGCGTCCGCCTGTCCGAGGCTGTGATCAATCTCTACCTGGCCGGGGTTTTTCATTCCGATCCAGGCTGCCTGGACATCCAGCATTTTCAGCAGAGCATAGTCATTCTGGTTGAGCAGAATGGGGGCCCCGGTGGCCGCCCGCAGCTTCATGGCTCCGCCCACATGATCAATGTGAGCATGCGTGATAACGATCTGTTTGACGTGAAGATTGTGTTTTTCAATTAGGGCGAGAACGTCTTCGATATCATCGCCGGGATCAATCACCATCGCTTCGCGGGTGGTTTCGTCCCCAATCACGGAGCAATTGCACTGCAGCGGCCCGACCGGAAGAATTTCATGAATCATAGGGGCTGGTCGTCCGCAAGAGTCGGTCAAGAATCTGACGATTGAAGACCGCGGACTGACGACTTACTTCTGTGGCGCTGGTGCCGGGGGCTTGGCGGGCGCCGCCGGCTGGGAAGTGCTCGTTGCCGGTTTCAAACCCTGCAAAACCGAGTTCGAGCCGCTCCCCCCGCGCGAAGCCATGATGGAGAGCGTGATCGAAGTCAACATGAAAATGACGGTGGACCACGTCGTCGCCTTGGAAAGGACCGTGGCAGAACCGCGAGGCCCAAAGGCGGTCTGGCTCCCCATGCCACCGAACGCGGCCGCGATGTCACCGCTCTTGCCACTCTGCAGCAGCACCACGATGATGAGAAAAAAGCAGACAATGATGTGGATGATGGTAATCAGAATAAACATGCGAATTCCGCGATCTCCCTAGGCTCGAACCAGTATAGGTGAAGAATAAGTGCGATGGTGCGGAAGGGGGGATTTGAACCCCCACGCCTTTCGGCGCCACCCCCTCAAGATGGTGTGTCTGCCAGTTCCACCACTTCCGCAGGTTGTAAAATACATGGTATCAATACTTTAGACAGATTTTCTGGGGAGGAAATTTTTCGCTGCACCGGATTTTGCACCCACCCCGTCCGACTGGGCGAACCAATAGCTTCCGGACCGCCTCTTCCCGTGGGTGTACGTAACGCATGGTGGTCTTGATGTTATCGTGTCCCGCCCCGTACTGCAACGTGAACGAGTCGGTGTATTCTCCGGCCTCGATCAAAAGGTGTGGCGCGGGGCATGCAGACCGGCATCGGGATGAGTCTTGATTTTGCTTGCGCACTTGACGGGTTCTGAGTGCTCCTGTAGCGGAGTAAACTTTGGTGGTTACCAACCAACCATGAGCGCACCACGGCAGGGACAGTTACACAGCCTGTTTGAACGTGCTTCCTGGCGGTGCGGCGAAGTGTACTGCCGCTCTGGATGCATGCCACGAAAGGGTGAAGGTCCTATACCGCCTCGACCCGCTGAAGACGAAGTGTGACACGATGCCGGTCTCCAGTTTTCTGAAAAGAAGTGCAGTCCGTAGCATTCAAGATATCCAAACGTGTTTTCTGAGAGATGGCGGGCGTTGATTCTGCGATTTCTGTGACCCCGATGAATCCTTTAGACCCATTCGCCAGCTATGATAAATCCGCATTACACTAACGGCCGGATAAGCGGCTAACCCCTATCAGAAAAGCTCAAAATGTGGGCTTCGTATGGTCGACCCTATTCCTCAAGTTCGAGGCCCTCGTGTTCGATGACGAGAGTTTCTATGGCGATCTCATTGGTTTTGCCGTCCAGCGAAGGGCCCTCCCACTTGCTGGGCCAGCCTTCGCGAAAGTTCCGTCGAAGCACTGGATTCCGAGCGGAGTCAAGTAGAGTTATAGTGCCATTCGACCGTTGAACGGTCCCGTCCAACACGCCCTTGAACCACCTCCATAGAGATTTATCCTGTGTAAAACCGCGCTTCAACACGATGGAAGAATAGCGAATAAGCCCCGGCAGCTTTCGCACTGCGTTTGTCTTATCGTTGCCCTCGCGGTACTCGATGACGGTAACCTCCGCACCCAGACCCGACACCTCCTGGAAACCTGCTTTGGTGATTCCGTCGATCTCAACCAGGAAATTGAAGTTCGCGTAAGGATCAACACGCGTCGGGTTTGCCATACTTGCCTCCGGAAGTCGAAATGTAGCCAAGATCCTTATAAATGTCGAGGTCATGAACGATCCGTTCGCGAAAGTGTTTGCCGTCTCGATCGCTGTAACGGATGGTGATGGTGTATCGCTTGGGCCGGCCCTGTTTGAACCAGGTGGACGGAATCTACAAACTGCGAGAACTCCTTCCCCGGAGGGACGAATTCAACGCAGCGAAACAACTGAAGCTCGGAGATGCACTTCTGTCCCTTGAGTCCGACCAACGGTTTGTCGAAAACCGTACACACGCTGTAGGCGCTCCGCACGCCAATGTTCTTTAGGGAAACGAAGAGCAGGCCCTGCTCGCAATTGAAGTCAACGATGACGTCGGGGCGCGGTGCATTGCTGCTTGACCCTGAACCGCTGCTTCGCATGGGGAGCGATGTTACGACAGGAAAGGGGCGCACTGTCAACTCGTTCCTGGTTCGAAAGCGGCCCCCGATCAAACTTGATTGTCAACAAAGCTCCTTCAGCACGATTTGTGCATTGACGGGTCTTTCAAAATTGAGCGCCGGCTCGAACCGTCAGCGGTCCACTTTGCCTCATTGGCGAAACATGACCATGTCTCGTTGACGGGTTCCGAGTATGATCGCCTTCATTAAAGAGACGTCCTACTGGCCGGGAAAATCGACGGTGAGCAGCAGAGCCCAGGTGTTGACCTGCAATTCTCGCGACTTCCAGTGCATCCCGGGTTTCTCATTGTGCTGCTCCGATCTCTCCATAGAGCAACTAAAAGAAAAAGCTCTCTTCTGCCACCGACAACGACCAATGACCACGAAAATGACAACCGAAATACCGAGATGAGACCCGTTTGTGGATGCGCTTCACTTGCTCACGCGAGCGTGGAGCGTGTTTTGGCAACCGGTGTCGGGGCCCTCGATCAGCAAAGCAGAGAACTTCGTAGGGGATCCGACGAAGCGAGCGAGGAAAATGGCAGCCAGAGCGCCCTCGACCGCTACCCCAATAGTGACAGGGATCGCCAAGGGACATCGGACTGCTTCTTGTTCTCATCGCAGTCGAGACTGAATCTTTGCGAGAATCCTGAAAGAGCTCGAACTGAGCGGGTTGGCATGTGGCTCCTACTAGAACTTAGTGCATCGGATTTTGCCCCGGCTTCCTGTATCCGGCGGCTACGGATGATTCCTGGCTGCTATTCGGCGGTTTGATGCAAGTGATTGACGTGAAAGGAAGAAGATGTGTTAGAAGAAGCTTATAGAGAAGGAGCAAATCAACAAGCATCGATGGTGTTTCGGCCAGTTCAACCACCTCCGCTTGAGCATTGTCATTCTACTTGTTCTCCGTCAATCTTTCTTTCTATACGTGGATCAAGTCAACGTCAGCCTAGAGGCGGCGCCCCTTGTGCGGTGCGTTTCGCTGCCCCTTTTTCTTGACAGGGCGGTGGCTTGAGCCGAGAATGTGCGCGCTGAGAATTCATTCCACGGAAAAGCTCACAGCTTTTCGAGAGAGGGACCACTCTGGCAGCTTTAAGCAGACGTGAATTTCTAGGCGGAAGCGTGGCGGTGATCGGAACCGCGGGGATGCGGCTTCCCATCTGGGCGCAGAAGGTTGCCGCGGCTGGGGTTGCGAGCCAGCTGCTGCTGGGAGTTGATTACTACCCCGACCAGACGCCGGAAGGTTTGTGGGAAGAGGACTCGCGGATGATGGCGGAGGCGGGCTTCACCAATGTTCGGATTGCCGAGTTTGCCTGGGCGCTGATGGAACCCTCCGAAGGCAAATTCGATTTTGGCTGGCTCCGGCGCGCGGTGCAAACCCTGCACAAGCACAACCTCTCCGTCATTCTGGGAACGCCGTCGGCGGCCCCTCCTCCCTGGCTGAGCCTCAAATATCCCGAGATTATGGAAGTAAATGCGGAAGGCCAACGGTTGCATGCCGGCGGGCGGCGGTTTACATGCCCCACGAACAAGGTTTACCGGCGGCTTTCCCTCGCCATCGCAAGCGAGATGGCGAAGGCTTTTGCTGAAACGCGCGGGGTGATCGGGTGGCAGATCGACAACGAGTTTACATTGTCTTCGTCGCCACGATGTTATTGCAGCTTCTGCCAGACAGGGTTTCAGGAATGGCTTCGTTCTAAATATGGCAGTCTGGACAAGCTGAATCAGACTTGGGGAACCGTTTTCTGGAGCCAGACGTATACCGATTTCGCCCAGATACCGGTGCCTTTGCCGTCGGGCGGCGACCCGAATCCGGGGCTTGCTCTGGACTACGATCGCTACCAGTCGTATGCCAACACTTCTTTCCTGGAAGAGCAACTGGTCATGCTTCGCCAGAAATGTCCGCGACACTTTGTGACAACCAACAATGTTGGGCCGCCGGTCGACTACATCGATCTGCGCGAGCTCTACAAGAATCTCGATTTTGCTTCTTTCGACAACTATCCCGGTTTTTTCGAGATGCTGCTGCACCAGCAGATGAAAGGGGGCTCCGTTCCGGCGGGTACCATCCGCACCGCAACAGGCCTGCAGCATGATTTCGCGCGATGCGTGAAAGGCGGCAAGCCGTTCATGATCATGGAACAGCAGTCGGGGAAGGCGGGGCAAAGGACCTTCTCTCCGCAGCCCGAGAAGGGGCAGGTCAGGCTGTGGACGTATCAAGCCATCGCTCACGGCGCCATGGGAGTGAACTATTTTCGCTGGGATACGGCAACCTTCGGAGCGGAAGAATATTGGCACGGGATTCTGAATCATGACCGCTCAAAGAGCCCGGCCTATGACGAGATCAAGCAGACCGTAAAGGAACTGAAGGCTCTGGGGCTGGAGTTGCTGTATTCGCGCTATCCGGCGGAGGTGGCGCTAGTATTTGATTACGATTGCGGATGGGCTTTGCAAATTCAATCCGGCCATCATGGGCTCAGTTACGTGCCACAGGTCACGGCCTGGTACGGTGCGATCACGGCAAGCCACACGGGAATTGATGTGGTCCCGCCTGGAGCGGATTTGACGCCTTACAAGATCGTATTTGCCCCCCTCGCCTATGTGCTTTCAGAAGCGCAGGCCGCAAGGATCAGAAACTTCGTGCAGGCTGGGGGTGTGTTTGTGACCAGCTTCCGGCTGGGAGTGAAAACCGAAAGCAGCCAGATTGTCCGCACTCCACTTCCCGGTTTGCTTCGCGACGTGATGGGCGTGACTGTCGAGGACTACATTCCGATTTACTCAGCGAAGCAGGGGGTCAAGTTCTCGGCCGCACTCGCGGGACCGGACGGAGAGTGTGGTCTGTGGGCGGATATCCTCCAACCGTCGGGAGCCGAAGTGGTCGGTTCCTATACGGCCGGCGAACACGCTGGGGCGGCGGCGGTCACCATCAACGGCCATGGCAAAGGCAAGGCGGTCTACGTCGGCGCCGATCTGGATCCAGTGAGCCTGGCCAGGGTGCTTCGAACGCTTGCGGCGTCTGCGGGGGTGCAACAGCCCATGGATGTTCCGGCAGGGGTGGAGATGACGGTACGGAAGTCTGACGACAAGCAGTGGATATTTCTGTTGAATCATTCTTCCGTGGCACAGACGGTGAGCCTACCCAAGACCTTTACCGATCTTCTTACCCAGGAAGCGCATTCTGGGACCATCGAGTTGAGCGGTTATGGAGTTCGCGTGTTGGCTTAGAGGTTTAGGCGGCGCGGAAGAGCCGATCTCCTGGGCAGGCAAGGTTTTCACGAGCCGCTATTTGCCTTTTGGTTTGACCGTGTCTACGATTCCGCTGCCTTCGCGGATGGTGAGGATCTGGTTGGCTTTCACCTGGGTGAATCTTTCGATTTTCTGCGTAGTCGGCCATTTGACTTCGATCAGATCTGCGACTGGGGCCTGGCCCAGGCCGAAGTGGAGGCGCAGATCGCATTGCGACATGACGCTGGAGCCGCTATGAACTTCGTCCATCTGAGCATGTTTGCCGGTGACCACGCGCACGCGGGCTCCGATGGCGGTGCGATTGCACTGCGTTCCGATCAGTTTGATCTTGATCCAGTTCTTCGAGTTTCCGCCGTCGTTGCGGAGCAGTGACGGCGGATCGCTCAGATTCAAAACCAGCACATCGATGTCGCCATCGTTGTCATAGTCCCCGAATGCCGCGCCACGGCTGGAGAAGTGCTCGTTGATGCCGGGCCCCATCTCAGCGGAAACGTCTTTGAATCGTCCATCGCCCTGGTTCCTGTACACCAGGCGGGGGTTTTTAAAGGTTTGACCGATATCGTGCTGGTCAATTTCAGGATAGACGTGGCCGTTGATCTGGATGATGTCCGGCCAGCCATCGTTGTCATAATCAACAAAGGCGCAACCCCAGGCGACGTAACGGTTGTTAATTCCTATCCCTGAAGAGAATGTGACATCGGTGAAGGTGCCGTCTCCATTGTTGTGATAGAGGTTGCAGGTGTCGTCCGCAAAATTCGTTTTGAAAATATCGAACCATCCATCGCAGTCATAGTCGCCCACGCCCACGCCCATTCCGGCCTGCTCATGCCCATTCTCGCTGTAAGCGCATCCGGCCAGAACTGCGACGTCGGTAAAGGTGCCATCGTGATTATTGCGGAGCAGCATGCTGGGTTGCGAGTCCACGGCCACATAGATGTCCGGCCAGCCGTCGTTATCGAAATCGTAAGAGACCGGCGTAATGGAATACCGCGGGCCGGGCTTGAGGATGCCGGACTTGGCGGAGGCGTCGGTAAAAGTTCCGTCTCCGTTATTGTGATAGAGGACATTGGTGTCGCCGGGAAGTCCCCGAGGCCCGCACATTACCGGGATTCCTTTCCACTGACAGACCGCAGGGCCATCGGGATCCGGAGTTTTTTTCGGATCCAGCTTGATGTAATTGCAGACGAAAAGGTCGAGGTGTCCATCACGGTCGTAGTCGAACCAGGTGCATCCCGAGCCCCAGCGGATCTGTTCATCGTAGACGCCCGCTTTACGAGTGACGTCGGAAAAAGAGCCGTCCCCATTGTTGTGGAACAGGATGTTGTGCCCCCAGAAGCAGCAGAACAGGTCGTCCCATCCGTCGTTGTTGTAATCGCCGACGCAAACGCCGGTCTGCCATCCGGTGCGAGCTAGTCCGGATTTTTCGGTGACATCGGTGAAGGTGCCGTCGCGGTTATTTTTGTACAGATGGGACGTGGGAGCTTTGCCGGGCGGCCAGCGGGCGTCGAGCTTGGTTCCGTTGGTGAGGTAGACATCCAGCCATCCGTCGTTGTCGTAATCGAAAAAGGCCAGGCCGCTTCCTTTGGCCTCGATGATGTAACTCTTGTGATCGGTGGCGCCCCAGACGTTGGGGGCCGTCAGGCCGGCTTCGCGAGCCACATCCAGGTACACGACGGAGGAAGCGGACGGTGGGGGCGCAAGCGGCGATGCTTGGAGAATGGCGGAGTTTTTCCACTGCCAGAGTGGAGTTGTGAGCGCGTCCAGCAGCGTGCTGCCAAGGACTACCAGGGACGAGCCCAGAAAATAGCGTCGTGGCAGATTCATCGGAGGGGAGTCGTCAGTTTTCGGTCGTCAATCCGCAGGAACACCGGCCTGGTTGACGACTGCGAAATGAAGACCGGCGATTGAAGGAGCTCATCGTTGGTCGCATCCATATGAGGATTTTACGACATCAGGAATCAATGTCGGTCAATTTCGTGTCCTCAGCCGTCACCTCTGGAGCTCGTCTTGGCTGAGGCGGCGCGTACACCTGCTGAAGCCGTCAGCGATTCTTCCCGTTGATCGAACCTCTCCAGGCTTGGTCAAAGAACCATCCTGCCGAGAACTATTATCAAAATGATAGGTGAGTCGCTGTGCCCTGGTAGCCACTGCTTTGGCGGAAGTTCGAAGATGCCAACCCTGTTCGCGCTTTACCGAGGCGCTACTTTTGGGAACGAGTGCGGCACAATTCCTGTGCCTTCTTTGACCGCGATGATCTGATCGATGGACACTTTCATCAGCTTGTCGACCTGACCGCTGGGCCAGGTGATTTCGAGAGAATCGATTCTATCGCGCTTTCCCAGGCCGAACAGGATGCGAGGGTCGCTGGCAGACATATAACTCATGCCGCCCTTGGCCTGTTCGACGCGCACGAGGTCTTCCGAGGTTAGCTTTAGGGATGCGCCGATGCCGTCGCGGTTGGATCGGGTTCCAATCAAGAGTACTTCCAGCCAGTGGTTGGCATTCCCGCCATCGTTGCGCAGGAGTTCGGGATAGTCGCCGCGGTTGTTGATGGCGATGTCGCTGTCGCCGTCATTGTCGTAGTCGGCGGTGGCGAGGCCGCGGCCCGCGATGAGGCGCATGAAATCAGGCCCCAGGGAGTCCGAGACCTTGGCGAACTGACCTTTGCCCAAGTTCCGGAACATCAGCAGCGGCTCCTTGTACGACACTTCGCTGTGGTAAAGCTGAACGTTGTCCAGCATGGCGCCGTTCAATTGTAGAATGTCGTTCCAGCCGTCGTTGTCATAGTCCACGAACTTCATGGAGACCCCGCTCAGCAGGACGGCCTTGTTGCCGATGCCGGAGCGATAAGTGTCGTCATTGAAGGTGCCGTCGCGGTTGTTGTGGTAAAGACGGTTCAATTCGAAATCGAGGTGGGTGATGTAGACGTCCTGCCAGCCGTCGCCATCCACGTCGGCGGCATCAATACCCATTCCCGCCTCGTACCGTCCGTCCTCGCTGGCCGCCATGCCGGAGACGAACGATACATCGTCAAACTTCCCGTTGCGCTTGTTAAGGAAAAGAAAATTCGGCCAGGAATCGTTGGCGATGGCGATGTCGGTCCAACCGTCGTTGTTGAAGTCGGCCAAAACCACGCCCATGCCCTTCGATTCGGGCTTGCCGACTCCCGAGGCGTCGCTGACGTCGCTAAAGGTACCGTCGTGATTGTTATGGTAGAGCTTGGTCTTCTGGCCCTTGTAGTTGCCGGGATGGCAATAGGAACGGTAGCCCGGCCGGCGTTCGCCGCACCAAAGATTATTCTTCGGCGACCACTCGATATAGTTGGTGACGAGCAAGTCGAGCCAGCCGTCTTTGTCATAATCGAACCAACCAGCACTGGTTGACCATCCACTTTCGTCGGCCACGCCGGCTTTTTCGGTGACGTCGGTAAAAGTCCCGTTGCCATTATTGTGGTACAGGATGGCGCTGTTATAGCCGGTTACGTAGAGATCGGGAAACCCGTCGTTGTCGAAGTCTCCAACGGCGACACCCTGGCCGTAGTGTCCTGCACCACCAACGCCGGCTTTTTCGGTGACGTCAGTAAAGCTTCCGTCCCCGTTGTTGTGGTAGAGAGCGCAGCGCAGGGGATGGGAAGGCTTGTAGATGTCGGTGGCGGCGGATTGGACAAAGAACAGATCCATCAACCCATCCTGGTCATAGTCGAGCCACGCAACCCCGGTGCCCATGGTTTCGAGGTAGTACTTTTCGTCGGTGGCCGTAGCGTCCTGAAGAAAGACAATACCGGCGGCTTGGCGAACATCGGTGTAGCGTACGGGGATTCCGCTGTCAGCCAGTTTCGGAGCCTGGCTTGCAAAGGCCAGCAGATCGATGGCCAGAAATATGACAAAGCATAGCGCAAGGATTGGGCTGCACGCCGTAGCGAGAGCGAGCCCCTTACTTGCTTTCGATTCTTTACCTATTCTCGGATAGCCCATCTCGTATTTCTTGGTGATCATGGTTCATCGTCGCCAGGCTTAGAGGGTGCGGTCGGCGAGCGACAGCGCGAGCTGGAGCAGTTGCTGCCTGGCGACCATGGACATCGGTGCCTCCGCCGAAGGTGAGGTTGCGGGAGCTCGGGACAGGACTTCTTCGATGCGGTTCACATCCAGGCCGCCGGTATTGCTCCCCTTGAAACGATTCAGCACTTCGCGGGCTTTTGCGATTTGACCTGTCTGGTAATAGAAAACGCCCAGAGTGGAATAGCTGCCCGGCCACTCGGGCAGCAGCTCCACGGCGCGTTCGAGGCGCGCGGCGGCTTGTCCTGTTTTACCTTCGAGGGCCGAGACAATTCCCAAACCCCAAAGAATTTTCCCGGAGCTGGGAATTCGGGCCAGGCCTGTCTGCAATGTCTGTTCCGCGCCGTTGACGTCCTTGCTGCGGAGTTGGACCAGCGTGAGCGAGAGGTAGTACTGGTCATTGTCAGGGTTACGGCGGATCGCATCGCGGAAAATTTCTTCCGCCTTAGCCGTGTTGCCGAGATGGGCGTGGATGTCACCGAGCAAGGCAAGGAACGCGGCATCCTGCTGACCCGGGGTCGAAACTTTCGAAGCAGCCTCGAGAGCCTGCTCGTAGAGGCCTTTGCGGAAATAGGCGTCGGCCAGATCGAATTTCACGTCGTCGGAGTCGGGATTGGCTTCGAATGCCGTCTGGAAATGCCGGATGGCATCGTCATACAAACGGTAGCGCGCGAGCAGCACGCCCACGCCGGTCTGAGTGCGGTAGTCGCCCGCACTTATCTGGTCGAGCTGGGCGATCGTGTTTCGGGCTTCTTCCGGTTTTCCCAGTTTCAGATATGTCTCCGCCAACAGATACAGATCTTGCGGACGGTCGGGATGCTTCTTGGTCTGTTCCACCAGTTCAGCCTGATCGAGTTGAGTCCGAGCCTGGGGAGCGAGGTGGGATCGGTTGTCGAGGTATTCGAAAAGGTGCTGATACGGATAGGGACCCGGGGAAGAGTCTTTGGAGAGAGTCTGGAAGACGCTCAAATCGCGTTGTGCGGCTTCGTTTTGATGAAGGCTGCGCTCGACCATGGCGAGCTTGTAGTATCCGGAGGCAGGGTCGCGGCTTACTTTGACGTATCTTCTGAGCAGGGTTGCGGCTTCCTCAAATTTCTTGTCGGCGATTCGCAGATTGGCCAACTCCAGCAGCCCTTCGGAAAAATCAGGATTAGATTTCAGGGCCCGCTGAAATAGTTGTTCGGCGGCTGCCTGATTTCCCTGACGACCCTCGATGTAGCCCATGTTGAACAGGCAGGAAGCGTTGTGGGGATCCAGCTTGAGGCCTTCCTGAAAATATTTTCTGGCCTCGTCGAAGCGCCCCAGATGCCGGTATGAGAGGCCCAGAAAGGCATAGGATCGGGCGGAGGGATCGAGGTCGATCAATCGCTTGAACTCTTCGATCGCTTTCTCCACTTTGCCCGCCATGAAGTAGCTTTCCCCCAGGGCGGCATGCAGATCGGCTCGTTTGGGCGCGATTGTCAAACCCGAATCCAGCAGGGGGATCGCGTCTTCGAAATAATTTTGGGACATGCTGACCCGGGCTAAGAGGAAAATGATGTCAGTGTCCTGAGGGGCCAGCTTATGGGCGCGGGCTAGCAAATCCAGAGCATCCACGGCTCGGGTCTGCTCGGAATAGACCTGGGCCAGCAAGTAGAGAGCGGCAGGCGAATCGGGCTTGATTTTCAGCGCTCGATTCAAAATCAGTTCAGCTTTTTCGTAGTCGCCGCTGCGCAGACAGGTCTGGCCCAGATTGAAGAGAATCTCGAAAGTTTCCGGCTGTAGGGCGTTGGCCTTTTCCAGTTCCCGCCGAGCCCAGGCGTATTGCTTGGCAGAGGCCAGCAGGACACCCAGTGTGAAATGCAACTGGACATTGTCCGTACTTTGCCGGGAAAGATCTCTGGCGACCTTCAAACCTTCGGCGTTGCGGCCGGCCTGAAGGTAGGCGCGAATCAGGTTGAATTGAGTCGCCATATTGGCGGGTCGCACCCGCAGAAAGTTTGCAATGGCCTCGGCCGGTAGGCCACGGGCCATCAGGACCAGACCCAGGTTATAGTTTCCATCGCTATTGCCGGGATCAAGGCGCAGGACCTTCCTGAATTCTTTTTCCGCCAGGTCGAGCCTTTCCTGGGCGACGTAGAGATTGCCCAGGTTGTTAAAGGTTTTGGTGGAGTTGGGGTCGATCTGCAGCGCGTGCTGAAATGCTTCCCTCGCATTGGCGTAATCCTTCTGGTCGCTATAAACAATTCCTAGCAAGTTGTAACCCTCGACGCTGGAGGGATGCAGGGCGAGCTGTTCCTGGATTTTCTTTTTCGCCTCCTCGACAGAACCCTGGCGAAGCAGACTTTCCGCTTCCAGAAACGAGGACGGGCTTTTCGAAGCTGTGGATGGCTGGGCGCCGCGGCTCGAACCGGAGGCCGATTGCGGCGCTGCATAGCCGAGGGGGGAAATGAAAAGTAGTGTCAGGGCAAGCATTCCGCGCACTTTTGGCCGACTGGTTCCGGCGTCCGGCGAATACTGAAATGAAGCGCCAGCCACCATTGTCCAGCGTGCCTCCGCGCGGGCTCTGTCGGCAGATCTTTGCATCGTCGATCTGTGCCGAACAGAACTGCAAAAGTTCAATTTAGCATCTCCAGCGCCTGCTGAGCGACCTTGTGCTGAGGTTGCAGGCGAAGCAGTGTGTGCAGGACTTCCCTGGCTCTTTCTTTGTCGTTCAAAATCACGTAGAGACGGGCCAGATTGAGATAGGCTTGGTCAAAGCTTGGCGCCACGCGGATGCAAGTCTTGAATTTCTCTTCCCCCGCAGAATAGTTCTTTTCGCGGACAAAAAGAACGCCCAGATTGTTGAGCGCGTCGGGATAGTCGGGCCGTAAGGTCGCGGCTCGTTCCAAGTAATGCGCGGCGCGATCGACCCGGTCCTGGCGGGCGAAAAGCATTCCCAGGTTGTAGTTGACTTCAGGGTTATCCGGCTCAAGTTCGAGGGCGCGATTCAGCAGTTTTTCCGCTTCCGCAAACATTCCCTGCCGCCGGTAAAGGTTTCCGAGGTTCGCGAGCGCGATGGCATAGTCTGGCCGTAGCTGCAGGGATTGCTCGAAGTTGCGGACGGACGCATCCGTGTGACCTTGCTGGGCGTCGAGCATTCCAAGATTGTTCCACGCTTCCGGGTAATTGGGGCGTAGCTTCACGGTCTGCTCGAGATATTGGCGTGCTTCGGAGAGGGCATTTCGTCTCAAATAGAGTGTTCCCAGGTTGTAGTGAGCTTCGGGATCGTCCGGCTTGGCAGCGATGACCTGCCTGAAGGCCGCCTCGGCCTGATCCAAATAGCCGTGCTGGAAAAATGCGACTCCGTAAGTAAAGTCGTTGCGTTGAAACGTTCCCTGGTAGAGCGTTCCTCCAAATGGAAGGGCTTTGCGAATGCGATCGCCAGCAGACCGTGGCAGCGCGTGCATGTCATCTTTCAGACTTGCCCCCAACCGTTCCGGATTTGTCGGCCCCTGATAGACCTTGACAATCATGCCGGCGGCATCGACCAGGAAAGACGTGGGGAGTGCGAGGTCGCGGCGGCGATCAAACAGGTAGCGATAGACAATGTTGTAGACGCCGGCGACATCCTGGGTTGCGACCAGAGTGAGAAAGGAGATCCGTTCTTTGGAGACGAACCATGGCAGAGCCTTAGGATCGCACCCCGGTTCGTTCGAAATGCTATCTACATTGACCCCCACGACGCGAAGACCGCTGGAGGAGAGGGCCGACTGATCCCGCTCGAGAATCCGCACCTGTTCCACGCATGCCGGCGAAGCTGTGGTCCAAAAATTGAGCAGCAAAGGGCCGCCTCGAAACGACCGCAAATCCCACATTTTGCCGGCGAGGTCGGGCAGGGAAAAATCTGGCGCGCTCAGCGGGTCGATCAGCCAGGTTTCGACTACCGCCGGCAGAGGCGCTGGTTCACGGGTAAACGCTCAAACACTTGGGTCAGTCCGCTGGGCCAGCGGATGGTGGCGCGCACGGTGCCTTCCGCTTTTCCAATCCCGAAGAAAAGTTCCTTGGAGTGCTGGGATAGGAATCCGGAGCCGGCCTGGAGATATTTGGTCTGGCGAAGCGGCGCCTGGCCAGGTTCTGCCGCCTCGAGCGTCACTGCCGTCCCGATCGCATCGCGATTACTTTTCCGTCCGTGCAGCCGCAAGGCGACGGAGTGGCCCAGATCCTTCATGGCGTTGCGTAACATGCGAAGCTGCGGAGCGGTACGGTTTTTGAGGACCACTTCCAGCCGCCCGTCGTGGTCCAGGTCGGCCAGTACAAAGGCACGGCTATCGTCGGGAAAATCTAAACCGACCGTGCCCGAGACTTCAGAAAACGTGCCGTCCTGATTGTTGGCGTAGAAAACATTTCTCTCGCGGCCGCTCCAGGAAGAGTCTGAGCGGACCAGTTCATTGATGGCATTCCATCCCCGCTCGTAGTTCAACGCCGCGGTTGGATTGCTAGGCGATTTCGCCACCACTTGCCGCCAGAAGAAACTGGAAAGGTCGAGAGGGTCCGTCCCGGAAATGTAGCCGTTGGCAACGTAGAGGTCGGGATAGCCGTCGTGATCGAAATCCCAGGCATCGGAAGACCAGGCCCAGCGGCCCATCTCGACTCCCGCTTGCTGGCTTACGTTTTGGAATTTCCCGTTTCCCTGATTTCGATACAAGGAATTCCCGCGCGCGTGCTGGCGGTAAAGCGCGCGGATGTCCTCTGTTTCCTTCTCATGGAATAGGGATTGTTCAGAGACCCGGATACCGGCGGCCGACCACATGTTGGCCACATAGATATCTTGATTTCCATCCCGGTCGAAATCGAACCAGGTTGCGCTCATCCCAGCGCCGGGCTGCTCGACACCCGCTTCGCTTGAGACCGAGGAAAAGGTTCCATCTCCCCGGTTGCGGTATAGGTTGCTTCGCCCGAAATCGTTAGCTACATACAGGTCGGGCAAACCACCAGGCCTATCGCTACCCCACGCGCTGGCGAAACTATAGCGGTTATTGTCCCGGTTCAAACCCGCCACCTCAGTGCGGTCCTCAAAGCTGGCGTTGCCTTGGTTGTGGAACAGGAAATTGGGTGGACCGTTCCGGGCGTCGAAATAAGGAACGGGATAGTGATACTGGTCCAGCCCCAGATAGTAGCTGTAAAGACAGAAATAAACATCGAGAAGGCCGTCGCAGTCATAGTCAGCGATGGCGGCGTGGGTGAAGGTGCCCTGGGGCGGTCGCGCGAACTTGAAGGCATCGCGTTTGAGTTGAAACTTTCCTTTTCCCTGATTTAAAAAGAGCAGCGGACCGCTGGCGCAAACCACCAGAAGGTCTTGCCACCCCTTGTTTTCGAAATCCGCGAACAGGGCGCAGGCCGTCCCATCCAGCACGTCGACTCCGGACTGTTCGGTGGCATCCTCAAAGGTTCCATCGCCGCGATTGCGATAAAGGCGGTTGGGAAGACCGGAGGGCTGGCAGATGTAGAGATCATCCAGGCCGTCGTTGTCGATGTCTCCCACCGCCAAGCCGTGGTTGCCGTAAACATCAATCCCGCAGGCTCCGTCCAAGACCGTGCGCCAGTGGTCTACTCCGCGAAGCATCTGATTTCTGTACGATTCCGTGTGGCCAAGAGCCTGGAAAGTAACGTCCAGGAAGATGGGCTCCCGGGTCCGACTGACAACCTCCTCGCTGGTCTTCCATTGGAGAACTCTCCAGGCCCCATACCCATCGCGCGACCACCGAGTTCGCCACTGTCCGACGCGCTCCTCGCGCCCCGCGTCCGGGCGCCTGCCGACAAAGTCGTAGCGAATCGTGAGGTCGACAGCCAACCCTGAACTTGCGGTCTGCTGGATGCCGACAATTTCGAATTCAGCCGTTTCGAGCGGCGACATCCCTGCCAGATAGGTTTTGATCTCCGCCAGAAATCGCTCGCGCCCAGAGATGACATCGCCGGCAAAGTGTCGGCGAAAGACCTCTAGGCCATTCGCCGACCGCAGTTTGATCTCCTGTCTCGAGATCAGAGAAGTGGCTTCGATCGAGACATCCAAGAATTTGGCCAGGACATCGCGAGCGGGCGGCGTTGCCCGCAGTTCCCGGCTCCAGTCGTTGAGCAGCGGCGTGATTTCGAAGGCGTACTTTTCCAGCACGTATTCATCGGAGCCAGGCCGTACTAGGCGAAGGACATCTTCGAGGGGAGACTTCGCAGGGTAGTGCGGAGTCAGACGAAGATCCGCGCAGGGAAGAGGCGGAGTTTGATCGGAGCGAACTGCCGTGACGAAGGACCGGAAGGGCGATCCTAGCATAGGTGCCGGAAGAAAAAGCACAGGCGACCAGCGCATTCCTCTCAGGAAAGTTCGACGTGAAAACGCTCGACGTGAGGACAAGGGGATCTTCGTGTTTGTGGCGCGCCACGGAAGCGTCCTGGCGGCAGTGGCCCAGCCTGCGCATGTTAGCACCGGGGAGAAGTTAATCCAAATCAGGGCGCCGGCAAGGCTGGAAAATCAGCGGTTTAGGCGCCAAGGCCCGAAGCGGAAGAGGCACCTTGGTTTACTAGTACAAAGATATTAGTTTGTTCTTGACAAGTTCTCAGAACCTGGACTAAAGTCGTCGGCATTTGGATGTACACGTTTACATTCAAAACCGGAAAACGTTTAACGCGCTGAGCCGTGAAGCTTGGGGAGGAAGTCATGAAACGAAAGGCCGTTTCGTCTTGGATCCTGCGAACATCGTTGGCGATCGCCGCCAGCGCTATGCTGTTGAGCTCCATTCCAGTGCAGGCCCAGGTTGACACCGGAAGCATCCTGGGGACGGTCACGGACGCTTCGGGAGCGGTGCTTGGCGGAGCTACCGTCACGCTGACTAACGAAGGTACGGCCGCTACTCTCTCGACCACAGTAGACAGCGACGGCAGCTACAAGTTCACCCCAGTACGCATCGGAAACTACAAGATTACGGCGACCTCCCAGGGTTTTCAGACCACTGAGCAGAAGAACATCGCCGTCAACGTGGGCG